>OFGX01000007.1_pt1 | contig 181109 bp, 186 predicted proteins | sample 1521831 | NCBI WGS metagenome assembly OFGX01 (sample SAMEA3504080, study PRJEB24116) | mouse gut metagenome | biome: mouse gut; feature: mouse-associated habitat; material: faeces | place: Denmark | collected 2011 | reverse complement strand
ACACGGTAAGAAAACGGAGTGGACGCTTCCTGTTCCTGTGCCGACAGGCAGAGGGTGGTGCAGAAAGTGAATGCTGTTGTGAAAAGTGATTTCCATTCTTTATCTATACTTCGTGCCATACCATTAAATATTTATTTATTCTTTTTTCGTTATCGGTGTTCTTCTCTTATATCGCTCAGTTTTTTCACTACTCTTTCTTTTTCGGGACTTAGCTTTCCTTGCTTAATCAGTTCCATGTTGTATTTCCACCAGTTAAGCAGTCCTCTGTGCTCCACTTTCTTCTTATTGGGCAGGTGATGTTGTTTACTGATGTACACTTTAAGATTCTCGTAATTCGCCTGCCATTTTTCTTCTCTTGTAGTCATCTTTAAAATCTGAATCCTTACGATTTCTCCAACTGTAATTTTATCTCGTTCAAGGCATCCATTGACAATCCGGTCGCCTCCGACACAATATCGGGAGACACGCCCAAACGGAGAAGATTCTCCGCTGCGTCCAATATTCCTTTCTTCATGCCCCTCTCCATGCCTTTGCGCTCGGCCGTTCTCACCCATTTATTAAGTCGCGGTACACTTTAAGGCTTTCTTCATAGCGCTGCTCCGCTTCGGAATAATGGGCTATCTCAGCCGTGGCAAAAGCTTTCTCGAAAATCTTGCTCTGAAGCTTGGTAGGGCAACCATCCAACACCTCCATGTGACAAAGCAGGAACAGCCATTTGTCGAAGTTCGTCTCCAGTTCGGCCTCCGTTTTATGGAACTTAAGCAGCTCCAGATAGATATAGGTCAGCTTATGGTAAAAAACGCTTTGCGTGTTCTTGTCATACAGCACCACCTCGTGATGCAGCAAGTCATCGTTCAAAGGGGACTTGTCGAATACGAAGTCGAGCAAGCCTATCGTATAGATGGCCTTCAATTCAAAATCCCAGTCGTTTCCGCGTTTGGCCTGCTCGCGTATCGGAAAGGTGGAATAGAATATGCTCCTGTCCTTGAAATAATCCTGTTCGGCTTTCTGCATCTCCACGATGAACTTCTCGCCGCGCTCGTTCTCGCAATACACATCGAAGACGGCCTTGCGGTCGAACGCTCCTTCCCCCAACTGCTCGGTGGTGAGAAAAGTCAGCGTCGTGATACGGGACTCTTCGGGCAATATCGTATTCAGGAAATCAATCAAAAGGTCTTTGTTTATCTCTGTGCCGAACAGTTTTTTGAAACCGAAATCGGTAAAGGGGTTGATGTATCTGCTCATGACATTCTGCTTTTAAGCAAACATTACAACAACAAAGGTAGAAATTCCGGATGGATATACAAACAATATGGCGGAATAATGAATGGCGCGGCCACCGTTATAATGTACATTCGCCCAGCAGAGTATAAACTTGCATTGAGAATTGACCTCTGCTACCAAGTGTTTGCTTACATTAGAATAAAGTTGGTTCGGTTTTATGTTTAACGGTTCGATTAACTATTTAATGAACAAATTCTTGATATATCGTTATCACTTGATTCGCAATTATATCCCAGTCATACTGGCTCATGTCATACTTCTCATGATGATACTCTGCATCTACAAGCTTCTGTATGCGCGCAGCTAGTGCATCTACATCACCGCAAGGGAAATAACACTCCTTGTCTAGTCTTACTTCGAGATTGGCAGGAATATCACTCACCACAACAGGTAGGTCATAACTCATTGCCTCTAGCAATGATATGGGTAACCCCTCATGTGATGATGGCAAGCAATAACATCGGGCATTTGTGAGCAGCGAATGGAGCTTCTGACCTTTTACAAATCCAGTCAGCACCACACCAGCCTCACGAGCCACCTTCTTCAAGTCAAGTGAATAACTATCCTCAAAGTCCGTGTCGCCAGCCAATACCAACTTCACATCTCCATGATTGATCTTCGTGAAAGCCTCCACTAGATGATGCAAGTTCTTCTCAGGCACAAATCTACACATACCCAAGATATACTTTCCCTTCTCAATGCCTAAGTCCTTAAAATATTCATGGTACTCGCAGATGTCAGGCTGCGGCACTCCATTATAAATCAGATGCACCCGCTTCGTACGGTTATACTTCCTCGCTATCAAGTCCTTGATTACATGCGAGATTACAATCACGTCATCCGCAAACATGCATCCCATGCGCTCACCCAACTTCAATACGGTTTTGGCTGCGAAGCCCCACTTGTTGCGGTCATAGTCAGGACCATGATGTGTGAACACTACCTTCATGCCTAGCATCTTCGCATAAGGCACAAGCAGCGCAGGACCGATGGCATGCACATGCAGCACATCCGCCCCAAACTTCTTCGCCTTGTTGATTGCACGAAAAGTATGTATGATCGCCTCAAACGACTTCTTCTTTGGCGTATCAATGTCCACGAGTTTCACGCCCTTCCATTCCGTGAGCGTATCGTGCACATAACTCTTTCGGCGGATGACGGTTGTGTCCACCCCTTTAGCGGCAATGCGAGGAAACAGCTCCTCGCAATGCGTCTCTACGCCCCCCATGATATTCGGAATACCACGGGTGCCGGTAACTACAAGTTTCATAAATTATGATGAATTACAGCCCGAACAGCATTCGGGTCAATTTAAATCGATTTAAAACGTACCGATGCAATACGATGGGTACAACAACACCTGCTGCAACCACAACAATTACCGAAGGCGCAAATATGTACCACACATCCGTATCCATCGGCAATTTGCGAACAATCGCCTTGATAAATCCTTCAAACGTAGTGTGAAACAAATAGATGATATAACTCGATGCCGATACCGCCATCAGCCAATGGCCTTTCTTTACTTCTGTCCATCCTTTGCAAATGCATTTAGACATCTCGATGACAAACCAGATACCAATGGCTGAAAGGATGAGACTAAAGTATGGGATAGCTGTGCATTTCATCATATACATACATTCACCTGCCACAAAGCAAAGACTGGCTATCCCCAATTTTGTGTAACTAAACGGCTGCAAAAACCGATGTAACCATTCTGTCTCAAACGCCATTACGCCCAGCATAAACCAAACGAGCATCACTGAAAACTCATGCATACAGAACATCTTCGTTAATCCTGACGGAAGAAAGTGAAGCAGTACGCCCATAGCAAACAACAAGATTCTACTTTGCTTCGTCTTAAAAAAAGGGACTAATACAAACATCCACCACAATGCCCATATAAACCAAAGAAAATATCCCGCCTCGGGTTGATAGAACATCTTCACAAAAGATAGAACTGTTACCGGATTGTCCACACTCATCCCGCCTTGCGTAGCTAGTTTGATACTGATCACTAAAGCGGAAGTAGCGAAGTAAGGAACCATCAGTCGCTTCACTTTCTTCAAGAGAAACTCTCCATAAGGCACCTCCTTCTTGGTAGCGATATACACATATCCGCTGGCAAACATAAACAGCGGCATATGAAACGAATAAATCACATCATGAACCCTCACATACCAATCCGGAGAATTATCCGGTACATAATGTCCTATCACTACGAGTATGATGCAAATAGCCTTTGCAATATCCAAGGATACAATTCTCTGATTCTTAACAGCATTTAGCTGTTGGGGGGGGTAAATGTTGTCATACTATGTTTCTTATAGTCATGGATTCACAGGATTCAACTTCATTGAAAGCATCTCCTGAAAAATAATCCTTCTAATCCTATTAATCCATGCCCCTGAATTAAATCGGTGTAATCCGATGATTATCTATCAAAATTCAAATCGCCCTGCTCCGGATCCTGACCTACAGAACAATACTTGAAGTCCAGACAAGCCTCCTTGCCCATGACAGAGCGGAGCTTATTCTTCGCAGCCCACATGAGCGGATACTTGATGTACTTGTGCATCACAGGACTCGCTGTACCCACCATCCAGCAATTCTTCGGGCACTTGCGGACTTTCTCACGCACCATAACAGCCTGATCGCTGTTCCAAATAGTCATGAAGTCAGCCTCATGGATGTTACCCATACTCCAAGTCTTCGGCGTATCACTACCCGCAGGCTTCAGTTTGTCGTTCGATACATTAGCAGGATCGGCAGCCAACTTCTCATTGTACTCCGCCACCGTCTCATCATCACCATCCAGCTTCTCCTTCTTGCCATCCATGCGAGTCTCAAGACCGTTGCAAGGCATCACCTCGCCCCATGGGTCGATAAAGAAGTTGGCCAATCCGGCTTCACAAGGCAACATACGCTTGCGGCCCTCGATATAGTTAATCAAACCCATGTTAAACCAGGCGCGGAACCAGCTCTTGGGGCTCTTCTCCTTCAGCTGCCACTCAATGAGCTGCTTAAAGTTGCCGCACACCTCGTCATGATTGGTAATAACGTTATCACCCTTGTGGAAATAATAAGAGTTGTGGAAAGCCGCCGTAGCAAACTCCAAGCCCATTGACAGTGAGAGCTGATAAAGCTTCAGCATATCGCCCGAGTTGTAGTTGCTCACGGTGCAACCGAAACCGATATCCTTCAAGCCCATTTCCTGTAGTGTCTTCAGCGTGTGGATAGCCTTGTCGAAGGTACCCTGACGGCCACGCAACTCGTCATTCTTCTCGGCCAGTCCCTCGATGGAGATGCGGATACCGATGTTGGGAAATTTCTTCGCCAGTGCTATCACGCGGTCTTGGAACCAGCCCGAGGTAGAGATTACGATACGGTCGGTGTGCTTGTAGCACTCCTCCACAATCTCGGCCAAATCTTCACGGATGAAGGGTTCTCCTCCGGTGAGGTTGATAAACTTCAACTTGGGAAGACTTTTCAAATCAGCGGCTTTAATCTCCTCCTTCTTGTCGGTAGGATTCTTCCAGATGTTACACATCACGCAGCGCATAGGACAGCGGTAAGTCAAGATAATACTTGCGTCTGTCGGACAAGGAATGTTATTAGTATCCATATCTTATTTTTTTTCATATCTTTGATTGATAAATTTTCATGATTTCATTGTAGTATTTTGAAGCATCGTAGCGTTTCTGCGCAGCAGCAGCAATAATATTATAATCAAATTCATGATTGAACATCGCCTCAATCTTATTTTGTAGATCAGCTGCGTTGCGGCTTTCGAAGGTCATGCCTGTAGCTTCATTGATAAGTTCAGTGATACCACCGATGCGAGCACCGAGTATGGGTGTGCCGAAGCATTCTGCTTCGATGACTGACAGAGGATTGTTCTCATACCACTCCGAGGGAATGACCGAAAAGCGAGCCTTTCCTGCCAATTCCTTAATCTCGTCCCACTGCTTGAAGCCCACAAACTCGATGTGCTTGCCTGCCATCGCCTTCAGTTCATCTTCTAGCGGACCACCGCCAATCACCACCAATCGGTGGTTAGGCAACCGATTGGCAGCCTCGATAAGCGTTTTAGCACCCTTCTCAGGCGAAAGACGACCGATAAAGCAGTAGTAATCCTCACGTTCGGTATAGTCAGAACGCTTACATTTTGCAGCATCGATAAAGTTGCACAGTGAACGTTGCTTGACAGGACTGAATCCCCCTTGAACCATCTTGTTGTACATAAACCGGCTGGGGCCGATAAACACATCCGTGCAGGCCTCCAGTCGCTCACGAGTCCATTTCTTCGCTTCTCGATAAGAAAGAAAGCTCGCCAGCTTTGAGTTTTTCATACACTTATACTCCAGCACCTTGTGCTTGTCCGTAAAGCATGCCTCACACACCTCATCCCCATTGCGCAAGCAATCATAGCGAGGACATAGAAGTTTATAATCGTGCAGCGTCCACACTACACGGATACCGCGTGTGTGAGCTATTTCAGCTATCACGGGTGACAGCTGTGAGTGGATGTTGTTGAGGTGTACCACATCCGGCTGAAAGTCATCGAGCAGCGCGGTAAACTTCTTCTTCACTTCCGCTGTGCCGAAGGGGCGCATGAACGCCTCAATCATCCCCGGCCCCGGCTTGAACTTCACCTCCTTGGGGAAATACTTTTTCCAGGGCGTGTCCAGATTTTCCGGAAAGTCCATGGCAAACACTGCCACCTCGTGCCTCTGCTCCTTCAACAACTGCTCTAGATTGAGCATATAGATGCAGTCGCCACCCCGTCGGTAGTAAAACTTGTTGGCTAAAACTATCTTCATTATACTGGAAAAACTTTTATTTCAATAATTTGAATGAGAATATTCGTTTAATTACTATATGACTCACAAATGCAATCACAATATCCATCGCCAGCACTGCCATTAATGAACAAGTAGCCCTCCATTCACCCATCCAAGGCTTGAAGAAAGCCAAAGGAATACCTTGAGCCAAATACATCTCAAAAGATATGTTGCTGAAAAAGTTGACTATCTTATTTGATGGGATAGGTCGCAACCGCATCATCACCGCCACAGAAATAGAAGTGATGAGTAGTGAATTGATGTCCTTGAACAACATTGCATTGAGTGTCCCATATCCACCTACAGCTAAAGGCAGCATCACACTCCAGTTTATCTTTGACTCGAAGAACTTCATGATAGGCTGTTCTTGGATGCGGTAAAGCATGCCCAATGCAAAAGCAGGCGATGATGCATACCAATAAGTAGATGTTGAAAATTAGTTTATATCGAAAATTTTGCATAGCTTTATATAAACTCATAAATACATATAGTTATCGCAAAGATCAAAGTTATCCAATTGACAGACGAGCAACGTCTGCAATTAGAGAAAGGTTTCCGTACCGGCCACAGCCATGCGTACCGTATGCGTTTCCGCGCAATTCTTCTAAAATCACAAGGTGTGAAATCAAAAGATGTTGGGGCGCAAACGGAAATGACACATATATCGGTGAATGCTTGGGTGAAACGCTTCGAGGCAGAAGGCATCACAGGTTTAGGTACACGTTCCGGACGTGGTCGTAAGCCTATAATGGACTGCTCGGACGAAGAAGCGGTTCGCAAGGCTATCGAACAAGACAGGCAGAGCGTGAAGAAAGCCAAGGAAGCCTGGCAGCAGGTCTCTGGCAAGGAAGCGAGCGAGAGTACATTCAGGGCTTTTTTATCCGCATTGGCGCGAGATATAGACGTATAAGGAAGCGTCCTAAGGGCAAACCCTCGCCGCAGCTCTATGTGTACAAGACCGAGAACTGCAAGAACTCGAAACAAAGGCAGAAGAAGGACTCATAGACCTTTACTTTGCTGACGAAAGCCATGTCTGTACCGAAGGATACATGCCTTACGGCTGGCAATTCCGCGATGAAGATGTCTTCATCCCTTCCCAAAGGGCGCATCGGCTCAATATCTTCGGAATGATTGACCAGAACAACCGCTATGAAGGGTTTTCCACTCAAGAGAGCATTACCGCGGACAAGGTTGCGGACTTTCTCGACAGACTTTCCTTCCGTATTAAGAAAGACACTTTTGTTGTCCTTGACAATGCCTGTGTTCACCGTGGAAAACTCATCGCTGAACTCAGGCCTATATGGGAGAAACGCGGACTGTTCCTTTTCTTCCTGCCGCCATACAGCCCACATCTCAACATCGCCGAAACGTTGTGGCGTATACTCAAAGGCAAATGGCTCAGACCTGCGGACTATGTATCCGCAGACTCTCTGTTCCATGCTACAAACAGAGCACTGGCGGCAGTTGGAGATGAACTCGTTATCAATTTTGTCCATGCGGCTTAGTATGATTTAATTTTTACAAATTACTTATCTACCCAGTTCAAGACTTAGCCCGACGGAATACCATACTAGAATACCCAGTAAAACCTGACTCGCTCTTGCTGCGATAGAAGCCCGTATTTTAATTATTATATGTATATATATCGAGAGCAACACGATTACGAACCAACTATGGGGCAGGAAATGACCTATGTCGTTATTTGTGAATACGGATATAGCCGACTGTCCTAACTATAGCGGATTGAATGCTACCCAAAGGGCTAATATGAACAGATAAGGAAGCAATACTTTCAAGAAACGCTTCTTGAAAAAGCCGTCAAAATAATGCGGATTCTTCAAATAAGAGGCAATGATACCATAACCTGATATAAAGAAAAAAAGAATTACTACAGATATTCCTGCGTAATAAAATGGGTGAATCCAAGCTGTATCCAAGAAATGATTGGATAAGTGGTGGATAATAATAATGAATGGCAACACTGCCTTCATCAATGTTGTTTTCGACTTGTCAAAAGTATAAAGTGTTTGCATAATCTTAAAATTCATTGAATGAGACTTATTATATTTTCATTGCCTTTATTAAAGCTTTTCCCATACTTTTGCGCGAGAAACTATCCAAATAGCTCTTTCGTGCTTTCGCTCCAAGTTCAGCCATTTGTTCTTTATTTGCTAATAGTTCAGCAATCATCAGCGCAGCTTTCTCTACATTTTTAGGTATGCAGAGGCCATTCTCCTGATTACGGACATACATTTCAGCCAATGTGCTGGGAGCAGTCACTATCGAAGGTTTGCTGAACATCATGCCCGTCAGCAATACGGTGTCTCCAGAACAGATATTGCTATCCTCAATGGGAGTAATGCACAGATTGCAAGAATTGAACCAAGCAAACGAATCATCATATTTGATATCATCTCTGTGAATGACATTACTAGGCAAAGCACCTGCCGGCTTCCATGTATCACTAGCTATCACCAATCGACTATTCTTTAGGCAAGGCTGGTTCCATACTTTTACCAAGAAATCAAAGTCTCTATTGGACCGACCTATCGACAATGAGAAATCCTGTATAGGAGCTTTGTGGTCTTTCATCTCGTTGAAAGTGTCAGGCACACCAAACCCCGTAACGATAAACTTCTCTGCAGCAACACCTAAATCTTTTGTGCAAATATTAACATAGTTTAAAGATGGTATATGAAGATAGTCCAAATATTGATTGTTACAGGCATACTTCATGTAGTTATGATACAGCTTTCCAATGAGTCCAGCTTTCCGCTTATAGGTGAAGTTCACTGCAACCAAGGTATTTGTTTTCTTCACATGAAAGAGACGGCAGTAGAGCGCATAGTTGATGGCATAGAATTGCTGCCATCCCAAAATGATACCATATTGCTTGCGATGTAGAAACACCTTGAATGGATAGACAAAATAGGCTGCATAGCGAGCTAAGTTCCGCCAAGCCGTGCTATGGCTACCATTGCTAATGGATGATAACGTCTCAAACTGTTTGCCTGATTGCTCCATGCAGCCCTTGGTGAAGGTTGACACTTCTTCTGGACAGCAGTCGGCAAGAATGATATTTTGTTTCATAATTTTTTTATCGATTTATTGTTTAAATACTATAGTATATCAAATGCATCTTCAGACCAATTTCTTATGGTATCCATTTTATCAGAATTTAAGTAAGACTTTAAGTGTTTGTAGTTAATATGATAAAGTAGAACTAAAAGAGCTTTGGCTGTCCTTCCCTTTTCTTCAATCGTATAAAACTCCATGAAGTCATCTAATTATAAATACGCTCTTCTGAATGACTTTCTCCATTCAGAATTAATCTATACATAAAGTTTTTGTAGAATCCTCTTTTATTCTCAGGCAACAAGTTTAATACTTCTTCATCTCGAAATGCACTTTCAAAACTATTCGAATAAACAAATGTCGCATATGCTTCTAGCACTTTACGCATTATATTACCTATAGATAAATCAGTAGACTCTACACCTGTATTGATAAAATCATAAATCTGATTTAAAAGTCTTTTATATTCACTTCTGCTTTTTTTGTTTTGAATAGATTCTTCTACTAATTGATAATTCTTTAATTGGACAATTGGTTTAGGATGCTGAAGTAATTCTGCTTGTATTTTATGTAAGTTGAATACAGTCTGCAAATCATGCGTAAGTATCAAAATCTTGCTTTTAGGGTTCTTTTTTAAAATCTCAGCAGATTCTTTTCGTAAAAGAGACATCACACCAACAACATTTTCTTTATCAAAACTTGAAATAGAATCATCAATGCAAACAAGGCATTCATACTCATATTCGTGACCAACCTCACATCCTTCTGATATATTAGCGAAGAAATAGCAGAGACCAAGGATTCCTCTTTCGCCTGTAGACACTTTTTGAAACTTTATATCTTGACCATTAACTTGGAGTTTATAACATCCATTATCTGGTATTAACTTCATATGCTCTTTGCTATAAAAAGCATAAGCAAGTAGTTTGTTAATTCAATAGTCCGTTAAAAAATCAGATATGGTCTAAGCGGCATTAGTCACAAGACCAAAGAGTTCTTTGACAAGTTTAGCATTTAAAGTTTTGTTCGGTCTCAGACCTGACTTTGCTAAAAATCTGTTAAACATGTAAATGTTGCTCAAATAAGACTTTAGCAAACCTATGGATAGCGATGGATAAAATTCCTTTCGCATGATTTTGCCAATGTTGACCGATGCGAGTGATGCATTAAAGGCAAAGTCAAGTTTAGCGAGGTCACGTGCCTGGCAATGGTATAGCCCTGCAAATTGCTTGAAATCCTGAAAGCAGAATCCAATTTGGAATCTGGTTCTGTAGTACTCGATAATGTCTTTCCCCGACATACTAAGATCGGTAGAGAAATAAATCTTGTGATCTCCCGAATCGGGATAATGCACTACGATTTTTATATTGCGTTTCATCGCCTTTGAGTATGCCTTGATGACATAAGCTTCGCCTGCCTCTATGTCGAGAGTTTCGCACCGAGAATAGTCAAGATTGGAAAAGTCTATTCTTTCCCCTTTCACTCTCGGACGACCTCTCTTGCCGGTGCGTACACCGTCATGGGAATACCAAAGCGCAGCATCATCTCGAAGTCTGCTTATTAAATGGAAGTTCATTTCCACAAGTGGATTAACAAAGGTTGCCTTTGAGAGCCAGGTATCTGCAACAACGTATCGGGTTATCTTGCTCAAATTATCCTTGCATTTGCGTAGCACGTCAAGATACCACTCGACAAATCCGTAGCCCTCACTTATTTTTTCCAGTGAGGCCTTGTCCGGTGTCTGTTCCGCCCGTAGCATGATGCAGTCACGGGCTTCAACGTCCACAATGCCGATGCCGGGAATTTCCAGTCCGCGCTTTATTGCAGAAGCGCAGCCCGACCAAAACTTTCCGATATAAGGAGTCTTTTTTCCAGCCTTTGAGATATAGCTGGCATCAATGGCTATGGCTTTCCTGCCACCTTCACCGTAAGCACGTTTCATCAAAGAAGTGTTGAACTCCACCCAATCGAACCCCTTTCCGAAAAGGGCTCGGAATCGTTGCTCGCAACTATCGCTGTAGCGTCCCATTTGGGTGAAGTTTATCTTTCTTGGTATTACCATAAACAAAATCATCGTTTGAATGAAAGCTGTTTTGAATTTTTTGCGTAACTTAGTTGAACATTCTTTCAAAGCATCGGTTACGGTTTCCTCATATAGGTCAAATGCTGTTTCCTGCATATCTTTAATGTTTGTGATTATTCATCAAAAATGCCGAGAACCAACCACTTGACCATTCTTTTTATTCTAAACTATGCTAATTGACTCGCTGAATATTAATGGATTAAGCACAAACTTAACGAAGTATTAATTTAAGTGATGCCAAACATTTTGATAAGAACTGAATATTCTTCTCAGCCTCTTTGCCTAATTTTTCATTCACATAATTCCAATCAATAGGGGCATCGCAAACTTTAACCAAGTCTTCTTTATTTGAGATGACTCTGTTTGTTAAATTAAGTAGATTTAGGATGCTTGTTAAGCGGCTGGGGAAAGCTGGTGGAAGAATTGCAAAGAACTTGGTATTAAACTTCAAAGAGAACGAAGTGCCATGAAATGAATCGGTTACTACATATTCAGCTCCGTTAATTAATTCCAAGAAATCATTTACTTCAGGAGTAAAAACATAGTTAACACCTGAATGATGAGGTTTGCGTTCGTATTCGATGAAGTAAATTGGAAGTCCACCTTTCAGGCGTGATAACTCTTTCGCATATCCTATGCAATTACTTTTATAGGAAATTTGATAGATCAAGATGTATTTACCTTTAACAGATTGATGTACAATCGCTTGCCATTCTTCTTTTGTCAGTGTATAAATGGGATCCAGCAATTGCTCGGCTTCAAATCCTAATTGCTTTACAAGTTTGCAGCCACTATCTTCACGGATAGATAGATATTTGTATTTGGTTAACAGCTTTTTGAGCTCTTCATTTTCTTGACTAGTAAACTCAGACTTTCCAAAACTAGCAGAATAAGCAAAACAGGGTTTGCCCTTTGGAACGAAATCAAGGAAATATGCTTTTTCAAATCCTCCAAAGTGGTTGTTCCACACTTGATCACTTCCTGTAAAATACGCATCATAAGACTTCTGTTTAGGCAAATCATCTGTATAGAGTTCTTTACCCAGCTCTAAATACTTATTGAACTTATCAAACGATGTTTTTTGATACTTCCGGGAATAAAGAGAAAACAATGTAGCAACGAAAGCTTTCAATGGATTTCCGAAGTATCGTTTATCAGCATAAGTCTGTTTAAAACTACCATAGTTTTTAAATCTATCTGGCACAAAATTTATCAACTCTGCATCTACGCCAAGTTTTTTGAATGTTTGCAAAGTGGCATAAGCTTGAAGCGAAGAGCCACAGTTATATACTTTATGATAAGTTATTATTCCTATTTTCATTTTCAAACAGTCTTATAAATATGACTTAATTTTTCTTATTACTCGCTTCGGCAACTGAAGCACCTTCTCTGCCAGAATCAAACGCTTCCAATCTTTTGCATCCTTGTACTTCCCACTAAGCAACCATTTCCAAGCAATAGCAGCCAAGTGAGCCGTATGGCAGTTCTGCTTCATCTGACCTTCAGCCACTATTTCAAAAGGATGTTCCGTGAGTTGGCAATTGAGTTGTTGAACTATCTCACAACCTTTCTGGGTGAAAGCCACCAGTGCACTCACGCCATCTTCATTCTTTGAATATGTTTTCCCCCAAAGATCGCCAATACGGATGTCTGCACTAGATTGGTTGTATTTGTACTTACACTCCTTCTGGCAAGCCCGATTGCAGCAAAAATCGCCAAGGAACAAGTTGTAGAAAATGTCGCCTTGCGACAGTCTGGAATATAGATAGTTTTTTTTCCCCCTTATTAACAAATTGTAAGAATCGTGCCAGTTCACCTTGTCAGCAGTCTTCTCGCCATCTATGCTCATCGCCCATGAATCGTGCCATCCTGTACGTTTGTTGCGCCACGACACATAGTTCACTTTACCCACGGTCTGCTCTACAATGTGAAGGTATTGTTTCCAAGCAAGCATGGAGGGAACGCTGTGGCAGAAGAAGTCCATCAGCACGAAATTATCCTCCACTTTGAACTTGCGGATGTAGCGGCGGAACGAATCCATCTGGCAAGGCGTACCGGTAACCAAATACTTCTTCTTGCGATCGATGGCACGGAATCCGTCCACGGTATAGCTTTGGATATACTTACTACCGATAGCAGGTATCAGTTCTTCGGGGGTAGAGGCGATGTAGTGCTCAGCCCGATTGCCCTCCGGATTGTAGCGGACACCACATACCTGATAGCCTTGAGTGAGCAAGGTACGACCGAGCTCATAGCCCACGCCGCCCGAAGAGCACTTGCGCTGCACCGCATATTCTTTACTCCAGGCAGCATAACTCTTGAGAGGGCGCTGCTCGTCGTTGGCCAGTTCCTGATGATTGAAGGCACAGACATCCATACAAAGACCGCAATTGGTACACTTGTTTGTGTTTATTATTCTTGGTTCATAGAAGCCTTTGTCATTGAGTTTGATCTCAATGATTTTCTTTGCACAGGCTGCGGCACATACGCCACAGCCGTAACAGTTGTGGATAGAGGAAATATTATTGCTCATAATGGTAAAATCCTATTGTTGATGTTTTGCCTCTATACCTTTATTAATTAATCCAATTAAGAGATTATTCTGTTATTTTTTTTACATATTCTATCCTAGACAGCTGCAGAGCTTGAGATATAGTTATTTTTCCAAAAATCAACTGGTTAATTAATTCATCAACTTTCATTATTCTGCTTATCAATTACATTTTTATATTCCGTCAGATACTTTCGTGCTGTTACACTAACATCGAATGTTTCCCTGACAAACACTTGTGCTGATCTAGCTTTTTTCACTGCTTCATCATAGTGGGTAGTAATATAACTTATTTGGGTTGCTAAATCTGAAGCATCTCCATTCTTAAACAACCATCCATACATATTACCACATGTTACTTCTGCAGGTCCTTGACCTTCGCTTACCAAAACAGGTACATTAGCAGCCATTGCTTCAGCTATAGTAAGTCCAAATCCTTCCCATCGAGATGGTTGAACAAAAAGATCATAATCAGCTAAATGTTCAGCTACATAATCTTGCGTTTGCTTCCCCAAGAAATGAATATAGTTCTCCATTTGCAGTTCACGTGACATTTTTTGAAGAAGTTCCATGCTAGAGCCTACACCAATAAAATCGACCATAACTTGTCCTCGCAACTCAGAAGCTGCTTGTATCAAAAGGTCTTGTCCTTTCTTGTCATGTTCTAAACGACTGACCATTACGATACGTAAGGGTTTACACATCTTTTGAGCTGTACGTTGCTTAAATCGTTTTGTTAGGATACCATTGCATATTACTTTACTCTCTATTCCATATTTCTCTTGTAATTCTTGTTTTACCAAGTTACTAATGGCATAGACATGCTTGATATTATCCATATCGATAACATTGCTATACACTTGTGGTTGCCTCATTATTTTATGCAATAATTGACGTAGTAAGCCACAGCGCCTTACCGACCCTGTCGGTAAGTCGTGAAGCGTTATAAACGCTTCACGACTTAATCGTTTATTCCAAATTAGGCGATTAATTTCACTTCTATGCAAATGTATTACATCAGGTTTAATAAAACTTATTTCTTTATTGATTTTAAATACAAACCAAGGTGATGTTGATTTCAGTTTCCTATTTATCAATATTAGATGTATTTTAGGATTTAATGCGGAGATAAGAGACTGTTCATAGCAATTATTAATAATCATAACATATACTTCAGCTCCGGCAACGCATTGTTCGTTTGCTATATTTACCAACATAGTCTCAATGCCACCAAAAGCCAATCCCCAAAAAATATGTATTACTTTTAGTTTTTTATTATCTTCCATACTCAATTCTAATTTCTAAAACAAAAGTTTTACTATCCTATTGATGTTCCTAATAATCTATATTTGATAACTAAGAATGCCTTTCGTGAAAGGTAATCCAAATACCCCATGCGAAAGAAATATATAGCATTAAAAATCCGTGGACAGCTGAAGCCATTTCTTTTTATTTCTTTACATATACTTTTATATGATTGATAATCAGACAACCTCAATAAGTCATCTAGTAATTCAAAATACAAACTGTAAAGCATTGAAGGATCATATTTCTTTAAGTTTTCTGCGAATTATTCTAATTTTAATTCCTTACATAATCGACTTCGTTGAACTACAGCAAGTGAAGTTTTAAGAAAATCTCTCGATACGGAGTCAGCTCTGCTACGTTCACGAATTGTGACTACCCTATTGCAGAAGAGCATTACTTTCTCTTCACGATAAAACCTCAAAAAGAATAAGCCTTCATAGATACGCAAAGACTCATTGAACGGATACATCTGAAGGATTTGTTTATGTACTACATGAATAAACTCTCCTGATATTTTGTTTAAGAGAAAATCGGTATATTGTAACTCTTTGATTTGACCATTCTTAGTATTGCCAAGCAGCTTATTGGTACCATAATAATCTACGCAATCATCGGGCGAGAACATATAATGCTTATACTGCGGATATTTTATATGATATTCATTTATATCGGCTAAAGCAGTATCTACAAAATAATCATTACTATCTAATATGATACCATATTCTCTCTGCATGGATTGAATGGCTGCATTGCGAGCAGCATTAACACCTCGGTTTTTAGAGAAGTTTATTACTCGGATATATGGATCATAACGATGAGAATAGTCTTGAATAATATCCAGTGTGTGATCAGAGCTTCCATCATTTACTATTATATGTTCATAATGAATATTTTTACTTTGTTGGATTACGCTCTCTACACATCGTGCTATACAATCCTCTCTATTATATACAGGTGTTATTATTGAGTACTTTATATCTAACATCTTAATTCGTTCGTCAGTTTTTGTCTATCTTTCTTTAATATGCTCTTTCTCCCTGATAATTTTGTTACTATCCAATGAATCAGTGAGGGGAAATACCGGTCAAGAATATGCATACACGCACCTACAGGGAATGTGAATCTTTGATAATACGCAGGAAGTCTCTTTATCATTCCTATGCATGATATATCTTTAGAATACATTCCATATCGGAAATAATTGCATGCAATCTTGCTGCATCTCAATGCTCTCTTAAAAGAATGGGGGGGGTACTTCATAATAGTTTGTATTTGACTGATAGCTCCATCCATATAGCCTTTAGGATTCTGTCGCATGACGGCACTATTATTAGCCGAAATACAGTTATCTCCATATTCACGGATATAAATAGGTTCATTTACATACAGTGCATCATATTTATTAGCAATGTTATTCCACATAACGCTTTCAGGGTAGAACTTTTCATTACTATAATTAGGCCATGGAAACTCTTTAAATACGGATGTCAAACAGACCTCTGCCCGATCTCCGACGGCATGGTGCACTACACGAAATGTAGAAAAATCGCAACGGGTAATCTTGTTTGAGAATGGATGGTAACCTACGCACTCTCCATCTTCGAATGTACTCTGAAACACCACCCCGCAAAGTTTATTATCATCTTCCAAAAGTGGATAGTATTGAACAATCTTTTCTATCGCTTGAGGATAAGTCCAATCATCAGGATCTACACGGAATATCACTTTACCTTTAGTATGTTGAACGCCTCGATTCCATGTAGGTGATATTCCTTCATTTTTTTTATCAATAAAATGAATGGGAAATAAATCGTTCTTGAAAAGAGGTAGTAATTCCAGTATATTGTCAGTACTTCCGTCATTGACAATGATCCATTCAAAATCATAGCAAGTCTGATTGCGCAATGAGTCATAACAACGCATAATTGTATCAGCTTTGTTATAACACATCGAAAGAACTGTAACTGTAGGAGATTTCGTATTCATATTAATTATTTCTTTAAACCACTCAAAGTCGGTAAATATCTACCGCAGAGTAACGAAAGTATTATTGAAGATACCAAAATTGCCGAATATAGAATCCATCCCGAAAGAAATGAAGAAAAAATCATAATCATATAAGGATGAATAAGGAGAAGTAGCAGAGAGTATTTACCCAATGCCGACAATTTTGAAGATAAGTAGTTGCTCAATGATATAATAAAAACGCTTCCAGCTACACCGTTATATAATAACGAAATGTATGAATTGCCATAAGTATTCCAAATATAACTAGTTTCTTGTGGCGAGAACATAATTACCCCCCCCCAATAAGCAAGCAAACTTGCACTTAAATATTTAAATTTATAATCTTGAATAGATAAAATATACTTTTTACATATCTCACCTATCCCTAAAAAGCCTATTGCTGTCATAGCTGTAGAAAAATAGAAAGGAAGAACAACGCGATGACTAAGGATATGCATTTGGCCTGTATAGTATCCTATAACTGAAATCAAAATAAAAGTAATAAGTACAAGCAGTTCAGACTTTATATACTTGTGGACTAAATAACTTATGATATAACACCAAAACGTACAAAGTAAAAACCATGCTACCCCATGTAGGTTAACATATGGATTCAGTATCTGTTTAACTACACTAGTAAGAGATTTACTCACCAATGCTATAATCAAAGCTGGAAAACTAAACGCCAGCAAAGGAATCAGTAGCCCTTTTGCTTTCTTCAAAACAACATCTCTAAGACAAACAGGTTGCTTGTAAAAGATTCCCATAATAAAAAAGAAGATAGGCATAGCCCAGCCATCTGTATATGAGCAGTGAAACCCTAAAGTGTGCCACTCGATGATTACCAACATCGCCAAGCCTCTGGCTATATCAATATTGTTAAAACGCAGTGCTTCCATTATACCATTTTTATAGCTTTTTTTTCACCATCTTTGTAGAAAAGTAAGGATTCTGGATATTGCTGGAAGTGATTAGGCTTCTCTGGTAATGGGTATCTCATAGTATATCCATCAAGATAATATTGGTTCATCTTTTCAGTCGATACACCCAAGGTCTCATTTTTATCTACTGTCTGTACCATATTGATGGGGAAACTGAGTATTTTAGTGTATTTAGGTCCCCGCCCTTGATTTAGAAGGCCATGACGGAAGGCATCTCCATATATCGGACCCTCAAGCGTATTCGGATTTACAAATAGATTACGCTTAAACAACTCAAGGATAGTAGATTTTGCGTAGATATGAGCATCAACAGAAAAACAATAGCCCCAATTTGTAGATGAATCTTGCTTATCGAACTCCCAAGCCAGATAGTCTGCACACTCATTATAGTGCGCATTTTTGTCATCCATGCCAAAACCTACCCTCAAAGCATACTGATTTTGTTCAGGCTCGCTAAGTATCCAAGTCAAAATATCCTCATTGAGATTGACGTCATCTATAAACATGGCATCATCAGTCATAAACATGATATGTTTAGCCGATGACTGTTCCATTAAATTAATAGTTAGTGAGCGAAAGTTTGTCCTCGGATGACGGAGGCATTTCCTTTCATAAAATCGCTTTATATTATGAATATTCAATATATCACGAATACCGACTTTATCAGCAGGTTGTTCTTCTTTATGAAAATGAATAAAAGGATTCTTAGACATCTTTTCTATCAGCATGTCATAACCGTTTTGAAAATCTAAAGATGAGGTGTTATAAACTACATCTAGTTCAAATGAAGGCTGCTTCCAATGCTCCAGCATAGTACAGAGCAATGTATCAAGCTGCAAAGCTCGATTAAATGAAAAAACGATTACTTGTATCATATTTATTTAATAATTTTCTTTAGTAAGTTGTTGACACCTATAAACACACATGAATAAATGACATTAAGCATTATGTAAAGGAGTATCATCCAATATATTTTCATCTTATACTGAATAGGCAGACATACCATATTTAACATTACAATTCCATTGGCCAAATATATCTCCAGCGTGTAACGTCCTATGGCGATCATTAGCCTTATAAGCCTGTCTCCAATCAAATGGGGGGTATTAAAATACTACATAATAGGATTATCATTACAAATAATCCAATAGATTCCATACGAATATAACTAGCGTCTGAAAAAAAAGATAGCATAGAGACAATCACTCCACCCAGTATTATATTTGTCCGCGAATTTTTATTCATGACAAAATATATTCCATACAAAAACATTGATAGACGACTTAATGCACAATCATATTGCCATTCCAATTGATTATTGTGAAAAATGACAAATATAAGAATGGATGCTAATAACAATGCATAAATGCCTAACTTCTTTATCAATAGATGTAGTAATGGAAAAAGTATGTAGAGCAGTAGTATAAAAGAAATATACCAATTAAATGTCGTTCCTCCAATTCCGTAATAGGAAAAAGATGATAAATTCGATATCCAATCTATTAAAGATGCTGACTGCCTCGTCTGATACTGGACTAATAGTGTACAGACAATCTGAGCTATTACAAACAAAGGGAAAATACGTATCAAACGGTTCTTATAAAAATGAGAAAGACTATTCTCTTTGTAACTATATGAAAGCCCAAATGCACTGAGGAAAAGGAAAATATCCACATTGCAGCACAATTTACCTTTGGTATAACTCACAAGAGGGGCCAACTTGGGTCGGCAAAGGGGAAATGAAATACTAAGACAAGTATGATTACCCATCCCATTAGATATCCTCTGTATTGGGAAATTAACTTATCTAAGGTCAATTTTATTATCTATCATATTTTATATTGCATATTAGCATATTGCATAGATTTCATCTTCTCTTCAGGAGACAAATAGTCTGTGCCCATAGATTTCAGTCCTTTATAGTATTTCTCAAAAAGAACTTCAAGCTCATCGCGGCTCATACGTTCATGCTCTGGATAAAGATTGCTTTCGTGTTTAAGTATTTGCTCTAACGAAAATTTTACTCCAACAATTTTAGCTGGCGTTCCTACTAAAACAGCATAGGGGGGGGAAGATTTATTCAATAAACTACAAGCCCCAACAACACTGCCACGTCCAAGCATCGTCCCAGAAAGGATAGTCACATTAGCACCTACCCAACAGTCCTCTCCAATAACAACATCCTTTTCAATATCGTTTATATGGAGTCGTTCTATTATTCGCTGATTGAGGCCTACTGTAGGTTTGTGGTTTCCTGTAACTATAGTGCAGTTAAAAGAAAGACTAGTCCATTTCTTGATAAAGACTCTTCCTCCTGCAATCACGAAATTACTATGCGGTTGAACCAAAGTATAATCTTCGAGGTAGATGTTTTGTGGCACACCTATAGACCATGGTGGCAGAATATTACAATCAATACCGCAATGGCCTAATTTTTTTTCATCTTCTCTTCCTTTAAAAGATTATATCGCTTAATCAAATTACTTATAAGAGACATCGTTTTGTTTTAATTTTATAAATGACAAATCTTATGCTATCACATAAAGATGTGAGAAATATAAAAAGACTATCAATTATGGTTCTATAATTAGTTATACTTACTTTCCCGGTATACGGAGTTTGATTTAAACAATCAATCCAAGTTTTCTTATATGGGTGCCACACGGATTCAGCCCATGGTTTGCGAGCATTCGTAAAATGGACTATAATAGGATCTTTTCTTGCTTCAATCCATGCTTGGGAATATTTAGGAAGCATCGGAGTTCTAATTCCAAAGAACATATTTGTGCAATTGTATTTTGGCTGAGAGATTTTATATTCCCTTCAAAAACAATATTAATAACATCTTGATCATTGATGCTTTTTTGTTTATCTTTCCTTTTTCAACAATTTGATAAAATTGATTTTTTTAGAAACTTCTCTCCAGTGTGTAAGATTCATAATCATTACACCAGAATTCAAATAAGGAGATTCTGATAGATATCACATCGTTGCTTACACCCTTTTTGATATGGATAATCTTCTACGCCCCAAACTGCTATTGATTTGTCTGTGCATTGTTGATAAAGTGAGTTTACCCCCCCCATTCATAAAAATAAGGAAGCTTGTTTAAATGAACAAAGTGGAAAAATACGACAAGTGTAATACCTATTCCTTTTGCTATATCTATACTTGAATCTCTAGCCATAATGGGAAATTATAATGTGTGAGTAGTATTTATTCTATAATCAGGTGATATTGTTATTTTATCTGGATTAGTATTCAACCAAGCCCCCCACCAACCAAAAGAGCTATTTGTTATGATTTGATGTTTGCATTCTGCCATCAATTGCATATCTATATAACTATCAGTTGATTTATTCCAATCTACGAAATGAATCTCATCCTTTGAAAAGTCAAGTCCAAGGACATTTTCATTCTCTTTTGCCCATTGTATACTTCCTGGATCACAGAAAATAAAGAATTTAGGATTGTGAGAATGCCTACGTATATACTTTACAGCACGTTTAAAATATCCGGTAGCATAACAAGCATAGTTAGAACCTAACATATCGCCTCGGCGTGCATGAATAGCTACTGAATTACAAGCTCGGATATAATCCATCGCATCGATATTCTTTTGGCCTTTGAGAGCAGGAAAAGTAAAAGACTGACGTATTTCATTTTCAATAAGTTCTATACCGCTTCCCTTATTCTTGAATTTAAGTTTTTGACCTGCAAATAGATTGTCAGAAGAAGAGGGAAATAGTTCATTGCTGCAATCTACGATTGTTTTTGGTTTACGCATTTTCCACATTCTCAAATGCATATAAGGAACAGAATGATGGATTCTATACTTTAGGCTTCCCTTGCTCTTTTTTTCATTATGTTCCTGCATGAATTGCGGTTGCTCAAAATCGCCCCATGTATTAACTAAATCAATGCCGATGTTCTTAAAAGCCTTAGTGAAATAGACTGGATAATTCATATTTTTTTCCCAAAAATGACTATCACGTATCTCATTCATCAAATTCTCCCAATTACTATCTGATACAATTGTGCTGATATTAGGAGAATTTATTCCAAATACCTTTTCTAGTTCATACCCATTCCACTGGCATGTTACTTCGTTACACTCCGGGATATCAAAAATGATAGTTTCTACGTAAATATCATCATTTGGATTTGCCTTTCGCATAGACAGAAATTCGCAATAGCTCAACATCTGATTACCCAATCCTGACTCTATGTGAATTAATTTCATCTTGTTTCTGCTTATTGATAAAGGTTGATAATACTATGAAATATAATATGAAATTCTTTGGTTGAGACATTTCGTTACCACTAAAAGATAGTAGTAATAATGCAATTAAATATGCAGCTACAACAGCTGTATATGCATTAAATTTCCTGCGCTTATAAAAAAAATAAATCATGCTTATTACAAAAATCAAATATAATGAACCTCCTACAAATCCCCATTGAGTTAAAAGGTTTCCATAAGCTATATCAGGCGTCGTGAGCTGCGTTGCTGTTTTTGTATATGGATTATATAAACCAAGACGAAAGTTGTATTTCTTTACAGTCTTAGGGTTGGCATCCGAAATAAAGCCGAGCCCAAATATTTGCTCCACAATAGGACGTTCAATTATATAGTTATATCGTTCAAGAACCCATGCAATTCTATACGTCATGGTACCTCCATCATTTGTGTTTTCATAATCAATCGCACCGCCTTTCAACAAAATGCTTAAATCTTTATCTGTTTCCCCCTTTCTAAATCTATCTTGTATTACATCGGCTAAGGGAATAAATAGTATAGACATAGCCAATCCAACCTTTATCAATCTAGATGCTTTTCCACTAAAAAAGACGGCTAAAAATGTAACTAAAATGCCAGCAGCAATAGCTGTTCGTCCCAACGAACAAACCAACGCCAAAAAGAATAAAATTCTAAATATGATTACTCTCTTTCCAAATATTTGTGGATTTACAAAAGATAAAGCAAGAAAAAAAGTTGTGAATGGGGGCATATTATAGAATCTTGCAAGCCCTGTTGTAAAATCTATTGTATAAGAATCTGCCGTTCCATCTCCATAAGGCATTAAGGGGCGTCCAACAGCAGTTTGCATTATATATAAGAAGCAGGTTATTGATGTAATAATGAAAACAGCCTTCATTAATTTTTTAAAATTATATTCAGACATATTACACACTATAGGTAATGAAAACAATAATAAGTAAGCTCGAGAACCTTGTAATACATCAAATAAAGTAAATTTATAATATACGACAGAAAATAAGAAAGAACAAAAGAAAAAAATAATCAGCCATTTATATTGCTTTATAAATGAGATATTTGATATTTTATATTTCCCTTTTAATATAAGATTTATGGATATGATAAACGTATATATTACAGCCATATCAGCATTTTTAAAGCCAATAACACTATCTGTCAGTAAACAAAAACCATTTAGCATAAAACTGGCATAAAGAAAATAACTTATCCATCGTTTCTGTGGCTTAAAGTAATAGAATAAGGCCACTATAAGTAATAAAATACCTATCATAGAATGTTTGATGTTTATATTAACTTTTTAATGAACTTTGCAGAATTTCCGCCCCATAATTCATCAGCAGGAATGGCTGATACAACCACACTTCCAGCTGCAATCATTGATCTGTCTCCTATACAGCACCCCTTCGTTATAATACACCGTGCTCCTATAAACACATAATTGCCAATTAGCACTGGAGATGTTTTAGCATTAACACAATCTGTCGACCTTGATAATCTGTCTTGCCAATTAGTGCTATGAAAATTGGTGTCAAATATTAATGTGGATGCACCTATATTAACATGATGACTAATTGATACACTCTCCATTGCATAAATATTGGTATTAGAAGTACCAGAATATCCCCTATCGAAAGTTTGACGTCAGGTCCGCATACTAATTTAGAAGTAGAGCTATTGTCTATTTGATTTGTTTTACCAGAACGACATATAAAATTTGTACCTATATTAACATTACTTGTTTTATCAAAATTGAGCAATGTCTTTCCATAAAAATGTGACGGAGACTCAAGAATTGCGCCTCTACTCTTAAAATATGCTTGAGCATATTTTTGAAAGAACCACTGTCTAATTTTGCCCCCCCCCCTGAATATTGATTTATAGATAATTATAAAGAAATTCATATTCATAACTATATTTTAATTCTTTCTTTGCATTGTAATATTTTCTTTTGCTATTCGAGCTGGATTTCCTACTATGCAAGCATTCTCTTTATCGAACTTTTGGGTGATGATAGCACCTGCTCCTATAATACATCCATCAGGTATATGCGCACCTTTAAGCACTATTGCTCGTGTACCAATCCATGTCCTACAACCGACATGAATTGGCTTGCTACATGGCTTAACTTTGTTGTTTACAACATCAATTGTTTGATGCCAATCTGTATCCATAATCAATGTGTTCCAAGCAACCGTACAATCTTCACCAAAAAACACTGAATTAGAACAGACTAATGTCATTGCAGCCGTGTTAACAAAACTTTTTCCGAAGTGCACAACTGCATTATTAGCAACAGAAAGCCTACAGCCCTGTCCTAAATATACCTTACCATCCAACTCTACAACTCCATTTATTTGAAGAACTGTACGTTCGTAAGTTTTATCAAATATACCAACTTGTCCAAATCCAACATAAAACATGAATGGTTTTACCCCCCCCATTTTACTTTTATTGTTCCGTCAAGACTAATAAGTTTTGTATTATATCTAACAAGACAAGGACACTTGATTGCTTCGTTAAATGGAAACAAACGAAAACTAACATATAAACTTTTGGGTAAGGATAGAAATTTTTCTATAAAATTTAGCATGATTATTTTTGAAATATATCTTTCAACTTGTCTATATTAAGTAGCAGTTCATAATTATTACACAACCAATTCGCGTCCTTATTCCACCATTTTAAATTAAGAAGAAATTTAATATCTTCTTCGGAATACCGATACCTCAATATTTTGGCTGGAACACCACCTACTATAGCATAAGGTGGCACATCTTTTGTTACTACAGCTCCAGCCAATACTATTGCTCCATCACCAATATTTATTCCGCCAACTAAAAATACATTCTCATTTATCCAGACGTCATTTCCTATTATTACTTTATCTACAAATTCTTTAAACAAATTTTTCTTTGTAAAAGAGTAGCCATTCTGTTTTTGAGTAGAATAAAACATAGGACTAGTTGCAATGTACGGATAAGTAAAAGGATGAACGCCATTATTAACTCTTACCCATGGTGCAATACTGGTGTATCTACCTATGTTAGCCGAAATCTCAGAATTCCAACCAATATAACTTCCGAATCCCATTTTCCCATCAAATATTGTATGACTACCTATCTTATTAGCTCCTTCAAATACAGATTTGTCCGATATTTTAGAACTAAATTTAAATTGTACCTTTCTTCCAAATCTATATTTCGACTGGATATAACGAATTAAGTTAGAATTTACAATAAATTGCTTTAAGGTTTTTATCAGTAATAATAAACCAATAAAAAATTTCTTTCCCCAATTAAATCTATCCTGAAGTTGATTTAATATTGTCGTTGCGTAGTCAAAAGAATCTGAATCCTCTCGGTTAACGCTGGATATTATTTTTGTCTTTTTCTCACTTGAAGCACTATCAATAGGTTTATTTTTGTTCTGCATTACATTCTATTTAATCCAAATACCAAAGGCATTCTTATTTATTATTTTATTAATTTGTATAGTGAAGAAAGAAGCATAGATAGTGTTAATAACAATCATGGAGATAATAACACCTATTGTGCCCAATCTACATACAACACCTAAAAATAGAGACAAAGGAATATGTAGTACAATTCCTATTAATGTAACATAGGTTTGTAACTTAATAGATCCAACTCCATTTATTAAATTGACTTGCAAACTATCCCAATTATAAATCACCATATATATACAGACTGCAATTGTCATAGCTATTGGTATATTTGCCTTATCACCAATCCAAATTGAATATGCAAAAGGAGAAATACATACCATTATCGCTAGTCCTATACAAGATATGAAAAATATTTGGGATATTTTTTTATACACTGACCTCATCCAGTAAAAATCTTTTTTTGTATAAGCATCTGTAAAAGCAGGCCATAAGGGAGATAATATGATTGTAAAAATCATCATAGCTACACTCATATATTTGTATGCTATATTATATGCCGTAACATCTTCTGGACCACTAACATTGCTAATTAAAATATTAGTACTCTGATACAAAATCAACACTTGAATTTGTATCAGAAAAAAACGTGCTCCTAAAGAGAAGACATCATTAATATAGCATTTTTTGATATGTTTAAAACTAGGACGAACCTGTGAAAAAGTACTATTAAAAAGTATAAATGTAGCAAATATAAGGACAATTATAGGCATTGCTGATATAGCAAAAGCCAAAGCTATCAATGATGGAGCACAAAACTTGGTCAAGAGCCAAATCACAAGAAGAGATACAAAGTTACCAATTACTGGAAAGATTGCAGCTAATGCAACTTTTTGGAACGCAGATATTACAGAAGTAAGTACGTTAACAATCATCTGCAAACAGAAAAATAAGACTAAAACATGAACAGTCCTTGTAACTTCATCATTATACTGAATATTAATGTTTAGAAAAGTACTCCAATTTATAAATGGGACAACTAATTCAATGATAATACATAATGGAACGAAAATCAAAACCATTATGAAATATGTTGTACTGACTAATGACTTTCCTCTATTCCAATCACCTAAAGCTATCGATTCAGCCAATTTGTTTTTTAACCCAAGAGTAAAGCCAATGTCAAAAAAACTAAGCCAAACCATAATCGAAGAAAGCATTAACCAAATGCCATATAGTTCTGAATTTACATACCCTAAAGTCATTGGCACAAGCATTAAGGATATTAAAATACTGAATCCTTTTACTGCCAAAGAACCTAGAATATTTTTTTTTACTGTAACACTACGTTCATTTCCCTTAAAAAAAGAACTTATCATACCTATTTATTAATAAATCGTTTTAAATATTGATACCACGGCTTATAAGCTTCTCTTTTTAGATGTATTCCATCTTCAGATAAAGATTTGTCCAAGCCTCCATTCGTATAATATAAGTTGTGTATATCTAAATAAATATATTCTTTGTTTGTAGCATAGTCCTTTATTATTCTATTTGCTTCAATTATTTTATTATTGTCTGCATATCTATTAGAGTTACAAACAGGTAGAATACTCTCCAAATAGATAATAGTTGAAGGTGTTGCTTTACCAATTGAGTCTACAAGATTTGCATACGCTCTAGTAAACTCACTTAATGTCATAGATTTTAATCCATTTATACCAGCCATTAAAAACAATTTCTTAGGCTGCAAATTTTTCAAGCAATCCACACGCTTCATCATTCCTTTTAAGTTATCACCTGGGTATCCTAATGTGATAACCTGACATGAATCTGAACCGAACTCGTCTTCCCAATGTCCGTAGTAGGTTATGCTATTCCCAAAGAATATAATATCAGGATGATAATCACATTTTCTCATTGTACGATTCCATCCTTCTACTGCCCAATAGTCAGCCTCTAGTGGTATTGAGTCTTTTTTAATTATACCTATCAATTTCTTAAAATTAAAGGCAATGCCTTCTTGGTGCCATGCCCAAAAACTAAAAGCACTTGATATAAAGCCAATAGTGACTAAAAGGACAATTATAAACAATATATGTTTATGGGGGGATTTTTTCATTAACAATGCTTTTGGAGTTTATTAGTAATGGCGTTTAGAATTAATATCAATATGAAATGCTCAATGCTATAAATAATAAGATTCCAAAATTTACTATAATAGTCGATTGTTATCGAATACATCATTAAGCAATTGGCTATATAAATCTGAAGGCTATGCTTTCCCATATATATGATTACGGATTGTGCATAGGACTTAGTTTTAAAAAGGCATAACTGTTTATCATATATTGATGCTATCAATAATATAGGGTAAATCAGTAATGCTCCGATTAAAAAATTATTTTGATGTAAATATATTGCGCATATTAATAAGAAAATGTAAATGCATAAGTCATATCTCCCTTTTTGCCATTCGATTTCAAAATGGGGGAGGTATATAGCTATGCCCAATAAAAAGACAGGGATTCGACTAATTAGACATCTAAATTGCCACTAAATATCTGGATATAAATAATACATCAAACAACATGCAACTATGGAACAGAATACTGCAAACATACCAACTCGTCTTATTATCTTATAAAAAAGCGGAAATAACAAATATAAAAGTAGACTACTACATAAGTACCAATCCATAAATTGTCCTCCTATTCCATAATAGCTCAACGTTGACAAGTTTAAAATTAAGTCACAAAAGTTACTTCAGTACCGTCTAAAACATAAAGTAGACTTCTCAATAGAGCATATACGATGAATAAAGGCATAACACGCTTTATTCGATGAGAATAAAATGTATGAAGTTTATTAGATTCATAAGAACGACATAAGCCAAATCCTGAAACCAGCATAAAAATATCCACACCTGTATATCCATAGCAGAATGGCATAAATACACGCCCGAATGTACAATAAGTATGGAACAAAACAACAAGTAAGATTCCTATCCCCATAAGGTGGGTTCTATTGTTGCTTATCCAATTTCTATTTATTATTAAAGGAGAGTTCATTGTCTTTTTATGCTTATCCATTATAAATAATGTAAATACTCAATTTAGGGCATTCTCCTTTGTAAGGGGCACTTTTCAGTGCCCTAAGCCGAATTTTGGTTAGTGTCCAATTTTGACGTATACCTCAAGGAAATCCTCCACAAGTCGGTTTCCTAATAAATAGTGTCAAAAAGGATACAGATTTTTAAGATTTGTTGTTAGAATTCAATTCGATAGTTAAGAACAATAAATGCTCATAATCCCTACGTCCTTTAACAATTTCGCTGAAAAATCTCTTGAAATAATCTAGCACAGCCCCCTGCATCCTGCATGTTGAGATGATGGTAGATATATTGTTGAGACGCAGGCTATCTTATCACTTTCGAAGAATAACGAATTTTTCCGCTCACTGGTCAGAGGCGAATAACAACGTTCGACAATGGAATTATCGATTGAGTAAAAACCGTCATTTTAGTAAGCGAATAACTTATAAATATTAATCTCTAGAAGTTACGGCTACCGCTTTATCACTCTACAAGTAATTTATAAAGCCAAGAGCCAACAAGGGAAGTAATAACTCCCATAATGAATCCGCCTCCACCATAAACTATTTTTTGAGTGAGGTTAATTTTACTGTTTACCTTATTACGGTCGCCAATGATATTAGGCGACCCATTCCCTGACGAAGTTTGATTAATCATATATTATAAATTATTATTGTTCCCATAAATATTCGGCGAACCGTTGCCGTATGAAATTTGGGTAATATTCGGTGAGGACAACAATGCTTTGGTTTCACTTGCATCTAATAAATGAATACCATTAGTCGAAATAATCTGTTCTCTTTCACGATAGTAGGCCTGTTTAGAACCGACTAATAGCCTTTTGTTTGGATAAACTTCAGATGCAATTGCAAGAAATAAATCTTTCTCGTTTGCAATATTATTGTTGCTGATGCAGATACGTTCTGCACATTTAAATCCTAATTTCCCCATAAAATTAATCCAAGTCCTGATATATTCATTTTGCATGGCTAATTTTTGGTAACAATCAAGAGCTTTTCCTTTATCATCCACACAGATTTTATATGGGTTATCTTGAATAAAAGTCATGAGGATATTTACTAGAACGTCGCAGTCGTTACCATAAGTGGTTAAGAAATCATTACTGACAGTAAATCGGTTCATTTTTTTTTATTCTTTATCTTACTCTTAAAGAAAGCCATATCGTCTTCCAATTCTGTTATGTAGAAATCAGTTGGCCAATCAATGGTACCGTCTGCATCCACTTTCACTTTCTTTATTTCAGCGTGATCGCTGTCTGATGTTCGTGGTTCTATAAAGTAGATTGCTACTTCTTTACTACTGATATCACCTTCAGCTATACGTCTCCGAAGCCTTTTAAGGAAATATTCACTATGCGTCTCAATAATAAGCCTTTTTTTTATCCGTTTCTTTTCGTCTTTTGATGCATTGACAATGTCAATAAACAAATCGGCTAGTTCAGCCTGCATCTTAGGGTGTAAATGAATTTCGGGTTGCTCAATGATCGTTGTTGAATTTGGTTGTGATAAAAATCCCTGCACCAAAATGGGTAATACTTGAGATATACCAAATCCAACATCTGTCAGGTCAAGCAAAAGATTGTTTTGATGAACTTTGATATTATGAATAATATCTTTGAATTCGTTGACTTTAACGGATAACCCAAATTTATTGAGCCATTTATTTACTTCTGTCCGAACATTTTCATAATTCTTTAATATGTTTGCCAGTCCCTCACCTGATTTTATACTATATTCGTCAGAACCGTCAAGGAAATAATATCTTTGCGGATATGCTCTCAATGGGCCAACGTAATTAATGCGAGGGCTCATAAAGAAATTTTCAATTTGTGTGCAACCCGTCGAAAGCAAATTATATATGATATCAATTTTGCTATTTCGTTCTGTTTCGTGAGAGGGACAAATGGTAATGCCGTGATATGAATAATTGGTTTTTATAGTGGCCAATAATCCTTTTAAAGTAGAGACATTGAATATTTCACTGCCTATACTGGGGTTCTTTTGAGGAGCATAACTGACCAATATCTTGTCGTCAACAAAGATGGAATGATTGACCAAAGTAAGCTTTCGGCTTGTTTTGTCAAGCATGAATTGATAGCTGACTTTTAAAGGCTTTGCTGCAGCTTTTATTTGATAAAGCTCTTTGTATAATTTGGTTGATGTGATATATTGTGATAGCAGAACATTTAAGTCTTTCTGTAAATTATCTTTCTGGGAGTCACCCCAAAAGCGTGCTCTTAATTGTTCTTGTATGATTTGATTGTAGAATTCTATTTTCTTCTTTGATAACTGCGAAGATGAATTTATAATAAATTCGTCTTTGTGACTTGTGAATTCTAGAATCTTTTGGTACTTGGATTTATTAGGAAAAATTTCCTTTAGATGCCTTTTTAAGTCAATGTCTTTATTGAGATATGGGTAAGCAGATAATACAAAATCGGTCAGCTCATATTGTAAACGGTTTTGTACTCCTTTTATTTCTTGAAAAAACGGAATAGAATCAATTGTAAATTCAAGGCTGAAGACTTTGTTGGAATCCTTGTCCTTGAATATATTTTCGTCTTCTCCCAAATTCACATAACGACCATTTAGTTTCAATTGATGTGAATCGCCTTGATTGTTTATGGTCTGTTCAAGCATCAGGAACAATTGGAGAAGACTACTTTTCCCGGAACTGTTTGCTCCAAGTATAATAGTCAAAGGTTTAATCTCAATTTCTCCTTTGTTGAAAGCTTTGTAATTTGAAAATGATATCGTTTTCATGGTATAGTCATAATATCCTTAAAGATATTAAGCTTTACATTAATTCTATTTAGAACAATGCATCGTGTTTACCATCCTTTAAATCTTCAATAATCTTCGTCACGCAAACAATTAATTCGGGCAAATATTTCTTGATGATACTGAAAATTTGTTGAGGGTCAACATTTCCATATTCATGAGAGATGATGTTTCTGCATCCAAATACACCTCTCCAATAAACTTGCGGATAATTGGGAAATAGTTTTGCTGAAGTCCAATCATCTATTTTTTTTGCAGTTTCTCCTATGACTTGTATCAGCATACAGGCTGCATCAAATTTTTCCATTTTTTCGGGAGAGGATAGAAAGTCGTGTACGTTGATGATGGAAATATTACGTTCTATCACCAACTGTGATTTCTCAACCATCAGTTCCAGATATTCTATTACTATATCTTTAGATGTAAATCGCATCTTTCAAAATGTTTTGTTTGAAGGAATTCCGAAGGGAATCTCTGAAATTGACGATATCAATTTTGAAATGAACAAGTTGTTCCAACTCTTCCTTTATTTTTTCCAATGTGAAGAAATCAGACTCTTGAAGAGTGACGAAGATGTCCAAATCACTTGCCTCGTCTTGTTGGTTGCGGGCAAATGAGCCGAAAATGCCTAAAGATTTGATGCCATACTTGTGAGCGGACTCTTGTTTGAATTTCTTTAGGATAGAGATGATTTCTGCTGTACTCTTCATCTTCTTACGAATCAGTTGGTTCCTCTTTTGCAAAGAAAGGAAAATAGCCTTTATTTTCCAAACAAAACCCCTGTTTATTTCATCGCTTCCACAAATCCCACCGGCATATCCACCCCGGCGCATCCCAGCATCTCCAGTCGTACCACCACCTTGCTGCGTCCGTCCACGTTCACCAGCTCGCCTTCCATTCCTGCCAGGGGGCCTTTAATCACCTTCACCATTTCGCCGGGAGCCAGTGGTGTGCTGCACATTTCCACTGCCTCTTCGCTATAGTCCAGCATGAACTTGAAACGCTCCATCTGCAGGTCGGGAATCACGGCAGGGGTGTGCTCGCCCCTCAGCACCATGTAGCGGCTCACCGACGAGAGTGTCAGCACCTCCGCACGTTCCTGCGGTGTGGCGTGTACGAAAATCATCATCGGAATCACTACGCGTGTCACCTTCTGACGGCGGTGCGTCCATTGGCGAATCTCCTCCTGCACGGGCAGGAAGTTCTCGATTCCCATTTTCGTGAGGCGCTCAGCAGTCTTTTTCTCGTGACGTGAAAGCACGTAGGCTACATACCATTTTTTCATTCTATATTAACCAAGGGGGAGAGGGGGAAAGGAGGAGGTAAGGTACGCTACGCGGTCGTCAGTGTAATATTCACTGCCGAACCCTCCTCATAACTCTCTGCAAAATTAGACATAAATTTACGAACTACAATATTTTGTTCATAAAAACTCAAATATTTAACATTGTAAGTGCAGATTTTTATATTTTTGCGCCTTTTTATTTTTTAAATATTTTAAGAATATGAATAAAAAGAAGATTTGGAAACAAATTGTGACAGATGGAATAGGGTGAGAAGTGTAGAAAAAGAGTTGGAAAAGCTGGAGCGAGACATTGAGAGTTTGTCGTACCGGCAACTGGCGGAACTGAAGCGGATGTGTAGGAGGGGCTATAAAATATTCTCCAATCAACAAGAAAAGAAGAAGCAAGGGGAAGATTAACCGGCAAAGGAAAAGAGGTAGGGGGAGATTAACTGACAAAGGAAAAGAAGAAAGGGGAAGATTGACTGGCAAAGAAAAAGAGCCAGGGGAAGATTAACCGGCAAAAGAAAAAGAAAGGGGGAGATTGACCGACAAGAAAAGAAGGGGTCAAGTCAAAAAGTATGTGGGTATAATATTTGAGAAACATTTAAAGTTTGCAATGCTAAAAACATACGTCCTTCCAAAGTATTATAAATCAAGTACATCAGACGAATACCTGATTGGACGTCAGCATTGTAACTCAGAATTCATGCTTATCACTCACAGGGCTTTCAGATTGACCTAAAAGAAGGAAGGGGAGAAGTGATAACGGAGGATGTATGTAAGCGTCTCCGTGAGTCTGTATGGCTGTCCTTCTGGGGCTTCTTATACCGTTAGGGTATAAAAAACGAAGCACTATGGGTTTAAAAGAATACAGATTGGGAACAATTTGGAAGGGTTCTCTGGGGAGTATTGTCCTTACTGTTAAAAAGAATAAATAAAAAGAAGAATGCTAATTGTACACTTTAGTTCTGCCGGCTGTTTGTTAGAATGCTGATAAACAGTCGGTAAACGGTGGTTGATTTGGCGTAAAGTGTAATATTTCGTCAGTTTTATATGTCGTACTTTCGCATATTGCAATCTCGGATTGCAGGCGAAGGGCAACGTTTTTTCCCTATCTTAAATTAAAACCCCATTAAAAATGGATTTTAATGATTTATGCTCTTTCTACTTTAATGTGCGCGAACAGCGTTGCGTTAAAATGTCACTGGAAGAGTTTGTACATCACATCTGCAGCGGACGGTGGAAATCGTCGGTCGAGATGTATCAGCGCCTAATGGCTGAGGGCGATAAGAGTAAAGCCAAAGAGTTGAAGAACAAATTACCCGGCCTGGTGGTGGCGGGGTATTGCGAGGGAAGCCATGCATTGAAGAACCGCCGCACGTGGAGTGGAAATGCCATGTTTGATGTCGACCATACGCAGGGACGTACACTGGAATTCCTGCAGAAGCTGAAGGCGGTGCCGTGGATTGGGGCAGGTTGGCGAAGTGTATCGTACGATGGCCTGAAAGTGGTGGTGCGCATCGAGGCTGTTACGGCCGAAGAGTATGTGCAGGCATATGCGGTGGTGGCGTGGCATATCGGTCGCGTGATTGATTTTCCTTGCGATATGAGTTGCAAGAATCCCACTCGTCCGTGCTATGCGTCGTATGACGAAGAAGCCTTCTGCAAGCCCCGTTTCGAACTGTTCCCCTGGCGGGAATTCTTGAAGGAGCATCCTGATAAAGTGGCGCAGATTATGGAGGAACTGAAGGTGAGACCTGTCGCACCGGGACCCGCAACAGGAACCGCTTTGGAACCCGCAACAGGAACCGCTTTGGAACCCGCAACAGGAATCGCTTCGGAACCCGCACCAGGAATCGCACCGGAAACCGCATCGCAACCTGCCTCAGAACCCCCGTCAGGCATTCTGCGCACTTTTTTCAACGACTTCCTGGCCCACAACGCTTTCATCCCTGGGGCAAAGAATGATTTCTTGCTCAAATTGGGCCGTATAGCCCGATATAAAGGAGTGTCCGAGAGTGAGTTGCGACAACTGGAAGAGTTGGCTGTGGAGCGCCTGAGCGATGCCGGATGTCCACCCGAAGATATCATCCCGAAAATGGATGCCGGATATCGCTATGTGGACCAAATGAAATTATCTGATTATCAGTGTGATAATACAAATAATTGGGGCCACAAGGACCAGGGCTCATCTTTATGCTTTTCTGGTCCCATGGGAGAGGATGAAAAGGCTGAGGAGGAGAGGCTTGAAGCGGACAAGCTCCACAGGGACGCTCCCTGCTTTCCGAAGTCGGTGTACGACGCTCTTCCCGACCTTCTTGTCAGTGGCTTGAAAGCAGCTCGAAACAGCCGTGAAAAAGACCGTCTGCTGCTGGGGATGCTTGCCAATCTGAGCGGTTGTCTTCCCGGTGTGTGGATGAATTATGCCGACATGTGCTACACTCCTCATTTTTATGCGATGAGCCTTGCCGGTGCGGGACGCGGCAAGGGGATTGTGACGCTCGGCTCTATTCTGCCCGATGCTGTCCAGCGTTATCTGGAAGACAAGAACAAGACGCTGCAGTCGGAGTATGACAAGAAGCAGTTGGCGTGGGCGCTGGAAGAACGTTTGGCCATTCAGGAGAAGCGTGTGCCCGACATCGACAAGCGTCCCGAGCCTCCGGTGAAGCGCATGCTCAAGATTTCGCCCAATATATCGAAGAGTCAGTTGATTATGGCTCTCGAGGAGGCCGGTACGCAAGGGGTGGTGATTAATGCGTCGGAGCTGGATATGCTCACCAATGCCATGAAGCAGGACTGTGGAAAGCATGATGATGTGCTTCGTGCTGCTTTTCACCACGAGGAGACGTCGTCTTATTATAAAACGGATAAGCGCATGGTGGTGGCGCATGCTCCTCATCTGGCACTGTGTCTTACGGGGACTCCTTCTCAGCTTCACCGTTTCATTTCGTCGTTGGAGAACGGTATGTACAGTCGCATGGCTTTTTATATCGGTGAGGGGCAGTGGGAATGGATTTCGGCAGCTCCCATGGAGGGTGGCACCGACCATGTGAAGCTGTTCAGGAAATTGAGTGAAGAGGTGCTTCGTATGTTTATCTTCCTGTCTGATTCGCCCACCGAGGTGTGTTTCACTCCCGAACAGTGGGAGGAGCATACGCAGCGTTTCAGCAACGTTCTTCAGGAAGTGGTGAGTGAAGATGATGATTCGCATGGAGCGATTGTGCTTCGTCACGGACTGATAGCGACCCGCATAGCCATGGTGCTGACAGCGTTGCGCAAGTGTGAGCCGATGTGGAATGTGCAGCAGTGCCGGTGTACGGATGAGGATTTTCATGTGGCAATGGATATTGTGAAAGTACTGTTGGAGCATAGCTTACTGTTGTCTACCACCGTGTCTGCCGTGGAGTCGGGCAAGGAAGTCAAGCCGATGAAGAAGTTTTATCGCATACGTTCGGTATTGGCACAACTTCCCGAATACTTCACTTATACGCAGTTGAGTGAGGTCGCCAAGGAACATGGAATACCTGTTAGTTCGCTTAAAAGATACCTTGTTCGTTTGATAGAGATGCGAATCATTGAAAAAGAGGGTCGAATGTATCATAAACTCTGTAAATCTTGGCCCGGAAACTCATAAAGGTGAGCCCTGGTCCTAGTGGTCCCAAAATTAGAAGTCATTGTGTTGATAATCAGTATATTGGTTATGGGACCATATTAGAACACGCCGCAACCACCTGAAGGGTAGCTGTGAAAGCCTCCGCTGCACCGTTCTTTTGTTGGTTTGAGTGGGTGGATTTCTATGGTGTATGTGTGTGGGATTCAGGGCAGACACATGGGTCTGCCCCTACGACGGGTGTGGATACTTGTAGGGGCGGACCCATGTGTCCGCCCGATAGCATCATTTGTCCCGATAGCATCATTTGTCCCGATAGCATCATTTGTCCCGATAGCATTCACCCTGAAGAATGCATTCATCCTGAAAAAAAGACCTTGATGTTTTCGAAAAACATCAAGGTCTTTTTCCCAAACACAATAGTCTTTTCCTGAAAGCCGGAAGAGTTTTCCGAAAACACTTTAGTGCGTTTTTGCGCTGCATTTCTTTCGCGGCTCTCTTTTCCGCTAAGGTTCTCCCAAGTATTTCACGATGATTTCCACTTCTTGCTTCAGGTAGCAATGGCGGTATTTGTTGTAGCCTGTGGCGTTGAGTTCTTCCGTCAGGCGGGGGATACGCTGTATCCAGCGGTAGAGGTTCTGCAGGGCGGCTCCAGGTTCGCGTCCGGGGCAATAGAGGGATGCCAGTTCTGCCTTGTCATAAGTGCGGATGGCGAATGTTTCTTCTTCTTTCTTCATTATTTTTTTTACTATGGTTACTTATTGTTTTCTGATATAAAGATAGTAATAAAATGTCTGATTATCAAATGATTAGTGAGGTTTGTTTCGACATGTTCCATCCTTTTGGGAAGACGTTGAGAGATGTGTCAAAACTCCCCTTTTATTGAAATCCCCCTCGCTACAACTACCTGTGGCGAGGGTGACTTTTAGTTTATGAGAGTTTCGACACACCCTTCTCCGAATGATGTATGGGTGTTTTTGGGGGGTAAGTCTTTCTCGTGGCAAATGGGGAAAGTCGGTTATAGGGATTCGATTTCTGTAAGGGAAAGGCCGGTGACTTGCATGATTTGTTCAGAGGTCATTCCCAAAGATTTCAGGTTGCGGGCCATTTTCAATTTTTCTTCTCGCCGTCCTTCTTTAAAACCTTCTTCAAAACCTTCTTCACTGCCTTTCTTTGCTGCATAGTCGATGGTAGCCAAATAATCACGGTAAGCGTTCACACTATTTTCATAGCGCACGCGGTCTTCTTCGGAGAGAGAATGGACATCGACAATCTCTTCCAACTTCTCAAATACGGCTTTCTGAGCTTTAAAAGGCATACGATTCAATGTTTCCATGTTATTTAATACAAATATCCAACGTTCAAAATCTGTTTCGCACTCTGTTTCTGTCTTATTAAACAGGGGTAACGCGATAAAGATTTGCCTCAGTTTGTCCGAAAATAATTTTCCGGTCTCGCGGTCGGTCAATATAACATCGGTGCGCAACTTATGGTTCTCGTCCAACAGGAAATTGATGAAGAAGACTCCGTACACCGCTTTTATATCAAACTTCCAACCCTCTCCCTTCACGCCCTGACGGACAATGGCATGAGAAAGGTAATACAGAGCACGTTCCTTGAAATAGACCTGGGAGCGGTTTTGCATCTCCACGATTATCTTCTCGCCCGTGTCTGTGGTGCAGAAGATGTCATAGATGGCAATACGCTCTCCCGGATACTCGGGCAACTGCTCATTGTTCAGAAAGGTAAGGTCGGTTATCACCCGTTCTCCCTCCAATAAATCATTTAAGAACTCGATTAACAACTCCTTGGATACTTCTTGACCGAATATTTTCTTGAAGCCGTAATCGGTGAACGGATTGATAAACTTGCCCATTATGTTTTCTGTGTTTCTACAACGGACAAAGATAATGATTTATATGGAAAAGGCATTCGGTGTGGTCTGTTTTTTTAGAGGTGGAGTCGATGTTTCTCAAATGCTCTCATTGAAAGCAAGTTTTCATGACCATTCGTTACCTTTCTCCACCAGCTCCGACGAAGCCCGACAATGGCTTCTCACACCGTCGTATCTTTGTCATGTAATCACAGAGTAACCGGTACTTGAGATTTCGAAGATATCAGTATAAACCATTAAAAATTAGAAGATTATGTCAAAGTCAGTATCTTATTCAGTTGTACCTCGTAAAAACCCGCAGGAACCCGAAGCGGGAGTCCGTTTCTATGCTCAGGCTCAGGCCAGCGGTGATGTTACAGTCCGCGAGATGTCGGAACGAATTCAGAGAACCTGTACCGTGACGCGTGCTGATGTGGCGGCAGTGCTCACAGCGTTGGAAGATGTCATTGTGGAGGCGCTGAGCGCAGGTGAGATTGTACGTCTGGCGGATTTGGGCACGTTTCAGATTGGTGTGAGCGGCAAGGGGGCCGATTCCGAAGACAAGTATGATGTTTCCATGATTAATAAGGCGCGTATCAATTTCCGTCCCGGACTGGCGTTGAGCGGCATGCTAACGGCGTTGTCGTTCAGCAAGGTGAACAAGCTGCCTAAGAAGGATGATGATAAGCCTAAAGAGGAAGTCTCCGGTGTAAACGAGGGCTAACCTCTGAGGGGGTGTCAAAACTAAAATGGTCTATTGGGGGGTGAGCGAACCTCGCCTCTACTAATAAAATGAGAGCATTATAAACGTTTTGACACATCCCTCGGAAATCGTTTCGGAATAGAGTTTTAATCATTTTAAAAAGGAGGAAATATGAAAAACTTGATTATTAAAATTTTGGAGTGTATTATGCTGCTCCTCAGAGCCAAGAGAAGAAAGAATGAGAGAGATTAACCTGATTGTAGTCCACTGTTCCGCCACACGTGCGGATAGGGACTTTACTGAAAATGACTTGGAGGTGTGCCATCGGCGCCGTGGATTCAATGGGGCGGGCTATCATTTCTATATCCGCAAGAATGGGGATATTAAGAATACGCGCTCCCTAGAGAAGCCGGGGGCGCATGCGCTGGGTTACAATGCGTGCAGCATCGGCATTTGCTATGAAGGCGGACTGGATGCCCGTTATCGTCCTGCAGATACGCGCACCGAATGGCAGAAACACTCCTTGAGGGTGCTGATTCGCACGCTGTTGATGGATTATCCCGGTTGCCGGGTGTGCGGACATCGGGATTTTAGTCCCGACCGCAACGGAGACGGACGCATCAGCCCTGAGGAGTGGGTGAAGGAATGTCCCTGTTTTGAGGTGACAAGTAAATTATATGAGTAAAATATTTGTATAGTTTATGCTTGGATAAACACAAATCCCCTTCCGTTATGTTAAATAATTAACATTGCGGGAAGGGGATTTTATAGTTATCTATTATGTAACTAAATCTTGAAATCTTATTTATTTACTTTTTTCGTCGTATCCATAACCGTATCCGTAGGTTCTTCCATAGCCGTATTTGCCATACGTGCCATATCCGTACTTCTTGGTTTTGATGTCCACATCGTTGATAATGGTGCACAGGTTGGGCAACTTCTTCAGGTCTCTCAGTTCATTGATAAACAGATAGCCTGCTTTGGGCGTATATCCGGCACGGCATACATAAATGCTCATGTCTGCCACACGCGAAATCAGTTGGGTGTCGGTCACCATGCCGATAGGGGCGGTATCGAGTATCACGTAGTCGAATTCCTTTTTCAACCGGTCGATAGCCTGTACCAGCGAGTCGCGTGCCACCAGCTCTGTCGGGTTGGGAGGGATGGCGCCACCGGGCAGGATGTAGAGGTTGGGGGTGACATTGGACTGTTGCAGCAACGACATCAGGTCGGTGTGTTCCGGGTCGGCAAGGTAGCGGGTGATACCGTCTGCCTTGTGCGACATCTGGAAGGCTTTGTTCAGTCCCGGCTTGCGGATATCCAGTCCCACGATGACCACTTTCTTGCCTAGCAGGGCAAAGCTGATGGCGAGGTTGGCAGATACAAACGACTTTCCTTCGCCACTGGTGGTAGAGGTAAGCAGTACCACCTTCTGGTTGCTGCCTAGCATATACTGCACGTTGGTACGGACATTGCGGAAGGTTTCGGCCATCATGTCGTTCTGGTTTTCGTGTACCACGACCGAGCCTTCTTTCGGCATGTTGTCTGATGCGGGAATATCACCGATGATGGGTACGGTAGTCAGTTTCTCTACATCCGAGCGGTCTTCTATCTTGTACTTCAGCAGTTCGATGATATAAATGATGCCCACCGGGATGGCGATTCCCAGAACAAAGGCAATCAGGTAGATGAGCTTGCCTTTGGGAGAGACGGGCAGCAGACCGGCTTGTGCCTCGTCCACAATGCGGGCGTTGTTGGCGGTAGAAGCCAGTGTAATGGCGTTCTCTTCGCGTTTCTGCAACAGCATGAGGTACAGTCCCGCCTTGATTTCCTGTTGGCGCGAGATGCTCACCAACTGGCGTTCTTGGCCCGGTGCGCTGGTAATTCGTCCGGCGTATTTTCCTGCCTGGCGTTCAAGGTCGGCTTTGGTAATCATCAGTCCTTTCTGCACGCTCAGGATGGTGGTCTGCACATTGCTGCGCATGGCGCGGATGCTGGCATCCAGATTCACCACCACAGGGTTGCTTTCCGAAGAGGTGCGGAGGAGGCGCTTGCGCTCCAGCAGCATTTCATTGTAGCGGTTGATGAGCTCGGTCAGCCCGGTATCCGTCAGACCTACGTTGACCGGCAATACTTCGTAGGCATGGTCGGGGTTATTGGCATATTCTGCCAGGAATTGCACCAAGCGGAGCTGTGTGCTGTTCTCGGCACGTTTCTTTTCGTATTCGGAGTTCTCGCTGAGTGCCAGTTGTGCGTCACTCTTCAGGTCGGTCAGTCCGGCATCGCGCTTGAAGGTTTCCAGTTCCTTTTCAGTGGTTCCCAGCTCTCCGTTGATGATTTTGATACGCTCGTCGATGAACTCGGCAGTCTTGCTGGCCACTTCATTCTTGTCGTCGTTGGCATCGCGGTTATAGATTTCTATCAGCTTGTTGATGAAGTCCACTCCGCGTTGGGGGCTGGTGTTCTCCAAAGAGATTTGGGCAATCGTCGTGGTTTTGGAGGTCGGTTCCACCGAAAGGGCATTCGCATATTTGTCTGCTACGATGCGTGGGGCTGCCACGGTGACGGTGATGGTCTGTTCCTTTTCAATGGCTGTCGAATCGCCGGGAGTGAAGCTGAATGTACCGTAGGGGGTGGTGAGCAGGGCAGGGAGCTTTTCAAACTCCTGTGTGAATTCTTGTTCGTCTATTTCTGTGTTGACACTCAGTTTGCTTCCGGGTTTCACTGTCATTTCGATGACTGCTACGCCGCCGGGCAGTTTTTCCGCCTCCTCGGGAGTGAGCCACACTTTTACCGGTGTGTCCTTGTAGAGTTCTATAGGACGGAGGTTCTCACGGGTTCTGTAGTTGATATACAGGTCCAGTTCCTCCACCACTTTCTTCAGTAGGGTGCGTGAGTGCAGCACTTCCACTTCATTGTCGAAGTTGCTGGTGGACGAGTAGAAACCGAGGTCTTCCAAATCGCCCAGTCCGCTGCTGGCACTACTGTTTTTCTTGTTGTCCTTGATAATGACAGAGCCGGTAATGCTATACACCGGTGTGGTGTAGTGCAGATAAATCCATCCTCCTATCAGGCATACCACGATGCTGGCAACAAACCATTTCCAGTGAATGAGGTATTTGAAGAAGAGGGCTTTGTAGTCCACCTGTTCTTCTTGTTCGGTATAAAGGTCGTCGTATAAATTTTCTTTCATAATGAAATCAGGTTGTTTTATCGGGAAATAGTTACAATAAGGCTGGCCAGTGACACGAGGGTACCCACAATGGAGAACCAGATGGTGGTACTGTTACTGATGCCGGCATTCTTGGCTTTGGTCTTGTTGGGGGTGACATAAATCACATCGTTCTGCTGCAGGTAGTAATAGGGAGACAGCACGATGCTTGCGTCGTTCATGTTCAGGGGGATGATTTCACGGTGTCCCTGTGCATTCTCGCGGATGAGTTTCACATTGTCACGCTGTCCGTAGATGGTCATGTCTCCGGCCATGGCAAGCGCTTCAAACAGGTTTACTTTTTCGTTGGTAATGACGAATGTGCCGGGTTTGGTGACTTCTCCCATGACGGAGATTTTATAGTTGGCCATGCGCACGTTGACGATGGGTGCTTCCGTGATATAGGTCTTCAGCTTTTCTCTAATCAGGTTCTCAGCTTCGCTCTTGGTCAGTCCGCCGATGTGCAGGGTACCTAATACGGGGAAGTCGATGTTGCCGTTGTTGTCTACCAGGTATTGCTGCAATACGGGTTGGCTGGTCAGGCTTCTGTTCTGGTTGCTGACGGCAGTAGCTACGGTGAGGTTGAATGGTGCTGCTGTTTCCGGGTCCGTAGTATTGACCGTGATGGTCAGCAAGTCCTTGGGCATGATGCGGGCATCATAAAGGGGAGTGTTCTGGCTGGAAGTGTCCAGAAACTCGGATGCTTGCAAATAAGGGACTTGTTTGTAAGCGGAACAGCCTGCCAATACGAAGGCAAGGAGAACCAGCAAGGCATAATTCATCTTTTTCATTTGTCTATTCGTTTTTTATGTTTTATCTTTGATTAGTTAATAAGCTTGTTTGTCTTTACGGAGTGCATTCGCCACTGTCTTATAAATAATGTAGAGGTCGAGCATGAACGTCCAATGTTCCATATACCAGATGTCCGCTTTCACGCGTCCTTCCATCTGACTCAGTTCGCGGGTCTCTCCGCGGAAGCCGGTCACTTGCGCCCAGCCTGTGATGCCCGGCTTGATAAAGTGGCGCACCATGTATTTATTAATCAGCTGAGAGTATTCTTCCGTATGTTTCAGCATGTGGGGACGAGGACCGACGATGGACATGTCGCCCAGCAACACATTGATGAACTGGGGAAGCTCGTCGATGTTGGTCTTGCGCATAAAGTTGCCGAACTTTGTCTTGCGCGGGTCATTGATGGTGGCCTGCACCTTGTCCGCATCCTTGTTTACCTTCATCGAGCGGAATTTATAGCACCAGAATTCTTTGCCGTTCAGTCCGTTTCTTTTCTGCTTGAAGAAGATGGGACCCGGTGAGGTGGTCTTGATTACTGCACTGACTATCAGGAAAATGACAGGGAAAAGGGTGCAGAGGAACAAGAGTGAGAAAAGGAAGTCGAAGGTGCGTTTTATCATCCTGTTCTCAAAACTGCTGAGGGGCTCTTCGTGCAGCCGCAGGATGGGCACACTGCCTATCAGACCGAAGCTCATGCGGTGGTGAAGGTAGTTGCGCACATTGGGCACACTGTAGAAATGTACCAGATTGTTTTCGCAATAATTGATGACCGGCACAATGCAGCTGCCCATGGAAGAGGGGAGGCTGCAATAGAGCTGCTCCACACGGTGGAGTTTCAGATAGTCGATGGCTTCTTCAGGCTTGCCCAGATAAGGACAGGAGGCCGGGAAATTTTCGTTGGGGACGGAATCGAAATAACCGATTACGCGGTATCCGCTGGTGGGGTCGCTGGTCATCTCGTGATAAAGCTCTGCCATGTTCTCCGTGCTTCCCATATAGACTGCCGTGCGTGAGTTGCCTCCGCGCCTTCTGTATATTTTAATGCTGGAGCGGAAGGCCAGCCGGTAGCAAATGAGGCAGATGGCAAATAACAGATAAAAAATGATAAAAAAAGAATGGGAGTATTCACCGAAATCTGCCAGGGTGAAAGTAGCCATGGACAGTAGTATAAAATAGAACATGTTGCGCAGACTGTGTTGCACCACTTGATCGGCACGTACGCCGCGACGGTGCAGGATGATGCCTCTCGAAATGGTGCAGGCAAAATAGCACAAACTGAAAAGAACCAGAATCTGGGGTAGTGTTCCGTTAAATACTTTTTGTTCTAAATAAGTAGTCCATAAGATATACAGTGAAACAAAAAGGATGTTCAAAATGGCTAAATCCCCTATGATCACTGCCGATTTTAATGCTTTGTTAAATCTTTGAACCTGTATCATGTTTTTACTTTTCCTTAGCCCCTTCCTTCTGTCATGTATTGAAGGCTGTTCGGGGTAGCTACAATTATATGTTAGATAATCTTTATTTTGTCGGAAGTTGTCTCAGATGGCTGTAATTCCCACTTTTGACGTAACCTCTTTTATGCGGGGGCAAAGTTATACATTAATAACCGCATTAACAAATTCTTCTTTGCTTTTTTTATATAAACGTTAATTTTGCGATAATATTTAAAAATATTCTTTACTACTTGGGAAATATAGAAAAAGTCTTGTATTATAAAAAATAAGGCGGCTCTTTATTTCATTACAAATGCAATTTATTCATGGAGAAACGCTTGGAAGGCATCTGTTTTTTTACTTATCTTTGCAATTACAAACTAATCTTATAAAAACATGTTAATTGACCTATTAAAATCCTCTTATTTCTCGCTCTTCCTCATCGTGGCGCTGGGCTTCATGTTGGGAAGAATCAAGATTAAAGGGCTGTCGCTGGATGTGTCGGCCGTTATTTTTATTGCGTTGCTGTTCGGGCATTTCGGCGTTATCATTCCCAAGGAGTTAGGAAACTTCGGTCTGGTGCTTTTCATCTTTACGATTGGTATACAGGCAGGACCGGGATTTTTCGATTCCTTCAGGAGCAAGGGAAAGACACTGATTATCCTGACCGTACTCATCATTCTGTCGGCCAGTCTGACAGCGGTGGGGCTGAAATATGCTTTTGACATAGATACGCCTAGTGTGGTGGGCTTGATAGCGGGAGCGCTGACCAGTACTCCGGGACTTGCGGTGGCTATTGACAGCACCAATTCGCCTTTGGCTTCCATAGCCTACGGTATCGCTTATCCGTTTGGTGTCATCGGTGTGATTTTGTTTGTGAAACTGTTGCCGAAGATTATGCGTGTGGATTTGGATAAGGAGGCACGCAGGCTGGAGGCGGAGCGTCGCGGCAGTTTCCCCGAGTTGGGTACTTGCATTTTCCGTGTGACAAACCGTGCCGTGTTCGGACGGACACTGGCACAGATTAATGCGCGTGCCATGACAGGGGCGGTGGTGTCGCGTGTGAAGCACGAAGAAGAGATTCTGATGCCGAAGGCCGGAACGCTGTTGCAGGAAGGAGACTATGTGCAGGCGGTGGGTAGCGAGGAGGCGTTGCAGCAGTTTGCGGTGCTGGTGGGCGAACGCCAGGAAGGGGAATTGCCACTAGACCATACACAAGAGATAGAGTCATTGTTGCTGACTAAGAAAGATATGATAAACAAGCAGTTGGGAGACTTGAACCTGCAACGCAACTTCGGTTGTACGGTGACTCGTATTCGCCGAAGCGGTATCGACCTTTCTCCGTCGCCCGAACTGGAACTGAAGTTTGGTGACAAACTGATGGTGGTGGGCGAGAAGGAAGGATTGAGAGGCGTGGCACGTTTGTTGGGCAATAATGCCAAACAGTTGTCTGATACGGACTTTTTCCCCATTGCTATGGGTATCGTGCTGGGCGTGTTGTTCGGTAAGCTGAATCTTTCTTTCCCCGGCGGACTTTCTTTCTCTCCGGGACTGACGGGAGGCGTGCTGATGGTGGCATTGGTGCTGAGCGCTGTGGGCAAGACAGGGCCTATCCTGTGGTCTATGTCGGGGCCTGCTAACCAGCTGTTGCGCCAGTTGGGTTTGCTGCTGTTCCTGGCGGAAGTGGGAACATCGGCAGGAAAGAATCTCGTGGCCACATTTGAGGAAAGCGGTATGCTGCTGTTCGGAGTGGGAGCCGCCATTACCCTTGTGCCTATGCTGATAGCCGTTCTGGTGGGGCGGTTGGTATTCAAGATTAGTCTGCTGGACTTGTTGGGTACCATTACGGGCGGTATGACCAGTACCCCGGGACTTGCCGCTGCCGACTCGATGGTGGACAGCAATATTCCGAGTGTGGCATACGCTACAGTCTATCCGATAGCTATGGTGGTGCTGATACTCTTTATCCAGATTATCGCTTCTGCGGTATACTAGGAGATAATAAAAATAAGATATGAAGGTTTTTTTTACGTTATTGTTTGTCTGGCTCCTCAGAAGTACGGCCTTGTGGGGACAACCTGCCGATATGGTATGGAACAGCCAAAGCCGGAATTCATCCGGCTCCATGCCTTGCGGCGGTGGAGATATCGGCATGAATGTGTGGGTAGAGGACGATGATGTCCTCTTCTATCTGTGCCGCAGCGGTTCATTCGACGAAAACAACACGCTGTTGAAACAGGGGCGTTTCCGTATTCGGCTTACCCCCAATCCGTTTACCGGCCGGAGTGATTTCCGCCAGATACTTCACCTGAAAGACGGATATGTTTCCGTTACCACTCCGGTAGGACAGATGCATATCTGGGTGGATGTGTTCCACCCTGTGGTGCACGTGGAGGTGGAAACCAAAGAAGTGACATCCATGCGTGTCAATTATGAAAGCTGGAGGACGACGGACCGGGTGATGAACCGGGAGGAGGGGCGGCAGTGCTCCTATGCGGGAGAATGGCCCGGAACGGCGGTCACCGCACACGACTCCATCCTGGTGGGGGAAGAGAATCTGACTTTTTTCCATCGAAATGCCTCGCATACTGTTGTCGATGCCGCCATAAAGCAGCAAGGCCTGGAAAGCGAGGCTTCTCATTTATACAACCCGCTGAGAGATTTGATATTCGGAGGCCGCATTTCGGGCGACTTGATATTCAGCGGCACACGCCGGGGGCATTACTGCGGGACGGAGTATGAGGCATGGATTTATAAAAGCAGGAAACCCGCTAACAGACAGTCTTTCAGAATCACCCTGCATGCGGCACAGACTGCTGCCGTGGCTGACTGGGAAGCCGGACTGGAGAAGACGGAAAAGGAACTGCATGCGGCAAAGGACAAAGAGGCGAGCCGCCGTTGGTGGAATGAGTTTTGGCAACGCAGTTTCGTGCGGGCGGAAGGAGAAGCGGCCCATGCTGCACGCAACTATGACCTGTATCGCTATATGGCAGCCTGCAATGCGTTCGGACAATGGCCGGCAAAGCCCAACGGAGGACTGTTTACGTTCGACCCTTCGACTACCGGACGCGACTCGCAACTCACCCCCGACTACCGAAAGGGAGGGGCGGGTACGCTGACGGCACACGAGATGGCGATGGCCTATTGGCCGATGCTGAAAAACGGAGATACCGACCTGATGAAAACCTTGTTTGAGTGCTACCATCGCCTGTTGCCGGTGGCGCAACTCCGTTCGCAGGTGTATTGGGGATACTCCGGAGCCTGTTTTAGCGAAGAGATGGAAAATTTCGGCCTGGTGAATCCGGTGGCGTATGGACTGAACCGTCCCGAAGGTTTTGATAAGGGGCGGGAGTATCATCCTTCTTTAGAGTATGAATGGGACGGCGTGTTGCAGACATGCCGCATGATGCTGGATGCCGTGCGCTATGACAGTGTGGACATCAGCCGGTACATTCCGCTGATAGAGGGCTCGCTGAATTTCTTCGACACCTATTATCGCGGCATGGCAGCTCGCCGTGGCTACAGCGATTTGGACGGAAAAGGCAAGTTGGTGTTGTATCCGGCTTCGGCAGGGGCTACCTATAAGATGGCCTACAATCCGTCTTCGACCATTGCCGCACTCCGTTCGGTGCTGGAAGCCTATGGACGCAAGCCCGATATGCTGGCGCGTATTCCTGCCATTCCCATGCGCACAGAGGATGGAAAAGAGATGATTTTTCCGGCTGAAGTGTGGGAGCGGACAGGCGATACCGGCATACCTCAGTTGTTGCCTGTCTTTCCGTGGAGAATATATGGAGTGGGCAGGGAAGGACTGGAGACGGCACGCAATACTTATCTGCATGGCAGGGAGGTGCAGCAGAGCCGTGCGCAGGGCAGAGAGAAGCTGGACAATGTGTGGGCAGCCTGTCTGGGACTGACGGACCAGGCATCCGGGTTGACTTTGGAAAGACTCTCCGACGGCCCTTATCGTTTCCCTGCTTTCCGGCAGACTAATGATGCATGGACGCCCGATTTGAATGAAGGGAACAGCGGTATGATGGGGATGCAGGAGATGCTGTTGCAGGAGGTGAATGGAAAACTTCTGCTTTTCCCGGCATGGCCTCGCGAGTGGGATGTGCACTTCAAACTGCATGCTCCGGGCAAGACAACCGTGGAGGCGGAATGGAAAGGGGGAAAGCTGGTGAATCTGACAGTGATTCCCAAAGAGCGGGAAAAAGACGTGGTCAACTGTCTGGGCGGTAAATAACCGCCCGGATACAGTGACTTTATTGCCATCCTCCTCCCAAGGCTTTATAGAGTCTCACCATGGTGATTTGTTTGTCTCTGACGGCATTGCTCAATCCTATTTGCGCATCAAAATAGCTACGCTGTGCATCAAGCACATCCAAATAACCAATCACTCCGTTGATATACTGCAATTGCGCCAGTTCCATGTTGGTTTTGGAAGAACGTTCCAACTGCAACCGTGATTCATAGATTTCCTTTATCTTGTTGAAATCGACAATCGCATTGCGGGCATCCTTGAAAGCGGTCAGCACAGATTTCTCGTAACTGTAGCACTCTTGTTCGTAGGCGGCCTTTTTAGCCTTTACGATGGCGCGGTTCTTACCCATGGCAAAGATGGGACCGAGCAGGTTGGCACTCAGATAGTGGATGGGCGACTTCAGCAGGTCAGACATTTCCTCGCTCTCTAGTCCGTATTGTGCCGTGAGCGATAATTTCGGAAACATGTTGGTATAGGCGATGCCTACAGCGGCATTGGCAGCAATCAACTTCTGTTCGGCCTGACGCACATCGGGACGACGTTTCAATAAAGTGGACGGCAGGCCGATGGGGAGACTTTCGGGCAATTTCACTTCGTCGGGCATGATGGAACGCTGAATACGTCCGGGATATTCTCCCGCCAGAAAAGCGATGTCGTTTTCCTTGATGGAGATTTTGCGTTCCAGGTCGGGGACCAATGTGGCGGTGCGGGCATATTCCACTTGTGCCTGCTGATAGGAAGTCTCGGAAGTGAGACCACCCTCGAAACGGAGTTTGGCGAGGCGGACACCTTCCTGACGCGCATTCAGGGTCTGCTTGACGATAGCCAGCTCATTATCGAGCGCCACCAGTTCGAAATAAGATTGAGCAACTTCTGCTATCAGGCTCATCTTCAGTGCACGTTGTGCCTCTATGCTTCCCAAAAAGTCGGCCATGCTCTTGTCTTTTGCCCAACGGAGGTTGCCCCATAAGTCCACTTCCCAGCTGACAGTGGCTTTGGCTCCTGTCTCGGGGTCGTTGCTGTATTTGTCGCCTCCGTAGTTGGAAGCCTCTTTCTGAGTGTACACGCTCCCGTTCAGTTGCGGAAAGAGATTGGCAAAGTCAATTCGTTTCATGGCAGCCAGTTCCTTGACGCGGGCTGCGGCTATCTTGATATCTTTGTTGTGCTCCAGTGTCTTGTCAATCAACTTTTGAAGCGTGGTGTCGGTATAGATTTCCCACCACTGCATTTCGGCAATGGTGAGCGTATCCTGTTGGGTAGAGTCTAGTTGCTCCGGCAAATGCAGTTCGGGACGCGTATAGTGTTTCCCTATCTGGCAGGAACTGAATGTGAGCGTTGCAGCAGCTATATATAATAATGTATATTTCAATTTCATAACTCTTCAATTATTAGCGTTTCATTTTTGCTTTCATCTTATAAATCAGGACAAAGAAGAACGGCACCAGCAGGATGCCCACTGTCACGGCGCAAATCATTCCGAAGAAGACGCCTGTACCGATGGCCTGGCGGCTGGCAGAGCCCGGACCGCTGGCGATGACCATGGGCAGCATGCCGAGGATGAATGCCAGTGAGGTCATCAGGATGGGACGGAAACGGAGCTGGGAGGCATGAAGGGCGGCTTGAACCACATCTGCACCGTGATCTACCTGCTCTTTGGCGAACTCCACAATCAGAATGGCATTCTTGGCTGCCAGACCCACCAGCATGACAAGCCCAATCTGGAAATATACATCATTTTCCAATCCGCATCCCAACACACCCAGATAGGCACCCAGCGCTGCCACCGGCAGAGAGAGCAGGACAGCAACCGGGACCATCCAACTTTCGTAAAGGGCGGCAAGGAAGAGGAATACAAACATGAATACCAGTCCCAAGACGATTCCTGTCTGGCCTCCTGCCTGTTTTTCCTGATAGGAAAGTCCGCTCCATTCCACACCGATATTGTCGGGCAGGTGCTCGCGGGCAATCTGTTCCATAATTTCCATCGCCTGACCGGAACTGTAACCGTCGGCGGCTTCACCGCGAATCACGGAGCTGTTGAACATATTGAAGCGCTTGATGCTTCCCGGGCCGGTGGTGTAGGATGTGGTTCCCAGTGACGTCAGCGGAATCATGGCATTGTCGGCACCTCTCACAAAGAACAGGTTGATGTTCTCCTTGTGCTCGCGATAGGGGGCCTCCGCCTGAATATACACACGGTAGATGCGGTTGAACATATTAAAGTCATTGACATATACAGAACCCGTGTAGGCTTTCATGGTGGAGAATACATCCGCCAGAGGTACGCCGGCAAACTTCACTTTGTCACGGTCGACATCGAAGTAGAGTTGGGGAATGTCTGCCTGAAGAGCGGACGAAAGTCCCGACAGCTCTTTGCGTTTCGAGGCGTAGTACATCAATGTATCCGTGGCCTGCACCAAGTTGTCGAAAGTGGCTTCTCCGCGTGCTTCGAGCTGCATCTCGAAACCGCCCGAACTACCCAGACCGGGGATGACGGGAGGTGTGGAGAGATAGACTTTGCACTCGGGATATTCGTTCAGGTCTTTCTTGACCTGTGCCATGACTTCGTCGATGGTCTGTTCTCCGCGTTCTTCCCACGGCTTGAGGATGACGGTAAGCTCACTGCGTGCCTGGCTGCTTCCCACCCGGGGACTGCTGCCGGCTACGCTCTGTACATACTCTACTGCGGGCTGTTGCATCAGATAGTCCACGGCACGTTCCGTCACGATGCGGGTGCGCTCCAGTGTTGCGCCTTCGGGTAATTCCAACTCAATCTTGAAATATCCCTGATCCTCGATGGGGAGGAAGCTGGTGGGGATAAAACGGTGGATGAGCAGGATGGCAATCAGTACCATACCGAATCCGCTGAGCACACGGCGTGGATGCTGCACCAAACGCGAAATGACTTTCACATATTTCCGGTTGCCTACACTTAGCCATTCGTTGATGCGGCGGAACACAATGTTCAGTTTCTTATTCGGGTCTTTGGGCTTCATGATGAGCGAACACATCACGGGGCTCAGTGTGAGGGCGACTACCGTAGACAGCAGTACAGACACGACAATGGTCACGGTGAACTGGCGATAGAGCTGCCCGGTGATTCCTCCGAGGAAGCTGACGGGGACGAATACCGCAGCCAATACCAGCGAAGTGGCGATGATGGCACCTGTCAATCCTTCCATGGCCTTCTTGGTGGCTTCATAGGGAGAGAGATGCTCTTCTTCCATGATGCGTTCCACATTTTCCACCACTACAATGGCGTCGTCTACCACAATACCGATGGCGAGTACAAGTCCCAGCAAAGTAAGGATATTGAGTGAGAAGCCGAATATCAGCATGAAACCGAAAGTACCGATTAATGAGATAGGCACGGCAACCAGCGGGATGACCGTTGCACGCCAGTTCTGCAGAGACAGGAATACGACGGCGATAACCAGTATCAGGGCCTCGAACAAGGTCTTGTATACCTCGTGGATAGACTCTGAAATATAGGTGGTCATATCGAAAGGAATTTCATAGCTCATTCCTTCGGGGAAGTTGTTGCTGATTTCTTCCATGGCCTCTTTTACCTTTTGGGCTACCTCCATGGCATTGGCCCCCGGCAGCATATAGATGGCAAGTACAGCAGCGTTCTCGCCGTTGATGGCACTCTCGGTGTTGTAGGACTGTGCCTCCAGTGAGATACGTGCCACATCGCGTAAGCGGATGATGGAACCATCGGCGTTGGCGCGTACCACGATTTCTTCAAACTGGCTGACAGTGGACAGACGTCCCTGAGTGGTGATGGGGATGGTGACATCCAATCCCTGCACAGGCTGTTGTCCCAATACGCCGGCTGCCGATTCGCGGTTCTGGTCTTTCAATGCGTTTTGAAGGTCGGCCACCGTCAGTCCGAAGTTGGCAAGCTTGTCGGGTTGTACCCATATCTGCATGGCGTAATAACGGCTGCCGATATTGGATACACGGCCTACGCCGGGGATACGGCGAATCAGGTCAAGCACGTTCAGCGTGGCAAAGTTGCTTAGGTAGATTTCATCGAACTTCGGGTCGGTGGAGGTGAGACAGATGGTCATCAGCTGACTGGCTGCCTGTTTTTCTACAGAGATACCGTTTTGCACCACCTCGGCAGGCAGGCGGGATTCCGCCAGTTTCAGTCGGTTTTGTATTTCTACTGCCGCCAAGTCGGGATCGGCCGAGATATCAAAGGTAACGGTGGCGGAGAACCCTCCTGAGTTGGAACTGTTGGACTCCATATAAAGCATGCCCGGAGTACCGTTCAACTCCTGTTCGATGGGAGTAGCAACCGCCTGCGATACGGTCAGGGCACTGGCACCCGGATAAGAGGCGCTGATTTTCACCACCGGCGGGGTGATTTGCGGATATTGGTCGATGGGAAGCATACTGAGTCCGATGATACCCACGATGACAATCAATATAGAGATGACAGCCGAAAATACAGGCCTGTCTATGAAGAAACTTACTTTCATGATGTTTTTTATTTGGAATGTGTAACTTCCCCTTTACAGGGTTTCCTCCGGCTTTTTGCTTTCTACGGCATCACTGACTCTGACCTTCATGCCCGGATTCAACTTGTGGTATCCTTCGGTGACAATCAGTTCTCCGGCGGCAAGACCTCTTTCCACCACTACATTATTCTGGAACTCGGGACCTAGCTCGATGAAACGTCTCTCTACGGTGGAGTCTTTGCGCATGACGTAGATATAGGCTCCGCCTTTTTCGATGATGACAGACTTCAGAGGAACGACATCGGCATGCTCTTTTACGTCAAGCAGGAGTTTTACTTTGGTGAACTGTCCCGGAAGCAGTACACGTTCGGGGTTGGGCATCTCGGCACGAACAGAGAATGTACCGGTTCGGGGGTCTACCTGCGGCTCGGCAAAGTCTACCAGTCCCTTGAAAGGATAGACGGTGTTGTCGGCCAGCGTAACGGTGATATTAGGTTGCCATGAGCGGGTGGAGTCTTTACGGCCGAGCTCTACGTTGCGCTCCTTACTCTTCAGATAGTCGAGGGCGGTCATGCTGAAATCCACAAGTACGGTGTCACTCTTTACGACAGTGGCCAAAAGCGATTTGGCACCCGGACCGACCAGTGTTCCGAGGTCGACATGGCGCTCACTGATGTGGCCTGCCAACGGAGAACGGACAATGGTGTATCCCAACTCCTGTTCGGCTTGGTCGAGGTCGGCCTGACTCATGGCTACAGAGGCTTCGGCCGTTTCGAAAGCAGCGATGGCGTTGTCCAAATCCAACTGGCTGGCAGCATTCTGCTCATACAGTGGGCGGATACGTTCCAAGTCGCGCTTGGCTTTCAGTGCCTGTGCTTCATCTTTCTTTAACTGGGCACGGGCTTTGTCGGCCTTGGCACGGTATTGTTCCTGATTGATAACAAAAAGTACCTGATTCTTGGTGACATAGGTTCCTTCGGCAAAAAGCATCTGTTCGAGGTAACCTTCTACGCGGGCACGCACCTCGACAAACTGCTGGGCACGTATGCGGCCTACATATTCGCCATAGATTTCAACATCTTCACGTGTGACCGGTTCTATGGTTACTACCGGAATTTCCTGTTGGTGCGCCGGCCGACGCGATACTATAAAATAAATACCTAATACTAGTCCAATACCTATGACTGCAATCGCTGTTCTCTTCTTTTTCAGCGTGATTTCTTTGTGTGTAAAAAAATGTTTCATACCTTAATTTGTTAATGTTAAGATGCCACAAACAGAACTACAAGCAGCGTGCCATGTGACTGCCCGGTGCTTTTCTTGTTCATAATCAATGATTTATAGACAATGATATTGAGTGGGAAGGTGTGGAATCCATCCTACAAGTGTAGAAAAAATCCACAACGCCCCTATTTTTCAACTAAAGAAAACCTGATTTTGTTTTTGCGGAATACTTAATTTTTTCTTGCTGTATATAATTCTTCCACCAAGTGGCGGATGGCTGCTATGGGATGATGAAGCATCATTCTGGGCCCTGCATAGCGCATGACTTCCTGCATCCGTTTTCGCATCCCGGGCTTGTAACAGTGGACGGTGCACAGGCGGCAGGTGGATTTTTTCTCTCCGAAAGGACAACGGTCCAGACGCGTGTGGGCATATTCCAGTAAAGCCTGACATTCGGGACACAGCTCTTTGTGTCCTTCCTTACTTTTACAATAGAGGCGAATCATCAGTTCAACTATTTTCTTTTCGCGGGTGATGCGGCTCTTGATATGTGTCATGTAATTGAGATTATCTGTTTAAATGCGGCTGCAAAAATACATATAATTGTGGAATATCATCTATCTTTACGCACGATTTACAATACTTATACTTTTATGGCAACTTCTAAAGAGATGACATCAGGACGGCCGTTCCCTTTGATTTTTAATTTTGCGCTGCCGTTATTATTGGGAAATTTGCTTCAGCAGACTTATTCGCTGGTCGATGCGGCGATTGTCGGACAGTTCTTGGGTATCAATGATTTGGCTGCCGTGGGAGCCAGTACTTCGGTTGTTTTTCTGATTCTTGGCTTTTGTAACGGATGTTGCGGGGGATTCGGCATCCCGGTGGCACAGAAGTTTGGTGCGCGAGACTACAGCACGATGCGGCGGCTGGTGTCGGTCAGTCTGCAACTGGCTGTGGTGATGTCGGTTGTGATAGCGATTGTAACCAGTCTCTTTTGTGCTGATATTCTGAAAGCGATGCGTACCCCCGAAACGATTTTCCAAAATGCGTATTATTATCTGCTTGTGACCTTTATAGGAGTGCCCTGCACATTCTTTTATAACTTATTGTCCAGTATTATCAGGGCATTGGGCGACAGTAAAACGCCATTCTGGTTCCTGCTGTTTTCTACGGTGCTGAATGTGTTGCTGGATTTGTTCTGCATCCTCGTATTGGGTTGGGGAGTGATGGGAGCTGCCATTGCCACGGTTATCTCGCAAGGGGTGTCGGCGGGGTTGTGCTATTTTTATATGATGCGTAAGTTTGAAATACTGAAAGCCACTGCTGCCGAGCGTAAGTTCCAATCGTCATTGGCCCGTACCTTATTATATATTGGTGTGCCGATGGGGTTGCAGTTTTCCATTACCGCTATTGGCAGCATCATGCTTCAAAGCGCCAACAATGCATTGGGTACGGCTTGTGTGGCAGCATTCACGGCGGCCATGCGCATCAAGATGTTCTGTATGTGCCCATTGGAAAGTCTGGGCATCGCAATGGCAACGTATAGCGGGCAGAACTATGGGGCGGGCAAACCCGAACGAATCTGGGCGGGTATCAAGGCAAGCGGATGGATGATGCTGATTTACTGCGCTTTTATGTTCGTGGTACTCTTGTTGGGAGCAAAGACCTTCGCCTTGCTGTTTGTAGAGGCATCCGAGCTGGAGATTCTGAAAGATACCGAACTGTTCCTGCATATATCGGTGACCTTCTTTCCGGTATTGGGACTGCTTTGCATTCTGCGCTATACCATTCAGGGAGCCGGATACACCAATCTGGCAATGCTTTCGGGAGTATCGGAAATGATTGCCCGCACGCTGGTCAGTCTGTTTGCTGTGCCGGCATGGGGATATCTTGCCGTTTGCTTCGGCGACCCCACCGCATGGATTTTTGCCGACTTGTTTCTGATTCCGGCCTTTATCTATGTATATAGAAGAATCAGACGGATAGTCCCACCTTCGGCTGGGGTGGCCACTGCTGCGTAAAGTCGGCTTTTACCTCGATAGTTACTTTTTCCTTGCTGACAGGGTGGATAAACTCCAGTGACTCAGCATGCAGGTAGAGCCTGTCGGCCTTGCTACCATAGAGTTCGTCTCCCCTGATGGGGCATCGGAGTCCGAGGGGATGGGCCGAATGAACCCGCAGTTGATGAGTGCGTCCGGTGAGAGGATAAAAGGCGACAAGCGTTTGTGATTCCGTTCGGGCAATCACCCGGTAACGTGTGACAGCAGGTTTCCCATGTTCTTTGTCCACCATCTGGCGGGGACGGTCTAAAGGATTTAAACACAAAGGGAGGTCAATCGTTCCTTCCTCATCGGGCACTATACCTTCCAGAAGAGCGGCATAGCGTTTCTTGATGCTGCGGTTGCTGAACTGGGCTTGCAGGTTTTGATGCACCTCTTTCGTTTTGGCAATAAGCAGAAGGCCGGAGGTGGCCATGTCCAGACGATGGACTACCAGCGGGCCGGTGGCATCCGGGTAGAGACTGTGTATGCGGCTGTAGACGGAATCAAGCTCTCCTTTTCCGGGTACGGATAACATACCCGCCGGCTTGTTGACTACTAAAAGACTATTGTCTTCATAGACTATATCAAGCGCTGTTGTCCGGTGATTGTTTTCCAACAATGGATTTGCTTCTACTTCCAGCCCTTGGAGCATGTGTCCCAAGATGGGTTCGCATTTCCCTTTGCAAGCCGGATAATAGTGGCCGTGATGCCGTATCTCTGCTTTGGGGGAAGCACCCCACCAGAACTCCGCCATTGCCACAGGATGGTAATGGTGGGAGTAGGCGTATTGCAATAGTTTGGGGGCGGCACATTCGCCGGCACCGGCAGGAGGAATCTTATGGACGGTGTGGGCAAAGATGCTACACAAGTCTTTCACTTCTCCCCGGGCATTCAACAGGCGGAATTGCTCAAACAGCTGCTGTTGCAAAGCGGCGGAACGGCTTTTACGTTCATTTTTTAATGCTTCTATCCGGGAGGTATAAGTGTCCTTCTCCTTTTGTAAAGAGGACAGGTGCTCTTTCAGGGTACGTTCCAGACGTTTTAGTTCGGCCTTTTGAAACTGGCTTTCGCGAATCATGGTGGCCTGTTCGGACTCGCTCAGCCGCTCTGTCTGACGGCGGTGGTCGCGCAGTTCCTTGGCAGCCTTCAGTTCGGCTTTGGCCTGTGAAAGAGCCCGGTTGCATCGTGCCGTTTCTTCTTCCAATGCTTGCCGGCATTCCCGATACGAGGTATCCTCTTCCAACTCACGTATGCGGCGGTTGATGGTGGAGATGTGCTCTTCCTCTCTCTTAAAGAATCCGTCCGGTTGGAGTAAATCGTAAATGGGAGGGACAAAATAAGGGTGGATATTCTTTCCGGCCAGAATGCCCGAGAAAGCAGCCAGATAACCGATTTCTCCCTCTTGGGTTTGTACGACCAGTACGCCGAACATTTTGCCTTGTTGCAATTCGTCCTGCCATTGCGTCTGATGCTGCAAGTAGGTCTGCACTTCATCAGCAGCCATCACACAGAGAGGGTGAGGGGTATAGTGGAAAGGATATGTAAACTTTGCCGGCAATGCAATGCGGGCAATGGAGCGGGTGAAATGATGCAGCATATCTGTATGTCGTTATTTTCTGTTTTGGGTGCAAAGATGAGTATTTGTCCCGAGATAACAAAAATTAAAATGGAATAATCAATATGCATCCCTTCTTTGTTTATTTTTGTATTACCAGCTTGAATGGGTAATGGAATAATCCATAAAAATTAAATGAAGATGAATGGAATGAGAAAATTATTGTGTCCGCAGTGCAAGATATCCGGCATGTATGTAAAGAATGCCGCAGGCGAGAGATTGCTGGTTTATGTATCTGATAAAGGGGAGGTGATTCCCAAGTATGAAGATGTATCGACAGAGGGGTTTGACATGGATGAGGTGTTTTGTCTGGGATGCTCTTGGAGTGGTGCTCCGCGCAGACTGGTAAAAAGATAGTGGGGTATGGAGACGAAGATTGCGTTTATCGGGAATAGCCACATGGCTTATTGGCCACTCGAGATGTATTTCCCTAAATGGGAATGCTTGAACTACGGTCGGCCGGGGGAAGGGCTTGAGTATGTGGAGTCTTTTGATAAAGATGTGTCGGACTGTTATGCAGTGATACAGTTCGGCACAAATGACCTTTACCGGCTTAATAATGAGAATATGGATGCCTATGTGGAGCGTTATGTGAAGGCTGTGAGGAATATCGCCTCCAGAAAGACCTTGCTGTTCTGCATCTTTCCACGGAACGACTACGATGACAGTACGGCTGTGAACCGGTTCATCTCCACTTTGAACTATAAGATAAAGTGTAAAATAGAAAGAACGGATATCGTGTATCTGGATGTATTCGGACAACTGTTGTCGGATGGACGGCTAAACCCTGATATGACGGTAGATGATGTGCATCTGACCGGAGCGGGATATCGGGTACTGGCACATGCGGTACGAACATTTATGGCACAGGAATTGTTATAATATATGTAATAGAAAGAGTAAAGTAGAGAGTATGATGATGAATATATTGATAGTCAGTAATAATGATGCTTGCCGTAGCAGGATGGCTATGGAAATATTGACTTCTTTCGGAAGAGGTATGAAAGTTTTTACGGCAGGAGTGTTGCCGGGAAACGGTATTCCTGATGCCGTTTTCAGTGTGATGGAACAAAATGGGTATCATTTGTCCCATAAAAAACCTGTGGATGTGGAACTGTATTGCCACCAGCCTTGGGATTATGTGGTAACGCTTTGTCGGGAAGCGGAAGAAAGCAGAAAAGATTTCGATAATGTGGTGAGAAACTGGAAGCATTTTTCGTTTAATGATTCTTTTCAAACCTATTGCAATGACGAGGGCCAGGTGGAACTGCTGGTAGCCGAAGTATATGATTTAATGCACAGACAACTGTATGAGTTCTATCGGGATGAACTGAGTGAGCAACTCTTGCCAAGATGCCGGTGTGGGGCCAATACTTATTGCCGTTGTGAATAAGGGCTATTCATACTCTTCCGGTTGCCATTGATAAAGTTTCATATTTACATAACCGTTGGCTTTGACAGTTACTCCCTCTTTCTCTAACAGCTCTTTTTGTTCCTGCCATCCTGGGACCAGTCTCCCTTGACTGTTGACGACGCGGTGGCAGGGGAGATGCCGTTCTTCGGGAGCATGGAACAGGGCCCGGCCTACCATGCGTGCATATTGAGGCTGTCCTGCCAAATAAGCGATTTGCCCGTAAGTCGTGACGTAACCGACAGGAATCTCCTTGACGATACTGTATATTACCTCGTAAAATTGAATTCTATCCACTTTATCTTATTTTTAATGAAGAATAAAAACAAAGGTAGCACTATTTTTACTATTTTTGTCCTTAGTTAAAGGACTAATCTTATAAATAAAGAATAATGGATAAAGTAATAATCAACTCGTATGAAGATTTTGAGAAATTAGTAGGGCAGGAAATAGGTGTTTCCGACTATGTGGAAGTTTCTCAGGAACGTATTAATCTTTTTGCCGATGCAACATTGGATCATCAGTGGATTCACGTGGATACAGAACGTGCAAAGGTGGAAAGTCCTTATCAGAGCACGATTGTGCACGGTTATCTTACGCTTTCTTTGCTTCCGCACATGTGGAATCAGATTATAGAAGTGAATAACTTGAAGATGATGATTAACTATGGAATGGATAAGATGAAGTTCGGTCAGGCTGTCTTGTCGGGACAAAGTATACGCATGAGAGCCAGTCTCCATTCTTTGCAGAATCTGCGTGGTGTGGCAAAAGCTGAAATTAAATTTACCATCGAGATTAAAGACCAGCCTAAAAAGGCATTGGAAGGTATTGCAATCTTTTTGTATTATTTTAATTAGTCATGATTTCCAGGCACAGATTTACACGGATGCATTGAGCTTTTTTCTGTGTAGTCTGTGTCTGAATGCTGTTTATTGGGTCTGTTGATTCTATTTTAATGCATTTTCCCTTCTGAAATCTTTTTGAATAATCTTCTTACTATTTGTAAACACATTCTATCCGGTTTCCGTCTGGGTCCAGTATCACACTTTCAAAATATCCGTCGCCCGATGTCCGCGGTTCGCCTGCGACAGTATATCCTTCGGCACGAAGTAATTCCGTGGTTTGAAGTACTTCTTCTTTGCTATTGAAGGAAAAGGCGAAATGAGTCAGTCCCAGTCTGTTTTCCTCTATGGGAGTATGCTGGATATCCATGCGGCTCATCAGCTCCAAAGTAGCGCCTCCGTCAAAAGAAATAAAATAGGACTCGAATCCTTTTTGAGGGTTAATATACTTTTCATTGCTTTTCCCCTTAAAATAAGTGGTATAGAATGTTTTCAGTTCTTCTAGTCTGAAAGTCCAAATGGCAAGATGATGTATGGTCATAATTTGAAATAGTTGGATGATTCGTTTTATGGTTGCAAAGGTAATATAAATCTTATAATAAGTTATCGTGTAGTGTCTGTTTTTGATTTATTCATTCTGTAAAACAGGGTTGAATGTGTAGTCTTATGCGTACGTCCGTGTAGGCTCATGCGTACGTCCGTGCAGGCTTATGCCATCGTATGTGTAGACCGATGCGTACATGCACATTAAAAAAGAACAGGCATTCCACACAGAGTGCTGCAAAAAGACCTTGATGTTTTCGAAAAAGTTCGGTGTGTTTTTTTTAAAGCTCGGTGTGTTTTCGAAAGAGCTCGGTGTGTTTTCGAAAAAGCTCGGTGTGTTTTTAAAGAGCTCGGTGTGTTTTCGAAAGAGCTCGGTGTGTTTTCGAAAAAGCTCGGTGTGTTTTTAAAGAGCTCGGTGTGTTTTCAAAAAAGCTCGGTGTGTTTTTTAAAGCGCCCGGTGTGTTTTTTAAAGAGCTCTTTATGTTTTCAAAAAACCTCAGCACCTTTTAAGAAAGCTGGGTATGTTTTTTATGCAGTGGCGGGTGGGATTATCCCCTCATTAAGCCGGTCTTCCTTCTTCTCCCTTCATCCTTACATTTTAATCAAATTACACTGTCTATCAGACGGTTAAGAATGACAACACATCCCCTCATCCTCCTTTCGGCCGTGCTTTTCACGTCCCTTCACAATCTGCCTTCAGTAATTCCCATAGTGTTACACATCTTTTGAGCCTACCGTTTTCCGTAGGGGCAGACCCGTGTGTCTGCCCCGGAACAGTTCACTTTAAGCTATCGGGAGTGTGTCTAAACTGAACCGGGCTATCCCATCGTCAGCTGTAGGGGCAGGGTTTGCCTGCCCGAAGACACAAAGCAAACTGTTTTCGGGCGAGCGAACCTCGCCCCTACGAACGAAACGACAACATTATCCACGTTTTGACACAATTTCAATATAAGGGAAGTTTTTCTCTCTCATGCTGGCTTAAGTATATGCCTGTTGTTTTATTTCTTGATATGCATACTTGCCTTTACCAGCCAGATAATCAGTAGTATGTAGGCACCTAATGAAGCCACTTCGCTCCATGAATTGTTCAACCATTCCTCGTTGACCAGATTGATGCCGCCAAAACGCATTGCTGCGCTGACTACTCCCATCAATGCACCGCCCGCAATGAAACCTGATGCCAATAATGTGCCTTTTTCGCCCCGTTCTGTATTGACAGCTTCGTCTTTGCTGCGGGAAGTCACATACCAGTTGACAGCTCCACCCACCAGCAATGGCAAGTTGAGTTCCAAAGGAATGAACATACCCAGTGCAAAAGCAAGTGCGGGTACTTTGAAGTAAGTAAGTACAAGTGCCAGCACTGCACCGACACCATAGAGTAACCAGGGTGCACCTACTCCATTCATGAGGGGGTCGATGACGGCTGCCATAGCGTTAGCTTGGGGAGCTGCTAAAGCACCGCTTGAAAAACCATAAGTTTTATTCAGAATCATGATTACTCCACCTACGGTAGCGGCAGAAACCAAAGTTCCGAGGAACTTCCATGTTTCCTGTTTGGCAGGAGTACTTCCCAGCCAATAACCAATTTTCAGGTCGGTAATAAAACCTCCTGCCATAGACAGTGCGGTACAAACAACACCTCCCATAACCAAGGCGGCTACCATACCGGTTGCACCTTTCAGACCGACTGCCACCATGACGACAGATGCCAGAATCAAAGTCATCAGCGTCATTCCCGATACGGGATTGGTTCCGACAATGGCGATTGCATTGGCAGCGACGGTAGTAAATAGGAAAGCAATGCCTGCAACCAACAAAATGGCTACAATGCTATGCAGTACGTTTCCGTGCATTACATCGAAAAAGAAAAAGACGGAAATAAGCAGAATCGTAAAGATAGACCCGAAAGCGATAATCTTCATTGAAAGATCCTTTTGTGTGCGGATGACATTGGTCTCTACTTTCTTGCCTCCCATTTCTTTGGACGCTAATCCCACAGCACTCTTGATGATACCCCATGAGCGCACGATGCCGATGACACCTGCCATGGCAATACCACCGATGCCGATACTCTTGGCATATTCTTTGAAGATAAGTTCGGGAGACATTTCACTGATGGTTTGTGTTAAAGCCGGATTCCAGGCATTCAGAACCTGATCGCCGAACAATATCGACATTCCAGGGACGATAACCAGCCATACGACTAATGAACCGGCACAGATGATGGCGGCATATTTTAGACCGACGATATAACCCAAACCGAGAACGGCTGCACCAGTATTGATTTTGAGTACAACTTTCGCTTTGTCTGCCATCATTTCACCCCAACCACAAATGCGGGTTGTGAAATTCTCGTTCCACCAGCCAAAGGTAGCTACGATGAAATCATAAAGACCACCAATCAGACCGGCAAATAAAAGTGGTTTGGCCTGACTGCCGCCTTTCTCGCCCGAGACAAGCACCTGAGTGCTGGCCGTTGCTTCGGGGAAAGGATATTCGCCATGTTTGTCACTCACAAAATATTTGCGGAAAGGAATCAGGAACAAAATACCCAAGATACCTCCTAACAGTGAGCTGACAAACATTTGGAAGAAATTGACTGTCATTTCGGGATATTTGTCTTGCAAGATATAAAGGGCGGGAAGAGTAAAGATAGCACCGGCCACAATAACTCCTGAGCAGGCACCGATAGATTGGATAATTACGTTTTCACCCAATGCATTTTTTCGTTTGGCTGCACCTGACACACCGACGGCGATAATGGCAATCGGTATGGCTGCTTCAAATACCTGACCGACTTTTAAACCCAGGTAAGCTGCTGCAGCTGAGAATAATATAGCCATTAATATACCCCAAACTACAGACCACGCATTCACTTCCGGATACTGTCTGTCGGGTGACATGATAGGGTGATACTTTTCTCCCGGTTTTAATGGACGGAAGGCGTTTTCGGGCAATCCGACCGGCTTTTCTTGTTCTTGTTTCATGTTTCTCTATTTTATTATTTTTGAAATTTATCACAATAAATGCCCAAAAATAATGAAAAATTAGAGAAACATACCTATAATCTCATTAGAATATCTGAAATTTCAATCCGAATGATAACCGGAGGTAATCTAAAGGGGTAAGATAACTATTGGTAAAAGCACTGACCAAATAGAAATCGCATGAGCTGATTTCATAGAAAGCAGTAATGCTTTTTGAGAATTTCCGGTATTTATCGGGTACATCAAAACGAATGCGTTGTCCTAAGAATATATGGGTACGGATACGGGTGGAAAAGCCATAATACCCATGTGGGTAGCGTTCGGGTTCTTCTGTCCAAAAGTCATCGCTGAATACGGTATTAAAATAAAGACCGCAAGTCAACGGTTCCAATGAAAAGTCTTTTCCTAAATAGACGCTCCAAGGGATAAAATTCTGTTTTAATGTCATTGTCATTTTGAAATGACGGGAAGAGTAGCGAGGAATAAAGCCCAATAAAAGGTCGGTTTCCCATTGTCCGCGTTTCCCATAATCCCAACCGATACCCCATGAAAGCAATCCCATACCTCCGGCGTATTGTATTTTGGTGTGTGTGGGAATCAAGGCTTCCCATGCACTGCGATAGCGGTGGATACGTTTATCGTATTTGCGGTAATGTTTGGGAACTTCCGTAAATATACCTTCTCCCTCCTCTATTGCTGTCTGGCTTTTTTGTGGAATAAGAATACTATCTTGAACTAATGTTCTGTATAATAATGTATCTTGTTGCCCAAGTGCCCGGTAGGGGCAGGCGTATATTGTTAGGAATAATAGGATAATCTTAAAATTCAACAGCTTCATAATCATATTCATGAGTTCCCTCTTTAATAGTAAATACCAAATATGTTCGTTTCCCGATGTTCGGACACTGATAATAGAGGATTCCGTCTTCAAATAAATCGTCTACTGTCAGTTGGTGTTCGTGTCCATAAAGGCAAAACTGTACGTTTGGAAACTGTTTTACATATTCCTGAAATACTTTGGCTACGTTATTATTGAAAATAAACTCATACGGCTTTACGTGCATCAGGAAAACAGTTTTTTCAATGCCTTCGGAGAGGTTGGTCAATTCGTCTTCCATGAATCCGAAATCGGGTACGGGCTGTGAATAGTCATATTCCATGGCATTGGTGTTGAGACAAATGAAACGAACATTCCCGGCTGTAAAAGCAAAGTTTGGATTGCCATAGATTGCTTTATATACATCTTCTCCTGTGCCGAGGCAATCGTGGTTTCCCAAAACACAGACGAAAGGCATTTGGAATCCTTTCATAATATCGCGCATCCAGAGAAATTCTTTTGTTGCACCGAAGTCCGATTGGTCTCCGCCATGAAGAACAAAATCAATATCTCCACGTTCATTGATTTTCTCCACTACTTCTTCTGTCTCATCATACCATCGCTGGGTATCGCTAATCATAGCAAAGCGAAAGGTTTTCTTGCCTTTCATGGCTTCTTCTATACGTTCACAGTTTTTGGCATTTATATCTCGTTCGCCTGTAATGTGTGCATCATAAGGGTGTGATTCAAGCATCTCGCATGAAGTAAAGCACACTGTTAAGAGTAGCAATAATAAGTTTCCTTTTCTCATTTTTTCGAATTTGTTGCAAAGTACGTCATTTTTGGGGAATAAAGAGTGGCTTATTATTTAGGAAAAATGTTCTTTTTTTCTTATATTACAAGATACAGTGGTAAAAAAGAACTCCCCAAACAACTTTTGAAAGCCATTTAGGGAGTTTCTGGAAGAGAAATCTTTTATTATTTTGTATCTTTGGGAAGCATGTCACCTTCTATATAAAGACGAGTCATTTCATTCTTTCCATTACTACGGATAGTGATGGATTTCTTAAAGTGTCCCGGAAACTTGCCGGCACCATTGTAAATGACTGTAATCTGCCCGCTTTCTCCCGGTTTAATGGGTTCCTTGGGATACTGGGGAACAGTACATCCGCATGATGCAATTGCCTGATGGATAATCAATGGACCGTCTCCTGTATTTTTAAATTTGAATGTACATGTTACTTTCGGGCTTGATTCTGAGAATGTACCGAAATTATGTGATGTGTTTTCAAAAGTAATTTCTGCCTCTCCACCTTGTATTGCTGCATAAGAAACTAAACTGATAATCAACAATAGAGTTGAAACTAAAATCTTCTTCATAATTTTCATATTAAAATAATCGCTGCTAATTTAGCGATTTCTATATAAAGGGTAGAAAAAGTTAGTGAAATAAATGTTTAATTAACACCTTTAAAAATAGGGGATGAAGATTATTACCCCCACAATGGCAGCTGTAACAGCGCATATCAAAACGGCTCCGGCAGCTATATCTTTTACATCTCCGGCTATGGGATGATAGTCGGGAGATACAAGATTAACCAATCGCTCGATGGCTGTATTAAAGGCTTCTGCGGCTAATACCAGGCCAAAACACAGGAGTATTGCAACCCATTCCATCCGGCTGATACCAAGGATGAATCCGGCTATGGTCACTACTATAATGGCTATGCAATGAATCCAGGCATTATGCTCTTTACGCAAAAAACTGCCTATACCTGTAATGGCATAGGCAAAGCTTTTTATTCTTTTCTGTAATTCGTTCATCGTTTTGGTTTTGTTATACACACGTTTGGTCAGCCTCGATTGACTTGTTTGACTCCTTTTACAGTTTTTATTTTCTTTACCAGCAATTCCAATTTGGAGGTATCGTCTACCATCACTGTCATCATACCTGAAAATAATCCGTCGTGCGAGTCAATACTGATAGAACGTAAAGTGATGCTGCTCTCCTTATTAATAATGGAGGTGATATTGGTTACAATACCTATATCATCGTGACCGACGATGCGCAGGGTTATCGGATATTGTTTACCCTGACTTTTGCCGGCCCAACGTGCTTTTACTATACGATAAGCAAAACGTGCTCTCATTTCTTTGGCATTGGGGCAATCGGTACGGTGAATTTTAATACCTCCGTTGATAGTAACGAAACCAAAAACATCATCTCCGTAAATCGGATTACAACATTTGGCCAATTTAAAATCCAGTCCTTTTAAGTTCTGGTCTATTACCAGTACATCATCTTTGAACGTTTTGTCATCGGCAGGAGCTTGGATGCTATAGGTTTCGGCACTGCGATAGGTGATATCCTGCTGTGCTTCCGTCTCTTTCTTTTTCATTTCCACATACTTATCCAGTATGCTGTTGGCATCCAGCTTTTCGTCGGCAATATCCTGATAGAATTCTGTAACTGTTTTATAGCTCAGTTTCTTGATGAGACGCATCATGGTCGCTTCATCATATTCCAGTTTGCGGTTTTTAAACTTGCGTTCAATGGTCTCCTTGGCAAACTGCACTTGCCGTGCCTCAATTTCCTTTAATGCCTGACGTATCTTGGTGCGTGCTTTTGAAGTGGTCACGATATTCAGCCAGTCACGTTTGGGGGTCTGGGTATTGGATGTCATGATTTCCACCTGATCTCCGCTATTCAGGATTTGTCGTAGTTGGGCATTCTTACCGTTCACTTTGGCACCGATGCATTTGCATCCCAATTTACTATGGATGGTAAAGGCAAAGTCGAGTACGGTAGCTCCCTTTGCTAGTTTATAAAGGTCACCTTTCGGAGTAAAGACAAATACTTCATCTTCATACAGCTCGAGTTTGAACTGATCCATCACGTCCAGGTCGCTGTCTGCGTTTTCCAGTGTTTCACGGATAGTGGTCAGCCATTCGTCCAGTCCTGTTTCGCCTTTTACTCCCTTGTAGCGCCAATGAGCCGCAAGTCCTCTTTCGGCAATATCGTCCATACGTTCTGTTCGTATCTGTACCTCTACCCACTTTCCTTCAGGTCCCATAACTGTGGTGTGCAAAGACTCGTATCCGTTACTTTTGGGAACGGAAAGCCAGTCGCGCAACCGTTTAGGGTTGGGCATATACATGTCGGTTACGATAGAATACACTTGCCAGCATTCCTGTTTTTCTTTCTCAATAGGAGAGTCGATGATGATGCGGATGGCAAATAAATCATATACCCCTTCGAACGGACATTTCTGCTTCTTCATCTTTTGATAGATGGAGTGGATAGACTTGGTGCGTCCTTTCATGTGAAACTTTAGTCCGGCCTGCTCTAGTTTCTTCTGAATCGGCTCGATAAAGGCGGCTATATATTTGTCGCGTGATGCTTTCGTGGCATTCAGCTTATCTTTTATATGATAATAAACATCATGTTCGGTGTATTTCAGTGACAAGTCTTCCAATTCGGACTTTAATTTGTATAATCCCAGCTTGTGTGCAAGTGGTGCATAAAGGTAGGCTGCTTCATTGGATACTTGTTGGCGGGCTTCCTCATTCTCTGAGTCCTTGATTTGACGCATCAGGTTGACACGATCGGCAATCATAATCAGGATGACACGCATATCTTCAGCAAAAGAAAGAAGCAGATTGCGGAAATTTTCTGATTCGATGGTCGGACTTTTGGCATATAATTCATTGATTTTAACCAGTCCGCGAATGATTCCTGCCACGTCTTCTCCATATTCAGCTTGTACCGATGCCAAACTGCATAAATGGTTTTTTACTGATTCATGTAACATAATTCCCAAGATAGAAGCCCGCTTCATGCCGATTTCTTCGGCGACAATGACAGCAGTCTGCATATCTTTGATAATGAGGTTCATCCCAAAGTTATTTCGTGGCATATTGCCTTCGGCAACCGCCTTGATAAGATGCGTTTTGAGCTTGTGACAGTCGTCTTTTTGCAAGGTATCCCCCGATAGACGGAGTAACCGTTTATAAAGGGTGAACAGTTGTTCACGCTCTTTGGCTGTGAAAAATGTTTTTTCTTCCATAACACGTGAAATCTTTTCTTTCGGCGTAAAGGTAGTTTTTTTCTTTCTTTTTTAGATGGCTTTATGGCATTTTTTTGTATTTTTGGGCATTGATGAATAATCAAAATAGATAACGGATAATTTAAACCATTTAAATTCATATACTTATGTTAACACCTGAAGACAAAGATTTATTAGTTAAAAAAGGTATTTCAGAGCAGCAGATAGCTGAACAATTGGCTTGCTTTGAAAAAGGTTTCCCTTTCTTGGAACTGGATGCAGCCGCTTCCATTGATAAGGGGATTATAGCTCCTGCAGAGAGTGAATTGAAAGAATATCTGGAAGCATGGGATACATATAAACAAGGTGACAAGACAATTGTGAAGTTTGTACCGGCGTCTGGGGCGGCAAGTCGTATGTTTAAGAATTTATTTGAATTCTTGGGCGCGGATTATGAGGCTCCCAAAACAGATTTTGAAAAGAAGTTTTTCGACCATATCCATAGTTTTGCTTTTTACAATGATTTGAATGCCGCTTGTTTGGATAATACCGGAAAGAATATTGATGCATTGATTGCTGAAAAGAACTATAAACCGGTGGTGGCAAATTTGCTGGAAGCTGTTGGGCTAAATTATGGTGCTTTGCCAAAAGGTTTGTTGAAATTCCATCGTTATGCTGATGGCGTGCGTACTCCATTAGAAGAACATTTGGTGGAAGGAGCCCTATATGCAGCTGGAAAAACCGGAAAAGTAAACGTGCACTTTACTGTTTCTACCGAGCATCGTGAGTTGTTTAAACAGCTGGTGGATGAGAAGGTAGCGGTTTATGCTAAAAAATATGGAGTGGAATTTAATGTTTCGTTCTCGGAACAGAAACCAAGTACCGATACGGTAGCGGCTGATATGGAGAATAATCCATTCCGTGATAACGGCAAATTATTGTTCCGCCCCGGTGGTCACGGTGCTTTGATTGAAAACTTGAATGATTTGGATGCGGATATTGTATTCATTAAGAATATTGATAATGTGGTGCCCGACCGTTTGAAGGACGAAACCGTTACTTATAAGAAATTGATAGCCGGTGTCTTGGTCACCCTTCAGAAACAAGCGTTCGAGTATTTGGAATTGTTGGATAGCGGTAAATATAATCATGAACAATTGGAAGAAATCATTCGTTTTGTTCAGCAGAAGTTATGTTGTCGCAATAATGGGATTAAAGACTTGGAAGATGCGGAACTGGTGATCTATTTACGCAAGAAACTAAATAGGCCGATGCGTGTTTGCGGTATGGTGAAAAATGTGGGAGAACCTGGTGGTGGTCCATTCCTTGCATATAATCCTGACGGAACAGTGTCTTTGCAGATTTTGGAAAGTTCTCAGATTGATATGAATGATGCTGAAAAGAAAGCCATGTTTGAAAAGGGTACTCACTTTAATCCGGTAGATTTGGTTTGTGCTGTACGTGACTATAAAGGCCGTAAATTTGATTTGGTGAATTATGTAGATAAAGCTACCGGATTCATTTCGTATAAGTCAAAAAATGGCAAAGACTTGAAAGCATTGGAACTTCCGGGACTTTGGAATGGAGCTATGAGTGATTGGAGTACTGTTTTTGTAGAGGTACCGTTGGGCACTTTTAATCCGGTGAAGACAGTGAATGACTTGTTGCGTGAGCAACATCAATAAATCATTGATAACTCAGAGTGAGATTCTGATATAATTGATACATAGTTAGTAAAGCGGGGAGCCTTATATATAGACTCTTCGCTTTATTTGGAATGGATAATATTAATAAACTTGATATAGCTGTATGAGAAGAAATAGCCTGTTGGCCTTTATTGTACCTTTTGCTTTGGCGGTAACTTTTATTATGCCGATAAATGCAGCCAAACATAAAGAGCTGCCTGCATTGGGAGATACTCAAATTCAAATTTTTAGCAATACGAACATTTGCTTCCGTCCCGATTCCTTTCCCAATTATACTCCGGCCAATGCAGACGGCGTTATCCGTTTGGTGAATGGACGCATTATTCTTAAAAAGATATCTTTACCTGATTATAAACGGAATGTACGTGTGAAGCTTCGCTTGACATTGGCTTCTGATGGTGATCGTTGGGATAAGTCGGGCTCTTGTTTTGCATTGCCCAAAGAGTCGTTTGTCAATTTGATGAGTATTGCAGAAGGAAAGGCGGCTTTTCCATCGGTGGACAGTCTGAAATATGAAAATATGATTGGTATTGTTCCGGGTAAGGATTATGTGCCTACATTAGAACTGATGCGCTTTATGACTCCGTTTGGAGTAGGCTTTTATAGCAAAAAAGAGAATGAAATAGGAGCTAAGCGCAAGCCGGTTTATATTCCTGAATGGGCAGAGAATGTAGTTTGGGAACAAGATATTACCGATCTTTATTCTGCATTGGAAAAGGAAGCCTATGTAGGTGTTTTTATTGATACGTGGACGGCCGAAGGCTATGTTGTCAGTCTGGACATTGAGATAAAAGAGAGTAAGATAAGTTGTGATGCGTTGCCCAAACGTCATGTACAGCCTTTGATGAATACCGTTTATTATATTGGTCAGACTTACCCCGATATATTTGCCCGTAAAGATGTGGCGATGGATTTTGAACTGCCTCGTAATGCAAAAAATGTCCGCTTGAAGTATATTGTTACCGGGCATGGCGGTCATAGCGGTGGAGATGAATTTGTGAAGAAACGCAATATTGTTTCGGTTGATGGCGAGAAAGTGCTGGATTTTATTCCATGGCGGGATGACTGTGCCTCTTTCCGTCGTTTCAATCCGGGGACAGGAGTGTGGCTGATTAAGCGGCTTTCTTCTTATATCGGTGAAAACGGTTATGAAGAAAAAGAAATTGAAGAACCATTAGGCTCATCGGATTTATCACGCTCCAATTGGTGTCCGGGCTCGGATGTGTTACCCGAGGAAGTAATGCTTGGCGATTTGAAAGCCGGTAAACATACTTTTAAGGTTAGTATTCCTGACGCTCAGGAAGTAGATGGTGATAAATTGAACCATTGGTTGGTTTCGGCTTATCTGGTTTGGGATGAATAATTTTGTATTTTTTATTGAGGTTGGAAGGAAGCTTGTTATAATCTAAACGAATCTATTACGATGAATGAATATCGCATCAATGGGTTAACCATAAAGGAAAATTTGTTGCAATTGGCTGGAGAGGGTAATAAAAAGTTTACTGAGGCTCTCCATCCGGGTATTGAAAATGTGTTGGGCGTTCGTGTTCCGGCTCTTCGACAATTGGCGGCTCAAATAGCCAAAGATGATTGGCAGGCTTATTTGCAATCGGCTGACATCTATTATATGGAAGAACGCATGCTTCAAGGCATGGTGATAGGATGTGTGAAAATAAAGGATGTGGAAGAGTATCTTTCATTAGTATCAACGTTTGTACCGCTCATTAATAGCTGGTCTGTATGTGATACTTTCGATTTTGCAGGTAAGCAACGCTTTGTTGATAGGAATAAGGAACGTATATGGCAATTTCTGGAAGGATGGATGAAATCAGACAAGGAATATGAAATTCGTTTTGGAGTGGTTATGGCAATGGCGCATTACATTGATGCAGATTACATACAGAAGGTATTGCAATGGATGAATCGTATCAACCATGAAGGTTATTATGTAAGGATGGCAGTGGCTTGGGCGCTTTCTGTCTGCTATGTGAAATTTCCAAAAGAAACGATGCTGTTGTTAGAGAAAAATCATTTGGATGACTTTACGTACAACAAAGCACTCCAAAAAATAATAGAATCCTTTCGGGTCAGTCCGGACGATAAAGATATTATCCGTGGCATGAAACGTAAGGTAGTAAAATGAGGGACTCAGATAGTGAGTCCCATTATATAATCATTCATATAATATCCGTTGCCGATAGCAAAATCCCCTTCGTCTACTTTCTCCATTCCCATATATTCATAAAATCGGAGTGCTTTATTATTGCGATTTACATTCAGGTGCATTTTGCAAGGTGCGGGATGAATTTCTTTTATTGCTTTTATAGCTTGTTCGAACAATAACTTTCCTAAATATTTTCCTTGGAAAGAAGGGAGTACATAAATTTTCTGTAAATGGAACAAATTTTCCCCTTCGGGTTGGATGGAGACGTAACCGGCAGGTGCATCTTCTTTAAAAGCAATATAGTAAATATGGCCTTCTTCTTCCATTTGTTTGCGCAGATTTGTAATGGAATACATCCACTCCATCATGTAATCGAGCTGTTCAGGAGAAAGGATGTCTGCGTAGGTAGCAGGAAATACTTCCTTTGCCATAGTGTGAATCAATGGAATATCTTCTGTTGTCGCTTTTCGTATTGTAAACATACTCTTTGTGCTTTTATGGGTTTAATGGGGGACAAATATAAGTTTTTCCTTCCTAATATTGTTTTCTCTCTTTCCCTTTCTTTCGTCTTATAGTTAAAATACACAAAATAAAAGTACTATGCAATACAAAGTACTAATATAATGCATATATTTGTGTCAAACAAAGTACTATTGAATATGAACGTTGATAATGTAAAATCTCAGATGCGCAAAGGAATGCTTGAATATTGCATTTTATTGTTGCTGCACAAAGAGCCCTTTTATGCTTCGGATATTATTTTAAAATTGAAGGAAGCACGGCTCATCGTGGTAGAGGGAACGCTTTATCCACTGCTTACCCGGTTGAAAAACGACGACCTGCTCTCTTACGAATGGGTAGAATCTACTCAGGGTCCTCCCCGTAAATATTATCGGCTGACGCCTCAAGGAGAAATTTTTCTTAGCGGATTAGAAAATGCATGGGATGAACTTTCGGATACAGTAAATCATTTAAGAAACAATTAAAAACAGAATACAATGAAAAAGACGCTGACTGTAAATTTAGGTGGCACCGTTTATCATATAGATGAAGATGCGTATAAGTTGTTGGATACTTACTTAAGTAACTTGCGGATACATTTTCGCCGTGAAGAAGGAGCGGAAGAAATTGTGCATGATATGGAGCTACGCATTTCAGAACTGTTTACAGACCGTTTAAACGGTGGCAAACAGGTTATTACGATAGAGGATGTAGAGGAAATTATTGCTCAGATGGGTAAACTCGAAGACCTTGGTGATGAGGCCGGTAGTGGTGAGGAATCTTCGAAAGGCACAAAGACCGGAAACACTTATTCACAAACAGCAAAAGGCCCTCGCCGGTTGTTTCGTGATTCGGATAATAAAGTATTGGGAGGTGTGGCCTCCGGTTTGGCTGCTTACTTTGGTTGGGATCCCACATGGGTGCGAATTGTCTTTTTGATATTGGGAATTTTCCTTCACAGCTTTATTATAGCATATATCATAGCTTGGATTGTCATTCCTCTAGCTCGAACCGTACCTGAGAAACTGGCGATGCGCGGAGCGAAAATTAATGTGGAGAATATAGGACGGACGGTTACGGATAACTTTGAGAAAGTAAATGAATACGTTCATTCGGGCAAGCCCCACAGTGTGTTGCAGCGAATAGGTGAGGGGATTGTTGGTGTGGCAGGAGCATTAATCAAATTTATATTGATTGTTCTGGCTATCTGTTGCGCTCCGATAGTATTTGTGATATTTGTGGTATGCTTTGCTATGTTAATGGTGGCAACCGGACTGATTGCAGCTACACCGGCTATCCTTTATGAAGTAGTGCCAGCTGTGGATTGGAATGCTGCCGGAGCATCTCCTACAGCTACTATCGGCCTGGCTATATCCGGCATATTGGTTATTGGTATTCCTGTCATTGGATTGATACATATCCTGATGCGTCATTTCGGTGGTTGGCAACCCATGTCTGCTGCCACTCGAATTATCTTTATCGTGCTGTGGTTTATAGCTTTGTCTGTCGGCTTTGGCTTTTTCTTCCAAATACACCATTTATTGGCAGTTTGATATATTAGTAGTTTAAAAATACATTATCTTTGCAAGCGGAAAGGATTGTGTCAAAACGTGGATAATGCTATCGTTTAGTTCGTAGGGGCGAGGTTCGCTCGCCCGAAAACAGTTTGCTTTGTGTCTTCGGGCAGGCAAATCCTGCCCCTACAGCTGACGATGGGATAGGCCGGTTTAGTTTTGATACACTCCTCTCCGCTTTCAGTTTATGGGAAATTCAAAAATAAAGAGATAGATAGTTATGACAAAGAAGATTTTATTGCTAGGCTCCGGCGAACTGGGAAAAGAATTCGTTATTGCAGCGAAACGTAAAGGACAGTATGTAATAGCTTGTGATTCCTATGCAGGGGCACCGGCAATGCAAGTAGCAGACGAATTTGAAGTATTCAGTATGCTGGACGGTGATGCGCTGGATGCAGTTGTGGCTAAGCATAAGCCTGATATTATCGTTCCTGAGATAGAGGCGATTCGTACTGAAAGGCTTTATCATTTGGAGAAGGAAGGCATCCAGGTAGTACCTAGTGCAAAAGCGGTGAACTATACCATGAATCGTAAGGCCATACGTGATTTAGCCGCTAAGGAACTGGGATTAAAGACTGCCAAGTATTTCTATGCCAAGTCTTTGGAAGAGTTGAAAAAAGCTGCCGAAGAGATAGGCTTCCCTTGTGTGGTCAAACCGTTGATGTCTTCATCGGGCAAAGGACAGTCATTGGTGAAGGGTGCGGAAGAGTTGGAACAGGCATGGCACTATGGTTGTGAAGGCAGCCGTGGAGACATTAAGGAACTGATTATCGAAGAATTTATCAAATTTGACAGTGAAATCACTTTGTTGACTGTTACTCAGAAAAACGGTCCCACATTGTTCTGTCCTCCTATCGGTCATGTGCAGAAAGGCGGTGATTATCGTGAAAGTTTCCAGCCCGCACATATTGACCCTGAGCATCTGAAAGAAGCACAGCGTATGGCTGCTAAAGTCACTGAGGCATTGACGGGTGCCGGAATATGGGGAGTTGAATTCTTTTTGAGCCACGACAATGGCGTATATTTCTCTGAATTATCTCCACGCCCGCATGATACAGGTATGGTAACATTGGCGGGAACTCAGAATCTGAATGAATTTGAACTTCATTTACGGGCTGTTCTTGGACTGCCTATTCCTGAAATTACTCAAGAGCGTATAGGGGCCAGTGCGGTTATTTTGTCACCGATTGCCAGCAAAGAGCAACCGCGTTATCGTGGCGAAGAGGAAGTGTGCAAGGAAACCAATACTTATTTGCGTATTTTCGGTAAACCTTATACGAAGATTAATCGCCGTATGGGAGTTGTGGTATGCTATGCTCCGAATGGAAGTGACTTGGATGCGCTTCGTGACAAATGTAAAGCTATTGCTGCTAAAGTTGAGGTATATTAATTGATATCTTATTATATAGTGAAGAGTTGTTTCAGCTATGCTGGAGCAGCTCTTTTTTTTGTTTTTAGAAGCACTAATAAGGAACATTTGTCACCGGATGTTGTCTCCTCCGTTTTTTTAACTCTGCATACGTTTTGAACTCCCTAAGTCGATTCATTAGTCGGACTAAGCGTTTTCGTCCTTTCGATTATGCCTGTCTATAGGTCGAATTACTACAGACTCCGGCAATGGACTGTACAGTCTGTTGGCGTAGTCTGTAATAATCTTCCGTTTAAAAAGCCTTGGATGACCTTAAGAAACGGCTTACTCTTCCCTTTGTTGGTGATATGATATATTAAATCCCCAAGAATAATGACTGGCCCGGAATATAGAACCATTTAAGCGGAGAATTTGTTTATGAGATGAGGCTGCTGTTCTCCGTATAAAATACCTAATAATGGGGATTGTAATCTTTTGTTCTTTTCCGTAAATTTGCAGCCGTTAAGAGAAACAAATACAGATAACTATGTATAAAACAAATAATTATGTGCCAACGGATAAAATGAGTGACCTGATATGCGGTAACTATACCTTGTTACAGGTGATGAGCCGTTTCGACCTCTCGTTAGGCTTTGGCGACCGGACTGTGCAGGAAGTATGCCAGGCAAACGGAGTGGATTGCAAGACATTTCTGGCTGTGGTGAATTTTATCACAGAAGAGAATAACCGTATGGCTGACGAAGTGCAAGATCTTTCTATCCATGCTTTGATGAGCTACTTAAAGCAGGCACATCACTATTTCCTTGATTTTCAATTGCCCACCATACGCCGTAAACTGATAGAGGCTATTGATTGTTCGGCGCAAAATGAGGTTGCTTTCCTTATCTTGAAATTCTTTGATGCGTATGTGGCAGAAGTACGCAAGCACATGGATTATGAAGATATGAATGTGTTTACTTATGTGGAGAATCTGGTTGCAGGTAATAGAGAGAGCAGTTTCCGTATCTCGCAATTTGCACGTCGGCACGATCAGATAGACGCTAAACTGACAGAATTAAAAAATATCATTATCAAGTATTATCCCGCCGGTGGGAATGATTATTTACTGAATGCAGCATTGTTTGACATCTTTAGTTGTGAGCAGGACTTGGCGTCACATTGCCGTGTGGAAGATTATCTGTTTGTACCCGCCGTTCTTCGGTTAGAAAAGGAGGCAAAATGAAACGGACAGACCTTATACATGTGGCAGTGGCCGAGACTTCGGTCATCGTGCGTAGCGGACTGATATCAGTCTTGAAGCGCCTGCCTGATATTCCGGTTCAGCCTGTAGAAATCACTTCGATGGAAGGGTTGCACAATTGTATGCAAGGGCATCAGCCTGAAGTGTTGATTGTGAATCCGGCATTCGGAGGATGGTTCAATGTCGATGAATTTAAAGCTGCATATCCTCAGACGGTTATTAAATGCGTATCATTGCTTTGTTCGGTAACGGATAGTAATTTGTTGAAAGGATATGATGAAACGGTTGGATTATATGATGATATTGGAACATTAAATAAGAAATTGGTTGAATTGATGCACATGGGGGCAGAAGATGAAAATGAACAGGAAACATTGAGCCAGAGGGAAAAAGAAATAATTTGTTGTGTAGTGCGTGGCATGACGAATAAGGAGACGGCAGAGAAATTGTTTCTGTCTATTCATACGGTCATCACCCATCGCCGCAACATAGCGCGCAAGCTACAAATACATTCTCCTGCCGGTCTGACTATTTATGCTATCGTGAATAAACTGGTAGAACTAAGCGAAGTAAAGATGAACTTATGATGAATGATACCTACTAATAGGGAGTGAACGGTTACAGAATACCTAAATGAAGCGATTGCAGGGATTGGCCGGAACACTTATCTTTGCATTATAAGTTAGTCATATAGAAATTACGTAAACCACAAGTTAGTTATTAGTTGAAAAGTACTCCTTGCGAAGTGATTCGCGGGGAGTGCTTTTTTTATAGACTATCGGTATTGGCGAACTGAATTTATAATAACTATTGAAAATCTTCTATTAGATAATTGTTTTTTTATACTTTTGTGAAACAATTATAACCTGATCTATTAATGACTATTGCAACAAAGGAAATAAATCGAATGGAAAGGCTTGATTTTTCAGAGATCTATGCTGTTTATTTTCCACGAATGTTGCGTTTTGCCTGTACTTATGTTATTGATAAAGAAGAGGCGGAAAATGTAGTGCAGGATATTTTTATCTACTTATGGGAGCATCGCTCTTTATTGGATGGCCTTCGTTATCCTCAAGCTTTTCTTTTTACTTTAGTTAAGCGGCGCAGCATTGATTTCTTGCGCAAGAAATTATCAGCTGTCGAACAAAGAGGTAGTTTGGAAGAAGTAGAGAATCGCGAAATCCAATACAAACTTTATTCTTTGGAAGCATTTGATGAAGCTAAATTCTCGGATGAGGATGTTGAACGTATTTTGCATGAAGCAATTAGCCGTTTACCTGAAAAATGCCGTTGTATTTTCATTGAAAGCAAGTTGAATAATAAAAGGTATCAGGATATAGCCGATGAAATGGGGATATCCTTGCAAACAGTTAAGAATCAGGTGATGATAGCTGTTAGGAAATTACGCGAGGACTTGAAAGATTACCTTCCTCTGTTGATATTTTTGTTGGGGTAAACGTTTGCCTCTAAAATAAAATTAAAAAGAATCCATTTTCTTTTGGTACTTTTTATAGTATCGTCCGACTTACTAATGAAAAACAATAGAAAATGGACGAATTACTTACTAAATACTTCACCGGAGAAATTACAGCTCATGAAAAGAAGCTTCTGTTTCAGGCTATGGATACAGATATGGCTTTGCGGGAAGAATTTTATGCTCTGCAAAATGCGATAGCTATCACCGGATGCTTGGAAGGAGAGAAAGATACGGATATCAGTGAAGTAGGATATAAAAAATTCAGTGGACGATTGTTTAAGTATCGGTTAGGGAAATGGATGTTGCATAGCTGCAAATATGCTGCATTGGTTTGTCTGGTTGCCGTAAGTGCTTATTTTCTGACTCGTTATCAGTTGATAGAAGAATTTGGAGAGCATTACACCGAAGTATCCGCTCCCAGCGGACAGCGTGTGAAAGTAAACCTTCCTGACGGGACGGTGGCATGGCTGAGTCCTTGCAGTACTTTACGTTACGCGGCTTCCTTTAATAATAAGGATAGGGAAGTGGAATTGCAAGGGGCAACGTTTTTCGATGTGGCTCATAATGCTGACAAACCTTTCCGTATTTCAACGGGCACTTATCAGATTACTGTTCTCGGAACTCGTTTCAATGTAATGGCTTATCCCGAAAGTAAGCGTTTCGAAATTGATTTGGTGGAAGGTAGTGTGCAGGTAGACAATACAAATGATCCTACCGACCGATTGGTGCTTCGCTCTCACGAACAGGCTATACTTCGCAATAATCGTTTGTGTAGGCAGGTTTCGGAGTTTGATAACGAAGAATACTTGAAAAATGGCATTGTAAGTTTCAAGAGCCGTCCGTTTGGAGAGATTTTGGATAATGTCGCTTTGTGGCAAGGAGTGAAATTTACTGTGGAAAAGGAGGTGGATATCCAAAAGTCTGTGACCGGGAAGTTCAGGCAAAGCGATTCTTTGGAAAGTATTTTGCGCGTTTTGCAATCGATTGCTGATTTTCGTTACAAAATCATAGATGAAAAACATGTTACCATTTATCGTTAACCTTTAAAAATATACTATCGCTTATGGAAAAATAAAAGAAGAAAACAAAAAGAGGAAGCAGTGCTGCAACACCGTTTCCTCTCAAGACAAGGTCACAGCACCTTACTCTATGGGAAATAAATTAAAGTAATGAACCTTAATTGCAAAGGTATGAAAAAAAACTTATTGCTACTAGCTAATGCATTAAAACAATGTAAAACCAATCAATTATTTCGTATTATGAAATTCGCTTTTTTGTTTTTGTTCTTGCTGATTATTCAGGCACACGCGGGCACAATCAAGTCTCAGAATGCCCAAGTGACCCTGAAAACGGGTCAGACGACGCTAAAGGAATTAATGGCGCAGGTAGAACAGCAAACTGAGTATTTGTTTGTATACAGTGATACGGAAGTAAATATTAATAAGAAAATTAATATTAAACAGGGCAAACAGAAGGTGGCCGATTTATTAGAGATTTTGGCAACCAATGGTATCACATCCAGCTTCTCCGATAATTATATATCCTTACATAAGTCGGACGCACTTGCTGTAAAGTCTGCTCAACAGTCAAATAAGACTGTAAAGATAGCAGGTAAGGTTGTAGATTTACAGGGAGAACCGGTGATAGGTGCCAATGTTTCTGTAAAGGGCAACTCTTCCATTGGAACGATTACGGATATGGAAGGTCGTTTTGAACTGGTGGTGGCTCCTAACGCTACTTTATTAGTAAGTTATATTGGTTATAAAAACCAAGAAGTAAAGGTAAACGGAAAGACAGTCTTCAATATAAAGATGGCTGAAGATACGGAAATGTTGAGTGAAGTAGTGGTGACTGCACTGGGTATTAAACGTGAAGAAAAGGCATTGGGATATGCGGTTCAGAAACTGGGCGGTGAAAAATTGGCTACAGTAAAGACGGTAGATGTGGCTACCTCCTTGACCGGTAAAATTGCCGGGTTGAATGTACAGAATAGTACAGAATTCAATGATGCTCCCTCTTTATTGTTACGTGGTGAAACTCCGTTGTTGGTGATTGACGGTGTGCCTTACGGCAATATGACGCTGCGTGATATCCCTGCCGATGATATAGAATCTGTTGACGTCCTGAAAGGTGCTACGGCAGCGGCTCTGTATGGTGAACGTGGTGGTGTGGGTGTTGTAATGGTTACCACTAAGAAAAGTAAAGAAGAAGGGTTGCACGTCAGTGTAAACAGTAGTACGATGTTTCAGGCAGGTTATCTGAAATTGCCGAATGTCCAGTCCGGTTACAGTTCCGGTGAAGGAGGACGATATAACCACAATGATTTTGTGTGGGGTGATAAACTGGATATCGGTCGTGAGGCGGAACAATGGAATCCGGTCACTCATCAGTTTGAGATGATGCCGCTATTATCGAAAGGAAAAGATAACTTCAAAAACTTCCTCGAAACAAGTTTCGTGACTAATAATAATGTAAGTATCAGTCAGAAGGGTAAGTATGGAAGTGTAAGAGCCTCATTGTCTCATGTATACAACAAGGGGCAATATCCCAATACCAAATTGAATAAAATCACTTATTCAGTATCGGGAGAAATGAAATGGAAGAAATTCTCTTTTGATGGAGGAGCCAGCTTTAATAAACGTTTTTATCCGCAGAATTATGGAACCGGTTATGGAAAGGGAGGTTATCTTTATAACCTGTTGGTATGGACCGGACCTGACTATGATATTCGTGAGTTTAAAGATTATTGGGTGAAAAAGGACGAGCAACAGAATTGGATGTATTCCGGCTGGTATGATAATCCGTATTTTGTAGCCAATGAAGTGCTCCGCTCCAGTGACTATACCATTACGAATGGATATATGAATATGGGTTATGAATTTACTCCATGGCTGAAAGCCAATCTTCGTTCCGGTATAGATATTTACAGCAATCGTAAGACATGGCGTAATCCGAAGTCCGCTAACTCAGGCTGGGACAAGAATGGTTATTTTGAGATTGAGCGCGATGGCGGCTTCAGTATGAATCACGATTTGATGTTGAGCGCGAATCACAAATTTGGCGATTTTAATCTGGAAGGTATTGTGGGTGGAACCCTTTATTACTATCAGGATGATACTTTGCAGGGCAATACTGAAGGTGGATTGACTATTCCGGGATATTATTCTTTAAAAGCTTCGGTAGACAAGGCAACTACATCCAGTTCGTATAAACGGAAACAAGTCAACAGTATCTATGGAAGACTTTCCGCTTCATGGAGAGGAGCGTTCTACTTAGATGTGACAGCACGTAACGACTGGTCGTCTACATTACCGTCCGAAACCCGTTCTTATTTTTATCCGTCTGTATCAGGTAGTGCTATTCTTTCCGAATTAATAGACTTGCCCGAATGGATGTCTTTCTGGAAAGTGCGCGGTTCATGGACGCAAACCAAGAAAGATGTAGATGTATATTCCATTAACAATGTATATAATATTTCCACTGATGCATGGGACAATCTGCCTTCTGCTTCTTATCCCACTTCTATCCGTGGAGCATTAATTCAGCCTACTGCTACCCGTTCATGGGAAATTGGTACAGCTGTGAACTTCTTTAATAATCGTTTGCGTGTAGACTTTGCTTATTACAATACTTTAAAATATAATCTGACTCGTAAGGCAACGGTAAGTAATGCATCCGGCTTTGAAAGTACATTGATTAATTATGATGAAGAGCAGGAACGTCGTGGTGTGGAGCTTACTATTTCAGGAGACATCATCAAGACTCGTGACTTTGAGTGGAATGCAGTGCTTAACTGGGCTCGCGACCGTTACTATTATTCAAGAGTAGATGATAAGTATTCTACCCAAAAGCCATGGGTTGCTGCCGGCGAACGTTGGGACTGGTTGGGACAATATGACTGGGAACGCGATTCGCAAGGAAATATTATACATGAAAACGGATTACCCAAACAAAGCGAATATCAATCAGTTGCGGGATATGAATTCCCTGATTGGGTATGGGGTATCACAAACACATTCAGATATAAAAACTTTACGTTAAACTTCACGATAGACGGTCGTGTGGGAGGTGTTGCTTTTAATAAGATGGAACAGGCTTTGTGGAATACAGGAGCTCATCCCGACAGTGATAACCAATGGCGTTATGATGAAGTTGTCAATGGAAAGACGAACTATATCGGTAATGGTGTGAAAGTCGTTTCCGGCTCTGTGGAATATGATGTGGATGGAAACATCACTAATGACACACGTGTATTTGCTCCTAATGATGTACCTGTATCTTATGAGAATTATGTTCGTAATTATTATCCGAATGCTTATAGTGCGGTCAGTCAATGTATTCAGGACGAAACATTCTTTAAATTGCGCGATTTGTCCATTACTTATGATATGCCGAAGAGCATTTGTGAAAAGTTTAAGATGAACAGCATGCAGGTGGGGCTGGTCGGTCAGAATCTATTGATTTGGACAAAAGATTTCAAATTCTCCGATCCTGACTCGGCACAAGAAGATTTGAACTCACCGTCTATACGTTACGTCGGATTTAATGTTAAGTTGAATTTCTAAAAGCTATTATAACGATGAAAAAGATATATAATTACCTGATAGGAGCATTGGTTGCCACCGGCATGTTGTGCTCTTGTAGTAACTTTGATGATCTGAATACCAACCCGGATTCACCTACTACGGTAACTCCTGAGATGTTGGCTACCAAGTTAATTCTTGGTACAACAAAGCCTTCTACTTCCAAAGCTTTTTTCAATAGTAATTTTTTGATGAAGCAATTGGCATGGGGAGAAGGTTCGGTGGATTACCAGTATAATAAAATGGGGCGTTCCGGTTTCGGAGGATATACAAGTTTGGTCAATGGAGTGAAGATGGTCGAACTTGCCGACGATAATAACCCTAACGCGTTTCAGGCATTGAATAAATTTGTGAAAGCATTTACCGTTTTCTATATTTCAATGGAGATGGGCGATGTGCCTTATAGTGATGCCTTGCAGGGAGAAACAGGTAATATCACACCCAAGTATGATTCTCAAAAAGACGTAATGCTTCAGATTCTGGACGATTTGGAAGAAGCATATACTTTGTTTGGACAAGCTAAGAAATTTGATGGTGATCCGGTGTTTGGAGGTGATGTCAACAAATGGCAGAAAACAGTGGCTTCATTCGAACTGAAAGTCTTGATGAACCTCTCACGAGTAGCGGATGATGCAGATTTAAAGGTAAAAGAAAGATTTGCCACCATTGTTTCGAATAAGAAATTGATGGAGTCGAATGACGATAACTACCAATTGGTTTTCTCTGAAAAGAAAGGCCAGCGTTATCCTATGTACAAGGATGACTTCAACTATAATATGTATCCTATGTTGTCGACCACGATTGTGGATGTGATGAAGCAAAATCAAGATTACCGTTTGTTTTATATTGCCGAACCGTCTGATGCTAAGGTGAAAGCGGGAATAGATGCAAGCAGTTGGGATGCCTATATAGGAGTAAATCCTTCATTGCCTTTCCATGAGATTTCGGAAATGTATAGCTCCGATAATTTCTGTAATCTGAACCTTCGTTATAAAAATAATGCAGCCGGCGAGCCTTTCATTACAGTGGGATATGCCGATCAATGCTTTATTTTGGCTGAAGCTGCGGTACGTGGATGGATTTCGGGCTCGGCAGATACCTATTATAAGAAAGGTATAGAAGCAAGTATGCGTTTTATAGCAGATCATACGCCTGAAAATTATGCTCACGGACGTGTGCTTACTGATGAAGTGATAGCAGATTTTTTGCAAAATCCTGCTATACAGTTGACAAACGGAGAGGCTGATGGGCTTGAAATGATTCTTACCCAACGCTATCTTGCCTGGTTCCTTCACTCTCCTTGGAATAGTTATTATGAATATCGCCGTACCGGTTATCCCAAGCTTCCCATAAATCCGGAAACATCATTGAATGAGGTGAAAACCGAACTTCCTCAACGTTGGATGTACCCCGAAAGTGAGTCACAATATAATAAAGCCAATCTGCAGGAAGCTTTGGAACGCCAGTTCAATGGCTCTGATGACCGCAATAAGAAGATGTGGATACTTCAATAATAATATAAATATATGAAAAAACACTCTATTCTGCTTGGCACATTATTATGCCTTTCCCAATTAATTTCGGCGCAAGTTTATCCCTTGCGCCCGAAATTGAGTGATGAACGTTCGTTTTCCATGATATTGGTTCCCGATCCTCAGAGCTATGTGAAGTTCGATGCCAATCAACCTCTCTTTGAGCTGCAGACAGCATGGATTGCCAATAGCTTGAAGTCGTTGAACATCAAAGGAGTGCTTTGCACCGGTGACTTGGTGGAGCAAAATGAAATCCGTATCCCCGACGGAGTGAACGGAAATCAGACGAGTGAAGAACAGTGGAAGGCGGCCTCACGTGCCTTTGAGCGTTTGGACGGTAAAGTTCCTTATGTGATTTGTACAGGCAATCATGACTATGGTTATGAGAAAGCGGAAAACCGTTTGTGTCATTTCCCCGATTACTTTCCGTCCGAGCGTAATGCCTGTTGGCGCGAATCTTTGGTGTCCGTAGGACGTAACTATCAAGGAATACCGACCTTGGAAAATGCTGCTTATGAATTTGAAACGGGCACATGGGGAAAGTTGCTGGTCGTTTCACTGGAGTTTGCGCCACGTGATGAAGCAATAGAGTGGGCCCGCCAACTGATCGAGAAGCCCCAATATAAAAATCATAAAGTTATTTTGCTTACCCATTCTTATATGTCGCCTGAGGCGGTGCGTCATGTCAAGGAAGATTATAAGGTCTCTCCGGCTAATTATGGACAAGCTATTTGGGACAAACTGGTTTATCCTTCTCAGAATATCTGTATGGTGATATGTGGTCACGAATGTGAGATTGTGGACTATGAAGGACAGGTGTCTTTCCGCACGGACAGGAATAAATTGGGGAAACAGATTCCCCAGATGATGTTTAATGCCCAGACTGCCGATGGACAATGGCATGGCAACGGAGGCGATTGCTGGTTGCGGCTGATGGAATTCCTGCCGGATGGGAAAACGATTTCGGTGCGCACTTTCTCACCCTTGTTTGCCTTGTCGCCTGCTACTTTCGATAAGGCGTGGCGGACGGCCCCCTATGACCAATTCAAGATAACTATTGAGTAAACATTAAAATAAAAACCATGAAAAAACTATTTCTAACCTTATGCTTGCTGCTGGGACTTGTATGTGCCGGCAATGCCCAGACATTGAAGTTCAATGCCAATGGGAAGTTCAAAATCGTGCAGTTCACAGATGTACACTACATCTATAATGATCCTCGTTCTGAGGTCTCTATCGAACGGATTAATGAAGTGCTTGATGCAGAAAAACCTGATTTGGTGATTTTTACGGGTGATGTGATTTATGGAAAGCCTGCCGAAGAAGGAATGCGTACGGTATTGAATTTGGTTTCCAAACGTGAGATTCCCTTTGCGGTTACGTTTGGTAATCATGATAATGAACAAGGTTTGACCCGTGAAGAGCTGTTTAAAATCATTCAAAGTATTCCTCACAATCTGACTGCTACAACCGAAGGTATTTCGGGAGTGACCAATTTTATCCTTCCTTTAAAATCGTCAGACGGAAGTAAGGATGCTGAGATTCTTTATGTATTTGATTCGCATTCTTACTCACAGATAAAGGGGATAGGCGGATATGATTATATAGACTTCGACCAAATTCAGTGGTATCGTGAAAACAGCCGGAAATATACAAAAGCAAATGGTGGCAATCCTGTTCCGTCATTGGCTTTCTTCCATATTGCTTTGCCCGAATACAACCAGGCTGCATCGGATGAAACAGCCGTGTTGTTTGGTGTTCGTAAAGAAAGAGCCTGCGCACCTCGTCTCAATTCAGGCCTTTTCACGGCAATGAAGGAGATGGGTGATGTGGAAGGAGTTTTTGTGGGACACGACCATGATGATGATTATGCCGTGATGTGGCATGGTGTATTGTTGGCGTACGGACGTTATACGGGTGGTGATACCGTATATAATAATTTGCCTAATGGTGCACGTGTCATTGAATTGACAGAAGGAGAAAAAGGCTTCCGTTCGTGGATTCGTCTGAAAGATAATCATATCGAACAGGAGGTGAAATTCCCGGAAAGTTTCTTGAAACCGAGAAAATGATATTATCATGTGTAATTGTTCCATGATATTTACCGCTTCTTTGTAGAAAGGTAACTATCGGTAAAACAGAATGGATAGGCTCGTGATTGGGCTTGTTCATTCTGTTTTTGTTTTTATAAACAGGGTGGTGTTTCTCGATGCGGATAGCGTTCCACACGACAAAGGATAGGAATATAAAAAAGAAAACCGATTGCCTCCTTAACAATTTTCTTCTAAATTTGTTATCCTTATAGGACACATATTAACTGATAACAATGAAAGTAGGTTTATTTATTCCCTGTTATATTAATGCGGTTTATCCGCAGGTGGGGGTAGCTTCGTATAAACTCCTGAAAAGTTTGGGGGTAGACGTGGATTATCCGCTAAATCAGACTTGCTGCGGCCAGCCAATGGCAAATGCCGGCTTTGAGGGCGAGTCTGTGGAAATGGCTCGCCATTTTGACGAAAAGTTTAAAGATTATGATTACATAGTAGGCCCGTCGGCCAGTTGTGTAGTCTTTGTGCGCGATAATTACGGACGTTTGTTGAAGGCGGAAGAACATCATTGCGCCAGTGAAGAGAAGATATATGATTTGTGCGAGTTTATCCACGATGTCATAAAACCCACTTCACTGCAAGCTAAGTTTCCACATAAAGTTTCTCTTCAAAACAGTTGCCACGGAGTGCGCTTAATGGGGCTTTCTTCACCGAGTGAACTCAATATCCCTTACTTTAATAAACTGCGCGACTTACTTTCACTGGTAGAAGGTATAGAGATTATGGAGCCCGAGCGCCCCGATGAATGTTGTGGTTTCGGTGGAATGTTTTCTGTGGAGGAGACAGCTGTATCTGTTCAGATGGGGCATGACAAAGTGCATCGTCACATGGCAACAGGTGCCGAATATATCGTGGGGGCCGACAGTTCCTGCCTGATGCATCAGAATGGAATCATTGACCGAGAGAAACTTCCGATAAAGACATTACATATTGTTGAAATATTAGCAGCAGGATTATGAGTACGAAACATGCAAAAGCAGCAGCCGGGTTTCTGGAAAATAAGGAGCAGGCTGCGTGGTATGACGAAACCCTTTGGTTGGTAAGGGCTAAGCGTGACAAACAGAGCAAGGAGGTGCCCGAGTGGGAGGAATTGCGCGAAATGGCATGTGAAACCAAGCTATATAGCAACAGTCATTTAGATGAATTGCTGGTAGAGTTTGAAACGAATGCCCGTGCCAATGGCGCTCATGTATATTGAGCGAAGGATGCCGACGAATATTGTAATATTGTATACAATATTTTGCACCAACACGGTGTGAAGCATTTTATAAAAAGCAAATCGATGCTGGCAGAGGAATGTGAGTTAAATCCGTTTCTTGAGCGTAAAGGCATTGAAGTGGTGGAAAGTGATTTGGGTGAGCGTATCTTGCAGCTGATGCATCTCAAGCCAAGCCATATCGTGCTGCCGGCCATTCACATAAAGCGTGAGCAGGTGGGGGAATTGTTTGAGAAAGAATTGGGAACAGAGAAGGGAAATTCTGATCCTACTTATCTGACCCATGCCGCTCGTAAGAATCTGCGTGAAAAGTTTCTTCATGCTGAAGCTGCCATGACCGGAGCCAACTTTGCGGTAGCTTCTACCGGTGAGATAGTCGTTTGCACCAATGAAGGAAATGCTGATATGGGGGTATCGCAACCTAAGTTGCAGATAGCCGCTTTTGGCATGGAGAAGATTGTGCCTGACCGCGAATCGCTTGCGGTGTTTACACGTCTGTTGGCGCGTTCGGCCACCGGACAGCCTGTCACCACCTATACTTCTCATTTCCGCAAACCGCGTGAAGGAGGGGAATTCCATATTATTATAGTAGATAATGGCCGTAGTAAAATATTGGCTGATCAGAAGCATATAAAGACATTGAATTGTATTCGTTGCGGTGCCTGCATGAATACTTGTCCGGTGTATCGCCGCAGTGGTGGTTATTCTTATACTTATTTTATTCCGGGTCCTATTGGCATTAATCTAGGTATGCTGAAGGCTCCATTGCATTATTATGATAACGTATCGGCTTGTTCGCTTTGTTATTCTTGTTCGGATGTTTGCCCCGTAAAGGTGGATTTGGCAGAACAGATATATCTGTGGCGTCAGGATTTGGATAAGTTGGGTAAAGCGGATACCATGAAAAAGATGATGTCCGGTGGCATGGAGTTTGCAATGAACCGTCCTTGGGCTTTCAATACGGCAATGGATTTGGCTCCGGCCGGTGGCGAAATGCTTAGAATGATGGGGGTGACTTGGGGAAAGGGACGTGACTTGCCTAAATTCGCCAAGGAGAATTTTAACGAGATGTGGAAGAAAGGTAAAGTAAAATAGAATATTATGAGTAGTAGAGAAGATATATTGCAGAGCATCCGTCGTGCTACACATGTGAAATATGAGAAGCCTAATCTGAAGCCATTGGAAGAGCATGCATTGACTTATCCTAATGTGGTAGAGCAGTTTTATTTTATAATGAAACAGGTGGGGGGAGAGGCTGTTTTTTTAGAGGAAGGACAGGATATAAACGAACTGATTAGGAAGTCTTATCCCGATGCCAAACGTATTGCTTCCAATCTGGATGGTATTACATGTGCTACTTTCAATCCTGATAATATGGAAGACCCTGCCGAACTGAACGGCACGGATTTGGCGATTGTGGACGGAAAGATTGGGGTGGCGGAGAATGGTGCCGTTTGGATAGAACAGGATGTCAAGCAACGTGCTGTTTATTTCATTGCTGAGAAGCTGGTGATTCTGCTTGATAAAGGGAGAATTGTGAATAATATGCACGAAGCATATAAGTGCATACATACCGGAGAATATGGTTTTGGCACTTATATATCCGGTCCGTCGAAGACCGCTGATATTGAGCAGGCACTGGTCATGGGAGCTCACGGTGCACGAGATGTGATGGTGATAATCAAATAAGATTGGATACTGTGGGGAAAGAGTATGGAATAAAGGAAGAGGTGCACCGAAAGTTTGCTTGAAAAGCCGATAACTTCAGGTGCACCTCTTTTATGGATAAATAGATTCTTCAGCTTTTAGAAGATTCTTCCACTCAAACGGAATTTAAGTACCGGATATACAGTCAGTTTGTCGATAATATCCGAGAATTCATTGTCTGCCACTGCATTAATGGCGGTGAGATCGGCATTGTCTGCATAAACTTTAGGAGTACCGTGGAACTGTACGCCCAATTCGAACATGAAGCCGATGCGCTTATTGTTTTATCAGGGCTTAGTTTAGATATACTGTTTTGAAATACTCTTCAAATAAAGCTTTGGCTGTATCCAACTGTTGGGGAGTATTCTCTTTTACCCCCTTGAGCAGGTACTCTTTCCCCATAGCTTCATATTTATGTACCCCTAGAGTGTGATAGGGCAATATCTCGACTCTTTGAATCATTCGGTAATCTTTAAGATGGTTGCCCAATGCACGGATATCTTCCTCGAAAGCACTGTATCCGGGTACTAGTACATAGCGTAGCCAAAATGGTTTTCCACTCTGTTCCAGCCATTGAGCGGTGCGTAGAGTCTGCTCGTTGCTGCGTTCTGTCAGCTGCAAATGGCGGGTATGATTGAATTCTTTTATATCCAGCAATACCAAATCTGTCAATTTCAGCAGTTCTTCCACATCTTCGTTCCAAATGCTTCCGTTAGTATCCACGCAAATGTGAATGCCTTGCTCCTTTAATTGCCTGAAGAGGGGAATCAGTGCTTTTGCCTGCAAGGTCGGTTCGCCACCGCTAAAGGTGATTCCGCCTTTTTTCCCGAAGAATGCTTTTTGACTGACAGCCATACGGACAATTTTTTCTGCCGGTGTTTCAGTACTTTCATCTTTTACATCTATGGTATCGGGATTGGCACAATACAGGCAACGGAAGTTGCATCCTTGCAGGAAAACGACTAAACGCAAACCGGGGCCGTCAAATGTGCCCATTGACTCATAGGAATGTACTCTAATCATAATGGTTTGTCTTTAAGCTTATAGGGGCAGGTTTAAAGCCCGCCCCTAGGATAAATGTATTATAATATGGATGTTACATTCTTTCGTGGAAAGAACGGCTGATAACTTCCAACTGGTGTTCACGGCTCAGTTTGATAAAATTGACAGCATAGCCTGACACACGGATTGTAAGTTGCGGATACTTTTCGGGATGCTCCATTGCATCTTCCAGCATTTCGCGGTTCAGAACGTTTACATTCAGGTGATGTGCACCTTTGGTGAAATAACCGTCCATCATGGTCACCAGGTTCTCAATGCGGGTTTCCATATCTACCCCGAGTGACTTCGGAACGATAGAGAATGTGTTGCTGATACCATCCTGAGCATCGCGGTAGCGGAGTTTTGCTACAGAGCTCAGAGAGGCAATGGCACCATTCTTGTCACGTCCGTGCATGGGGTTGGCACCCGGAGCGAAGGCAACACCTTTGGCACGTCCGTCGGGAGTGGCGCCGGTTTTCTTGCCATACATCACATTGGACGTGATAGTCAACAATGACAAGGTAGGACGGGCGTTCTTGTACACCGGATGTTTCTTCAATTCTTCACTGAAGAAGTAAACCAAGTCTACGCCTAAGTGGTCTACGCGGTCGTCATCGTTACCGAAGCATGGGAATTCACCTTCAATCTCAAAACCTTCGGTCAGACCGATATCATTGCGTTTGGCATGTACACGGCCGTACTTGATGGCCGACAGTGAGTCGATGGCAATAGACAAACCGGCTACACCGTATGCCAGATTAATGCGCGGGTCGGTATCGATAAACGCCATTTGAGCTTTCTCGTAGTAATACTTGTCATGCATATAATGGATGATGTTCATGGCATCATTATACACACGTGCAACTTGCATCAACACTTTCTTGTAGTTAGACCATACTTCTTCAAAGTTCAGCAAATCTCCTGTCAGGACAGGAATGTCTTTTACCATGACTGTACCGGTGTTCTCACAACGTCCTCCGTTGATGGCCAGCAACAGTGCCTTGGCTAAGTTGCAACGCGCACCGAAGAATTGAATCTGCTTGCCGATAGCTTGGTAAGACACACAGCAGGCGATACCATAATCATCACAATTGCGGACTTCGCGCATCAGTGTATCGTTCTCATACTGGATGGAAGAAGTATCAATGGAAACCTGTGCACAGAATTCTTTGAATCCTTCCGGCAATTCGGGACTCCACAGAACGGTCATGTTAGGTTCGGGAGAAGGGCCGAGATTATATAATGTCTGTAAGAAACGGAAAGAAGTCTTGGTAACTTTAGTACGTCCGTCATTGAAACGTCCACCGATGGATTCGGTCACCCATGTCGGGTCTCCGGCAAAGATATCATTATATGATTGCATACGCAAATGACGCACCATGCGCAGTTTGATGACGAATTGGTCAATCAGTTCCTGTGCATAAGTCTCGTCGATATTGCCTTTGTCAAGATCATATTGAATGTAGATATCGAGGAATGAGGATACGTTACCCAATGACATAGCTGCGCCATCTTGCTCTTTTACAGCAGCCAGATACGCCATATATACCCACTGGACAGCTTCTTGTGCGTTTGTTGCGGGACGGCTCAAATCCAGTCCGTAATATTCTCCCATTATTTTGATTTCCTTCAGCGCTTTGATTTGCTCTGCCACTTCTTCGCGCAGGCGGATACGGGCGTCAGTCATCGGACTGCCGATATTGTGCAGGTCTTCTTGCTTGGCTTCAATCAGGCGGTCAATGCCATAAAGAGCCAAACGGCGATAGTCACCGATGATACGTCCACGTGCGTAGTTGTCAGGCAGCCCGGTCAAGAAGCCGAGTGAACGGAACGAACGGATTTCTTCAGTATATGCATCGAATACACCGTCGTTGTGAGTCTTGCGGTAATGATAGAAGATATCTTTCACCTTCTCATCTACTTCCACACCGTTTTCACGACAGGCCTTCTCTACTACTTTGATACCACCGAAGGGTTTGATGGCACGGCGCAGCAGTTCATCAGTTTGAAGTCCGACAATCAGTTCATTTTCACGGTCTATATATCCTGCTTTATGAGAAGTGATGGTAGAAACTGTCACATTGTCAAGAGAACGGACACCATTGTTGGCACGCTCTTCTTCCAATGCTTTAAGACACTCGTTCCACACTTTCTTTGTTCTCTCTGTAGGGCCAGCCAAAAATGAGGCATCGCCCTCGTAAGGGGTAATGTTGGTATGTACGAAGTCCGAAACGTTGATTTCCTTACTCCACAATCCATCCTTAAAAACTTTGTTCATTTCCATACTGTTATATCCATTAAAAGATTTAGGGCTGCAAAGGTAGTACTTTTTTGTGAAGTAAACATCACTATTAATAGGTATAATGCATGAACTTGTGGATTTTTAAGTATGAAGTGATGTATTTTTAGTATATTTGCCATATTAAAATAATAAATCATGAATAAGTTCATTGTATTTTTGTTGTGTGCATTGTCTTTTTGCAGTTGTAACGAAGAGGAAGATTCCATCTATTATCCGTTAGATAATGTTGATATAATTAAAGGTGGTAGCGAAGAACCTACCGGCAATGCGATGCTGATTGCGGAGAGTCATAATTTAGAATCGTATGTGCTGGATACACTTGCCATGTATCCTTATGACAAGACAATTGGTAAACTGACCTTTAAGTTCGACCCGAAGAATACCGTATCGGATGTTACCGTAGATGGTTTTAGGGGAAAAGGCAACTCGGAGATGGGAATGAGTAATTCTTATTATGATGGTAATTTTCCCGAAGAATATCACCGTCCTATCTTTACGGATGGTAGTCAGGATAAGAAGTACAGGGTAAGATTCAGATTGAAAGGCGAGTTTAGGTATTACACGGAGCATTGGTATACAGACTATATTTATATGATGCTTTCCACGTCTTTTCTTCCTTATCCTCCTGCTGTTTCGGATGACGTGTTTTTGTGTAAAAGTAATGAGGCTTTTGCTGATTTGAATACAGCCGAGCGTTTGTATACCTTTGATGTGCAATACGATCGTTGGAATTTGTCCTTCAGCGAATTGTATTTCAATATCTTTGTGAATCTTATTGGACAGAAGGAGTCGGAGAAAGTTTCTTTGCGCATCGACAAGGAGTCATTCTTCGAGATATACGAGGTTAATTGAGCCTTGAAGAGTAAGCATCCGGAACGGAAGCCGTGTCAGTGGATTTTCCATGTGAATGACTTTGCTTGTTTTACCCCAAAGAAAGTTGATAAAAAGTTGCTTTCACGCATTGCGCCTATTAGAAAGCTTTGTTCATCGGTGTTTTGGTGTGAAGGCCGCTTTCACACAGGGACTCTATGAATATGTTTATGCATCCTTTTCTTCTTTTGTTTATGAAAGTAAAATGTATATTAACCACGGCCGTGGTTAACTCTAACCACCACTGTGACTAACTTTAACCACCACCGTGAGCAGACTTAACCACGGTGGTGGTTAAGCAATCGCAATAAGTAGTCTCACGCTGTGCATTTGCTCTATAAGGATAATCATTACTTAGATGATTGACGAGGACTGGTTCGTTTTGCGGCAAAACGAGAGCGAATATGGGCTAATTTCTCAGATATGCGGGTGTCAATCGTTGTCCCATCCTGTCCGATTTTAACTTCGGTAAAAAAATGAAGCTAACTAGTTTTTATTAACTAATTAGCTTCTTTAGTAGCGGAACCGGGACTCGAACCCGAGTTTCAGCCGTGAGAGGGCCGCGTCCTAGGCCACTAGACGATACCGCCATTTTTTCAGACCTATTATCTTTTTCTTTAAGACGGTGCAAATTTAGAAGATTGTTTTGAAACTACAAAATAAAAATAGCTTTTTTTGTTTCTGATTCTTTAAATGAGTCTTAACTACTCCATTTTGGAGCAGTTTAAACGGAGCAATTCGAAAATTCTGTGGGTGATAAGCGTGAACCATGAGTTGCAATGTTGGTACCAAATCAAGTGGTCGCCTGATATACTTAATTATAATGCCTTAAAGGAGAAAAGAAAACGTCCACCAAACAATGTTTAGTGGACGTTTTTCTGCGGAAGCTGGGGGATTCGAACCCCCGGTACGGTTACCCGTACGTCAGTTTAGCAAACTGGTGGTTTCAGCCACTCACCCAAACTTCCTTCCTTTTCAGAGGCGTTATCTCTCAAACGCGGTGCAAAGATAAGCGGATAAATCGAGATGTGCAAACCTTTTGCGCTTTTTTTTAGATATATTTTTCCGTGAGTATAATAAAGCATTGATAGTGAGCATTTAACATTTGGAATTATTTTTTCTCCCAAAACTCTAAACATTGCATGGCTACCTTTATAGGGGCATGATGCTTCTTGATGTAGCGTACACTATCTGCAGATAATTGTGCTATTTGTTTTTTATTTTCTAATAAATGCTCTAGTTTCTCATATATATCATTATTCTCAGGGCGAACATTGATGATAGGTCGAAGCTCCGGTTCTCCTAAAAGTTTATAGTGTTCTTCTTCAGCGCCGCTTACCACTACGATACCCTTGCTCATGGCTGTCAATGCACTATGGCCGGGAGAATAAGAGTATAATTGGTCGAGCATAACATCACAACCATCCATTAGACTGTCGTATTCTTCATGAAGTGTGGAAGTGGTTTTGACGATTTCGCATTCAGAAGAGTATTTATATTGCAGCCGGTATAAGGCACTGTAGAGTTTGTCTTTTCCCTTTAGCTCTTCATGGTGGTGAACCATTGTGATATAGAATTTAATCTTATCTAAGTTTTCGGTCGGAGATTGCGGGTGAAGAACCGGCTGGATGGGGTAGGGGATATAAATGGTTTTATTGAGAAACTCCTCTTTATAGGAAATATACGATTCATACATACCGGTAATGATTCCGTTGCAATTATTTGCAATGATACGGTTCAACTTACCTTTGTAGCCATGCATCCAATTCAGAATATTCATTCTGTTGTCAATTGTATCACGGTATTTTCCGTTTACATAATACTCTGAATAACGCATGGAGGCATTGCTTAGGCTGTTGACTGTCCAATAATAGTCATTTCCAAATCCGCCTAAAAAAATCTTTTTATTATATTTCTTGAGGTATTGGTATATATATAAAAGTAATTCTGCTTTTAGTTCAAGAAAATATGGGTTGATAAGTTGAACCACATCGTAACCTCTGAGTTGGGGAAGTATTTTGAGTAAATTGAATGTGTATTTGAATATTCCCCCTTGAGTGGGATTATTCATTATTGAAAGATAATCGGTCGTGCTAGGCCATAGGTTATCGTTCGACAATACATTTACGTTGTGGCCCAAGTCTCTTAAGGCTTGTGCCAGCGTCCAATGTACAGTATAGTATTCTCCTATTAATAATATCTTCATACAGCCGTCATTTTTATCAGTTTGTGTATATTATCCGGTGGCTTATCTTATTCAATCGCTTCTTTTATAAACAAAAGTATAAGACTTTTAGTTCTTGTAAAATGAAAAGATTGCTTATGTTATTCGCCTTTTGTGGAAATAGTTCATATCTTTACGGCGAATACGAGTGACTATTAACGGTTTTATGATAAAAAAATAATAAAATGAAGAAGATTTTTGTGGTAATATTGACCATGATGGGGTTAATGACCTCATGTAATCAAACTGGGACAAAATCTGTAAGCGGTATCGTTTGTGATGCCACCATGAATGGAGTGACTGTGGTTACGGCAGATAATGATACCGTTTTTGTAAGTACGTTGGATGCGAAAGATGCCGGTTATACGGGAGAAAGCTTTGCGTTGAATGATACGTTGATTGTTGATTATAAGGTGATGGATGGTATTAACGTAGCAGAAAGTTGGCAGGTAAAACCTGTTGTTGCAGATTTGATGGTTGGTGCATGGACTAAGCCTATTAATGGTATGGATGGAGAAGATGGCTTTTTGTTGGGTGCAGATGGAAAAGCCGCCTCAATTAATTCTGCGACACTAGTGTATAAGAGTTGGAAACGTGAAGGAGATAAAGTGATTATGGGTATCGAAAGTATAGGTAATGGTCAGACGATTGCTTCTACTGATACGATGAGTGTTTTGAAACTTGATAAAGATTCATTGATTTTGGATAATGGGGGAATGATAATGCGTTACCACAGAGTTCAGGAATAATTTATAGTCATTGTATTCCGATGGAATTCCCGGGTGCGGATTACACAGACATTGTGATAAATTAAAAACCGTATGTTCTGTATAATCTGCACTTAAATAGAATATTTATGAGTCTTTAGGTGTTTGGGCAGGATGTTCATTGCTCTTTCTTTAAGCGAATAATCATCACCCGCTTGGTGGTATTTGTTATTCTGAAACGATTGTCACTTCTTTCTCCTATCAGCCAGATAATCTTGTCGTCTGAAGAACATACAACATATTGATTTTCTTTTTCAAATAAAGAGAATTTGCGGTCGGTGAGATAATCACTTATGTTCTTTTTCCCTGTCATGCCAAAAGGAACAAATTTGTCTCCTTTTTGCCATTTACGAATAATAAGAGGTTTCATTACCTTGTCCGCATCCAGGCAAGCTACATCTTTTTCTTTAGGAATAACGAAATTGTCGGATAAATGCAGTGTCTCGATAAAAAGCTGTGGCGCTTGGCCGGTTGTATCTTCTATGGTCCTGGTTTGAAGTAATAGGTATTCTCTGTCTCGCACGGCCTCCCACTCGGGAGAAAGAAATCTTTTTCCCGGCTGTCCTGATAAACTGCGGAAAATATCCTTTATTTGTACAGAATTAAATCCTAGCGGATGCAATATCTCAAAAAGTAATGATGCGGGGGCAACTTCGGCTAACAGGTGCTCGACATGGATAGCTTTTAGGCTGTTATCATTTTTTTCAATAACTCTATTCTTGGCTTCGGCCATTTCTTTGTTGTAAATGAGAGAGGTCTCGGACAATCGGTTTGCCGTCTCTGCAATGCTCTCACTGACAGATGGATTCAATTCTCCCAGTATTGGAAGAATGTTCAGGCGGATTTTGTTTCGCATGTATTCATCTTGCAGATTCGTGCTGTCTGTCACGTAATCCTGATTTAAGAATTCGAGATATTTCAGAATATCCTGTCGGCTCGTGTTTAGTAGCGGACGAGCAACATAGCCGTTTAGCGGGGCTATTCCTTTCAGCCCGTTGATGCCTGTTCCCCGAATCAGATTTAATAAAAATGTTTCTACACTGTCATCTCTATGGTGGGCTACAGCAATAACGGAAGCGCCGCGTTCCTGCCTTAACTTTTCAAACCACTCATATCGCATTTCCCGGGCAGCCATTTCGATGGAAATACGATGCTCTGCAGCATAGGTTCGAGTGTCAAAATGTACAACGTGTAACAAAACATTTCGTTCATTGCACAAGTGGCATACAAAATTTTCGTCTCGGTCTGACTCTTCTCCACGCAAGTGAAAATTGCAATGGGCAGCTTCACAAGTATATCCCAAAGCTAATAGCACGCGTAATAGTGCGACAGAGTCAGCGCCGCCGCTTAGTGCCACTAAAATCTTATCTTTCAGAGAAAATAAAGATTTTTCTTCTATAAATCTATTGACGTCCAAATGAAACATATCACAAAGATAATGCTTCTCTGAAATTATAGAAAGCGAATGCCTGTTTTCTTTCATTTGGTAGCCTGTATACTGTTGTTTTTGTTTATAATGGATTTCTTTATTTAAAAACGGTCTAAACAACTTGCATACATCTAAGTAATGAACTATATTTGCAGAAAATTTTAAAGAGCATGCGTTTATCTGAATTGAAGACAGGTGAGAAAGGCGTAATAGTCAAAGTGTTAGGTCACGGAGGCTTTCGTAAGCGTATCGTAGAGATGGGCTTTATAAAAGGCAAAACCGTGGAAGTAATCCTAAATGCCCCCCTGAAAGACCCTATAAAATACAGATTATTAGGTTACGAGATTTCTCTTCGCCGGCAAGAAGCCGAGATGATAGAAGTGGTGAGCGAACAAGAAGCACGCACCACTCAAAATCCTTACCATGGTTCCATAACAGAAGAAATAACAGTGCCCGAAGCCGAAATGGTGGCACTGGCCAAAGGAAAACGACGAACCATAAATGTGGCACTGGTAGGGAATCCTAATTGTGGAAAGACGTCGTTGTTTAATATTGCATCCGGTGCTCACGAGCATGTAGGGAATTATAGTGGTGTCACTGTAGATGCTAAAGAAGGTTTTTTTGATTTTCAAGGATACCATTTCCGTATTGTAGATTTACCCGGTACTTATTCTTTGTCAGCCTATACTCCTGAAGAAATATATGTACGTAAGCACATCATTGATGAAACTCCCGATGTAATAATCAACGTGGTAGACGCTTCGAATCTGGAGCGTAATTTTTATCTCACCACTCAGCTTATCGATATGAATGTGCGGATGGTTATCGCTCTGAACATGTATGATGAACTCGAGGCAAGTGGCAATAAGTTGGATTATCTTAAGCTGAGCCAGTTGTTTGGTGTGCCAATGGTGCCTACTGTCTGTCGTAAAGGAGAAGGCATCGATAAACTTTTTCATGTGATTATCGGTATTTACGAGGGTAGTGATTTTCTGACTCAAAAGAAGGAGGAAATCCGTACGGAGGTTTTGGAGGATTTGCGGGATTGGCATGAAACTTATGTTCCCGACCATAAATTTGGTAGTCATAGTGAAGAAGAACATATTAGGCCGCGGGGTCTTTTCCGCCATATTCATATCAATCATGGGCCGGAACTGGAACGCAGTATTCAGGCTGTGAAAAAAATGATTAGTGTCAACGAGCAAATCCGGCACAAGTATTCTACTCGTTTTCTGGCCATTAAATTGTTGGAGAACGATAAGGATATAGAACTTTTTGTGGAGACTCTTCCCAATGGAAATGAAATTTTGGCTTTGCGTGACAAAGAAGCGCAGCGTATTTATAACGTGATGAATGAAGATAGCGAGCAAGCCATCACTGATGCCAAGTATGGTTTCATAACCGGAGCGTTGAAAGAGACATTTACAGACAATCACATGGAGAAGGAGCAGACCACTCGTGTGATTGATAGCATTGTGACTCATCGTATTTGGGGCTATCCTATCTTTTTTCTTTTCCTTTATATTATGTTCGAAGGAACATTTGTATTGGGAGATTACCCCATGCAGGGCATTGAATGGTTGGTAGACCAATTGGGAAACCTGATACGTAACAATATGGCTGAAGGGCCACTGAAGGACATGCTGGTAGACGGCATCATCGGTGGAGTAGGGGGAGTTATTGTATTCTTGCCCAATATTCTGATTCTATATTTCTTCATATCCGTTATGGAGGATTCCGGATATATGGCACGTGCTGCATTTATTATGGATAAGATAATGCACCGCATGGGGTTGCATGGAAAGTCGTTTATACCTCTTATTATGGGATTCGGATGCAATGTGCCGGCTATTATGGCATCACGTACCATCGAAGACCGTAAGTGCAGGCTTATTACGATGCTGGTCAATCCGCTAATGTCATGTAGTGCGCGTTTGCCTATTTATTTAGTAATGGTGGGAGCTTTCTTCCCCAATCAAGCCAGTTTTGTATTGTTGTGCATTTATGCTACAGGAATTATATTGGCGGTTCTTATGGCACGTCTTTTCAGTAAGTTTTTGGTGAAAGGTGACGATGCACCTTTTGTGATGGAACTTCCTCCTTATCGTATGCCGACAACGAAAAGTATTTTGCGGCATACCTGGGAAAAGGGAGCTCAATACCTGAAGAAAATGGGTGGCATTATTATGATTGCTTCTATCATTATCTGGTTCTTGGGATATTATCCTCACCATGATGCTTATGACACAGTGGTGGAACAGCAGGAAAATTCATATATCGGTCAGATAGGTAAAGCTGTAGAGCCGGTAATTGAACCTTTGGGATTTGATTGGAAGCTTGGTATCGGGCTCATTTCGGGAGTCGGAGCGAAAGAACTGGTCGTTAGCACATTGGGGGTTCTTTATACGAATGAAGAGGATGTGGAGAATGTGAATCTTTCTGATCGTATTCCTATCACACCGCTTGCTGCTTTGGCTTATATGCTTTTTGTGCTGATATATTTTCCGTGTATAGCTACTTTGGCTGCTATAAAACAAGAATCAGGCAGTTGGAAGTGGGCATTATTTGCTGCGGGTTATACTACGGTTTTAGCGTGGGGTATTGCTTTTGTTGTTTATCAACTGGGAAATTTAATTCTTTAGTGAACTCATTTTTATTCTTATTGTTTTTAAAGCATGGAATTACAACAAATTATAGTTTTAGTCATTGTTTTCTTGTGCGTGGTATGGGTTGGTGCACGTATCTTCCTGTATTTTAGGAAAATAAGAAATAATGAGAACCCTTGTGCAGGGTGTGGTTCGGACTGTTCCATTAAGTCCCTTCGCACTAATCAGAAGTACAATTGCAAAAAAAATGCAGGTAAATGAAGAAAAAAACATCAAAATAGTTGTAGGTTCAAAAAAAAGTCGTACCTTTGCAACCGCAATCGAGAAACAACAGTTGCAAAGGAAAAGGGTTCCTTGGATGAGTGGCTTAGTCAGCGGTCTGCAAAACCGTGTACGGCGGTTCGAATCCGCCAGGAACCTCCAAAAGCAAGAAAGGATTAGAAAGAAATTTCTAATCCTTTTTCTATTTTCGGGAATTGGCTTTCCGAACTCAGTTTGGGTTAATCCGGGTCAAGTCAAAAAGTATGTGGGTATAATATTTGAGAAACATTTAAAGTTTGCAATGCTAAAAACATACATCCTTCCAAAGTATTATAAATCAAGTACATCAGACGAACACCTGATTGGACGTCAGCATTGTAACTCAGAGGGCATGCTTATCACCCACAGGGTTTTCGGATTGACCCGTTAATCCATAATATCCTACTGCTACATTATGATAATCTGTTTAAACCGGGTCAATCCGAAAACCCTCTGGGTATGTTAAATCTAAGGAATCAAGTCAAAAAAGTGTGTGGGCATAATATTCTGAGAAAATTATATCCACCAAACATATCAACATGTTACTGTTCTATTTTCTTATTACATTGAATTCAAACTTGCTGGTGCCTAATAGACCAGTACCATCTGCCCCTTCTACCACTCCAATGAATCGGGTATTGATATCGGAACAATAGAACGAAACGGTGGCTTCTCCCTTTTCATCGGTAATGACTGATGGTTCCCAAAGCAGGGTGTTCCGGGCATCGGGAGTGGACAACTGTAGGTCTACTTCATCAGGCTGATAGAATTCACGAGTAGAGTAATAGCCTTTGGTACGCCAGAGGTTGTTCATGCGGAGAAGTTCTTCCTCTGAATAGTTGGCTCCCTCATAAATAATCCACTGACTATCTATGGGTTTGAAACACCAACTTCCTTTAGCATTGCATTGAAAATATTCATTCTTCTGTATATGATATCTATGCCCAATAATTGGAACAGTTCTTGGTTCTCCATCATCTACTACACAAGGGCAATACCGGGAATCATGATGATGAGTATAGCCTTCTTTGTAATTCTCTAGCCAGCCGTGCTTACATACCCATGGTCCTAAGTCTTTTTGTGCCAAACTGTCTAGTCGTCCCATAAACTTATCTCGGAATGGTTTTCGACCTTTCCCCACGACTACCACTTCCTCCAATAGAATGGTACTGTCTTGGCTTGCTATTGGAAAGTCGAATTCCTGTTTCCTGACAATTGGCAATAAATTCATCACTGGATAATAATTCGACCTGTTTTTTCTCAGACTGTCAATCACTGAAAAATAATCCGTTATGGCCAACTCCGGTTTAAACTTTTCCGACAACATCGGTTTAAGGTAGATATATCCACCCCGGAGTCCTTTCATCATATCCGTACTGACTGTAAACTGTCCAAGGGAATCTGCCCAAACAAAGAGAGTGTTTCCTGTCGGCCCTGAAACTTTGATAAGTTGCTCCGAATTTTGGCTTTGCTTCTCTTTCGTGTTCTTCTTTAAAGTTTGAGTACCGTTAATTTCATCGGTCAGAAAAGGTTGTCCTTCATAAAATGAACTGATTGTATTCCACACATACCGCCGCCAACCTTGTGTCAGTAGCAATAGCTCCATACCTTCTGTTTGTCCATTATTCCTTTCATCGAAATAATAGGCAGGATTGTAAATCTTACCACGTATTTGCGAGGATAGATAGTAATAAGACAGTATATTCACCGGATCAGCAGGATTATTGTAGGCTTGGTCGTACACGCTGACGCCGATATTGGCTCTCACGGGATTTCCTTCTTCATTCGTAATTTTGATTTTAATTGTTCCTTTTTCTCGAAGGGTATAACGTTCCTTATCCGGTTCTGCGGTAATGTGTAATTTCTTTTCGGGGTGGATATACACTAGCCTTTCTGCAATGGGCTGCATCTGACTGTCAAATAGGGTAAACTCCGCTATCCCCTGATACAGGAAGTTGTCCAAAGATATAGAGATATTGAGATTATCTTTTAATACCCCTTTAGCCATACAGCAAACCATACCACGCATTTGCCCGATTAAATAAATTTGTTGGTTGGGCAGGCTGTTGCTTTGAGAAACCATAAAGTTAAGTTCTTTCTTATCCTGTTTGATAAGTCGTAAAACCATGCCTTGTGAGTGAATGGTAGGTAACGGATAACTCTTGCCATTCTTCAATTCAATCCTGTATGTTTTGTCTTGAAGTGGAGTGAATAGGACAGTTCCCATCCCATAATGAATGCTTTTTACTTCAATTAGTGGTTCATTATCCTGATAAACAGCTCCTTCTACAAACACAGGATTTCCTTTGCCATCAGTAGCCTTGAAAGCTAATATGGATGGAATGCCGGAAACCAAATTTCCTCCTTCAGGAAACATTTTAAAGCGGAAAGTGGTGTCTTGAGGAGTTTCTGCCACTGCAGAATGGGAGATGTTCTTCATTATCTTTACTTTTCGGGCAGGAATAATACCGGTAGTATCATTCTTGTAGAAAGAATGCTTTGTGTAGCCTTGTAGCAGGTAATCGCCTTCAAGCAATTTTTCATCTATGTACACATGACCGGACACAATACCGTTTTCAATCGGATACTTCTCTTGCCATACTACACTATCGGCAGGATTTATCATTTGCAAATAGAGTGTCTTACTTTTATCCGATAGCGCAAAACTTTGTGCATCCAGTTGATAGCCTTTGAACCATAGGTCTTCTCCCGTCTCATAAGTACTTTTGCTGGTTTGAAGATAAAGTATTTCCATAGGAAAACTTGCCCATTGTTTCGAGGAATAGGCTAACAGACTATCTATATTGGTTTGTGCAAATGACTTTAAGCTAAATAGTACGCCTAAAACGGATAAGATTAAACTATATTTCATAAATTATTCCTTCTTTGTTATGTAAAATACGGCATATAAAGAAAAAAGTAAATGTGCCAAAACTTCCCTTTTATTGAAGTGGGGTTGTGTCAAAACGTGGATAATGCTGTCGTTTCGTTCGTAGGGGCGAGGTTCGCTCGCCCGAAAACAGTTTACTTTGTGTCTTCGGGCAGGCAACCCCTGCCCCTACAGCTGACGATTGGATAGGCTGGTTTAGTTTTGACACACTCCCAATTTTTAGGTTATGAGAGTTTAGACACATTTATGCTTTCAAGAAGGACTCTGTCTATGTGGCGCAAATTGCACAGACATAGATGCGGGGAGTTTCTTTTCTTTTTATTTGCAGTATTTCTGAATCAGGCCATCCACTACAGTGTCTCCTAATTCTTTTGCTTTGGCAAAGTTTGTACAAGCCTCTTTACTGTTTTTCTGCTGCACCTGACAGTAGCCCAGCATACGATATGCTGCGGCTGCTTTAGAATCAAGGGAAATTGCTTTCTTCAATGCTTCTACCGCTTCATTAAACTGTCCTACACGCAGATGAACGGAGCCCTTTTCTATCCACATCTCTACATCCTCAGGAGACATTTCTACCGCTTTATTGATGTCATTGATAGCTTGTTGATACATTTTACATTGAATTTCGGCTTGCTCGCGTTGTAAGAAGAAAGCAGCGGTAACACGACCGCCTATGGCATCGTAGAACTCGTCATAGTCGACCACTGCTTCACGATATTTGCCCATTTGTGCTTTCATCTCAGCGCGTTCGTAAAAATACGGCGCGGCTTCGGATGTATAAGGGGGAGTGAAACGGACAATGGCGCTATCCATTAGAGCAATCACTTCATTCATGTCAGTTCCTTCTATCAATTGTTTGGTTTTGGCAGCCGAATAGAAGGTGGCGGCAGATGCCAAGGGAGTCTGATTTACTTTCTCATAGCTCTTGTATGCGTCTGGATAGTTGCGCATTGCAAATAAAATATCACCCTCTAGCTGACTGTAAACCGGCTGTGCATCTGTTGCGATAGCTTCGCGGATGATATTCAGTGCTTTGTCGTAACTCCAGTCTCCGTATGCTTTTTTGCCTTCTTCAAGGTTGATGCAGTAAGAGTAAATCATCTTAGCTACATTATATTGTCCTTCTGTTTTATTGTCTGATACGTCTATAGCCTTTTTCAAGTCGGCTTCGGCTAATGCGTTGTGTTCATCATCTCCGATATTCATATAATAGCTTGCTCGGCGTGTATACCCTTCGGTGCTGTTGGGATATGCTTGTAAAAAGTCATTTAGAGTTGCCAGATAGTCTTTGGCATCCATTCGTGATAAAGACATATAAAGATATACCAAGGCTTGGTCTTCTGTTTCGGGCAATGCCTTTGCGATACCTATCTTGTTCAGGTTGATGTCATTGGCGGATAAGGCGGAAATGCTTAATGATTCACCGTATGACGCACCGATGGCATAGCTTTCTTTATCTTCCTCGGATGCACTTTTCTGAATCAGTCCCAGTACTTCACCATTCGCATTCATGATGGGGCAGCTTACAGTTTTGTCACTCGTGGTCATTGTCAGTGTGTAATAGTAAGCTTTGTCGGCAATGGTATCTACTTTGGCCACTTTACCGGTTTGGCAGGTAGCAGCTTTCTGTGTGGAGTAGGGGAGTAGATAAACAGTTTCTCCTACTGTGGCAGGCTGTTCCGCTACTTTCAAGGCAATTGTTTTTTTGTCGGCCTCTGTGCGGAATTTAATGACATCATACATTGAATTTGCACCGGCAATGCGTGTCACAGGCAGTTCTTTGCCGTCAGCATTGATGATGACAGCGCGTTCTGCTCCTTCGAATAAGGAGTAATCAGACAGGGCCGTACCGTTGTTGTTGATATAAAAACCATTACCGGTATTTTTAATTTTATTGTCTTTATCGTAAGTCACGATAGAGAAAACAGCTTTCTTGGCTTTGTCGGCCCATTTTGGAGTGTCTTGGGCATGGACCAATTGGATGGCCATGCAACACATCAGAATCAAAAGTACTTTCTTCATGATATAGTTTTTATTGTTATTCTTCTGTAGAAAAACCACGTTGCTTCACTGCTTCATAAATCAGGATACCTGCGGCAACAGATACGTTTAATGATTCAATCTTACCCAACAACGGAATTTTAATCCATTCGTCACACAATGACAAATGCTCGTAAGGTACACCTGTATCTTCAGCTCCCATAATGATACAAACAGGGTCTTTATAGTTGGCTTTGGTATAGTCATAATCACCCTTTTCGGTGGCTGCAACAATCTTGAAACCACTGTTCTTCAGAAATTTGATGGTTTCGGTCAGGCTTTGTTCGCGGCAGACAGGCAACGTATGCAAGGCTCCGGCAGAGGTCTTCATGGCATCTGCATTGACACTGACACTGTTCTTGGCAGGAATGATAATTGCATCCACTCCGGCACATTCGCACGTGCGGGCAATCGCGCCGAAGTTGCGCACGTCGGTAATGCCGTCCAGCATGATAAGTAACGGATTTTTTCCTTGTTCAAAAAGAAAAGGAACGACATCTTCTGTTTTCTGGTAAGTTATGGCGGAAATAAAAGCCACAACACCCTGATGGTTTTTGCGGGTGATACGGTTGATGCGTTCCACCGGTACGCGCTGTACAGGAATCATTTTACCTTTCAACTCGGCAAACAATTCTTTGGAGAGTTCGCTTTGTATGTCTCTTTTTACTAATATTTTGTCTATCTCTTTTCCGGCTTGAATGGCCTCGATAACGGCACGTACACCGAAAATCATTTCATTTTTCTCTGTCATATTCTTTATTTATATCCTAATAAAACTTTTGCGTTGTTCAGCGCAGCATCCGTCAGGGTGGCTCCACTCAACATGTTTGCTATTTCTTTCACTCGTTCTTCGTCAGTCAATCGGCGTATATGGCTGTTGGTGCCGGTGTCGGTATCTTCTTTGTATACTTTATAATGTGTGATGCCTCTGGCTGCTATTTGCGGCAGATGGGTGATGCTGATTACCTGTCGGTTTTGATTTCCCATTTCTTCCATGATGAGTGCCATCTTTTCGGCGATGGAGCCTGATACTCCGGTGTCTATTTCATCGAAGATGATGGTGGGGAGTTTTACGGCTCCGGCTATCATTGCTTTCAGAGATAGCATGACACGCGCGATTTCACCACCGGAAGCAACGGAAGCCACATTTTGCAATGTTCCGTTTTTGTTGGCTGAAAACAAGAAAGTGACGCTGTCCATTCCTTTGGAGTCCGGCTCTTTCCGAGGGGTAAGTTCTACCATGAAACGCACGTTGGGCATGCCTAGAGGCACCAGCAGTGATTGCATTTGTTTTTCTATATCCTTACCGGCCTGCGTACGTCGTTCGGTCAATATCTTGGCCTGTTCCAACACCTTATTGTATAAAGTGTCCTTTTGTGCTGTCAGCTGTGCTATACGGTCATCAAAAGAGGTGATGGCATTGAGTCGTTCCCGATAATCATCTGTCAGGGCAATTAATTCTTCGATGGTTTGCACGTGATGTTTTTGTTGCAAAGAATAAATAAGGTTCAGCCGTTCGTTTACAAAATCGAGACGGTTAGGGTTAAACTCTATTTCTTCTTGCGCGCCGGCAATGTCGTGCGATAAATCTTTCAGCTCTATATAGCAACTGTCCAGTCTGTTCATCCATTCTTGTGCCGGAGCATATACTTTCGCAATACTTTGCAGGGTTTGCATGCACTCTTTGGTGGCGGAAAGCAGACTTCCTTCATCCGAAGACATGATTTGGTCTACCTTATACAGTCCTGCTTTTATATCCTCGGCATGGCTTAATGTTTCAGCTTCCTGTTCCAGTTCCGTTTGTTCGCCTTCCCGCAGTTCCGCTTCGTCCAGTTGTTCCAGTTGGAAGCGGATATAATCTTCGTCCTGACGGCTTTTTTCAGCTTGAGCGATAAAGTCCGCCAATTGTCTGCAGGTGTTTTTATACTCTGCATAGAGATTTTTATAGGAGAGGAGCTCTTGTTCGTCATGTGCCAGTATGTCGAGCACGTTCATTTGGAACTCTTCGTGGTTCAACAGCAAGTTCTGGTGCTGACTGTGCACGTCTATTAGTTTTTCTCCCAGTTCTTTCATCTGTACCAGTGAGGCCGGTGTGTCATTGATAAAGGCGCGGCTTTTTCCCGAAGCATAAAGTTCGCGACGTATGATACACTCATCGGAATCATATTCCATATCGTTTTCGATAAAGAAGGGCTCCATCTGATAGGCCGAAATACTGAAGCGGGCTTCTACGATACACTTATTGGCGCCTTTTTTGATTGCTTTGATATCGGCCCTTTGTCCGAGCAACAGGCCGATAGCACCCAGAATAATAGATTTACCCGCACCTGTTTCTCCGGTGATGACCGAAAAGCCGGGGGTAAAACTGATATCGAGCGTATCAATTAATGCATAATTCTGTATATAGATAGATTGCAACATATCTTTTTTAGTTCCTTACCAGTTTATCTATAATGTCACATGCCACTTCCCGTTTGCTTTTCAGGGGATAGTCAGTGGCTCCTTGGCGGTCGATGATTGTTATCTTGTTCGTATCACAACGAAATCCGGCTCCTTTGTCGTTCAGCGAATTAAGTACAATGAAATCAAAGTTCTTGCGTTCCAGCTTTCCTTGTGCATTCTGCCGTTCGTCATTTGTCTCCAGTGCGAAACCCACCAGCTTTTGTCCCGGTTTTTTCTGTTTTCCCAATGAAGCAGCGATGTCCTGTGTCGGTTTCAGTTGCAGCACCAAGTTGTCCTTTTCTCTTTTAATTTTATGGTCGGCTATATGTTCCGGTGTGAAGTCGGCTACGGCAGCACATAAAATTCCGGCATCCGCATCGGCAAATTCACGGCTGGCAGCTTCATACATTTCGCCGGCGCTTTCCACATCGATACGGTGAATGCGGGGATGCTTTGCATTCAGCATGACAGGGCCGCTCACCAGAATTACATTGGCTCCGCGTGCAGCACATTCCTCTGCCAATGCAAATCCCATTTTCCCCGAAGAATAGTTGCCGATGAATCGCACCGGATCTATTTTTTCGTATGTGGGACCGGCAGTGATAACGATTTTCTTTCCGGCCAAATCCTGTTGCTGTTCAAAGAATTTTTCCAGTTCCCCTATGATTTTTTCCGGTTCCTCCATTCTTCCTTTGCCTACCAAGTGGCTTGCCAGCTCCCCTTCTCCTGGTTCGATGATATGATTCCCATACGAGCGCAATGTGTCCAGATTCCGTTGGGTGGAAGGGTGCGCAAACATATCCAAGTCCATGGCCGGTGCTACAAAGACAGGCGCTTTCATTGACAGGTAGGTTGTAATCAGCATATTGTCGGCTATTCCGTTTGCCATCTTTCCGATGGTGGATGCTGTTGCGGGAGCTATCACCATGGCATCAGCCCATAAGCCCAAGTCCACATGGCTGTTCCAGGTGCCGTCCCGTTGTGCGAAGAACTCGCTGATGACAGGTTTGCTTGTCAGTGCCGACAAGGTGATGGGAGTGATGAACTCTTTTCCTGCCGGCGTGATTACCACTTGCACTTCCGCTCCCTTTTTGATAAGGCCTCGAATGAGTATAGCCGCTTTGTAGGCGGCTATACTTCCGGTTATACCTAGTACGATTTTCTTTCCTTTCATGTTCATTTAGTCAGTCCGGATTCGCGTAGTCTGATTTTAGTCAATACGTTTTTGGTGTTCAGCGTGAAGTCGCCGTTTAGAATCCAGCTATAGTAACCGGGGTCTTTTTGCAGCACTTCGCTGACCGACATTCCTTTGTATTTGCCGAAATTGAATACTTCCACACCTTTCTCGTCATATACGATACGTCCGGCAAAATCTACATTTTTGTTGAAACTGGAGTATTCTGCCAGGAATGCCATATCATTCTGCAAGTCCTCGGGATAGCGGTCCAGTTGCGCTTTCAGCACTTCGTAAGTAGCGCGGGTATCTGCCTCAGCAGTGTGGGCGTCTTCCAGATTCTTTTGGCAATAAAACTTATAGGCAGCCGATAAAGTCCGTTGTTCCAGCTTGTGATAAATCACCTGCACATCGATGAACTTGCGTTTCATCATGTCGATATCCACTCCGGCGCGAAGGAACTCTTCTGCCAGGACTGGTATATCGAAGCGGTTGGAGTTGAATCCTGCCAAGTCGCAACCCTCGATATCGCGTGCAATCTCTTTGGCCACTTCCTTGAAAGTCGGACAGTCGGCCACATCCTCATCATAGATGCCATGTATAGCCGATGACTGTTCGGGGATATGCATTTCGGGGTTGATACGCATGGTTTTGGCTTCTTCATTGCCGTTTGGAGATACTTTCAGATAGCATATTTCCACTATTCTGTCAGCGTTTATATTAGTCCCGGTTGTCTCTAAGTCAAAGAAGACAATCGGGTTTCTCAAATTCAATTTCATTCTGTTTCGAGTTGTTATTATTATATTTAGTCATTCAGCATCATAGGCATCAGCAGCATCAGCACGTCTTCATTCTCTTCCTGTTCGGCAGGAACGATGACACCTGCGCGTGACGGGTCTGCCAATTCTACAATTACCTCTTGGGCAGTCAGGTTGTTCAGAATGTCAATCAGGAAAGTCGATTTGAAACCGATGCTCATGGCGTTTCCTGCATATTGGCAAATCAGTGTTTCTTCTGCCGATGTAGAGAAGTCAATATCCTGTGCCGAAATCTGTATTTGGTTTTCGCTGAGGCGTAACTTAATCAAACTGCTTGCCTGCGAAGAGAAAACAGATACGCGGCGCAAAGCGCTGATAAGCATCTGCCTGTCAATAGTCACTTTATGCGGGTTATCTTGCGGGATGACGGAATTGTAGTTCGGGTAGCGTCCTTCAATCAAGCGGCATACCATTCTGTAATTCTCCAAAGTGAATACGGCGTTACGGTCATCGAAATCGATTTGCACATCGCCTTGTTCTTTCGGCAGAAGGTTCTTCAGCAGGGTCGCCGGTTTTTTGGGCAGGATAAAAGCGGCCTTTTCATCACCGTGAGCCACAAAAGTCTTGTTGCGCACCAGCTTATGGCCATCGGAAGCAACGAAAGTGATATCTTCGGTGGTGATATCGAAATAAATACCGTTCATCACGGGACGAAGCTCGTCATCGGCTGTTGCAAAAAGAGCGCGGTTGATGCCTCCCAGCATTACGGGTGCCCCTATCGTCACATGAACTGCATTGGCGCCCAGTGCGGGAGCCTGCGGATATTCATCTGCATTTTGTCCCATGAGGCTGTATTTACCGTTCTGATATTGTACGGTGATTTCCAGATTGTCTGTATTCACCTCAAAGGTCAGTGGTTGTTCCGGGATTTCTTTCAGGGCTTCGAGTATGGTTTTAGAAGAAACGGCAAAGCGTCCGTCACCGTCATTTTCAATCACTTCCAGAGAGGTGGACAGGGTTGTTTCACTGTCGGATGCTGTTAAGAATAGTGTTCCGTCTGTCAGCTCCATCAGGAAACAATCAAGGATGGGCAACGAGTTCTTAGAATTGATAACGCGGCTAATAGCCTGTAAATGACTGAATAATCCAGTACTTGAAACGATGAACTTCATAGTCTTATATTATTATAATTATATTCTTTAGTATATATCTCATTTAACTGCCAAAGTTACGAAAAGATTATGGTTTGCACGCAAAAAATGGCGAAAAAATTAGTTTACTCGCTAGGAAAAGCGTAATTTCGTGCCGGAAATTAAATTTTATCATAATGGAATTAGCAGGAAAAGTTATAGCGGTTCTCGAACCGAGAGGCGGAGTCTCAAAAACAGGAAATGAATGGAAAGTGCAGGAATACGTGATTGAAACACACGACCAGTATCCGCGTAAGATGTGTTTTGATGTATTTGGTGCAGACAAAATAGCTCAGTTTAATATTCAGGTGGGCGAAGAGCTGAATGTATATTTCGATGTTGATGCACGTGAGTGGAACGGACGTTGGTTCAATAGTATCCGTGCTTGGAAAGTGGACCGTGTGAGCGCTCAGGCTCCTGCAACTCTCGATGCTCCGTTCCCGCCGATGAATGCGGCTCCGGCAGCTCCGGTAGATTTCGCTTCAACAGACGAAAAGGACGATTTACCCTTTTAAGCATTCCGCTGAAAATATTAATAAATACAGAGCCGGTTAATTCTATGGAGAATTGACCGGTTTTTTGTTTTGGCATGTCAACAGCTTCTTTTCCGGTTAATATCACCGTTAATGCCTAAATTATGAAATAAATCTTTTCACATATTCAGGTCGCTTCGCCGTCCGTTGGATACGTATATATGCATAGGCTAACACGTATATACGTGTAGCCCCACGCGGACGTACGTGTAGCCTCACACGTACGTCCGCGTGAGGCGATGCTTACGTCCGTGTGAAAGTCACGGTTCGGAGCACTGGCCACCGGTGTTCATCCATTCTTTGGACAGGATGTTCCAGATGGCGGTATCGCAGGGTCGTGGCGGTGCATCCGCAGGAATCTCCACTTTCCCGTCTATGGGGTCGTCATAGTATCGGATGTCCTTGTCGGCATCTTTCCATTCGAATGGCGAGACGGGGCGGAATTCGCGGAGCTTTTTGCGGCGTTCCTCCAGGTTTTTCAGCAGCGTTTCACCCAGTTTCTGCGCGGCCTGCTGTATCAGTTTCTCTCCATACCGGGTCTTGATAAGGTTCTGCAACCAGATGATGCGTCCGTTGTGCGATGTTTTTGCGAACGTGGACTGGGCGTCGAAGTGGGGAATGAGGAACTCGTTTACCAGAATGACCAGTGCATCCAGTGCCCGCCGACGGGTGTAGTTGCGGTCGGTGGCGATGCGGTCGATAATCGGTACCAGTATTGCCTGCTTCTCTTTGGGATTGGCGTTGATTCTGTGGAAGAATTCTTTGGCGGATGAAGAAGCTTTTGGAGCTTCATCGCCGTGAGGCGTTCCGTCAGGATTTTCCAAAGGAATCTCTGAAAGATTTTTCGAAGGGTTTTCTGAAAGATTTTCCAATGAAATCTCCGAAGGAATCTCTGAAAGATTCTCTGAAGAATTTTCCAAAGAATTCTCCAAAGAATTCTCCGAAGGAGATATATTATTATTTATATTATATAATATATTATTATCTGCAGTTGCTAAATTTGCAGCTGTAGTTGCCGGACTAGCAACTGTAGTTGCTGAACCGGCAACAGAATCTGTGTTTTGGGCAGTTCCTTTTTTCTGTACCTGTTGCCATAGTGGAGAGTAGAACCCAAGCAGTTTGCTATGGTTCTCATCCCAAACAAGTCCAAATGTACCGCACTTTCTGATATTTTCCAGTAGAATGGTCGTGTGTGTGGTTTTTAGGGATTGGCTGATTTGGTAAAAGTTGCGTAGAGGATAGATTCCTTCGGCAGTCATATACGGAGGTAATCCCAAATAGAGGTCGAGGAGTTTCAGACAGGCAGAGTCGCTGATTCCCCGGGCTTTCCATTGGTGAATCATTTTCTGTATTTCACAGATGGAAATGTTTTGTTTCAATGCTTTTTTAGCCATAACGAATTTTGTTTATAAGTTTGTTTCGTAAATATGGCGACAAGTTACAAAGGATAAAAATAACGCGTCTGTCCACTGTGGAAAGATAATTCACATATTATTGATATAGTTTGCAATATTTAATCAAAATAAATATGAAAGATAGAAACTTTAACACGAAAAAACTGGCTGAAAGCGTGAAAGCTTTGGTAAAAGCCGCCCATATCAAATATAGTCTGTTGATAAAAGGGCTTCACATGAGTGAATCTTATTTTTATAAGGTGATTAATGGCGAGCAGACGATTTAGATTTTTATGCTATCGTCATCCACTATGTCATCACGGAGTGTGAAGGTTGTGGCTTGGATGAAGTGATAGCGGCAGTGAAGCGCGAGTGGTGGAATGTGGTGATGGAATTACCTCTGTCTTGCCCGCATGAGCGAAGACGGACATGGCACCGGGGCAACTTGTTTTGGATATGAAGATTGATGTAGTGATAAAAAAACGTCCTTCACGATGAGAATATAGTCGTTTAATTTGTTATCTTTGCAATTAATAATCAAACTTCAATGGTCATGTTTACAGATGAATTTCCCGAAAGATATGTCAACCCCTATACCGATTTCGGATTCAAACTCCTTTTCGGCACCCCTATGAACAAAGACCTGCTGATAGATTTTCTTAACTCTCTGCTTCATTTGGAGCACGAGATAACGGATGTCACCTATCTGAATGCCGAGCATTTGGGCATGGCGGAGTTGGACCGAAAAGCAGTCTTTGACGTTTATTGCGAAAATACGGTAGGTGAGAAATTCATCGTTGAGATGCAGAAGGCGGGTCAGAAGTTCTTCAAGGACCGCAGCGTGTTTTATGCTTCTTTTCCTATTCGTGAGCAGGTCAAACGTGGCGACTGGAACTATGAATTGAAGGCTGTATACACTGTCGGTATTCTGAACTTTGTGTTTGATGAAGACCGTGATGATGAGAATTATTTCCACCATGAAGTGAAACTGATGGATATCCATCGCAAGGAGGTGTTTTATGACAAACTGACCTTTGTCTACTTGGAAATGCCCAAATTCCATAAGAGTGAGGACGAACTGGTTACACCGTTTGACAAGTGGATGTTTGTTTTGCACAATCTGTCCCGTTTGCTGGAACGCCCTGCCGCCTTGCAGGAACGTGTGTTTACCCGTCTTTTTGAGGCTGCCGAGATAGCGAGGTTTACTCCTCAGAAACGGATGGAATATGAAGAAAGTTTGAAGGCTTATCGCGACTTGACCAATGTGATTGATACGGCAAAATGGAAAGGGCATGAGGAAGGATTGCAGGAAGGATTACAGAAAGGTCGTGAACTGGAGCGTTTGTCCAATGTACGCAAAATGAAGGAAGAAGGGCTGGATAGTGCTGTTATTTCCCGAATCACAGGCTTGCCTGTGGATGTGATTGATGCTCTATAACTATAAATGAAGGAATGAATACATACAGGGGCGATGTTATATATCTTATCAGAAGCAAGGCTTGGGGAAGAACTGTATGAGTGGTTGGAACTTGTTGTAGATAACCGAAAGGGAAAAGTGACCGACAGTACGATTCGATAATGAGACCTGTTGCCAATGACCAATTATATGCTACAATCAGGCTTTACAAACAAGGAGTCGTTACGGTTGATGCAGCCATTGAAATGCTGAATTTTGTAGAAGCGATTGAAGTCTAGTTCTTGGAAATGCCCAAGTTTTATAATTATATCCCTTTTGTGGAAAATAATTTACCCCTTGTCATTATGACGCGAACAAACTGAAAAGGCCGCGTGCTCCGTTGGGGGATGCACGCGGCCTTTTTTTATAACGTATGTAAGAGGCTTTCGCCTGCTGTTTATGAATTCATGCTCATCAGGAATTCTTCATTGTCACGCGTATTTTCCAGACGGCTCTTTACAAAATCCATTGCTTCGATAGGGTTCATATCTGCCAGATACTTACGCAGAATCCACATACGGTCGAGGGTAGTCTTGTCGAGCAACAGGTCGTCGCGGCGGGTGCTGGATGCAACGATGTTGACGGCAGGGAAGATACGCTTGTTGCTGAGGTTGCGGTCGAGCTGCAACTCCATGTTACCTGTACCCTTGAATTCTTCGAAGATTACTTCATCCATCTTAGAACCGGTATCAATCAATGCGGTAGCGATAATGGTGAGTGAACCGCCGCCTTCGATGTTACGTGCGGCTCCGAAGAAACGTTTGGGCTTGTGCAAGGCATTGGCATCCACACCACCTGACAATACTTTACCCGATGCGGGAGAAACGGTATTGTATGCACGGGCCAACCGGGTGATAGAGTCGAGGAAAATCACGACATCGTGACCGCATTCTACCATGCGTTTTGCCTTTTCGAGCACGATACCTGCAATCTTCACGTGGCGTTCTGCCGGTTCGTCGAATGTAGAAGCGATAACTTCGGCATTAACGCTGCGCGCCATGTCGGTTACTTCTTCAGGACGTTCGTCAATAAGCAACATAATCATGTAGACTTCGGGGTGATTGGCAGCAATAGCATTGGCAATGTCTTTCATTAGGATGGTCTTACCGGTTTTGGGCTGAGCCACAATCAGTGCACGTTGTCCTTTACCGATGGGGGCGAACATATCTACTACACGCGCAGAAAGGTTGTCGCTGTAACCACCTTTGCAAAGTTTGAACTTTTCGTCGGGGAACAATGGAGTGAGGTGGTCGAAGGGAACGCGGTCGCGCACGAGTCCGGGGTCCAGACCATTAATCTTTTCTACTTTCACCAACGGGAAGTATTTTTCTCCTTCTTTGGGCGGACGGATAGAGCCTTCGACTACATCGCCTGTCTTCAGACCAAACAGTTTGATTTGCGACTGGGACACGTAAATATCATCCGGCGAAGAGAGGTAGTTGTAATCTGACGAACGGAGGAAACCATAACCGTCAGGCATAATTTCCAGAACACCGGTTCCGGTCAGGATGCCTTCAAATTCGTAAGGCTTTTCTACTGGCTTGCGTTCGGGGGCCTGTTGCTGTTGTGGAGCCTCCGGACCTTCTGCGTTGTTATTGTTGGCCGGACGTTGGTTACTGTAATTATTATTGTTGTTGCGCTGATTCGGATTGTTGTATCTCGGGTTTTGCTCACGCGGTTGACGCGGCTGGAATTTCGGGGCTGGAGTGGCAGCGGGAACAGGTGTTTCATTTTTGGTTGCTTCAAACTTTCCGAGTAATTCGGTAGGAAGTTCAACCTTTTCCGAGGGAAGGTCCTCGATGGGAATGAAGTCGTCTGCATCACTGTCGAAATCCAATTCGGGAAGAATTACTTCTTTTTCTTTCGGAGCAGCGGCTGCCGGAGCTTTCTGAGAGGTGGTGCCGTCAGTTTCTTCTGCTACTGCGTCAGGTTGTTTTTCCGTTTTGGCAGTAGTTTTATTCTTTGTACCCGGCTTGCGGCCTCTTTTCTTCGGTTCAGACTTTTCGACTGCTTCCGTTACTGTTTTTTCCTGAATGGGCTGAACTGTTTCAACTGCGGGAGCTACTCCTTTATCAGCTTCTTCTGCGATGGGTGCAGCCGTTGTCGGTGCAGTGTTTGCTTCCAGCTTTTGCGCTTTATCCTTGGTGGCAGTATACACTTTGTCACCTTCTTTTTTGACGCTGATGCGAGATCTTTTTTTAGGCTGGCTGTCTTTGCGGTCTTCGGTAGCTTTGGCCGCCGCTACTTTTTTAGTTGCTCCGACTATTGCTTGCTCGTCCAGAATCTTGTAAACGAGTTCTTCTTTCTTCAGAGACTCTGTTTTGGTGATACCCAACTCTTTGGCGATTGATTGTAATTCTGACAAGTCTTTGTCGTTTAATTGAATGATGTTATACATATAGTATATGTTATTAGTAAAATGTTTCTTTTTTATTATGTAATCAGGGCACGCAACCGACACATGAAATGCCTTGAAATCGCAGCTCATCATTTATGATTACGGGATTTAATATGTTATAGATATTATATCGGAATGTAAACGAGACTTGCCAGATTGGTAAGTTCTGCGTTTACCGATGCAAATGTAGTTGTTTTTTTTGAAAAACTCCTCAAAAGGGAGAAAAAAATGCCGTTTTTTTTAAATTAATAAAAAAACGAAGCTCCAAAAAATCTACTTTTGTTTCTATCGGTGCCGATGTTAAATGAACGTAAAAAAAAGTCAGATTGTTTAGTCATATCTGCACTTTATAGCAAAAAAAGTGCTAATTTAGCCCGTCAAAATTTGATTTTAATTATTAAAACATTGATAAACATGAAAAAAGTGATTTTTACTGAGAAAGCTCCTGCTGCTATAGGACCTTATAGCCAGGCAATTGAGGCTAATGGTATGGTATTTCTCTCAGGTCAGTTGCCTGTAGACCCTGCTACCGGTGAGTTTGTTCCGGGAGGAGTTGCCGAACAGACTGCCCAAGCTTTTGAAAATATCAAGAATGTGTTGGCTGCAGCCGGTTTGACTACTGCAAATATTGTAAAGACGACTGTCTTTCTGGCGGATATGTCTTTATTTGCAGAAATGAATGCTGTTTACGCCAACTATTTTGAAGGTGATTTTCCTGCTCGTTCTGCAGTAGCGGTTAAGGCATTGCCGAAAGGTGCATTGGTGGAAATTGAAAGCATCGCTGCAAGATAAAAAGCGGGCGGATATGCCTTTCGAAAAGATGTCGGCTCTCTAACGTACAACTGTCATTCTGCCTGTCATAGGGGAGGGATGTTTCTCCCCTATGACAGGTGTAAGTTTTAGCCTGATGACGGTTATGGCATTCGGTTTCGTGCCGGAATTAAATTGATTAATGAATATGAGGAAAGTAAATCTGAAAAAACTCGATAGGTGGCAGTGGTCGACCATTGTGCTATCCGTCATTCTGGTGATGTCTTTTTCTGTATTTGTCTATCACTATGAGCCGTTTCGGAGCGGTTTTGAGATAACAGACCAATTAGGCGGCAATGTGTTTCCGGCTACTATACTTTCTACGGCTACCACGGATGGAAACCTGATTGTTCCTGCTGATTCCGACTATATCGGCAACCCGAAGTCGGGTATCGCCATTCGTATAAAAAACAGCTATGCCAACAGCAAATTGCGCATAGAAGTGGCTGAGACTCCTTTCTTTTCTGAATCTGTTTCCGAATTTATCTTGCCCAAGTCCGGCAAGGAATATCTTGTTTTTCCCGACATCATCTGGAACTATCAGGCTTTGCGTGACAATAATCAGGCAGTGCCCGTTAGCATATCTGTAAAGGCGGAACTCAACGGAAAGAAATTGCCCCAACGATTGAAAACCATTTCCATGCGGAGTATCAACGAGTGTCCGCTTGGCTATGTAGACGATAGAATGAAATTTCACGATACAGGCGAGTTCTTTGCTGCTTATGTGAACGAGGAGCATCCGCAGATAGACAAACTCTTGCGTGAGGCACTGGATACGCGTCTGGTCAATCGCTTTCTGGGGTATCAGGGAAATGCGAGTCAGGCCGAGAATGTAGACAGACAGGTCTATGCCTTGTGGAATGTATTGCAGAAACGTAACTTCAAATACAGCTCCACCACCAACAGCAGTTTGTCATCGAATGTGGTTTATACCCAGCGTGTGCGCACATTGGACGATGCGCTGGAGTCTTCGCAGATAAATTGTGTAGACGGGAGCGTGTTGTTTGCCTCATTACTCAAGGCTATAAACATCAATCCTATATTGGTGCGTATCCCCGGGCATATGTTTGTGGGCTATTATACGGACAAGAGTCACACCGATATGAATTTTCTGGAGACAACGATGATTGGGGATGTGAATTTGGACGATTTCTTTCCCGATGAAAAACTGGATTCTACCATGGTGGGGAAATCGCAGAACCAAATGTCGAAACTGACCTATGAGAAATCAAAGGAATATGCCAATAGGAAATATAGGGAAAATGACTCGCTTATCCATTCGGGAAAAGTGAATTATATGTTTCTGGAGATAGACAAGAAGACGCGTGCGCAGGTACAACCTATTGGCAAGTAAGTTTGTTGTAAGAGGTATGGAACTAGTTTATATTTATCATAGCGGATTTGCTCTGTTGGGCGATGGTTATACCGTTATCATGGATTATTACCGTGACACGGAGGACAAGCAGGCGGAAGCTGCCCTGCGCAGGTTGATGAATGAACAGCCTGAAGAACCTGTGGTGACACCCGAACGGGGAAGGGTGCATGATGAACTCTTGCACCGTCCCGGAAAGTTGTATGTGTTGGCCAGCCATTTCCATCCTGACCATTTCAATAAGGAAGTGCTGGAATGGAAGAAACAGCGACCGGACATCATCTATATCTTTTCGAAGGATATTCTGAAGCATAGAAGGGCGCAGAAAGAAGACGCCGTCTGGCTGAAAAAAGGAGAGGAGTATGCTGATGAAACTTTGTCGGTCAGGGCTTTCGGGTCTACAGACGTAGGAGTGTCTTTCCTGATAGAAACGGAGGGGAAGAAAATTTTCCATGCCGGAGACTTGAACAACTGGCATTGGATGGAAGAGAGTACGGAACAGGAATGGAAGGGATATGAAAAGAATTTCCTTCATGAACTGGATTATCTGTATGATTATACGCATGAACTGGATGTGGCAATGTTTCCTGTAGATTCGCGTCTGGGACGTGAATATATGAGAGGCCCCGAACAGTTTGTGAAGAAAATAAAAACAAATATCTTTGTACCGATGCATTTTGTGCCCGACTATGAGAAGGCAAATGCTTTCCGCACTTTGGCAGAAGCCCGCGGAACGCATTTTATAGCAATAAAGTATCCCGGACAGATTATAAAAATTTAAAGTAATATGAAAGTAAAAGGAAGATTTGACCATTTTAATATTGATGTAACGAATCTGGAACAAAGCATCCGGTTCTATGAAACGGCATTGGGACTACACGAAGCCAACCGCAAAGTAGCTGCCGACGGTTCTTTTATTCTGGTGTATATGGCTGATGACCATAGCAACTTCTTGTTGGAGCTGACCTGGTTACGTGACCATCCGCAGCCTTATGAACTGGGCGAAAATGAAAGCCACCTTTGTCTGCGTGTAGAAGGAGATTATGACGAAGTGCGTAAATTCCATAAAGAAATGGGGTGCGTATGTTATGAAAATACAGAGATGGGGCTATACTTCATCAATGATCCGGATGATTATTGGATTGAAATATTACCGGTAAGATAAATGAATATAAAAAGATAGAGACTATGAAATACATTGCTCCCGGCGGCTGGTTCTCGCTGGAATATCCTGCGGGCTGGCGCGAGTTTGAAGATACAGAAGAGAGTTTTTTGTTTTACGACCCCTACAAGTGGAGTGGTAACTTCCGCATCTCGGCTTATAAAGGTGCTGACGCAAACTATGGAACAGAATGTGTCAGATATGAATTGAAAGAAAATCCGGCTGCTAAGTTGACCCTGATAAGAGGGGCGCAAGCGTCTTACAGTGTGGATACCTTTCAGGAAGAAGGCGCTTGGTACACTTCTCATTTTTGGGTAATCGATTGTCGTGATATATGCCTGGAATGTTCTTTTACGACGGCTAAGGGCGGTGATAAGACTGTTGCCGATAATATAATCGGCAGCATAGAAGTACGCCGTGAAAATAAGGTTTATCCGAAAGAGGTTATTCCTATCCGCGTGCTTGAAATAGGCGAGGTGAACAGTGCTTATGAATGGGCTTCAAATACGATAAAGAAGCAGCTTACAAAAGACTTCTCTTCGCAGGAAGAAGATATCGAGAAGATTCAGGAGGTAATGGACAGCGGACGTTTCCAACCTCAGCAGCGTATGGCTTGGGAAAACTTCGGTGTAGCTTTCGGCACAATATTGGTCAATGAGATGGAGGGCATGGAATGGGTGACTGTGATAGATGGAAAGGAAGAATATCCGGCTCTACAGTTTATGAATTCCGATATGCTGATTAATCCTGCCGCTATGGTGTGGGACAAAGCGAAGAAGAACTTGCCTTGTGATTTGAAGGCTGAATTTAAGAAAATTAAGCGCGAAGCGGAAGCTGTGCTGGATGATATTAATTAAAAGAGAATGGTTCCATATTTACAGATAGACGGACTTACAAAATCGTTTGGTGATTTAGTCTTATTTAATCAAATCTCTTTGGGGGTCGCTGAAGGACAGCGTATCGGGCTGATAGCCAAGAACGGCAGCGGCAAGACTACATTGTTGAATATTATAGCCGGAAAGGAAGGTTATGATGAGGGCAGTATTGTGTTTCGCCGTGACCTGCGTGTGGGCTATTTGGAACAGGACCCTCACTACCCTGAAGAGCTGACCGTGCTTGAGGCGTGTTTCCATCACGGTAACACGACCGTGCAGCTTATCAAGGAATATGAAAGGTGCATGGAGACCGAAGGCAATCCGGGATTGGAGGACCTGTTGGCACGCATGGAACATGAAAAGGCATGGGATTATGAACGAAAGGCCAAACAGATTCTTTCGCAACTGAAAATCCGTGATTTCAATCAGCAGGTGAAACATCTCTCGGGAGGACAGCTCAAACGGGTCGCGTTGGCGAATGTGCTTATCACGGAGCCTGATTTCCTGATTTTGGATGAGCCTACCAATCATCTTGACCTTGATATGACGGAGTGGTTGGAAGATTTTCTGAGACGTGGCAATATCAGTCTTCTGATGGTGACTCACGACCGGTATTTCCTTGACCGTGTCTGCTCTGAAATTATCGAAATAGACAATAAGCAGGTCTATTCTTATAAAGGCAACTACAGTTATTATCTGGAAAAACGCCAAGAGCGCATTGAAGCGACAAATGCCGAAATAGCCCGTGCCAATAATTTATATCGTACGGAATTGGAATGGATGCGCCGTATGCCACAGGCACGCGGACACAAAGCCCGTTATCGCGAGGAGGCTTTCTATGAACTGGAGAAGGTGGCAAAGCAGCGCTTCAATGACGGTAATGTGAAACTGGAAATGAAGGCGTCTTATATCGGGTCGAAAATTTTTGAAGCCGATCATCTTTACAAAAGTTTTGGTGATTTAAAGATTCTGGACGATTTCTCTTACATCTTTGCCCGATACGAGAAGATGGGGATTGTGGGAAATAACGGTACGGGAAAATCTACCTTTATCAAGATTCTGATGGGCGAGCAGAAACCGGACAGCGGCACGATAGATATTGGCGAAACGGTGCGTTTCGGATATTATTCGCAGGATGGCTTACAATTTGATGAACAGATGAAGGTGATAGATGTGGTGCAGGATATTGCCGAAGTAATTGAACTGGGCAATGGTAAGCGCCTTACCGCTTCGCAGTTTCTTCAGCATTTTCTTTTTACACCTGAAACGCAGCACAGCTATGTGTATAAGTTGAGTGGGGGAGAGCGGCGCCGGCTTTATCTCTGTACGGTATTAATGCGTAATCCTAACTTTCTGGTACTGGACGAGCCAACCAATGACTTGGATATTATTACTTTGCAGGTGTTGGAAGAGTATCTTCAGAACTTTAAGGGCTGTGTGATTGTGGTGAGTCATGACCGTTACTTTATGGATAAGGTGGTAGACCATTTACTGGTGTTCAAGGGACAAGGCGATATCCGTGATTTTCCCGGCAACTATTCTGATTACCGTGACTGGCGCGAAGTGAAAGAGCAACGTGAGAAGGAAGCCGAGAAGCCGAAAGAAGAAAAAACGGCACGTGTACGGTTGAATGACAAACGCCGTATGACTTTCAAGGAAAAGAAGGAGTACGAGCAGTTGGAAAAGGAAATAGGCCAACTGGAGCAGGAAAAAGCGGATATAGAAGTTGCCCTTTGCAGTGGAACCTTGAGTGTGGAGGAACTGACTGAGAAATCGAAACGGTTGCCGGAACTGAATGATTTGATTGACGAAAAGTCCATGCGTTGGTTGGAGCTGAGCGAAATAGAAGAAGGCTAAGAAGACTTTTTTAAGACCTCAGTCCTTGTTCGGAAAGCTTTATACTATTGCCTGACTAGGGTGTCAAAACTAAGTTAAACCAAAGAAGAACTTTTAATCTGAAACTTGAGCATCCTAAAAAGCAAGAGAAAGAGCCGTATCATTACTCGAGACAGAGTTGGATACGGCTCTTTTAAGTTTGGTGAGGGTGTGTCGAAACTTCCCTTTTATCGAATCACCCTCGCTACAACGACTTGTGGCGGGGGTGGTATGAGAGTTTTGACACCCTCATAATATAGACTCCCATTCCTGCTTTTCATTCCTATCTCATGTTTATTCTTTATCCTCTTTTCCATATTTGCTGGGACTTACATTGAAGCGTTTCTTAAATACTTCTCTGAAATATTTGCTGTCGCAGAATCCTGTCATTTCTGCTACTTCCGTAATCGAATACTTTTTTTCCTGTAATAATTGCGCAGCCATATTCAGGCGGAACTCTTTGATATAGTCGGCGGGAGGCTGTCCGGTCAATGCTTTCAGTTTGTTATAGAAACTAGTGCGGCTCATGTTATGTAATGAGCATAAGGCATCTACGGTGAAGTCTGTATTATCAATATTATTTTTAATATTGTTCTTTACGTCGGTGATGAACTTCCAGTCGAGTGCGTTGGCTCCGGCCGGCAGCAATTCGGGTTTCTCAGCACCGAGTTTAGTGGGCATCGCATATTTCTGTTGTAGCAATGCTCTGTTTGACAGTATATTGGACAGTCTTGCCTTTAGCATTTTGATGCTGAATGGTTTGGTGATATAAGCGTCTGCACCGGTTGCCAGTCCGCCTAGAATAGTCTTTTCATCATTCAATGCTGTGAGTAATACGATAGGAATATGTGATGTCTCAATATTTGTTTTAATGGCTGCGCATAACTCGTCTCCGCGCATTTCGGGCATCATAATGTCAGAAAGAATCAAGTCAGGCCAAAATTCTTTGATGATAATCAGCGCTTCTTTTCCGTTGCTGCAAGCCTGCACGGTATAAGCTCCCGAAAGCGATGTGGTGAGATAGCTGCGCAATTCATCATTATCTTCTACGATGAGCACGCGTTGCAATAGTGCGACTCCAATCATTTCCTCTAGTTCTTCGGGCGTTTCTGCCGCTGTCTCTTGTTCGATAACTTCTTTTACCGGCAGTTCCTGATTCGGCTCTACGATGCTGTAATGATGCAGATGCTCGTAACCTTTATGGAAAATAAGCCTGATGACTGTTCCCTGGTGCTCGGTGCTTTCGATATTGATTTTCCCTCCATGAAGCTTGACTAATTTCCATACCAGCATCAGACCGATTCCGCTGCCTGTTATTTTGGAGTTGACAGCATTGCTGCCACGGAAGTGTAGTTTGAATATTTTCTTTTTTTCTTCGGTAGGAATGCCAATTCCCGTATCTGTAACCTTGACTTTCCAGGTGTCTTTGTTATCGGTGACGCAGACACTTACATGGCCGTCATCGGGAGTGTATTTCAAGGCATTAGATATGATATTCTTCAAAATGGAATCCATCTTTTCTTTATCAAACCATACTTTCATTTCCTTGAAATTGCTTTCGTAAGTAAAGTCTATATTCTTTGTGACCGAATAAGAATAGAAACTATTGCACAGGTTTTGCATATAAGCATTCAGTTCAAACTCGGCTATGTATAGCTTTGGGGAATAAACTTCGGTATGTTCAAAATTGATTAGATTGGTGGTCAAACGTAGTAGGGCGTCCACATTTTTCAGAGCAGTCTTCATGCTGTTGAGTCCGCTTGGGGTCAATTGTTCTTTGTCACTCAGCTCTTCCAATGGGGCTTTAATCAGAGTTAGCGGCGTGCGCAAATCATGTGCCGTATTGATGAAGAATTGGGTTCTTTCATCTGAAATCTTTTTCTGTTTTCTCAGATAGATAATCCTGGTAATGATAAAAAGCAAGAGTATTCCCAGCACTATATAGCATAGTATAGCCCAGAAGCTGAGCCATGCCGGATGTGCGATGATGACATCGATGGTGCGTTCTTCGAATATGACATTCTGTTCCTCTTTAGACACAGCACGGATATGCAGTTTGTATTTTCCGGGTTTCAGATTGGTAAAACGAATCATGTTTTCTGTCCTTGGGGGGCTCCATGCAGTATAGAAGCCTTCCAGTTTCCAACTGTAGAGCACATTGGAAGGAAAGTCGTAGTTGATGGTCGACACCTTCAGTGAGAAAGTATTCTGATTGTGAGTAAGACGCAATACTTTTGTATCGTCGATATCCTCTGTCAAGGGAGAATTTTCTTCACCGGGGAAGACAGGCTGATAGGACAATTGGAAATCACTTAGAATGATTTTGGAAAAGTGATAATGGGGAAATTTGATATTCTTGGGAAACTCGATGGCACCGTCGATGCTGCCAAATATAAATCCTTTGTCTTTGAGCAATACACCGGCAGAAGCATTGAAATTGGCAGACATTAGTCCTTGCTCTTTGGTCCAATTGTAGAATAACTTGTCTTTGGTGGAAAAGCAGGTGATACCGTTTTCCGTACTCATTATGATATTTCCATCTGCTTCGGGCAATATGGTGAAGATGCTATTGGTGAGTAGTGCGCAATTACCTGTATGGAATTGTTGGAAGGTATTTTTGTCGGGATTATAAATTATTACACCGGAGCCATTGGTGCCGATATACAATAATCCGTTGGAAGCCTGATAAAGAGTATTGATGTAAGTGGACTCCCCGGGAATTTCGATATATTTATATTGGCTTGTGTTTTTGTCCAGCAGATACAGGCCGGTGGCAGTACCAATCCACATGTGGTCATTGTCTTTTTCTCTGATAGATGTAATTGAATTTACACCGGGGTATAATTGTACCTTGTTGTTTTTTAGGTCAAAGCATTTTAGATTGTAATACCCTCCGGACCAGATATTTCCTTCCGAATCTTTTATCATATCCCTGATGTATTTGTCGGGACGCATATTGAAAGGGGTTAGCAGAAAAGGGGAGAAGTACTCTACGGAAAGTGCTTTCTTGTTGATTTTGTAAATACCGGAGGTGTATCCTCCTGCCCAAATCACTCCGGGAGTAACTTCGCACAAAGCAATGAATATATGGTTTTTATCTTTGAGCTGTTTGTCAAAAGAACTCAGGAATGAATGCCATTGGCGCGTCTTGGTGTTGTAAAGGCTGATGCCGTTGCTGGTGCCAAACCATAAATCGCCTTCACTATCTTCGATTACAGTATGCACATGGTCGTTAATCAGAGATTGCCTATTGCCCATGGAATGTTTTATCCAGTGGTAGTTTTGATAGCGGCTGTCCACGATGGTGATTCCCGTAGGATAATTGGCAAGCCATATTCTCTTTTGCTCATCCACATAGATATCATTGATAATGTTTCCCATCATCTCGTTGTTACTTTCATAGTTGGCGGTGAGATAAGGCTGTATCACACCACTGTTGGCCTGAATCTTGTAAACACCCATGCCTTCGGTAGCGATTAAAAGTTCATTTTCGTTCAGGGGGCTGATTTGGGTAATATTGACATCGCTCAAATCTGTTTCAGGATGAAGAATTTGGCGCGTGGGCAAATCATAGGCAAAGATGCCATTCTCGAATGTGCCGATAAACAGCCGCTTCAACGCTTTGTGATAATAAAGCTTGCTGATTTGACCTTTAATCTCATCCAATGGCAGGATGGGAATTGGCTGTAGCTCATTGTCATCCATACTACAATAGCGTAGCCCCTTCTCTGTCGCAATAAAGAAATGGGCATTGTCCGACTGCACCATAGAGGTAATGTTGCTGCGCAGCGGGTTGAAAATACGTGCGACTTGATTACTCTGCGTATTATATAATGTAATGGAATCTTTGCCACATAGCCATACATTGCCTTGGTTGTCTAAATAGCTGTATGGGACAGACTGGGATAAGTTGGCCGGTTTATAAGTGAGTGTAAACCTGTCAAATTGATGTTGGTATTCAAATATTCTTCCGGTTTTGCCTACAATCCATAAGTCTTCTTTCTCTCGGAACAGCCATGCAAGGCGAATTTGTGCATCTCCCTTATTTTCTTCGTCAGCTAATTTATAGTGCTTTATTTCTTTACCATTATAGCGGTCCATTCCCTCGTTAGTAAGAAACCACATATATCCTTTTGAGTCTTTCTGAATATTGAATATTCTTCGGTTGCTCAATCCGTCTTCTATCCCTATGTACTTGTACGTTTGACCCATAGCGATAAAAGGCAGTAAAAAGAACATGAATAATATATTTCTTTTCATGTTAATTTTGATTTTCAAATATATAAACGTAACAATACTGGTGTGCTAGTTTACAAAGTAAGAGAAAAAGAATAGAAGATACAACTAAAATGTTTCCTAATTAAGAAACTGTTTTGATTTTCTCATTTTATGAATCAGCGACAAAAGTCTGTGGCAAGTATTGGGTGTGGTTTTTCACTCCGGAATCAAAAATCGGTCTCTTCCTTTCATTTACCGCTGAAACGCCCTGTTGGTAGGCATTGCGGCAATGAATGGACATCTTGTGTTGTCTTTTCAGCCTCCTTTCATCTGTAAGACTTTTTTTGATAGTGTGTGAATGCTGAAGGCAGATTTGGAGAAACTTGGTAAACGCGGCTGAAACGAGGATGAGGGGGTGCTCTGTCATTCTTAACCGATTGATAATCTGGGCGCTTTAATTAAAATGTAAGGATGAACGGAAAGAAGGGATGAACGGAAAAGAAGATGGCCGGAAAAGAAGGGATGACCGGCTTAGTGAGGGGATGATTCCATCTGCCCCTACGTGAAAAAGATGCCGAGCTTTATTAAAAAGATGCCGAGCTTTTCTGAAAACACAACGACCTTTTTTAAAAAGATGCCGAGCTTTTCTGAAAAGATACCGAGCTTTTCTGAAAAGTTCAAGGTCTTTTTACTGCATTCAGTGTGAGCTACCTGTTTTTTATGTGCACTTCAACCTGTTTTTTATGTGCACGTAGGCATGCATCAGTCCAGTACACTTCAACACATACGGTGGCATCAGCTTACACGTATATACGCGTAAGCCTACACGTACGTACGCATCGGGCTACACGTACGTACGCATGAGCCTGCACGTATATATGTCATAGTGTCATGCTCCGTGCACATTGACGGGATGTCACTTCTTGAATGGTTCGAGATGAAATTCCAAGAACTCAAAGAAAAACTGAGTGTAAGCAACACCCAAAAAGAAGAACCAAGAAGGGGGTTGGGAATGTAGAAACACCCTAATGTGCAAGCTATGTTTTGCAATAAGAGCATTTCTACTTGAAAGCCTCTATCAGAAAATGGTTTGACTGAATGATTTACGGAAATAAAAGTGCAATTTTGATTGTTAATGAGTTGCACTTTTATTATTTTTGTAGATGCATTGTTTCACTCTATAAATAGTCCGAACTATGAAAGCGATAAATTTATGCTTATTGTGTTTGTTACTGATAGGATGTGCAAACAAGTCTAAACAAGAAAAAGTTCCGCAAGCACTCATACATAACGGTATAGAGATTAATGATACATTGAAAGCCATTGTAATAGACACTACTATTGTTTTGTTTCCATATTTATTACCTAAAATAAAAGACGCAAAAGAAATTTATTTAGCACTAACAGAAAAGCCCGAATATCCAGGTGGAATGCATGAACTTATAACATATATACAGAATAGTATTCAATATCCATCAAATGCTTACAAAACAGGAAAACAAGGAAGAGCCATTGTACAAGCTATAATAGACACAGATGGCTCTATTATTCAACCATCTATCATTTATGGTGTAGATTCTCTTTTGGACAAGGAAGCATTACGGATTATCCAATCAATGCCTAAATGGAAACCGGGTAAATATCATGGGAAAACAATAAGAGTGAAATATCATTTTCCTGTTACTTTTAGAATTACTAGTAGCAATGCAAATTCCGCCCTTTCTCTTACTGATACGAAAGTGGCTTCTAATATACATTGGGGATTTCTAATAGATGAAAATGAAGGAATAACTAAAATCTATTTTAATAAACACATCAATCAGATGTGCCGTGAAAAAACCGAAGACATTTTATATAACAATACAAGTATTTTCAAAGGGAAGGTTTATATTTCTATTGATAATCCTAAATTTGAACTGACTTACGACGAGGCAGTGTTCTATCGTGAAGACCGGCAAGGGAAATTGCATAAAATATCTCAAAACGAACCTGTTTATAAAGAGTCTGTTGCCTTGATGTTTGAAAAAGGGAAGGCACGAGAAGTGAAAGTTGATTTACCAAAGAATTGCCCTACTGGAGATTACTTGTTAAAAATAAGACTTCATAACGAACAAGGGGACTACTACGAAATATGTAAATGGTTTGAGGCATATACGTCCAAACAGGTTTCCCGGAGAAAGAAGCCCATTCCTGTAGGTCCCGGATATGCCCCAGTCATAGGGGAGGACATAACGGAAGACAACGAAGATGATGTATTTGAAGTGGTGCAAAATATGCCTGAATTTCCCGGTGGCGGTTTACCTAAATTAATAGAATTCATACAACAGAATGTCAGATACCCCCAATCGGCACTGCAGAGCAAATTAGAGGGCAGAGTTATTGTACAAATTGTCATAGATAAAGACGGCAGTGTCATACGACCCAAAATTCTACGTAGCATTAATCCGGTTCTAAGTATTGATAATGCTTTTTGTGAAGAAGCATTACGCATAGTTTCAATAATGCCTAAATGGAAACCGGGGAGCCAACATGAAATTCCCGTAAAAGTAAAATTTACATTTCCAGTAAGATTTACCTTGCCAACTGATTAAATGTTTAATAAATGTAACTCAATAAAGACGTATCGTATGAAAATGAATATTTTGTTATGTATATTGACATTTTGCACATCTGTTGTTGGCTGTACAAATAAGCCTAAACAAAAAGAGACTCCACAAGCTCCTATAAACAATACAGTCGGAATAAATGATACACTGGGGATTTCTCTGTACCCCGAATACACAGTCTATTCCACGAAGCAGAAACAAATCACTTTCGTATTACACAATAATAGCGGTACTGATATTGGCTTTGGAGGATACTACAGCTACACTTATGAAGATGAAAAAGGAATATGGAGGGATGTTCCTATGCAGCTTGTCGTTTTTGACGTAGAATATGTACTTATACAAGGCGATAAATATTATTACAATGCAGAATTATTCAGGCATACTCCCGGTAGTTATCGTTTTTTTCTTACAGTAAGAAGATATAGTAAAGAATACACTTTAATGGCTGAATTTCAATTACAAAATAATATGGTTGAACTATTCAAAAGACATCCCTATAGTCAATTGAATGACACTTTATTGCTCCCGGAGGAAGAAGCCGTTTACCCACCAATCTATAATGTAATCGACCAAATGCCCGAATTTCCCGGTGGTATGGATGCAATGTTACAATTCATCAATGATAATATGAAATATCCAACCAAAGCACAAACGGACGGAATACAAGGAAGGGTTGCAGTTCAGTTTATTGTAGATGAAAACGGTTACATAATAGAACCTAACATTGTGAGGAGTGTTGAGCCTTCTTTAGATAAAGAGGCACTACGTATCATAAAAATGCTTCCTCAATGGAAACCCGGCACACTAAAAGGGAAAGCGGTAAAGGTGAAATATACAGTTCCTGTAGCTTTTAAACTCAAATAACAGCAACCATGAAACATTTATTACTCGTATCATTAATACTACTTAGTTCTTGCCATTCCACTACTTCAAAAAAAGGGCAAGAATTTGAAACAGATAGCATTCCACAGCAAGAAGAATTGTGTCCAGACAGTATATCTGAAACCGAACCTGTTTCGTTGGAAGAAAAACAAGAGAAATCATCCAAAGCAATCCCCATACTGCAACCCGTTCCCCGTGATATTCCGACAGGAGAAGCTATCAGTTCCGATTCGCTTTCCATGAAGACAGAATATGACTATTACCCATTATCCACAACGAAAGTAAAGGTAATTATCACCAATCACTCCCACTATGAATATAGTTGTGGGGAAGGCTACAGCCTTGCTTATTACAATGAAAAACAAAAAGTGTGGGAGATATTGCCGACCAGTCCTATAGTCAATAGCATTCTATGGATATTCCCATCAGGCTACTCCACCCATGAACAAACCATCGAGCTTTACACAGCTGAAGCGCCAAACCGCGCAGGCAGGTATCGCATCTACAAATCATTCAATGGTGATACCAAAGTAGCTTATGCTGAATTTGAGTTAGTAGATAAAAAAGGGGTAGAAAAACTTCGCCAACAGATTGATGATTATTGGGGTAAAAATGCAAAAATATCCAATGACACAACCGCAAGAAACATCCATTCCACTTGGATACAAAATGATGATGGAGATACTATTTTTGTGGGCTTAATGAATAACACACCGCATTATCAAGAAATGTTCAGAAAAAGAGTTGTAAGCTATTCGGCAGTCAGTCATGGTAAGATACAGCAAGGCATACCTTTTATTCAACCGACATCTTCTGATACCATGCGGATAACTATGCAAACCGAGCATTCCGTTTATCCTGTGGGAACTGAAACCATATCAGTGGAATTAGCCAATGGAAATTCAAAAGACTTATTTTTGGGAGAACGATACAACGTAGCACGTAAAGAAGGAAACCGTTGGATATTACTTCACGATGGCGGTGCATGGAATGACATTGGCTATGGTTTAGGACAAGGAGATGCACACCTGTTTACTGCAAGACTTCGTCCGATTGTTAATGACAACAAGCCAGGGACTTATAAAGTAGTCAAAGAAATAGGCTTCAAAGGTTCTTCTCAAAAATGGTATATGGGCGCAGAATTTAGAATTGAATAAAAATAATAACATGAAACCATCACTGTTTTTTATATTGTTTATGCTTTGCTTCTATCCTTCCGTCACTTTAAAAGGGCAAAATAATAAAGCAGATAGTGTTTTTTTATGTGAGAATATGGAAGCGCATTTAGACAGTATTTGGCGTAAAGAGAACATTTGGAATCTTGGCGTGGCAAAAATAACAGGAGAGCCTATTAAAGACCTGTCAACCATAGAAGCTCCCAAATGGGCAAAATGGAGTTATAATTTGGAAGAGTATTTTGTTTCTCAAATGAAATATCCAAAGCATTTATTAGCGAAGAACCAAGTAGGATATTCCGTAGCAATGTTCTCCATCGATACATTAGGATTACCACGTAGAATTAATATTTTAACAACCATTCATAAAGATTTCGACAAGGAGGTCATTAGACTTATCCGAGACCTTCCTCATTGTTTGCCATGCCGAGATAAGAACGGTAAGCGAATAGAATGCCTTTATACGGTATATGTTCCATTTTTACCACAACAATATAGAGATAGGGTGATAGCTGATAGCATAGCAGAAGAGGAGTTAAAACATTGTTTTGTGGAATGGGAAGAGCAAGCGAACTTTCAAGATGGGAAACGATGGTCGGCTCAAAATTATATTTACCAAAATCTCACGTATGATGCTAGTTTATTAGGTGAGCTGCAAAAAGCCAAAGGAGTGTATAAGATACATATTGATTCATACGGAGAGATAAAAGAAGCGAAAACGCTAAGAAGCTGCGGAATACCACAGTGGGATGAAGAGGTGATACAAATTATCAGAAACATGCCAAGATGGACGCCAGCAATGCATCATTACGGAAAAGGGAAATATAAAGATGCTATATGGGCTATTCCCGTAATTTTCGAAAATCACCATTCTCCTCACAACGTGATAGAATAAGTACCTCATTTCGTTTTATGGTTTATACAAAAGCTGACAATCAAAGACAAATGCGTCAATTCGTGGGAGCAAAAACAGCTTTCAAAAAGTCCTACGGATAAGCCACGTGAGAACTGCCGGAAACCGCTTTTTTTGCCGAAGCTGGGAAAAAGAAAAAGCTCTGAAATTCAATAATTCCAGAGCTTTACTTTCGCGGTGCGTACGGGACTAACACATTTTGCTATTATACTGATAATCAATAAAATACTTATTAAAAATATATTAATGGTATCATATTTATATCATCTCCGCTTATTTTCTTCTATAATTTTATGCAGTGCTTCTATCTGCATCATCGCACCTTCATAAGCTGCTTTGTAGTTGACATTCGCATCAATATCCGTCTCAATCATATTCCCTTTGCCAGTACAAAGCCACTTCACATTCAATTCCGGGAACTTATCCACAATACGAGCTATTATATCAGTTCCAATAGCCCCCTTCCCGTTCCTTATGGAATTATAAATGTATCTATTTGATAATTCACAATAAGCCTCAAACGAGTTCTCACCTTTGACAACTCCCTTATCACGTGCATACCTTGCAAATTTTCGTAATCTGTCAATAGCCCTTTCTTCCATATCAAATAATCTTTTGACTTATTATGCGTAATGCTTGCCACATCCCCCTTATTTCTCTTCTCTCGACATCTAACTGGCCATGCTTGGGGTTATCAGCCTTTAAAGTCAGCACATTATCCAAGAAAAGACTGTTTTTCAATATCCGCTTGACTGAAAGTGTTTTCCCATACACAATACTCACAACTCCTGACGCGCTTTCCCACAAACCTTCTTCTATTTTGCGAGCAAGAATTTTAGCTCCGTCCGGTATAGTTGGCTCCATGCTGTCACCACGTACTTGAAAGACCATATAAGAATCATCAAGCACTTCACCTTCTTCCGGCATGACACCATAAGAATCAATTTCATAAGCTGTGTTATATAAGCTTTCGACAAATGAAGCCGCAGCATCTATCGGAACATATTTTACTTTTACAAGAATATCTTGAAGATAAGGAGCTACTTTACTAATCGTAGAGTCTGATTGCATTCTCGCATTTTTCAGAGCATCCCTAATATCCTTCTCCGAAGGTTCTATCTGTCCTGATGGAGTCTTTGCAAACAAACCTTCTCCAGTATATAGCCATGCTCTGCTCACATCATACTTCTCACAAAAAGCATCAATTGTTTTTTTACTTGGTAACTGAATCCCTTTTTTTATACTGGTAAGAGTTGATTCACTGGATATAATATTGTCTTTCTTCAATTTATACCCACTCAAACCACAATATGAAATTGCTTGCAAAAACCTTTTTGAGAGATCACTCAATTTTTTATCGTCAACTTCTTGCATACTTCATAAATTAAGTAGTATATTTGCATCCGTAATAGTAGCAGTATTACCACATAAATTGATTAAACATCCTATTTGGAGTTTATATATAGAAATCTGTAAATAGCTGCTACCTATTTGCGGATTTTCTTTTTCTCCACATTGTGTAATCGGCGGTAGGCCGCATAGCGGAGAGACAGAGGGTTACACTCTTACAACTCAATACTGCGAAAGGCGTGCGATATTGAGAGGCAAACGAAACCGGGATGCCTGCACAGCTACAAGTAAGCGAAAAATCCGGGAAGTCGGGTAACTTGTTAATGCCCGGCCAGCTAAGAACGGCGTACTTATACGAACGAGACATTTCTTATGCTGCATATAGCAAAAACGGGAAACCGTCTAAGGGCTAACTATGCAGCAATCCAGCACCTTACCGAATGAGATCGTCTTTTACTTCTTCAATTATTACAATACTAATAGAACGACATTACTTTTTTTTTCAGAAAGCTTTCTTTTTACGCAAGCCTCACTTGTATAACATTTTATAAACCAGCAACTTATATTAAAACATGTTTTATAACATACGATATACTACAAATTTTATGAAGTATTTTATTGTACTTCTGAAAATATGAAGTATATTTGCAACGTCAAACAAACAAAGAGTGTAAGTTTGAACAACAAGAAAGCTGGCGACTTCAAAAGCCACTTACTACATATCTCATTGGCAAATGTAGTTGTTAGCTTTCTTTTATGCAAATTTTTTTGTGGAAAATTTAAGTAGAAAATAGTATGAAAGTAACAAAGAAAGATATTCTAAGTATTAAAGCTGGTTCTTCCAAAGTAATGCAGCTGGATTCTTACAAGGATTGCGTCAATGCAAGAAGCTACGCCTATCAATTAGCTTTTACTGATCCCCGTGAAGACGTTGAAAGATATTCAATATCCATCGACAAAGATAAAAATCAGATAACCATCGAAGCGATAAAGAAATGAACCGTTCAGATGCCAAAATGATTGCAGAAGAACTGCACAAGTTTATTCGCAATGATGTGAGAAAGGCTGTAACTGAAATGGCGACTGCTGAAACCGAAGAGTATTTGAATGCCAAACAAGCTGCTGTATTTCTCGGATGGAAGTTGCAAACCTTATATAATCGAATACATGATATTCCTCACACCAAAAATGGCAAGAGTCTCATTTTTACCAAATCAGCTTTGAGAAAATTCATGGAAAGAAAATAATCCCGGACGGATTTGGCCGTCTTTCCGGGAACTAACAAAACGTTCTTTGACATATTGTATAGTCTGAACAAATAAAGACTTAAAACAAGGTTTACTGCTTATCTAAAGGGCGAAATAGACCGACAAAGTAGCCAAAGCGGATTAGTGAAAAGAGTGTGAATACGGACTGCCAACAAGAGGATGCAGCACACGAATCACTAAGTTATCAAAAACAACTTATATTATGACAAAGTAAACGTAGGGCGTTTATAAATACATTCTTAACTGAATAGATACTTTAAATGATATATATACCCGTGCTTCGCAAGAAGCGGTCACCGCTAAAAAGCTACGGCCAACAATCCACCGGAACGCGGACGGGAACACATTTTTAAATGCTAAAAGTATGAAAGGGATTACAGAAATGACCGAGCAAGAGATTCTTGCGTTGACGGAGGAAGATGTACAGAAAATGATTAAACTCCACATGATGGAGGAAGGTATTAAAATCATGGATAAACCCAAAATTCCCGAATTATTTGAAATTGAGCCTGCTGATATTCAGTACTTCTCTATTCCGCTTTTGGATGGTTTTGCGTTTACTGACATTAATGAAGCGACTAAGGTTGCTGAAATTCTGAAAAGCGCGAAGTCATTGCGAAAGGTTGATTACGATTGGAATAAACTTGGGAGTGATTACAAGTTCCTTAAAAAGAGTGAGAGATACAAGTTTAATGGGAACTCTGATTTTGACATCATTTCAGGATGGGCTTATTCGGATGAACTATATGCTAAGATTTCAAACTTTGCCGCACAGAACAAGGTTATGAAAGAACAAGCAGCAAAAGACCAAAAGGAATATGACGAAAAGATGCAAGAAGCGTCCGGCATCATCTCGGAGATAAGCGGATGGGTTAAGGGGGTCAAAGTTAAGTATGAGCGATTGAATAGGCTTACTTACAAATTCGCAACAGACTATTATCCCCTTTCCGATCACAACGAGGATATGGCAATGAAATTTATGGCTAAAGCCTATTCTTTTACAGATGAAGAAAAAGAATACATATTACAGAATTACAAAAAATTACTATCCACAAGTGATGAATAAGTTTTTTTTAGTTAGTTATTGACTCCTTGCTTGCGAAAGTAGGGAGTTTTTTGTAAAACTCTAAATTCATTATATGAGTAATATAGAAGATACAATTTACGATCTGCCAAATGAAGAATATCACAAGGGAGAAAAATTCAAAGATTTCCTAAGTAGTACGCAGATTAAAGATTATATGGTGTCCCCAAAGTTTGCCCGATACAAGGCATTGCACCCTGAAATGTTTGAGATCAGTATTGAAGCTTCTGAAAAAGGCTCGCTATATCATGATGCAATGGAAAGCCTTGTTAATACTGGAACACTTGACAAATGGAGAAACAATCTTCTTGTATTTGAGCCACCTATAAATCCTAAAACTGGCTGTCCGTATGGACGAGACACCCAAAAATATCAGATTGCACTAATCGAGGCCAAAGAATCAAATCCGGGTAAAACGTTGACAAGCACAACCGATATACAATTGGTTGAAACAATGGTTTATGAGCTTCTTAATAATTGTCGGGACACCTCCAAACAGATCAGGCAGATATTAAAATGGGGAAAAGCCGAAGTTAGCCATTTCGTTGAATACGAAGGATGCAAGTTCAAATATCGCCCTGATGTGGAAACGGCCAAAAAAATTGTTGACTGGAAAACATTGGCGGTTGATGATCTTCATGAAGAAACAGTTAACCGGACTATCGCCAAATTTCATTACGGTATTTCGGCAGCCTTCTACCAGTTTTTTGAACATGAACGTACTGGAGTATGGAAGGAGTTCTACTGGGTTATGCAACAAAAGACAGCTCCCTATGACGCAGTATTTGTCAGTGCAGCTAACTGGGCTTTCCATTTGGAAGACGGAATTGTGAAAATGGGGGCAAGCGCATTGGCATTCAAGAAATTGTTAGACCAGCATGTTTACTGTACACAAAACAATGATTTTGACGGTGCACAGATATTTATTCAGCCGGGATTCAAAGGACGAAGAATAATGATACCTGACACACCTGCATTTGAAAAGAACAAGATGTTTAACTTTTATAATAATCAAGAACAATGAGTAAAACAGAGAATCAATCCCCCCAACAAGGGAACTTGGGAATGGAACAACACAATGCTCCTTCACCAACAAAAACAGAACCGGTCTCCCCAACACCTTCCACACCACAACCGCCCGTTCCTTCTGCCCCACCAGCCTTTCCAGTACAACTGAAAGGATTGGAAAGCTGTTTTATCTCCCCTAAAAAGGCATTTATAGCAGCTGGTGGCACAGAACAGCAATTTGCCCGTGAAGTCAATTTCGCTATGCAGGCAATGTTGAATAATCCTTATTTGATTGACTGTGCCCGGCAATATCCCGATCATCTTGTCGAAGCAATCAAAAACGTTTCTCTTACCGGTCTGACGCTCAATCCTGAACTAAGGTTGGGGTATCTTGTACCGTACAAAGGCAAAGTGAAGTTCCAAGCTTCATACATGGGTAAAGTTGATATTTTGATCCGCACCGGTGTTGTAAAAGATATTTATTCTGATTTGGTTTATGCTAATGACGAGTTCAGCATGACAAAAGGTACCGGTGGCACTATCATCCACAAACCCAATGTATTCGGAGAACGTGGTGATCTTCTTGGAGGCTACTATTTTGCAGTCTTGACTTCCGGTGTTGTAAAATTCGATGCAATGCCCAAAGCACGTATTGAAGAAATAAAAAGTCGTAGTGAGGCTGTCAAGAAAGGCAAGCAATCCCCGTGGGACACAGACTTTGAAGAAATGGCTCGAAAAACAATCGTGAACTGGGCTTTCAAATTCCTGCCCAAAACCGGCATTTCAGATTCCATGATTAAAGTTCTTGAAACAGAGAGCCAGTTGGATGATGAAATGTTTGAAGACTGGAAAAAGGCACAAGGTCAGAAACCGGACGATTTTGAGGAAGACGATACTCCATACGCAGAAGAAGTCAAGTAATGGATTCATGTGAAAAAATTAGTAACAGTATCACAGCGGCTAAAGAACTGATCGAAAATGAAACACGTTCTTTGGCTGCTTTACATAAAGCAAAACAGCTTGAAAAAGAGCTTCATAAATCCGGCAAGTTGTTTCGTATTCCTACAATGAACGGAATTATAGAAACAACCTGCCCGGAAAAATACATAGAATACAATAACCAGTTTAAAATCAAATTAAAATGAGAACAGTAACAGTTGAAGTGCCCGAAGGACACATGGTAAAAATCGTGAAAGAAGAAAGTATGCAACCTACTCAAAAAGTTACGGGGGGGGTAAATTTGAATTTGAGGGTGAGACATTCATCCCCGGTGACGTAATTATCAATCCGAATCGCGGAGGGGGCAGCATGATGATTCTTTCTGAAATTAGAGAAGAAAGACCACTCTCTTTTTTACCGGCAATTAAAGTACCTTTCGGCCTTGTCACCTATGTTCCTTCCAATGATGAAGGTAACAGAGTTTTTGTAAGACTCACACCCGAAGCTGGTATCGGAGGCATGAAGGGATTCCGTAAAGCTACGGAAGAGGAAAAGGCAAAGATGCTTGCCGCCATGAAGGAAGAAAAACATTACTCCTTCAATTTTGAGAAGTTACAGCCTGAATATATCCCGACTGTCGGCGATGTTGTTATTGTATGGGATGATAATAGCAAAGAAAATGCGGTAGTCGGTGTCATGAATGAAATGGATAAAACAGTCAGGCCATACAAGATAAATGATGGTACTTGGTATGGGAACTGCGACAAGTTCGTTTCAGAAGAACAATATAAAAATTTGATTGATGGGAAAGAGTAAATCTAAATCGGGGGGGCGAGAAATTACACTCCCCTTCTCACAGCTCGCCCAAAGGGAATGAGCTACCAAGAATATCGTGAACGCAGAGCCTATCAGAACGCATGGTTGAAAGAGCGACTGAAAGGCTTTATTTGTTATGTATCGTCTGAACTGGTTGTATATGACAAAATAACGGGATTACCCCGATTATTCAATCATCGTACAGATGATATACACAAAGCAAACATAAGGACTAACCCACAGCCATTTGTCGGTTCTGCCCGATATGGCTTAAAACCTTTATGATATGGATAAAGAACTATTTAAAGATAAGAATCCATTGCTTCGCAGACAAATGTTGGAAGACAATTGCGCAGCAGTTGAAAGAATTACCTATACTTCTCCTTTCAGCGAGGAAGAAATGGGTGAACGGAAAACGGAGTTGGCAAATATTGACCTTGACATGGCCGCACTGGAAGAAGAAAAGAAAGCTTTCATGCAAGCATACAAGGACAAACTGAAACCTAAAAAGGAACGTAAAAAAACGTTGCTTACCGATATAAAACGTGGTTATGAGGAAATTACGGATGAATGCTTTAAGTTTATGGATCGTAGCACCCGTACCACCGGATATTACAATGGTAATGGCGATTTGGTTAAAGAACGTCCGATGGAGGCACAAGAGATGCAAAAAACGGTCTTCGAGGACATTGAATCTACTGGTACGGAGGGATAAGCCATGAGAAAAGAAGAACTTATCAAGCAAGTAGCCGAATCAACCGGTATCGCTATTTGTGAAGTCCGAACTGTCATAGAGGCAGCACTGAAAGAGACCGTGGATGCAGTAGCTAATGGAAAGACTCTTTATATCAGAGGTTTTGGCACACTGTCACCCAAACACTATAAACGAAAAGTTGCTCGTAACATACACAAAAACGAGACTATTGTCATAGCGGAGCATTATACTCCACATTTCAAACCTGCCAAATCATTTAAAAACAGAACTAAAAATTTGTAGAACAGCATGGAAAACGAAAAGATGCAAGTGAACTTTGCTCCGGGTGTGACCGAAGCAACCCTTAGAGTTATTGAACTTCACGAAGAAAATGAGTTACCGGTACTGGAGCCTGATAAGGTAGAATTAGCCGGAACAATTGGAAGTGTTCATGAATTTCTCTTGAAAAGAATCTCTGAAAAAGAGCAGATCAATCAGAAACGTTGCTATATTCTTGTTGATCGGGAGAAAATGACACTTAAACTTGTCACCAATGAAACCGACAGTAGGAATAAAGCTACTGTAAGAGGTGAGTTGAAATACTATCCCAAGTTTCTTGAATTTGGTATTAACACAAGCAAGACATGGGAACCGGTGCAGCTTTCAAAGTTCTTCAAAATGAATCGTGCCTTTTTCAAGGATGCACAATACAACATGGAACTGGTAACAGTCTTGAAGAACTTCAAAGCCAGCATTGACTCAAAAGTGGAAAACTCCCGACAAGACAACGGTAGTCGCACTGACAATTACAGCCAAGTTGTCAACTCCAATCTTCCGGCCTCATTCAATCTTATTGTTCCGATTTTCAAAGGTCGCCCTGCAGAAGAGATTGAAGTGGAAATCATTGCAGATGTGGACGGGCGTAATATTCGATTGTCCCTTTGCTCCCCTGGTGCAGAAGTGATAGTGGAAGAAGAACGCAACAAGGCCATTGACGAGCAATTATTGTTGATCCGTAAATTGGCACCGGATATTGCCATTATCGAACAATAACAATGAAGACTGTAAAGAAATACTGGAAGCCGGTACTTGTCGTATCGGCTTTCTTCATTGGCAACCGCGTATTCAATCACATAAATGCGTGGTTGGGAATTTCAATAATTATGCTGACAGTAGCATTTATAGTTTATAATATCATTAAAAAAGTAGAAAATGAAAAGAAAGACTGACTTTTTGATTGTGGCATTATTTGCCATTGTTTTGTTCACTTCATGCGAAAGAGTTGCCCCCAATTATGCCGGTGTCCTTATGGAAAACTACGGCAAACAAGGGAAAGAGGATTTTAAAATTGTTTCCGGTAAGGTATCTACATGGGAATTAGGCACAGAACTTTTTCAAGTTCCGCTATTCGATCAGCGTGGAGAATTTGCCGAAGCTGTCACACTGAAAGCAGCCGATAATACAGAGTTCAAGGCACGTCCCACATATAGCTATAAAGTTATCAAGAACCGTGCCATTGATGTTGTCTTTGACAACAAGCATATTGGCCGTGGAAGTGATTTCATGTCTTCGTTAGAAGATAACATTTTGGAGCCACGTATATATGATTTGATAAAAGAGGAAAGTCGGAAACATAAGACTGACAGTTTAATGGCTGATGGAGGTTCATTAGTGTTTGAGAAACGATTGGAACAGATAGTTGACAAAGAGTTTGAAAAAAGAGGTCTGCAATTACTCACATTCTCTGCCCAGTTGGAGTTCTCCGATAAAGTTCGCGAAAAAATTGATAGTAGAAATGAAGTGAATACCAATATCTCCGTGTTGGATCAACAAATTGAGGAACAGAAGAAGCGCAATGAACTGGAACAGTTAAAAACCGAGCAGGCTCTAATTCAGTCAAGAGGTCTGACAAAAGAAATATTATATAAACAGTTCATTGACAAATGGGATGGAACAAGCCCTTTGTATGGTATTGCTCCTGAATTTCTAAAAATAACAAAATAGTATGCCGACATTTCAACAAAGAAGAGATACAATATTGTAATTTGCACAAGCAAAAGCCGATTTGGAAACACTTAATAGTGATATTGATACAGAAATCGAAAAGAATAAATCTGTTATTTCTACGCTAACTTCTAAAAATACAGAATTGGCCTCTTTAAAAAGTAATAATGAAAGCTCAATCAAGACTTTTGCTAAATTCTTAAAACAATAATCATTAACCCGATTAATAATCAGCTTCTCCCGGTGTGGCTTGGCCGCCTATCCGGGAACTATCATGCCTCACCTTTTTTCTTCTCTTTGCAAGTCGAGCCGAGTACGCTGCATACGCTCCACGGCGGTAGATACTACAAAGAGTCTTTTTGTTCATATAAGAATGCCTCTATTGTGGAGGCAAACGAATAAGTGGCGGAATTGGAAGACGCTTAGTTTCTGTGGTAAAAATGCACGAATAGCATCACGAGTCAGGTAATCATGCTATTAACACTTGACATACGTACAAACGGAAGCAGAAACGAAAATCCTGATTGCAACAGTTCCCGGTTCGAGTCCGGGCTTATTCTCATAAATCAATCATTATGAAAGTTGAAATTCCCGACTATTTCCTAAAATCCTTTATCCGACATTTTGAAAGGATAACCGAGAATTGTAAAGCTTCACCTTCTGACATCAAGACCAGTGAAGCACTAAGGCTTGGAAAGAAAGATGTAATTAAGCTCAAAAGATTTATAAACAAAAAAGTATAATTTATGAAACGAAGGATCATAGGTATAGATGTTGGCAAAAACGGTGGTATTGTAGTGTACGACACCGAGAATAACAAATTATTGGAGTGTATCAAAATGCCACCAACTCCCAAAGACTTATTAGATTTTCTCTCCATATACAAAGAAAATAGCGTTTGTTATTTGGAACGAGTGAATGGCATGACCGGACAAAGTGCTTCTGCCTCTTTTGTTTTTGGAGAAGGTTACGGACAGCTGACTATGGGATTGATAGCTTGTGGGATTCCGACAGTAACAGTATCTCCACAAACTTGGCAAAAAACTATAGGATTACGAAATACAGACAAATTGGGTAAGACAGAATGGAAAAACATCTTAAAGAAGAAAGCCCAACAGCTGTTCCCGTATGCAAAAGTTACATTGGCAACTTCGGATGCCTTACTAATATGTGAATATGGTAGAATTAAAGAAAAGGAATAATGGAAAAATTAAAAAAATGTAGCAAATGTGGCCGGGAACTTCCGGTCAGTGAGTTCTGGAAAAATGCTTCAACCGAAGATGGATTGCAGACATATTGTAAAGAGTGCGGTAATGTTTATGCCAAAAACCGTAAGAAAACTCCGGGGGGGGGAGAATTTGAAGAAAATATATTCCAATCCTGAATTGGCAAGATTTTCTCCACGGGAACTTATCGCAGAATTGAAAGCACGTGGATATACCGGAGAATTGAAATACACCCAAACAATATCATTATAAATGGAAAAGTTACGTCTATTGGTTACAACCAAATGTCCGAACAAATGTCCTATGTGTTGTAACAACTCATGGGATTTTTCAAAATTACCAGTTGTTGAGCACTTTAATTACAAAGAGATCATGATAACTGGTGGAGAACCACTTTTGTTTCCTGAAAAACTGGCAAATTTGGCTGAAAGTATCAAAACCGTTCAAAAATTGGCCTATGGCAATAAAGGAAAATTATTTCTATATACGGCACTGGCTGATATGCTCCCCAATTATATCAGATACTTCGATGGAGTTGTTTACACTCCACATTCTGTTAATGATGTTCATAGTTTATTGGAGGCCAATAATTTTTTGTTGGATTACAAAGATGAACTTATGGAAAGTAAATCTCTTCGGCTCAATCTTTTTCCTGATATTAAAAAGCATATTCCTGACAACACAGACCTTTCGTTATGGAAAGTAAAAGATATGCAATGGATCAAAGATTGCCCGGTTCCAGCTGATGAAGAGTTCAAAAGAGTAGCTGAATTATGGGAGGTGGAATGATGAAAGATGTAATTACCCCCCCCCATACACAACATCTCTATCCTTATCGCTGGTCTTTAGAAGATGCTGTTTTTACTAAAGATAAGGGAAAGGTATTTTCTTGTTTTGCATGTGGCGGTGGCTCTACTATGGGTTACAAAATAGCAGGTTACGATGTTATTGGCTGTAATGAGATTGATCCACGAATGATGAAATGCTATGAAACAAACCATCATCCCCAGTATAGTTATTTGGAAGATATTCGTGATTTAGTGAAAAGGAATAATCTTCCCGAAGAACTGTACAATTTAGATATATTGGACGGATCACCACCTTGCAGTACATTTAGCATGTCGGGATTACGTGAAGATGCGTGGGGTAAAGAAAAGAAATTCAAGGAAGGTCAAAAGACACAAGTTTTAGACACGCTCTTTTTTGATTTTATTGCACTTGCCAAACGCTTAAAACCTAAAGTCGTTATTGCTGAAAATGTAAAAGGACTTCTTTTAGGGAATGCGATTGATTATGTCAGACGTATATACAAAGGCTTTGAGGAAGCTGGTTATTACTGTCAGCATTTTCTTCTTGATGCTTCTAAAATGGGAGTACCTCAAAAAAGAGAACGTGTATTCTTTATATGTATCAGACATGATTTGGGAGCCCATTTCCTAAAAGTTTCAGACCTCTTCAATGTTGAGCCATACATCGACATGGAATTTAATGAATCGGAAATATATTATGGGGAATATGCGGATTACAAGGGAAAGCCTATTGGCGTAAAAATGAGAAAGTTATTTGAGCAGAGAGTGGCAGGAGATATTGCTTTGGCAGAGGCCTATAAGAAACAAACTGGAAAACGAGGCTTTTTTAATCAACAATATCTATATGAGAACAAAGTAAGCTACACCCTAACAACTCATGCAGACTCAATTATTCCTTTTAAGCAGCCTATATATTTATCACGGTCAGAAGTATGTAATATATCCACATTTCCACAAGATTATCATTTCCTCAACCAATCCCCACATTATATCTGTGGAATGAGTGTACCACCCGTTATGATGGCACAAGTAGCCTCACGAGTATGGAAATATTGGTTATCTAAATTATAAATCAAATGAAATCAGAAGAATTAGCAGCCCAATGGTGTCGGGATCATCCCGATGCAACATTGGAACAAGCATTCATGGCCGGATTAGGCCATAAGATGAATATGAATAAGGATTCTCTTTCTGCAAGGAAAGACAAATTCAGAAGTGAAGTCCTCATGTATAGAGGAAAATATCCTGATGATATGTTGAAGGACTTTTTTGAGTATTGGACTGAATGCGGAGGCCGGAAAATGCGCTTTGAGAAGGAACGTACATTTGAAGTTTCCAAACGTTTAGTCAGATGGTCTAATAATGATTTTAACAAGTATGGGAAACAACTTAATTCAAGTCAACAGCAATCTCCCGGCAACCGAAAAGAAAGCGTTGAAAGACTTGCTGACCTTGCAAGCGGAGTATTACAAGGGATTGCACGTAAGTTCGATTAAAGAAGCTGTTCTCAACACTCCTAACCTACCACTCTCTGTTATAAGAAAAGAAATCACATTGGCTGGCGCAAGAGCCATACTGGTAATTGCGATTAACGAGCTTGTGTCTTTTTTCAATGTTGGAAAAACGATGAATGATGTTCAAGTGGCACTTACCGCTGATCTAATAATAGACAGATTCTATTATCTCAAATTGGAGGAAATCAAATTGTGTTTCCGTAATGCTATGGCTTCCGGTAAGATTTACGATAGACTGGACGGTAATATCATTCTCGGCTGGTTAAATGAATACGATGCACAGCGTGATGAAATTGTTTCTTCTCTTTCAATTAATGAAGCCCATGAACAAAATAATAACAGCACTGGAATGTTCTACGGAGAATATATCAAACATCTAACTGAAAGATCGGAAAATGGAGATGAAGAAGCCAAAGAATTATTGGAATCCCATCAATCATTCATACAAAGGATGAAATCAAATGATAAAGAAGCCGCTTTCAAAAAATGGAAAGAAGAATATTATGGAAGAACTAAGAAACAAACTACTTGACTGGGCAAAACAATTTGAAACACCTGATTTTATAAAAGATGATCCTATATTCTTCCCACATAAGTACAGTGATAAAAAGGACATAGAAATCAGTGCCTTTCTTACTTCATGGATAGCTTTCGGGAATCGCAAACTGATAATGCAACAAGCGGAAATTTTGGATAATCTAATGGGTAATTCTCCTTACGCCTTCATTATGAACAAAGTATGGGAACAATACAAAGAAAATACAAATACCTTCTACCGTATGTTCACCTACCATGACTTTTTCTGCATTTGCCAGCGGTTGTACAACATATATCAGGAATGGGATGATTTGGAAGTCTTTTATGAGGGTTACAATAATGTTATCCGTGAAATACAAACAGATTTTGGTGGCGTAAAAGGTATTCCAAAATTGGAGCGTGATTCTCCATGCAAGCGTATTTGTTTGTTTCTACGGTGGGTAGTACGAAAATCACCGGTAGATTTAGGTATTTGGAATATTATTCACCCGACAGAATTATACATACCATTGGATGCACATGTTGCAAAAATGGCACACCAGCTTGGGATAACAACACGCAAAACAGAGGACTGGAAAATGGTTCAACAAGTAACCAATTACATGAAAACAATTTTCCCGGATGATCCGTGCCGGGGAGATTTTGCATTATTCGGATATAGTATTAACAATAAATAATTTACATTATGTCAGAACTTAAAATTACACAAGAAAAGGTTACAGCCGCTTTTAGTGAAGCAAACGACTGTCCTAAAGCAATTAGTATTCTAACAGCTTTATTCGGAAAGCAAAAGCCGGATTATACAGATTATCACAATATCAAAACCTACGAAGATGCTTGTGAAGCAATAGGTGTAAAACCTATTGTTCGCCTACTTGTTGAAGATGAAGACGGACACAAAGAAGAAGTGGCTGATATTGCACACCTCGCCTACATCAAACTATGCACAATTGCTCGTGCATTGAACAACGATCCTAATTTTCCACGATTTACTAAAGATGAATACCGTTATACGCCGTGGTTTTATCTTTATAATCAGAAAGAAATTGATGAAATGGACGAAGAGGATCGTAATCGGCTGGTTCTTTGGGGCGGTGGTGCGAATAGCGGTGCGTCTTGCGGCCTCGCTTCTGCGGCCTCGCGTTACGATTGGTCGAACTCGTCTGCGAGTATCGGCTCTCGCCTTGCTGTAAAATCAAGTGAAATCGCAATTTACTTTGGAGAACAATTCAAAGAATTGTGGAAAGACTTTCTGATTGGAAAAAAGTAATCACACTGGGGAGGCCGCATTAAAGCGGCCTTTTCCATACCTTTTAAATCTATGACTCCAAAAGAATTTTTCGACAAAGTGGTGGAAATGCGCCGTTGCCAAAAAGAATATTTTAAAAATAAGAGACAGATAGATTTACGAATAAGTAAACAAATTGAGCGTGAAGTAGATGAAGAAATCGAACGTGTTCAAAAAATCCTTCACAACAAACAGAATCCGCAACTCTTTTAGACTATGGTTAATATGAAAATCCTTGACCTGCCATTAAAAGCAAAATGGTATGAAATGATCGAATCTGGAAATAAGAAAGAAGAATACAGAGAGATCAAGAAATACTGGATCGGAAGATTAGCAAAATGTGGAGGTCACAATTCCTATGAAAAGACAGGTTTCTACTGTAAGAAAGCTATTTGTTTTTCTTGTATTACACGTGGAAACGGCTTTCATCCCAAAGAATACACTCATGTTCGCTTCCGTTTTGGCTACACCAAACGGACAATGCTTTTTGAACTTGAATCTATAACCATCGGAGTTGGTAACACCAATTGGGGAGCGCCTGACAATGAATATGTATTTATACTTAAACTGGGAAAATGTATCAAAAAAAATGAAAGTAAGGACTCAACAGAATTTCAACCAAAAAACTCATGAAACAGTATTCGGTATCAGCATCATGCCTGACGGTGGCAGAAGATATTGCAAATATCCAATAGGCCACCAAGAATACAAAGACTATGCCCAAGCACACCAAGCTATGAAAGATGTACAAAAGATATTGGATAATGGAGGTCGATTAGTATATTCTCCCAAAGGTAGTGCCGGGATTAATAAACATGAATATGTGAAAATTGAAATGATATAAAAATGAAAATATTAGTAAGTTTTTCAGGTGGTAAGGATTCACAAGCATGTTTGATCCAAGCCTTCAAACAATATGGGGGGGGAATTTAACCGCTGTGTTTTGTGACACCGGTTGGGAACACCCTGACACATATAAACATGTGAATGATGTTTGTCTGCAAATGGGTGTAAGACTTATAACTCTCAAATCAAAATATGATTTTGTGTCTTTGGCAGCTCATAAGAAAAGATTTCCTTCCACGAATGCACGATTTTGTACCAGTGAACTAAAAATGAAGCCAATGATTGATTATGTACTTTCTTTGAAAGAAAGCTGCATTATCATACAAGGTATCAGAGCCGGAGAAAGTACAGCACGTGCGGCAATGGAAGAGGAATGTATGTATTTCAAATCGTATTTCCAACCTAATAAGAAAGGAAGAACTGAAAACTACCGAAGTAAGGATGTCAAAGAATGGTGTTCCCAATTTGACGCTTCTGTTCTAAGACCGATCTTCAAATGGAGTGCACAGCAAGTTATAGATTGCATACTGGATGCAGGGCAGAAACCGAATCCATTGTATTATCGTGGATTCTCACGTGTTGGATGTTTCCCGTGTATCATGTGTCGGCATAAAGAAATTGAACTTATAGCCAAAAACCGAACAGAAATGAAGAAGATACTAATAATCTGCGTACTTTTCGCTCTGATAGCGGGATGCGCATCACCAAGAAATTCAGTTGAGAATCATCCGGCAAAGAATTCACCTCAACCGGATGCACTGCCAGATAATAAAGAAAACCGCTTTACGAAACAGTTTCAACAAGCGGATTCAATGTTTAATCAAAAATATTTATTAGAATGAAGACATTAGACGAAAAGGCTGCCGAATATGCAGCAGGGGTTGTAGCTGAGTTCCCTGAACTTGCAAGCTACAAAGGAACTATTGAAACCATTTACGGACAAGGGGCAATGGAATGTGAATTACTTGGAGAAGAAACGGGAACCTTTGGGCAAGCACTTGAATCTCTCAAACGAGGGCATCTCGTTACTCGTAAAGGATGGAACGGTAAGGGTATGTTCATATTCATGTGTCCTGAAGATTGTTTTTCAACGGAAAAGGTTGTTAATCATGTTAAATCACTTCCCGAATCATTCAAAAAATGGATAGCCAACAATTATGGAGATTCGGAAATTGATAAAATCAAATTTACTGCATACTTATGTATGAAAGCTGCCGATGACACCGTTGTAAATGGTTGGCTTGCATCACAGACGGATATGCTTGCTAACGATTGGGTGATAGTTGAATAAGCGCATTGTCATACGGCGGTTGAATGTCTGCCGTATGGCTCAAAACGATATAGAAAGGAACTAATATGGGAAAGAATATCAAAGGTCTTGCTGGTTCAACCATCTTCAATCAAAAGATGGTTGAACAAATGAATGGCATAAACAAAAACAATAAAGGGAAAGCATCCCCAATTTATATACCAACTAAAAAACGGAAGTAATGGAAGCTAAATTTAGGATTGGAGAAAAAGTAAAAATAGCCAATCATCCAGATAAATCTAAGATTGGCAAAGAGGTTGAGATAATTAACCTCCATCATTCTAATTTTAATCCACAAAAGGGATATGTGGATGAATGGTTATACAATGTATGGGATGGTGCGAAATCTTTAGGATGGGCACCTGAGTGCGACTTGGTAATTAATAAACCTTCATAACCGAACAGAAATGAATGATGGAGTTTATTTTGACCAAAATGGTAACGAGGTAATCGTAATCAATGGATTTGAATACTCACGAGAAGAATTTGATTCCCTTGTGGATATGTGTGGAGATTGCAATATGTAATAAAAAAGAAAGAAATGAGTAAAACAACAATTTATTATCTATTCCTAATAGCAATGTATATGCTGCTAGGATAGATGGAAAGGAGAAATATGGATAAAGATAAATTCAACAAAGCAATAGAAATCAACAATAAAATAGAGGAATACAAAGATCATAAGATGGCACTTGAAAATTCTAACATAAAATATGGTGGTGGATTGATATTTACATACAACAGAATGCACAATGATGTACCATTAAAGGAAGAAATTTTTGGTAAGAATTTCCTTCAGTGCTATATGTATGCTTTGGATAGTAAGATAAAAGAATTACAAAAAGAGTTTGACGAATTATAAAATAGAAATGAGTGAAACGAAAATCATATTAGATGCCTGTTGCGGTAGCCGGATGTTTTGGTTCGACAAGGAAAATCCTTTGATCTTGTTTGCTGACATCAGAGATGAAGAGCATACTCTTTGCGACGGTCGAAGCCTGAAAGTCCATCCGGATATTGTATCTGACTTTACCGATATGCCATTTTTGGATAAATCCTTTAAACTGGTGGTATTTGACCCGCCCCATCTTCTAAAGGTTGGTCAAAATAGTTGGTTGGCCAAGAAGTATGGTAAACTTCCCGAAGATTGGCCAAGGGTGATAAAAAAAGGAATTGATGAATGCTTTCGAGTACTTGAAGATTACGGCGTTCTCATTTTCAAATGGAATGAAGAGCAAATAACGGTTAGAGAAGTATTGAAAGCCATCGGACGGCAGCCGTTGTTCGGTCACACCACCGGAAGACATGGCAAGACTATGTGGATGTGTTTTATGAAACTACCAATTTACGAATAACAGAATATGTTGTAAGATGAAATTAAACAAAAAGACAGAGCAACTTATTAAACTTAGAGCCGCTGAACTTAAAAAATTATATGAAACTCCTAATCCTGAAGTAGATAAAATTATTTCTGAATTGAGAGCAGAAGCAACGAAACGTCCACAGAACATGAGGAAGGAAGAAGAGATTGCTTATATTCTGAAAAAGGCTGATGAAAATTGCGATCATATAGAAATTCGTAAAATCCTAAATGTAAGTAATACATGAATACATCTTTTGAACGATCTGCAAACGCTTCCGATGAATGGTACACACCACGAGAAATCATTGAAGCATTAGGTGAATTTGACCTTGATCCATGTGCTCCCATGCACCCTCTTTGGCCTACTGCAAAAATCATGTACAACAAGCAGGACAATGGTCTTATACAAAATTGGGGGGGCGAATTTGGCTTAACCCTCCGTACTCCAAACCGCTTATGTGGCAGTTTGTAGAGAAATTGGCAGAACACGGCAACGGTATAGCACTACTTTTTAACCGGTGTGACAGCAATAAGTTTCAAGACATCATCTTCACGAAAGCAACCGGTATGATGTTTTTGAGGAATCGAATAAAATTCTTCCGTCCCGATGGAACACGTGGGGACAGCCCCGGTTGCGGTAGTGTTCTTATTGCATTTGGCCGGGAAAATGCCGAAATTTTAAGGAATTGCTCTTTACAAGGCAAATATGTTGAACTTAACAATGATAAATGATGAAAATCTTATATTTATTCATGCTCATTGCCGGTCTTCTGTGGATCGGTGATTTCTCTATCACTTTAAAACCCTTTTCTGTATCTTTACCATGCTGGTATAAATCCGTTGGCATACTTCTATTTTGGCTGTCAATGACTATATATGTTTTAGGTGAGCATACCAAAGGCTATAAAGAAGGATTTGATACTGGGATTAAACAGTGCATTAAGATACTTGATAGAAATTGCCACTCTAAAGAAATAAATAATGATGAAACAGTACAGAATTAATAAAACGACTACCTTCGTAGAAGATAATCGCAGCGGAAACAGAGAGAAATACCTTCTTCCTGATTACAAAGTGCAAGTTAAATTTGCAGGGATTTGGATAACAGTCAAGTCCTTTCATGATGAAGATGAAGAATACGCAAAGAACTGTGCGAATGAACTTCTTGAAAAACTTAACGAAAAGATTTGATTATGATTGAATTACAAGGAAAATTCGGCAAAGATTGTAAAATATTTGCAAATACAATAGAAAATGAAGCTATTGGAACGATACAAAACATTTTGAACAATCCGGTTACGACTGGTGTTCCGGTTCGTATTATGCCTGATACCCATCAGGGAGTAGATATAGTGATTGGATTCACCATGCCAGTTACAGATCGTGTCAACCCCAATCATATCGGAGTGGATATTGGTTGTGGAATGTTGTGTGTAGAAATTGAAAACGCAATGACAGAAGGTTCTTTCCCGGACATTAATCATGCAATCCGTTCCATCATACCTATGGGATTTGAGATTAACCAACAATCTTTATCCAAACAAGAAAAGGAAGATTTGTTTACCTTCTTATCTATCAGAATGGATCAGTTCTGCTCTAAATACCAACTAACCAAACCAGTTATTAATGAAGAATATGTATCACAACTTTGTAAGAAGGTGGGGATAAATGAAGGCACATTCTACAACTCTTTAGGTACATTGGGAGGTGGAAACCACTTTATAGAACTGGGGCGTGCCGAGTCAACCAATAATATATTTCTTACAATACATACCGGATCGCGCAACTTTGGTGTGAAGGTCTGTAAATACCATGCAGAAATAGCAAAATTTGATAAAAAGGCTTTTTCTAATGAAATTCAACGCTTGAAGTCCACTGTTGAGCCACAATTCATGCAAACTGAAATACTACGTTTGAAGGAAAAATTTGCCGAATATTCCGGGTATCTCACAAATGAAGCAATGCTCCACTATTTATGTGACATGGTGATCGCACAAGGATATGCCGCATTCAACCGCAAGTTGATTATACAGCGTATAATCAGAACTTTGAGCTGGAACGCTACAATATCCGTTGAGACAGTCCATAACTATATCAGCTTTGATGATATGATAATCCGTAAAGGGGCTATTGCCGCATACGCCAATGATTACGTTGTGATTCCTATGAATATGGCAGACGGTATTCTTCTTTGTCGTGGTAAGGGAAACAAAGACTGGAACTATTCTGCACCACATGGTGCAGGACGCTTATACTCCCGTTCCGAAGCTAAAGAAAGATTATCAATGGACGCATTCAAAACCCAAATGAGCAAAGTGTATTCCACTTCCGTATGTGAAGGGACATTGGATGAAAGTCCTATGGCATACAAAAATGTTCAGGAAATAAAAGAGCTTATAGAACCTACGGTAGAAATTATTGATACAATTGTGCCACTAATCAATATCAAAGCTGTATGATAGAAAAGACAGACTTCCCATATACTCTTGGCGGCTATGTTGAACAGCAAAATTATAAAGGTTTCGACATAGCCGTTTCCATTCGTAGATACAAAGGAATATCAGCTTATGTCATTTCCTCGGAGAAAAGGCTGATCCGTGAAGAATCTGCCACCTTTGCCGACAAAGAAGACATGTTCCGTTGGGGACGAGAAGCGGTTGACCGATATTTGGAACAGCAAGAACGTAGAAAAGAAGAAAATACGATCAAACGGGCAGACTATTATAAGAAGAAAGCTCGTGTGGCAGCATTGAAAGCCTTTAATGCCGCTATGTATTTCTCTGATATAAAGGACGGACTTTATGATAAGGCAAAAGGATTTTTTGAGTATGAACTGGATAAGGAACATGGAAAGATCAAATGAAAACACTTGATATTATACAAGGCTTTTGCGATCATGTTTTTCGTGATAAAAAAGGAAACCGCATCTTTCCCAATATTTTTGTCGGGAAATGGGAAGCTGACTTATTGGAAGTTACCCGGTCACGCCTGACTTATGAATATGAAGTAAAAGTAAGCAGATGTGATTTCCATAAGGATAAAAAGAAAAGTGATAAATATGGCAAGAACAAGTTTGATGTTGTCACTTCCGGCCAACGTACCAATTATTTTTATTATATAGTACCAAAAAGTTTGATAAAGCCCGATGAAGTCCCTGATTTTGCCGGGCTTATTTATGCTTATGAAGGATCAGTGCAATGTTATTCTCTTGAAAAGGGAAGGTATGCGGTAAAGAGAATTTTCTTTGAGGTAGTCAAGCCTGCCCAAAAAGTTTCTGACATGAAAGCGGATGATAATTTCATTCGTAAACTCGACTTATCCATGTACTATCGCTATCACCAAATGAGAAGAGATAATTACAAAAATAAGGAATAATATGGAATTAAGATTAGACCCTGAAATACCGGTCACACGGGTTGTCAACGGACATAATGTTTTCAATAAAGGCTATCACCACGGATTAAGAGGAAAAACCTATGAAGAATACTATGGCAAAGAGAGAGCTGTTGAAATAAGAAAAAGACACAGCGAGGCTTTGAAAGGACATAGATATTGGTCTAATGGAAACGCCCATGCCTTTGCGTGTATCGCAATCACTCCCGAAGGCAAATGGTATAGATTCGATTCAATAACCCAAGCCGCCCAAAAGCTAAATCTGAATTATGCCACAGTTCGCCGGTATATAAAACGAAAAATCAAGCCCCAAAATGGCTGGCAATGGTTTTTGGAGAAAGATAATAACTGGATAAAACATATTGATAATGGGAAAATTAAATGAGATCGCGCAGAAAGCTTATGAATGTGCCGTAAGACGTGGAAAGATTGATCCCGACAATGATAGCAACAACAATCTTCACCGCGATCTGCTTGAAGAAGTTGCCGAAGTCTTTGAGTGTACGGGTGAGAAATCTCCACATATTAAAGAGTATTTAGATGTAGAAGAAGAACTGGCAGATGTAATCATTGTTGCCCTAAGTACACTACATCATTTCAAATGTGACATTGATTCACTCATTGAAGCCAAAATGAATTATAATAAAAACAGAATGGATTGATATAGGAACCGGACAATTAATAAAGTTGATTGTTGAGACGTTTGTCCTTATCTTTACACTACCATGTGTCTATAAAGATTTCATGAACTTATGGAAAGAAAAATAGGTGATATAAAAGACAAGAAGTTAAAAGCTGAAAATATCACACTGGCAGCAATATATAACATATTGTTCACCAATGACATAGTTTGTTCCTTAATTGTAGAAATGTTAAGTGAATTACGTAAATCAAGGCTTTGTCGTTTCCGCGTAAAGCAGCAAGGAAATAAACTGGAACAGTTGATGCTTCAATATGAAAAGAAAATCAATAAAATAGCTGGACACCGGGCTTTTTTCATGGCTGATGCTAACCAGTATATTGCAGATGAAGTACAACCTGATCTGCTTAAAATGGAATACTCCATTAAACTGGAATTTGACAAATGCCGGATTGAAAACAGTGCCTTACTTGCCAAAGTAGAACTTACAAGATGTATGGCAGAGCTTGCTTGTCTATCCCTTGACAAACGGATAGAAGAAGTCCGTCCATACAACAAAGAAGTAACCGGAATAACATATCTCCGGCTCACTGACACACTTAAAGTATTGGACGAACTTTCTGATATTTTATATAAGGGAGGGTATTGTGACCTCAATCAAAGTGATAATTGCAAAAGGGGGATGGCTATCATACAACGAAAACTTACTGATTGTGATATTATCAGCCGCGCAATCAATGAGTCAGACAAGTTAAATCCGGCTGGGGATGATGAATAAAAATGGCAAAATATCGTATAGGAATATCCGAGAATCTATTAGGAGACAAACGCTATCAGTGTCAGATTAAAAGATTTGGCATTTGGTGGAATGATGAAAGTTTCAGCACTAAAGAAAGAATGTTAGATTATGCCCGTAAACTTGAAAAGGCCGGGCATATAGTGTTTAACTATTTATAAGCGAACAATGAAATTAGAAGGAAAAATTATTGTGGCACAACCGATACAATCGGGTGTCTCAAAAAATGGTAACAACTGGCAAAGACAAGATTTCGTTTTGGAAATTCCCGGCCAATACCCTAAAAAAGTCGCTTTTTCAGTAATGAATAGCAATATTCAGAATTTTGGATTAGCAGTCGGGCAAGACGTTGATATTGAAATAGATATTAATGCGAATGAATGGCAAGGAAAATGGTTTAACTCCATTACTTGCTGGAAAGCAACACTCCGTAATCCAGGACAGCCTACCGCAGCGCAACAGCCCCAAACTTATTATCAGGGGGCATCATCCACCGCGGCACCCGTACAAACTGCCATACCTCAACCGCCAGTGGATTTTGGGGAACAAAAAGACGATTTGCCTTTCTAAAGAAAAAGGAGAAGGGAGCATTTCGGCTCCCTTCTTATTAATTAATGTTCCACCTTTACAATTTCATTATAAACGATTTTGCTTCGTGGGTTATGATTGACTATCGTTTGTTTATACCCCTTTGTCCCCCATCTCCACCATAGGAACCTGTGTTTATATATCCGGCTTATCGCACTTGAAAGACTGTCTCTCACTTCATAAGTAAATGTGCTGTCAGGAATATTTGCATAAAAATCCACCCATTTATCTGAATAATTGAAACAGCTGTCTTTCAGAACAAATACAATACTGTCTTTAGTGACAACTTTTGTGGTTGTGATATATTCGACTTCTTTTGGACGCAGATTCAATTCTTTTATTAGTTTTGCATCCGCACTCCGCAGCTCTTTCAATTCTTCTATGTTAAGCCGTAAAACATGGTTTTCAACCACATTTAGACTATCCCTAATCTTATATTCTTCAAGCCCAGTACAGAGACTTTTCATATTATCTGAAAGTCGGGCACTTTCCTTCTTCTCTTCCTGCCACAACCGGTACATCAAAAAGGTTGCCGCAAGGAGTAACACAAAGATTACTCCTATACCTATCTTCAATCTCATAATCAATCTGTATATACATTTTTACCAACTTCCGCAATAACTACCCATGCACCATTACAGAAACCATATATCTTACCGTCATTCTCCGGCATTTCAGGTATTGTATTAAGTTTTGTTTCATTGGCAGTGGCTTTGCTAAGAGCTGTTTGAGCTGTACTTTTTGCAGCATCAGCCGTTGTTTGTGCGGTCACGGCCTTTCCATCAGTAACAGCCAACATTCCAGTCAGAGTTTTTTCATTGGTTACTCCTGCAAGGAAGGTTTCAATTTCATTGAAGGTGTCAATGGCCGTAGTCGCATCAACAGTACCAACCAATTCATCCAAAGCGGTCTTCACCGCATTTATGGACTGTTCCAGTTGGGACTCTGCCAGTTGAGCACGTCCGCTTTCTGCTAAAATATCCGATTTGCTCGCACTGCTGCTACCATCAGAACTTTCCAAAAATGAAGATGAAATAGGAAGTTCATTACATCCTACCATAACATATTGTCCAGCTATCAACCCGTCGACATTCATATCACAGAACTCTCCAACCCCAAGTGCTGTTTTGTAAGGTACATAATCCTTTCCATTAGAACTTTTGTACACAACAACTCTATTGTTTGCTGCATCTCCAAAATTAATGCTGATAGCAAATTTCTCAGTAGATAACTGTATAGGTTGGCTTTCGTACCAATCCTCTTCTCTAAGAGTAAAATTCAAGTTTGCCATATCTTCTATGTGTTTATATGTTTGTTTCCTATATCAATTCCCAACCTTTCCTTACATCATCCATATTTGCAGGAACGCCATTCTCAACATAACTCATTGCAGCCACTACCGCAATAAGTTGTTCCCGGTTATTTCTATTCAGAACAGTATGACGAGATATGCCCGAACGCTTTTCAACTGTGGCAATATACACGTCAGTATTGTTCTCACATGGCGGTGCCCAGCGCATAATAACATCTTCAAGTTCGTTGGCCGTACCATCTTTGTCAGTGTCATACTTATTAAAAATATAAGTTTGAAGAGTTTTAAAAGCAGCACGGTAACCGTATGCCATAGTTTTAAACTGAAAGAAACTTTTATCTGTCTGCGTTACAGACAAGCCCTGCCATTTTGTATTATTTCTCCGTATATTCAACGGATTGTTATTCCGTAGTCCCCGTGTCATTTTTATCCTCCTTCTCTTTTTGTGTTTCAAACAATATTTGTGCAGCCAGCCGTGCTATATCATCTTTATTCTCAATGATTATACTCATAGTCTTTTCCGCTTTCCGAAGTTCAGCCTTTTCCCATGATTTCTCACGTACCGATTTAAACTCACAGAAAACGCAATAAGCCGCCCATAACATAGCGAATACTGGAAATGGAATGACAATACAACATATAAGATCAATCATAACCAGTGTCAGAAACGGATTAAAATATTTCTTCGCTTTTGTCGCTGTCATTTTGTACTTCTTCGAGGTACGAAGCTCCCCACGTTGTTTCGCCTTCTGAATCCCCGAAATAAAATCTATCCCCATTGCGATTATGATAGCTGTCATACTTACCGCTATCAAAACCAAATGTAAAAACAAATGGTCGTGAATGAATGTTTCAATAATGTCGTTCATATCCTTTTGTGTTTGCGTTTATTATTTTTATTCCAATAGTAATTTGTTGATAGCATCAATAAAGGCTGGGGAACATAAACTTGCGTATTCCTTAATCATATTACACTCTTCATCGTTATACTCAATTTCTCCATTGGAGTTGAATATTTTAAATGCGAGGGCATGAGCCTCTATTCCCCTGCCAAGTTGATAAATGATATTGGCAAAATCCTTCTTGTAGTTCTCAACGGAACATCTCGTCTTATCAATATCAACAAATATCTCAATTCTTTCAAAATTTATCCTTTTCATAATCACCTCCAATCATTATCATTTGAAGCACCGAACATCAGTCCTCTTCCCAACCAGTCAGAGTTCGGTGACGGATACATAAAATCCACCAACTGCATACAATGGTGCATGGAACCGCCATTCAATGTTTGCTTTGTTCCATTCGCATATATCTGAACATTATTATAATTGTCATTTGCATTAACCACGAATATCCTTTGGGTGACGGCAAGACTCAAAAGATAACGGTAGGTTACATTCGATGTTATTCTAAATATAACCGTATCAACTGGAAAACCCGAAGTTTCATCGTTATAATCGTATCTTGGCGAATCGCAAGGAACTGTATAATAAGTTTCGTTAGCAGAGGAAGTCCCAGAAGTCAAAGGTATATAAGTACCGGTTTTATAAGCACCTTTTGTGTACACATAGGCATAGGAGCCGTAAACTACCATAATGCTTCTTTCCCTTGCGCCAAACACGCCTCTACACCATAAGTCAGAAGTGTAGAAACGTAATGACCGGTGATCCTTAGTACCTTGATGATACATATCACCATCAAACCACATTCTTCCATCACTTCCAAAGCTGATTCCTCCAACCGCATCACCAGCAGCATTCACGCAATTCAACCTTGTAAAAGAGCCTGATACACCTTTCAATGTACCTTCAAAAGTGCTGTCACCTGAAATAACCGCACCAGCCGCATAGAGTTTCCCTGCTATACTCACCTTATATGGCGCATCAGTCGGTGTTGTAGCTCCAACCCATAACGGATAGTCACCACCAACAAGACCTGCTGCAACCGTTTTATTATCGCCCTTCATTATCAAAAGCTGATTACCCTGCATGAACCGTAGAATAGCATTTTGAGCCATGATAAGCGGAGTGTACACTGGCACCAAAGAATTAAACTTCTGCCAATAAGTTGTATTTGTCACCGGAATGGAATCACTGGACGTATGAGTTTTCAGACATTTATACGCATTAAACGTATTAGCACCGGTAGTCACAATTGCAATATCCAAGTACCGGGTACCGGAAGTCAAAGCCTCGTCATTGCGATACTCTATGCCTTTAGCCCATTCGGATTGCCGGAGAATACAGCCTTGCAGCCCGTTTTTCCCCGGTTCCCCATTAGTACCGTCAATTCCATTTTTGGCCTTTCTTCGTATTAATATATGCCCTTGCGCCTCCATACCGGATTACTTCAATTTTGCTAATACTTCTTTTGCGATCTCCTTAGCCTTGATACGATAACTCTGATAATCAGTGTATTCTTTCAGATATTCGGCACGCTTACCTTCGTCAAGTTCCGAAGCCATATCACGTGCCATTTCCAAGTTGGCGAAAATGGCATCACGTTTATTCGCATCATAACGTTCCATGATAATGGCACTTACAATACTGTCATAATCATGTTCCCCTTCAACATCCACGTTTTCACAGACATACTGGTCTTCAACCACCACATCTTCCGAACCGGCCTTTTGAACAGCTTCTCTTCTCTCAAAGTCGAAGTAAATGCGTAGCAACGCACCTTCAACTACAAATTCAATACCAGTCGGCAGTTCTCCTACAAGAGTTCCATAACTTTTCATAAATTACCTCCATTTTTATAATTATTCTTCAAAATAATAAGCACTCTTCCCGTCACCTAACGAACGCCGCTTGACAATCACATTTTCCACTGGAAAAATCTTCTGACCGTTATTCTCCGCTTCGCGAGCCTGATCCAACACATCTTTCAGATTGTAACAGTTCGTTATGAATTTGCTACGTTGTCCGTTCTGTTCAAAAAGAACACAATATATCTACCTTCACCTTGCTTTGTCTTCACATTCGTTTCAAAGTCCACCACTGTTATAGGGACATTGAGAATATCCATCAATCTTGTCTCTTTTACATCGAAGAACTTCTTTCCGTCCTTTGTTCTACCACTCTGTTTGATACCTTTATCTGCAAAACTCATATCATTATTTGTTATTGTTCTCCATAAATTCTTACAATCTCCCCACTTACACCAGCCCCAGTATGAAGCTCGTATCTCGCGGTTACGTTTCCGGCTTTTTATTCGTTTCACCTTTCGGGCAAAGTTCTTTTTCATATTTTTACGCATCCGAACATTATCTTTCGTGAAGCAATAGCCCAAAAAGTTAATCCTTCTTCCTCTTACTACGTTTTCGCTTTCTATGCTTTTTGTTCCCATTTTTTGTTTCTGTTCCTATCGGAGCAATACAACTGTTTGCTTTAACTACCAACCCAACTTTTGCACTTTCCCGTTCATACGCACGAATAAGAAACAACGCTTCGGCCTTAGAACGAGCCAGCATAACATTATCATCGCAATATCTATGCAGGCATTTGACACGATATTTCTCCTTCATTGTATGATCTATCCGGCTTGCCGCAAAATTCCCGATAGGTTGGCTTGTAAATGCTCCAATCGGAACACCTCTTCTTCCGTTCAACTTCATTCTCCAATACGTCAACTAACTCTGTTCCGCTGTCATACGATAAAACAGCTATCTCGATCAATTTAATAAATCGTTCATCTTTGAATTTCCTTCTCAATGCAGCAACAATAAGCTCATGAAGAATACTTTGATAGAACTTTTTGAAATCAGTCTTTACGAACCATTTGTATTCCGGGTACCGGTGAAGAAAACGTTTCATTCTCCTTACTCCAAAATGTAATCCCTTTCCCTTGATACACGCACTTGTATCATAAATCAAATTTCTATAAACATCTTCTTCAATCACCCTCATAATTGCATGGTGCAATTACGCCACGGGAAATATTTCTGTTTGACAATATCTCGAACCTTTCCTGCATCACTTTTTACTCTCATTACGCTATAATCCGGTGCCGGAAAATCCAATGTCAGGATCATCAACTGCAAAGCTCGGAGGTCTTCTTCCGGGTGTAGATTATGCCGCCTGATAAAGCGGTTTTTCTTAACCTTCCCATCTTGTGCTTCTTTGTCCGCTTCACGTAAATTATTTATCTCTGCTATACGTTCAAGAATATACCCGGCTCTTTTAGATTTCTTTCCACCGTTTGCTTCTATCCGTTTATTGTCAGCCTCTATCCTTTCCGCTATAATTCTATCAATTTCATTATGCGATAGACTCTTCCAATCAATATCACTTCTTCCAATATTCACTGCTGCTTTGTTTTAAAATTTACACCATACTTCCAATTTTGTCTTGTTCAGACTATTTTAATTATTCCGATAACTGCAAGCTGTTTTTACTTGCTTGAATAATTCGCCCGGAGCTTTCGAGAACCAACCTACTAACACCGCTTGTTGCCTTTCGCAAATTGGGCAACCTTTCCGCATTCTTGATTTTCTGACATCGTAACCAATTGATTACTACGTTGCAACGATATAAATCCTGCAAGGTCATGGCTCGGAGAACTCGCAGATTACTCTACGATAAATAAGTATGGCGAGAGCCGATATTCGCATTCGAGTTCGACCAATCGTTATTCGAGTTCGCATAAGCGAGGCCGCAATTCGCACCGTTATTCGCATTACCGCCCCAAAGAACCAGCTCTTGTTCCCCTCTGCCAACCGTCCACGCCTTTCGGCTTTCGTCCCGTTATCCGTTGCCGTAAAACGAGAAGGTGGACGGGTTTTAATTAATTGAAATTCAAAGAACTAATATTTCAAAATCTATTATGCAGCCATCAAAGATGCACCGCTAACAAATGTTAAATTCCCAAAATACGCAAGGCGAGAGCCGAGACTCGCACTCGAGGTCGACCAAACGTCATACGAGTACGCACAAGCGAGGCCGCAATCCGCACCGATAACCGCATCACCGCCCCAAACCACCAGCTGCCCAGTAGTGTTTGCCCATGAATAATCAGCCCAATAAGAAGTGCTGTTTCCACCAATCTTTTTCGGGAAAATATCAAAATGCTCCCCAAGAATTATTTCCTGCACTTGACCGGAAGCTGTCTGACGGGTAGCTTGTCTGTATTCACCATTTGGATGCGCAGCTAATTCAGCAGTAGTCGGTAAACGGTTTCCTTTGTAAATGAAAATTTCCGTTCCACTTTGAGAACTATTGTTGGAACTACCGCAAAATACTCCTTGCAGAAATTCCCACTGCCACCCATAAGGATCTTCTATACCCATCATGTTCACCCGTGAACAATCCACTCCAGTATTACTTCCATTCACCACAGAAATAGCTATTTTGCCCCAATTGTCACCGAGACTCTTTGTTGCGCCAGTTTGCAATGCTGCCGCAGCAGCCCACAAGTCTTTACTGGAGCTACCACCCACACCATAACCAAGTTTGGCTTGAATATTGGTATCTCCGTACTGGGACAGCCCCAACATCATAATAAGCTTTCTCTGATCGTAATCGGTCAGTCCCCATTCCTTACCGTTCACTTGTGCAGCATTCCAAAATGCGTTGATTGTCTTGCTGCCTGCCGGTGCAACTCCTGAACGTGAAACAAGTGCGCTACCTGACATGGAGCCTTTGTATGCACCGATACAGTTATACATTCCACCATTTGCCCCACCAATAAACTCACCGCCAATAGGTAGCATCGAGAGCCATAAGACTGGTACACCACTTACACTGTCAGTCTGTACACGATAATACAAACGTGGCCCTATCCACATCACATGCCCTTTGGTTTCATCCACCGCAGTACCATCAGCAAACACCGCACTATTGGTAGGGGACATTTTAGCAGCCCTTCCATCATTCGTTACGAGATAACGGCCACAATACAACTTGTATTCTGTCCATGCGGCTGTATTACCTATCACACCATAGTTCGTGCTACTTTGGGTTGATTGTTTGATTGGAATCCCCCAAGCCACCTGCCTCAACATTTGTTCGTCACCATTATTAATAGCATTCATGAAGTTTTCCACGGTAATGCGTCTGACACTACCACCAACTTCCACCAATACTGTATTGGAACGCAGAATGGAGGTCACCAATGTTTCATTTCCTAATCCTTTAGTTGCCATAATATTATTTTGTTTTTATGTTAATTAAAATGACATTCTGCCAAAACATCAACATCATATTGAGTCCCGTTTCTGTCAGTTTCCGTTGTTGTTACAGATATAGAATTTGTTGTAGAATGTTTCAAACTCTTCCAGTTTTCCTTATCCATCACATCCATAGTCCACGATGCGGAAGTAGGAGTATAAGTTGACCCCGTAGTCATATTTACAATCTTGGCACTTACTGTAACGGGTTGTCCGGTATCAACCTCTTTGTTGGAAGAAGTTATATAACATACAATTTGAAATTCATCTGCCGTATCAATGATACGTACCCCGGCACGTGCTATCGGTTGTGAAGCACTTGAAGACTGATAAACTTCTGCTATGAATAACTGGGTACCGTCCACATCACCACGGGTAACAGTTACACTTTTCTGTCCGTTCTTATCAGTCCAAGCCGCCGTGTCCTTATACCATTTTATATAGTAATCGGTAATGGCATTGGCACCGGCATACAGCTTGGTAGTCAGAGTACAACTTGTTACTTTGCTTGTTAACTGTTCGGTACTTGCAAGAATAGCAAGATAGTAAGAGCTGGCTCCCATATTCTGAATGGCAATAGGCAGTTCCCCGGTCAAATTATACTCAACACCTGCCGTAGAAGCGACACATGAATAAGTCAATGTATCTCCTGCAATATTCGTTTTGCTTGCCAAGTTTCCGACAATTTTAATGGCACCGGTACTGGTATTCAAAGAGAATTTGCCCGTACTGTCTTTTTTCCAACCTCCACTTTCCGCACCGTTAAAATTTAAAGCCACTCCATTGTAAGCCCAACTATGACCAGACAAACTGACCGCCAACCCACGTGCCGAAGTTACTTTGGGTGTCCGTACCGGCTGATTCGCAGCTATACTCCAATCAGGAGAGACAGCCCCACTTTCTTCATCTACGGCCTGAAACAATGGAATGCCATTATTTTCAAAAGTCAGCATCAGGCTGTCATTGGAACGAAGACGTTTAATCGTGATGCTATTTTGGGCACTATAATTTTCTGCCATATTCCCAACCTCCTTCTGATATAATTTGATTCATGCTTGTATTAGTATAAACGATACCGTCCAACAACAGTATTCTATCTTCCAGTTCTCCATCAAGAGAAGGCAGGCACATTACCTCCTTTTCATTCAAGATGATGGATTCTCCCTTTACCAAGTGCCCCAACAACAGAACCCCGGCATCCAAAGCCTTTTCCTTATTTGCTACAACATACCTCATATCAATTATTTATATATATGTTCCCGTTACTGTCCGTATATTCATTTGTCCCATCAGTCAATACAGAGAAAGCCTTTTTTTGCTCGGCCTTAATGTACACGTCCAACCAATCGTCAAGATAAGTTTCACCAATACCGGTTCCATCCAACATTATCACAGTTTTTTCCCCCTCCTGCCATTGTACCCCGGTCTTATTTGCACTGTCCGTAAACCATACCATGCGGATAATCGGTGCCGGTATCGGCACAATTTCTCCATTCCACTGTACCATAGCTATATTCCTATGCAGGATTTCATCAGGATTGATGGAAGCCTGACTTGCCGGTATGCACGTAAATTTTGGATAAACACGATTGACGGAGAATTGCTGTCTTGCAACCTCCTTTCCACCAACCTTCACCAACAGCAAGTAATCCCCCTTCTCGACCAAACGCAAGTCCATTATCAGGCTGGTTAAGGACAAAGCCACTATTTCATGGTTTGCGGTAGTCAGCATTGTTTGACTTGATATGCTGTTCACCTGATAAAGTTCAATTGTATATCCGGTAGTTATTTTATTCACTCCCTTTGTTACCATAAGTGGAATGGTGCGCTCGTATGAATTTTCATCCAAAGCTGCATTCCTATTGGCCGTAGATGCGGAAATCAAATTGTTGGCTACCTTGTAATCATACAACAAAAGCTTGTCAAGAAATGGATTGTACTGGATTATCTGACTATCCCCAATAGACAAACCGTAGGTATCTTCACTCTTATCTACCGTTGTCAACATGATAGAGTCAGTCTTAACGGGAATATTCACCCCAAGCCGGGTATCAGCTATCAGACCTTCAAAATACAACTCAAAACTTTCACCCGGAGCCACATTTCTGCTTATGGTAATGGCACCGCGTGTATCTCCAACCGTATCTATACTGTACTTCCCATTCCATGAACTGATTGCAGAAATATTCTCTCCATTAGCAAACCAGTTCATTTCTGCCAACAAAGAATTAACATAAGGCATATCCCAGCTACCGTCAGCGGCATTCGCTATGACTTCCGGTAAAATCACCAGTGGAGTAACCCCACGGTCAGGATCATATTCATTTGCCACCGGATTATAGACCTGATTGGCCGGACTGTTCGGTGTCATTATCTTCAAGCTTACTGCAATCGTAAGCGGTTGAAACTCTTTTCTGATTCTTTTCTTTTCACTCTCTATCATATCGTCACAATTGCTTCTACTGATGCAGTATCATTTGTTGCCGTTATGGTAAACAAGGTACTTACCACTGTTACTGAATTATTTCCTAAATCACTAATTTCCTTTGTGTTATGTATCGTTATTGAACCGTTGAAATCCTTATGCTTGATATTCCAAGCTTCATCATCGGCGGTATCTCCACTATCCCTTCGGATAGCCCATTGTCTAACTGTGTCTGTAATATCCTCCCAACCTTTAAAGACCTTGCAAGTAATTTCCATTGATTCACCATAAGCAAGAAAATTGTCACCTTGCGTATCAATCTCAATGCGTACCGGTGCATCTATCTGTAACTGTTCGATTGTGCCGGTCATATAAATGTTATTCAGATAAGCAGAATAACCGGTCATATCCAACCCGAAGATGTTGAGATTGCTCAAATCCCCATCCTGCATTGCAACCATACTCTTTGTAAACTCCCAGTCATTTACCCCTACCAAGAAACGGCGGTATGTCCTCGTCTCATAAGCGGAAGTCTGGCGTTCCTTGTTTGTAAAGTTGCCATAAGCGACAAAATGCAAAGCCTCACACGGATGGAAAGAATATTGCCAACGATCAGAAACACCACGAAGCACATAGCGAAACCTTTTGTTTGTTCCGGCATCCAATATTTCTGTAATACGAAAATAGATTGTACAGAAACCGGCAAACATACGGTTGCCACGGCTATCATCTATATCAGATACCGCATTATTCCCCGGCGTTTCATAGTCATGGAAATACCCCATGCAAATATCATCCACAGCCACAGCACCTATTTCACCGTCTTGTAATTTCAAACTTATTGTCCCGAAACGTAGCAAGTTACCATCAGCATCATAATCAGGCTCAACACTCTCTATAATTCCAGCACCGGGAGAACGCCATTTGTCACCAAGCACAATTTCAGCACGGTTAAAACGCAATTCCGGCACCTCTAAAAACCTGCGTAACGTGAGGCTTTCCATATACCCACGTCCCATGCTGTCTATTTTCGCCCCAAAGCCGGTCAAACCCTCTGCAAAACCGCTTGCACCAAAGATAGCACCGGCTAAGAAGCCGATAAGCCCAGCTGCCGTATCATTGTGGGTGCGCGAAAGAAAAAGCTGATTGCCCAGTGAACGGATGATAGACTGTATCTGTTGGGTATTCAAGCCACCGGTTCCCTGCCCACCACCTGCAATAGAGTCTATCTGATTTTGGATTTTTTCAAGCGATCCAACAGCCTTTTCCTCCCGAAGTGTCATAGTGTACTTCGGTATCATATCTTCTCCCTCTTTGATAATAAGGGTATCAATAATGATGCTGCCTTCAATACCAAGATCGCTATCAGTGAATAGCATCAAGTCCCCTTCTTTCAAAGTATCATGTATGCTTGCTTCCCCCCTTGCAACAGCCTCATCATGTTGGCGTGCCATGAAAATATCATCCACCTTCGGTTCATACGAATAGCGCACATAGTCATTCTTTGCAAGATATTTTTTCGCGGTAGCAAGCAACCGTTGTGAAGCGGCCTGAATATAAACGTCCGGCATATCAATATAAAGCAGGACAAACTTGTCACCGGACTTTATATTGTAATCCTTGTATGGGAAATATAATTTCAGACTTTCATCATATACACGGTTACAAGTCAGCACATATTTATTGCCCTTCTTCTCACATTTGGTTATTTCAAAATCCCGGCCACCACACATGCCGTTTTTCATGCTAATGGTGGCTGTTTCAGAAGTCAGGTAATCGTTTATATTGAAACCAACATCTTTTAGCGTTATTGTAAAAGGTGGGACATCTTCACCTTCCTTCAGGCTATCCATTGTACCATCATCTGTCAGTTGTTCGGCATCAGCCACTTCGTCAAGATTGCCATTATCCCCGGCATCCAATGATACATAAATACCTGCATCTTTCAACTGTTCGGCGGTCATACCTTCCATTGAAGGACATATTTCCTCCAAACCACCGGTACCGTCAAAATAAACACTCCCTTCCCGAATGCCAAGCACAGCAATATTCTTACTGTCAATATATGGATCAAGCGTTGTCTTAGGAAAATCAGGTAACATCAGATTTTCCACGGCCATGTTATTCGGCAAATAATTGGTAAGAGAACTGTTTGAGAGCTTATTATAATACCGGTTAGGCATATTTCTTGTACTACCGTATGCACGCAATCGCGTAATAATCTGTTGATCCGCATCGGCTGTACGTTGAATTTCGTACAAACCGTTTCCACGTCCATACTTGAAAATATTGCCCACAGCAATACCGGCAGTACCGATTGTTATTGTTCGGCCACGAATAACAAAGTTCGCACCAAATTTTGAATTGAACAACTCCAATGCACCCCATACCTTTATATTGTTCACATCAATGTTTACATTGGTAGTGCTCACATATTCAGGGTGTACGGCAACCGTCCATTTTTGTGCTCCGGTATATATACGGTCAAGATTTACTTGAACACGGTCTGCCAAATCTTGTATAGACGAAGCGAAGAAACTGAACTTAGGCAAAGAAGTGAAGTGTATCTGATTATCACTTTTCACATAATCAAGAAAATCACATCGCGTCAATTCATCTCCCGGCCAGTTGAACTTTACGTTATCATAGACAAACGCTTCTCCCGAAGTTTTTCTTGCCGCCTTTTTTAATGCCGTAGGATCATAGTTTATCTCAAACTTCTCACCACGGTACATAACATAGTCACCTATCTCAAAAAGAATGGGTACGGCACTTTTCAGAGTGCTTGTCACAAAACATGCACCCATCCATGTACCATTATACTCCAAACCTTTCAGTGTACAACGTACCGTATTGCCAGTTTTATCATAAACCTTCCATGCCATACAGCTATACTTTTTCAACCAATGCAACTATCTTTGTCGGTTCCGCAACACTATACGAGGGGATTATTTGAGTTCGAGGATCAGTTACTCTGAATTTTACCGGGAAGGTCAAGACTTCATCCATATTGGACTTATTAAATTCAAAATCTCCAACCTCCAGTAAGTAAAGTCCTTGCCGCCCGATACCCGTGTGCGAGTTATATATTTTCAAGGTGGCACCGTCACCATTTTCTCCCGTGAGATAGTTTTGAAAGGCCATAATTTTATCGTATGCAGTACCCAAATCTCCCTTATAGCACATCTCGGCTTCCAAGTCGTATGCCTTTAATAGCAGCTTATCGGGTATGTAAGTATCTTCACCGTCTTCATCCGGCCAATCCCGTTTGGGTAAATCTTTCGTTTCCCCACCCGGCTTGAACGGAAATTCTGTGCACACAATTCCAAAATGCGCCAAGCTGTCTTTGACTGGAGCATTCTCGGTAGTTTTCTGCATCAAAATAGAATACGGTTCGTTCATATACATATATTAAAAAAGAGCTTGCCGCAGAGATATTTAGTCTCCACAACAAGCTCTATGGCCTTATACTTTAATCTTATTTCAACGCAAATATAATTGTATTTTCTATATAATCATAGAAAATAATGCCATAAAAGCATTTTTTAGTAGATTATTATACTCAACCCCTAACTTGCTTCCACGTGTATGTTGAAAAACATAAAAAATATCATTTGTCATAATTTTATTTATTAATACTTTTGCATTTAATTATAAAAGAGGTTATTATATGTTAGGAGTTTTAGTTTAATTGGTAGCATTGCTACTATCAATTTTAGAGTATTCTTGAATTATGATTATAGTTATACTTTATATAATGAATTTATTATTCAGTTTTTATGTGTAAAAAAATAATAGTCCCCTCCTTGATATTCTCCATTATTGAAAGTATCATTATCTGTTATGGAATAAATCATATTTCCAGCTCAATCTTTTTTTTGATATTATCTCTCATACCAATTCTTATTCTATGGGGATATGTGAATAACAAATGGAATGAAAAGAAAAGCTTTAGAAACTTTATATGGATAAGTTCTATATTGCTTTCCATATTATTTATTTTTGTGGGATTAGTACTAAATGAAAAGATACATAAATGCGAAATAAAGGAAGAATTAGAAAGAAGCCAGATTTATTATAAAGAAAAAAGGCGAGAGGAATTTATCGCAGATAGTTTACAAAAAGTCCAAGATAGTTTATATATTCTTAAGCAATCCAATATCCTCGCCCAAAGAGACGGCAAGAAAATCATGGGGAGTTTCTTTTGGGGTATGTCACATAAAGATTACAAATCAGTTTATTATAGAATTGAAAAAGAAACTAATGGCATAATTACAGTAAATGGCATTGATTTTAAGTTAGGGCATCCCACTTTTTACAAAAATCAACTTTGTGGATTTACTATCAAAACTGTACGTAAGTACAAACTGTATGATTATGACATAAATGTTTTCGACAAAGAAGATTATGAATACAACAAATATATACAAGATAAATCAACCATATACGATTATTTACTTAAACGATATGGGAAAAGTTTTGGAAACGAAAGTACCATACATATAGCTGCATGGCCTTTCTTATATAAAGCTATCAATTTCTACAAAGCTGATTATGAATCAGAACGTCAAGGAGCCGGGACGTTAATAACTTTTCATTTAGCTATTGATATATCACATCCTCAATTAATAGAATTATTAGAAAATGAAAAAGATAGTATCAGAAAACAAATAGAAAAAGAAAGAACAGAAAATATCGAACGTGAGAGACAGAAGAAAGCGAAATTCTCTGATGGACTATAATTTACAAATTAAATATACAAAATAAAAATGGAATTATATTCTAAATATAAAGATATTAGTGCGTCTTTTAACACTGACTACCATTAAATATTGAGCTAACATAATCTGGCTAATGTTTTCGCGTATAAATTATAATTAGGCTGGCTCCAAAGTCAGCCCAATTTTATTTTGTGCATTTTGCCACTCTTAGCCAAAAGTATTCAGCTTTCGAGATATTTGTTAAGCGCATCTCTCAATTTACGAATTTCATCATTTGAAGATACTATTTCGGATATTTCATCTTCACATGCGCAATCGCACATTGAAATAAGCATACCTTTTATGCCACCTCCCTTTTCTATTTTAGCATCTTTTGAGAACATTTCTATCGGGAGAAACTCGACTACCCCTCCGCTGTCAAAACTTACCGAAGCCGCAGCGTTTTTCTTTTCCCATTCCTCCACCTCACTACATGACATATAAGCCGTTTGACAATTTTCCAATTCTGGCTTCTTTTGCTCTATCATATCTAAATAGAACTGTATAGCCATTAAACCTTTCTCTGTTACCGTATTGTCTTTTGCAATAAGACCATTTACTTTGAATGTTTCTACAACGCATTCTTTGTTGCTCATAAATTCTACTAATTCCATATTGATTTATTATTTATAGTGGATAAAATTTGTATTTTCTTGCTGTAATTGGAACACGGCAGGATAGTTCCTTTTTGAATATTGTTTTCTAAGGTATGATATTAAATTATCGAAGTTGGTAATGAATCCCTCGTTGATTAAATCAGCCACCTTCTTTTCAAGCTGCCACAGTTCGCGTTGTTTGCTTTCATCACCCTGCTTGTTGCGAAGCATTTTCTCATGTGAGTTAAACACAACCCAATTCAATGCTTCCCCAACCTTTTGCATTGCTTTCGGCATAAACTCTTTAGGAACTATCTTCTGAACGGCAGAGCCAAGTTCTTTGTAAGCATCCCCGGCATCGTTTCGATAGCGAATCATTTCATCGTACACAAACCGTAATACTTTGACTTCAAAAGACGGATTTATCCACATAGCAAATTTGATAAACAGAAGCGGATTCATCCAAACTTTATCGGGTGTTTTGCCTTCTTTCGTATTTCTACCCTTAACTTTTATAAGTAGTTGATTTTCACCAATGAGCATTTTTGCTCTATGGCTTTCATCCTCTGCAAGAGCTTTCAAAAACTCTGATGTATTATCAGATTCTAAGAATTTACTCATTTGCCTTCTCGGATTCCCTTCTACATTATTCCACTGCCGAAGCAATTCAGTTCCGTCAAAATAACCATCACTCGTGCGCTGAACCACAGAAAAACTATCAATGTATCGCACCATTTCTTGATTTGTCTTCATACAATGTTTTTTATATTTTACTTGCATACTATTTCTTACCCTTTTCTCCCAAACATACATATAAGCAAGTTCAGGAGATTTTTATTTATTTCTCTTTATACTATGTGTATATTGTCAAAAACTCGATTTTTCTGAATTTTCAGAGAAATAAATAGTGAACGCTATGCTACTGGTATTAATTCACCCTTAATCAGCTTTATGGCTTTCTTTACGTCCCAACCGCTTTCGCATAATGCGATGATAAAACGTACACCTTTCGTAGTCCATACAGTATAAACATTTGTTCCTATCGAGCCATCCGAACGTGTGTACGTCTGTGTACGTGTAGAGTGTAGTCCCCAAGTAGAATAAGGAGTATGCAATAACCATTGTCCGCTTTGTCGGTAGATGACTCCGATTTCTTTCAGCTTCTTATGCAGCTTTTCGGCATCCATTCCTATCTGCTTGGCGACTTGTGTGCTCGTCTGGGTGTTTACACTCTGCAAGTGGTTATCATAATAGCTGACCTTCGGAGCGGCTTGAAGCAACTGCTCTTCTTGCAATGCGTTCTGTTGTTCAAGACGTTGCTTCTCTTCTCGCTCGTTCTTTAATTGTGTTGCAAGACTGATAACAAGGTCGGGATTGTTTATCATTTGCTCCAAAGTTGGCTGCATGGCGGTCATGCCATATTGAAGTAACTCTTTGATACGCTTATTACACCATATAGCAAATGATGGAGATAACCAACGGGCAAATTCCAATGCTACATCTTCGTGAAGCCATGTGCCTTGTTCGCTATTACCACCTTTAACTACTTGAATTAGTGCCGATATGGGAATATGCATATCGGCTGAAAGTGCTTCTGTGAACTCGGTAGTAGCTTTCAATCTAAGCCAATCCCCTACTAATTTACCAAACGGCTTTGCCATTTCTGTTGCATTTACCATTACATTATCATCTTTATAAAAAGTGATAGGGCTTCCATTATATTGAAAAATTTGATTTGTTTTCATATTATAAATTTAGATTTTACTTAACAAAGATTTCTCCCTTTTACGGGAAAGCTCACGCTTGTTTTCTTCAAGTTCTTCCCAACGATTAATAATTTTGGCTCGTAAGTTTGCATCATAACCACTTGCGAGAAGCAAGCAGTCTTTTTTAGTGAGAAGATAATAAGGGTCTTTTCTTTCTGCGTTATTCCCTAACTTTGTGATTTTGAACATCAATTCAAAATTGAATTTATGTTTTTCTTCCAGTTGTTCAAGGATATTGCGAATATCTCGCATTACATTTGAATGAGTTTTGCCCGTAATTTCTGCAATCTGCAAGGAGGTCATTGTTCTTTTTTTACCTTTTCCCTCATCAATAGGTATTAACTGATTAAAATTTTCCATATCTTTGCACTATAAAGTTAATGTTTTCCCCATCAGCGGCTCGGACATCTCCGCTTTTGGGGAATTATTTTGTCCGATCTTGTAGTAGGCAGGGAATCGAACCCCAATACGCCATTACTCGTACCTACTGAACCCTCCTTAATATAATAGTCACGCTTGACATAATAGTAAAGAGAAAGGGCAAATCCCGATGAAGCCTAATGTGGTTGTCTGCCTCAAAGAGAATGCCCTATAATATTTTACTCCAGTTCATGACAACCACGTAATGAACCTTACAGCATTGTTTCCAGCGCAAATATAAAGACGATATTTTCACCATACAACAACCTAAAAATCAATAAAATAAATTCGGTAAACATCAGTAACAAACGGTAAGAATCGGTAAATAAAAACAGTTATATTTACTCTAAAATTTAGACATAATATAAATAATGCGCGTATCTACCGTATTGTGGCGAGATGTTGATTGTCATTTATGATACCGTTCAAATAATATAGGAATATAAAAGGCTATAAATAAGGATGTTGCAAAACGCATGTTAATCCCCATTCATTTTATATCTTACCATGACATTGCCATCGGTTTCAACTTTACAGTTTCCACCATGAACATATACATAAACTTTAGCCACATCGCTTTGCCTTACATGTAGTTTAGCCCGATCATATACACTCACAAAAACTTTGGCGCAATCTTCCACTTCAAGAGTCAATTCACTATCATGGCGCAAATGGAGAGTAGCAGCTGTAAATTTACCGAAAGAAAGTTTACCTGAACATTTACCGTTCAGTACATATACACCATTGTTGCCTCCGGTCACTGGTTCATCAACAAAAATATGGTTTTGATGAAGCAGACTCCGGTCAAAATTACCTTTTATATATTCCACTGTCGGATAATCGTGCTCAATACAAAAATCAATGCCTCGTATATACATTTCAATTAGTTCCTGCTGACTTTTATTATTTTGCCAGTCACCTTGCCATTGTGTGCAGAGGCCATACGATACGGCATGGCCTCTCAATTCACTATTCAATCTATTCATAATCATATATTAAACTTGTTTACACCGTTTATATTCCTATGCAGTATATCCCTGATTTCTTCCACAAATTCCACATTCTTTGCTGTATTTATCTGTATCATTGTCAGTTGTTGCAATTGCGCTTGCGCTATTACATTATAGGCCGGGAACAATTCTTCAACCAATCTTCGCACATACTCCCGTTTGACACTCACGTCAGCCCGGATTGCATTTATATAAGAAGCCAAAAGGTTAGCGGTATTTTCAGTAACATTCTGTATGCCTTTAGATAAACCACTTCCACTGTCTTCTTCCTCTTCCTTCATGCTGATACCATATTTCTTTTCCATATAGTTATTCAGTTTGTCAAGCATGGAATAATAATCATCGGTTTTCTCACTGACACCCATTAGATAGTCCGCAATACTTTCCAACTCCCTTTCGTCAAGAGAGAAATCCTTGCCGAAATAACCACTCATTCCATCCTCACCAAAAAGCATCTTTTGAAGCTGTTGCATGGCCGGTTCCAAAATACTTATTTTGAGAATGGAGTTCATAACATCACCCATAATGTCGGCAACCTTATTTTTGAAAGCTTCGGCACCATCCTCGCCTTTCTGCCATGCCTCATACAAGGCATCTCCCAACTGCGAAGCCCAGTCTTTCAAATTAATGCCATAAAGAGATTCAGCCGTTTCTTCGGCAAAATCCTTTATTTGCTGTTTCATCTCCGCAATCTGATTCTCATAATCAGCCACTTTGCTATCATCCGTCTTCTTCTTGTCAATTTCGGCTTGCCGCTGTTTCTCCAATTCTGAAAGTTGTTCTTGCATCAAGGCACGTTGATACCCGTATGCACCGCCTTCATCGTATGCCGAAACACGTTTTTGAAGTTTTTCCGCTTCCTGCTTATATTTCTGCAAAGACATCAAATCGAAGATGTTGATCTTCCCCTTATTGCGTATTGCCTCAATCTGATTATTTAATTGATTCAACCGGGTACGGTCATTTTCTGCATCTACAAGTTTTAGTTCCGTGCCACTGCCCAAGAAACGTTCAAGAATACCGTCAATCTGTTCGTATATATACTGCAACTGTTGAGCACGAAGTTTACTTTTTTCAATAGCCTTATCAAGCTTTTTGTCATGTGCTTGTGCTATCTTCCCAATCCAGTTTACAGCTTCACCGGCAGCGGCAGCAATACCACCAACTATTCCACCTTTGGCGAATCCCTGCCCGATATTGCTTATAGAAGACATGGCATCCTGCACATTACCCATCGTGTCGGCCATACCCTCATTGCCCAAAGCATCGAACATGGAAGACATCTGTCCTGCAAAATTGCCGACAAGATCAGCACTTTCAGCGGCACTTTCTCCCAACCGTCCGATTTTCTTTTCCAGTTTGTCGCTGTCTTTTTCAGAAGTAAAAAGTTCTTTTACATTCTTCGCTAAGGTTTTGAATGGATTTACAGCCAACTGTGCATCTTGCAACTGGGGGATGGCTTTTATCAATTTATCCAACAAAGAATAAGCACCCTTAACATTTTCAATACTACCATCATCTTTCGTAAAAAAAGAAGTAAATCCATTGGGCTTTCCATCGCTATCATAGGAAACCTTTGCATTATTCTTGATTTCCCTTGCGATACGTTCAGCCTCTTTCAAATCAGAGAATGAACGTTGCTCTTTATCTCCAAATATTTTCTCCCATTCAGGTAACAATTGTAATAAGGTCGATTTTAATTCAATCAGCTTCTTATTATATTCATCAAGATAAGCCTTCTGAACATTGTTTAGACCTGACGTATCACCAACCAACTCCCCATTTTTTCCGACACTTAATCCAGTCTTTGATGCGTACTGTTCACTTAATATTCGTATCTTTTCTATCGTTGATCTTGCATTGGCAATAACCTTTGTATCATCAAGTGCAATACTTACCTTATCTTTCTCAAATGCCTCTTTAGCATCCTTCCACACCTTAAAAAATTGCTTATATAATGGGCTGTCTTTACCTCCTAATATACTTTCTGCTTCATCGTCACTCAAAGTGAATGGAAGATCAACAGCCTTTTCTTTGAGTTTCTTTTGTACTGTATCTATTAAATATTGCGCTTCATTCTCATAATCAGTCAAAAAACCAAAAGCATAAGTTGAAGCATCCTTCTTACTTGCACCGGCATTGACAAGCTGCTTGTATATATCCCATTTCTTTGAAACATCAGATACGTACCTTTCAAGTTCTTTTGCGGCCTTATCCGAAGCTTCTTTCATAGCGTTGGCATCAATATCCGCAATGACTTTCCGTATGGAAACTTTCAAGTCCCTACGAACTTCGGTCTTATCGTCAAGCTGGTTAAGAATCTTATTCAATTCATCTCGATAATTTCCAATATCCACCGGTTCCTTCCCTCTAAACAAGGAGTCAAAAATGCCCGATTCTATAACCTTTTTGGCAGCTTCTTCTTTTCCAACAATATCAGTCCACTTCTTATATTCAGAATATGCGTCCTTTAGCAAGTTTACCCGTTCTTTCAACCTCTCGGCAAAGACATCCTTTTTGCTCTTATTCTTACTTGGATCAGTGAGAGAAAAACCGATTTCTTTAGCTCCTTTCTCACCGGATTGCATTGTGTAGAAAGCTTTTTTATAATCTGATACAATTTGCTTCTGCCAGTCAGGAAGTTTTGACAAGCCAATAGCTCCAATACCTGACAAATCTATTCCGGCTTTAATCAATACCGGCTTCAATTGATTTGTTGTCTCTTTAGCTTCCTTATACGCTTTTTGTACTCCTTCAATAATTTTCTCTGAATCCGTAGAAACCTTTATTTGGGCTTCAAATTGCCCATCTGTGGCTTCATTGAACTTTTTCTGCAAGTCTGACAAGCTCTGAATAGTTTCCGTATATTCAGCATTAATCTTGATATTGAACTCATCTTCAAGAATCTTCCCATTAAAGAAGTCCCGCATATACTTCGGCATCTTCTCGAACGTGTCAAAGAAAGCACTTATGTCTAAACTGATGGCTATTCTTTGGGCATCACTCAAATTATTTAAATCCCAACCGGCAGTTCCCAATCTCGACTTGTACCCAGATAGGAAGTCTTTCATATCCGGCAATACATCTTCCATATAAATACGCTTAGAGTTTTTCCACGCTTTCCGCAATTGAAAAATATCATCTCTATATTCTCCAGTGAAAGGCAACTCATTATTCAGGCTGGCCAATGCTTTGGGGTATTCTTTGAGAATGGATAGCTGTTTTTTCAGCGGTTTACCCGAAGCGGCTTTGGCAAAATCATCATGTTTAGCTATAACTTTCTGCATGGCGGTGGAATACTCGATATAGCTGCCTGACATGCGGCCAATAATCTTGTTTACCCGTTCCTCCGCATCAATATAGTCATTGATATTTTCAAGAAAACTGTCATCAAAATAACCGTCAGTCGCTTCATTGGCATGTTCAGACGTACCTTTTATGTCATTAAGCAGCCTATAAGCCTCTTTTGTATCATTCAAAGCATTCCGAAGCAATATATATTGTTCTGCAAGGCTTTTTATACTATTTCCTTCATCATCAGTCTTAAACGTTTCATTAAAAGCGTCTGCCCAAACCGGGGAATAATCCTTTAATGCTGTTTTCATTTCTTCAATGGAAGAAATCAATGAGGCATCATTCGCCTTAAAAGGATCAACATCAGCAAATTTTTGAGCTTCTTTCGTTAGGTTCTTGAAACCGTCTTGTGCTCTTGTTGTCAACTCGGAAATACGCTCGTTCATTTCGTCAGCCTTTTGCCCGGACTTATACCATAATTCAAAAATGGCAGAGGCTGCTGCAAAGACAATAAATTGGGGAGCTAACCCTTTCAAAACCATCCCCAAATTTTTTAAATTCCCCCACAATGCTCTAATCCCCACATTCATCGCTCCAATGTGAGATATTTGTGAGACATCGAGTCTGCCCATCTTTGCCTGAAGAGCTATACTTTCCGCTTGTGCCACAGTCAGTCTTTTCATAGCTACAAGTTGAAGCAGTTTATTCTTTGTTAATTGACCCGAAACAGCCATCTGCTCATAATCCGCATAAGTCAGTTTATTGGAAGTGGCAATAAGTTGTTGTTCGGCAACAGTCAGTTTCCTATATGCTGCTTCAACGCGAAGTTTTTCTGCCGTAAGCCTTTTATTAGCCAAAACAGTCTGCGAAATATTTTTATATTCACCAACAACCAAACGACTATTCACCAACATAGCTGCCTTCCAAAATCCAAAGGCTCCAACGGCAGCTTCGATAGCCGGTACAAGTTCTTTCCAATTTTGTGCAAGGGTGGTAAGGCTTTCGGCAGTCCATTTCAATGTACTACCCATTGACTCCGCAATATCACCAAGCATAATGTCAATCGCATCAGCCAAGTTCTTCCATTTGGATTTGACTGATTCTGAAAGAACTTCCTGCATGTTATGAAACATGCCACCATCATCCGTAAGTTCCCAAAGAACATCTTTTACGTCCTCAAACGTAACCTTCTTTTTCGAGATCATATCAAGCACTTCACCGGCACTGACAATGCGGCCTTCCAACTTACTGAATCGCTCGGCCAGTTTATCCACCATAGGAATGTTCGCTTCCGTCAATTGCCGCAATTCTGTTCCTTTCAAGAATTTAGCAGCCTTTATCTGACCGAAGGCCAATATGATACGCCCCATATCAACACCTACACCGGCTGATATATCAGCCAGCCTTTTCATGGTATCATACAATTCATTGTATGGTATAGAATATGCAGAAAGTTGCTTGGCATACTGATTCAAATCCATAACCCCGAACGGAGAAGCAACAGCCAGTTTCTTAATCTGATTGAATATGGTTGTAGCTTTGCCTTCATCTTGCAGGATAGAGGCCATTGCAATTTTCTGATTCTCCAACTCACCACCAATATCAACCACTGCACGTAAGAAATTTTGTGCCGCATAAATGGAGTATAGCCCCAAAAATTCATTTCTTAATTGTCCGACAATACTCAACTGGCTGTTCATTGCTCCATTCATATTGAGAGTGGCTGTCATGTGCCGCCTTGCTGCATTGGCTGATCTCTCACGGGCATTAGCCAAATCCAGTTCCGCTTTGGCGGCACGGGCGGCTCTTTGTCGCGCAAGCTCACGTGCGGCTGCGGCAGAAGCCTCCGCTTTGGTTTGAATGGCTGCGGCTTTGGCGGCGCGTAAATCACTTGCTGTAAAGTTTGTATTCAACCCGGCGGCTTGCAAGGCGGCACGGACAGCTTGTGTGGTACTGGCCTTATCCACTACCACATTGATCTTAAACTTCTCACTTTGAAGCAAAGTCTTCATATCACCAACCAACTTCTTCTTGTCAAAACCCACATCAAGTTTTGCTTGCAAGTCTTTGGTGATTTCCGCTTTCAATTTTTTACGTTGTTCCGCTGTCTTATCCACTACCACATTGATCTTAAACTTCTCACTTTGAAGCAAAGTCTTCATA
>OFGX01000005.1_pt1 | contig 191752 bp, 170 predicted proteins | sample 1521831 | NCBI WGS metagenome assembly OFGX01 (sample SAMEA3504080, study PRJEB24116) | mouse gut metagenome | biome: mouse gut; feature: mouse-associated habitat; material: faeces | place: Denmark | collected 2011 | reverse complement strand
AGATTTTTATTATCCCACTGGCACGAACATCAACGCTTTTGATGTCAGCGTGATACTGAATAATGCCTTGCAGAACGCAATGGAAAATGCAGGAAAGGGCGAAGTGCCATATATATCCATCCTTTCTTATCACAGGAATAATGCCTATATGATCGAGATGAGCAACAGCTTCACCGGAAATCTGCAATGGGATGAAGAACGGGAGCTGCCTGTTACATCAAAAGAAAAAACGGAAGGTCATGGATATGGATTATCCAATATCCGCATGGTGGCGAGGAAATATTCCGGGGATATAGCCATTGACCTGAAAAATAATGAATTCCGCCTTAGCATTATGCTAATGATGGAGTGAAAAAAGCCTCTTATGTTAGAAAAATGGGTCTGGCATGGGAGGTATTATTATGGATTTACAGCAGAAAAAGGCCGGTTCACTGCGTATCCATTTAGTTTGTGGAATTTAACTCCGAAACAATAATTGAGAATAGGTGAAAATGAAGAAAATGCGTGAGGAAGCCGCTGGTGAAAAAACGATAGAAAAATGATATCAGGAGGAAAAGAAAAATGACAATCAATGGTATTAACGGAGAAAACACACAAATGGGGCAGATGGGGATGAACCGTGCAACAGATTCTTACAGCAGAAACATCCAGAACCAAATCACCAATGCACAGAAGCAGCTACAGGAGCTTTCTTCCAACGAGGATATGACATTGGAAGAAAAGATGAAGAAGCGGCAGGAAATACAGCAGCAGATCAGTGACTTGAATATGCAGTTAAGACAGCACCGGATGGAGCAGCGTAGAGCTGCCATGGGCGGCCAGGGGAAACAGCAGACCAAAGGTTCTTCTATGGGCGATCTGCTTGGCGGCACAGGGAACGCGGGAAATACAAAAGCGGGAAGCAAAAGCGCCGGACTTTCACAGGCAAGCATGACAGCAATGATTTCTGCGGACAGTGCTATAAAACAGGCGAAGGTACAGGGCAGCGTGGCAACAAAGATGGAAGGAAGATCCGGGGTTCTGCAATCTGAGATCAAGATGGATCAGGCTATAGGCGGCAATACGCAGAAAAAGGAAGAAGAACTTGCCGAGGTGGAACAGAAAGCACAGGCAGCGGCATCATCACAGTTTTCCACATTGGCGGATGCAAACAGGACAATGGAGGAAGCGGCAAAGGAGGACAGCAGGAAAGAAAAGGAGGATAAGGACGCAAAGAGTGTAAACGGAAAAGACGCAGCCGAGACAACGTCACAGCAGCCGGCGACTTATGTGTCGGTGGATGTTCGTTTATAGGAGGGACAGCCCGTTGTGTATCAGCGGATTGGTCTGCTGATTTGCATAAAGAAAAATTAGTTTATCACGGAAACCGGAGGATGGAATCCCCGGTTTCTTTTTCGTGTATGGACAAAAGCCCCCTTCCTTTGAAGTAATATGCTTCCATACACTGGTCCGCCATTTCTCGGACGAATGGCAAAAAACTTTAGGCTTATTTTGGAATTTCCGTACTGCATGGATGTCTTTCGCTCCATTTTACATGTTTTTTGTTCCTGAAGTCCAAAAATAACGGAAAAGTTGCCGATAAATTAAATGACGGCAAAAGAATCCCGATTTTCATATAAGTAATTTTGCTAAGGGGGAAGAAGTGCTGGCCAAAGGAAAGGATTTTGACATTATCTTTCTTGACATACAGATGGAGGGCATGGGAGGGACGGTGGCCTATTATCAGCAGACCTGGTTGATTGGCAAGGATGGCAGTATACAGAGTACGGTATATTCCGTGACTGAGACCGGGATGACCAATGCGGAGAGAATGAGGAAGAACATGGATGAACGTTTGGAAAAGCAGAAGGAAAAGAAAGAAGAGGAAGAAACAGAGGAACGGAGGAAGGATGTCAGATAGTCGTTTATTCAAAATTTTATATTATCTTTTAGACAGGAAACGCGCTACGGCTCCCGAATTGGCAGCTGAATTTGAAGTTTCCACAAGAACAATTTACCGCGATATGGAAGCATTAAGCAGTGCGGGCATTCCGGTCTATGCGGAACAGGGAAGAAACGGCGGTATATATTTATTGCAGGACTTTATTTTGGACAGGGCGATATTATCCGAAAACGAAAAGCAGGAAGTATTGACGGCAATACAAAGTATAGCTGCCACAGGTTATACCGACGGAAAAGAAATGCTGACAAAGTTATCAGCCCTTTTCAATGTAAATACAAGAAATTGGCTTGAAGTAGACTTTTCACGTTGGGGAAAATGTGCTTGTGACCGCTTAAAATTTGAGATATTGAAAACGGCAGTCATTCAGTGCAAAGAAATAAAGATAGTCTATGAAAACACGAAGGGCGAAAGAAGTGAACGAATCGTTCAACCATTAAAAATATCCTATAAATCAAAGGAGTGGTATTTGAAAGCGTTTTGCATGGAAAAGCAGGATTTTCGCATATTTAAACTAAATCGCATATTGGAGTGGGAATTATTGGAAAATACATTTGTACCAAGGCCATACCCGGAAACAGAAAACAATTTGCAACAGACATATACACAGATTGTCCTTTTGTTTTCAAAAGAAATTGCATATCGTGTCTATGATGAATTTGACCGGATAGAAATGGAATATAAAGAAAACGGCGATTTAATTGTTTGTGCCAAAATGCCTGTTGATTCATGGCTCATTGGCTATCTGCTTTCATTTGGGGCGCAAGTCGAAATCATTGAACCAAAGTATTTAAAAGACGTTTTAGCGGAACAGGCACAAGCAATTTATAAAAAAAATAAATCCTGACAAAAGGTGTCAACATATACGTGCTATACTAAATACGATAGCTTAACGGTTATAAGGAAGCGATATATCATAAAGTAGCGATGAAGCAGGAATTTATGGAGGCAGCCCTATGGAATATGTTAGCGTAACAAACGGGAATATAGAAAAAGAGCATATATGTTGTGCGATTGCAAACAATAATGACATTCAAGTGACGTCAAAAAAAACGTGGTTGAAAGAACGTTTTGATGATGGATTAGTTTTCATAAAAAGCGAACAGCGGGGAAAGTGTTTTATTGAATATATACCCGCTGAAAATGCGTGGAATCCCATTGCCGCAGACGGCTATATGTATATTGACTGTTTATGGGTGGCTGGTTCCTTCAAAGGACATGGTTATGGGGCAGAACTGCTGAATATCTGCATTGAGGATAGTAAAAGCAAAGGAAAAAAAGGACTATGCATATTATCGGCGGCGAAGAAAAAACCATTTTTGGCTGACCCCAAATTCCTGAAATACAAAGGGTTTGCCGTTAGCGATGAGGCGGCTAACGGTATTCAGTTATGGTATTTGCCTTTTACGGAAAATGCTTTATTGCCGAAATTCAAAGAATGTGCGAAACACCCTCATATCGATGAGATGGGGTATGTTTTGTATTACACCGACCAGTGTCCGTTTAATGCCAAGTATGTTCCTGTAATTGAAAATATTGCAAAAGAGAAATCGATAAAATTTAAGTCGGTTCATTTGCAGAACAAAGAGGACGCACAAAATGCCCCGACACCAATTACAACTTATGCGTTATTTTTCGATGGCAGCTATATTACAAATGAACAGATGAATGATAAGAAGTTTTTGAAGTTAGTGGAAACCATTCACCAATGATCGGAGCAGAGTCCCGCTCGCCATCCCTATTTTATTCCCCAAAGAAATAAATGCATATGGGAAGCCGTCATTACGAAGCCCTGTTTTCTACTTATAACAAGATCGTTCAGGAGATCCGGGAAAGGAAGGGAAGCAGAGAAAATGTATGATGTGATTTTGAGGTAAAAATTTCCTTCTTCTGCCCGTTTGCAACCATAGATATAAAATCTTGTCGAATGCTGATAGGCCGGCTAAAAAATAAAAAGAATTATGTTCTTTATAATATGAGGGGAAAAGTTTTGAAATATTTCTTATTTTCTTGTTGACCGTACTGTTACTGTACGGTCTATGATGCTTTTCAGGGGGAACAAAGACGAAAAGCGAGGAGAAAATAATGGAAAATCAAAATGCATATGTAAAACCGGTAACGTTGAAAAATATTTTAAAGTTTGCCGTTCCAACAATAGCCATGACGGTATTTATGTCCTTTTACACGATGGTGGACGGCCTGTTCGTATCGAATTTGATCGGTACGGACGCGCTTTCGGCGATCAACCTGACAGCTCCCGTCATCCAGCTCGTTACCGCCGTATCCACGATGCTTGCCACCGGAGGCAGCGCAGTCATCATGAAAAAAATGGGAGAACAGAAGAGCGGGGAGGCAAAGGAAGATTTTACGTTTCTGATTTTAATCAATGTATTTGTGGGAATGGTTATGTGTATGGCCGGATATCTGGCTATGGACCGCATTTTTGCCGGAATGGGTTTGTCGGCAGAGGTGGAAAAATATTGCGTGGAATATTTAAGCCGTTACTTGGTGTTTACAATACCCATTCTTTTGATGAATAATTTTACGCTTTATATGATCGCCAGCGGGAAAGCGACTCTGTCCCTGATCTGTTCCGTAACGGGCGGTTTGCTGAATATGGCGCTCGACTATCTGTTTATTGCGGTATTCCATATGGGAATCAGCGGAGCGGCGATTGCAACAGGAATGGGGTATTCTGTGACTGCGGTTGTTGGCTTATTTGTTTTTTGCAGGAAAAAAAGTTTGCTGCATTTTCAAAAACCGGTGTTCCGATGGAAAGTCCTCGTCAATGCAGCTGCAAACGGATGTTCCGAAATGGCGACCGCGTTCGTGACAGGAATTATTACGATGATGTTTAACTGGACAATGCTCCGCTATGTCGGGGAGAACGGTGTTGCGGCCGTTACAATTATTATGTATGTGCTGATGTTTGCCAGTTCTTTGTATACAGGATATTCCTATGGAGTGGCTCCCATGGTCAGTTATTATTATGGGGAGGGGAATCATGGGAAATTGAAAAAGCTGGTCGGAACCAGTTTCCGGGTGATTGCGTTTATTTCCATAATGACGGTTGCAGCCTCCTTTGCTCTGACAAGACCGCTGGTATCGGTTTTTGCCCGGCCGGACAATCCGGTATATGATCTGGCTGTGACAGGAAACCGGATATGCACCATAGCGCTGTGCTTTATCGGGTATAACATTTTTGCCAGCGGAATGTTTACCGCATTATCCAACGGGGTAGTTTCGGCCGTCCTTGCGTTTTCCCGTTCTTTTGTGTTTATGCTGGCAGCTATGATCGTGCTTCCGTTGCTTTTCGGCGTGAATGGCATATGGCTGGCTACGCCGGCAGCGGAACTGATGGCTCTTGCATTGTCCGCTTTCATGCTCCGGAAATACAGGAAGAGGTATGAATATTAAAAAGGGTATTGTCAACAGGCATAAGGCAGTGTATAATTGCAGAAGAAATGGTAAGTAATACGAATATTTTATGAGAGAAGAGATTGCTATTGGAGGATACCAGAACCCGAATTATTTTTGCAACGATGAAAGCCGTGCGTCAGTATGGTTTAGAAGGAGTACGGATTCAAAATGTCAGCGATTTGGCAGGGGTTACTCCAGGAGCTTTATACCGCTACTTCGATAGCAAAGACCAGTTGATCGTGGAATGCTTTACCTATGTGGATAAGCAGGCGGCGGCTATTTTTGAACATTTGAAATTGAATCCGCTGACTATGGTTACCGATCCCATGGGAGCGGTGAAAAGCCTGTGGCTGCCATATTTTCGTTTTTGGGTGGCTCATCCCGATGAAACGATCTTTTACCATCGGTTTCGGGACGGCGCGATTTTTCCAAAATACGATAAGAGCCGGGATGTGAGTTATTTCAACAATTTTATTGGAATGGTTCGCATTTTTCAGACGGTATTTCCAAGTCTGAAGCGGATCAATCAGGATCTGCTATGGCTCCATGTACTCACTTCCACCGTAATGTATGCGAAATACGTGGTGGAGGGGACGCTTCCCAACGATCAGGAGACAGAAGATACGATATTTCAACTGCTGACTACTGGCTTAAGCGGTTATCTAAAACCGGAAAAGCCTAAGAAAAGAAAAAGGGAATAGAAAACATGCCGCTGGAAAGCGGTTTGTTTTTAGAATATTAGTAAATGAACGTTTACTCACAGCCAGAAACTTTTGGCAAACCGGATGACTTTGGAACCACCGGCGAACCGGAATTACCGGATAGGCCAGGGAAGCCCGGTGAGCCGGAGATTCCAAATACGCCAGAGACTTCCGATAAACGGAAACTACCGGATAAGCCATAGGAGGCCTGGCGGATCAGAAACCCCAGAGAGTCCAGGAGTTCCGGGTGATTCCGGGACTTCTGGCAAATGCCGGATGGCAGGGCCGGCGATAAGCATATGGCCCGGCATATCCATAGGGTTGAAAAGAGAGGTAGAAGAACAACAGTTACAAGGTAAGTATATAGGAGCAGATATATAATGGAAGAAATAAATAGAATTCAAAAATGTTTTTGCGGTTTCGTAGAAGGAGGATTGAAGGCACATGATATAGATCGGGTTCTCGATCTTTTGACGGAGGACGTAATAGGGATTGGGATGGGTTCACAGGGTATTATCGGATGCAGGGAGGATATGCGCCTTTTCCTGTTGCGTGCGCAGAGGAATATGAGCGGTATGAAGACAAAAATCCGGTATGAAAATATGCAGACCCGGTATTATGGGGATGATTATGCCAATATTTGCGCAACTGTCGTTTTCACAACAATGACTGGGGAACAGTCCCGAAAGAGCCGTATCGGACAGTGCGCCAGCATGAGGAAGATAGAAGAAGAATGGAAAATCAATATGCTGCAGGCAGCGCCTCTTTCCCTGAATGTGCAGGAAATAGAGGCTTATCCATTTTCTTTTGCAGAGGATGAAATCGAAAAATACCGCAGACAGGAAAAGTTTTCTGATTTTATGCGGAAAGATTTGATTGCTACTTATAAGATTGATCTGGAGACAGGAAAGTTTGAAGATTATGTTCCGACTGAACGGCGTTCCATATCGGTCAAAAGCGGCGACGATTATGAAAGTGAAATATTCGGAGTCATAAATAGGATAGTGGATGAGGAAACACGAATAAATTTTATAAAAACTTTTTCTGTTGCAAATTTGATCAAATCTTATCGTTCGGGGCAGACAGAGATAAATTTGGATTATGAATCCGTCAGGCCGGATGGGGAATCGCTTTGGCTTCGGAATAGCGTGCATTTGTTTCAGGATATGGGAGGGCATGTGAAAAGCTATTTGCATTTATTTGATATCGACCGGCAAAAGCGGCGGGAGATAAGGCTAATACAAAAGGCAGAGTTAGATTTGGCAACTTGTATTTATAATAAAGAAACAACCCGTAAAAAAATCGAATCGGCGGTTCAATTATATTCGATCCCAAGTACCGGCGCTTTTTTCATGATAGATCTGGATTTTTTTAAACAAATTAACGATACCTATGGACATGCAAAAGGAGATTATGTGATTCAGCAGATCGCAAATATATTGAAAGAATATTTTCGAAGCGAAGACATTATCGGAAGGCTTGGCGGGGATGAATTTTGTGTATTTTATACGGGAAAAAATAATTATGAAGTGATCGCGCGAAAAGCAGAGCAAATCTGTGAAGCCGCCCGAAATATATACTCGGCCAAGGGGAGAGCCCTGAAAACGTCCATAAGCGTCGGTATTGCAAGAAGGGTCGGCAACGAGAACTTTGATGAACTGTACCGGAAAGCGGATCAGGCGCTGTTTGTAAGAAAGGCGAAGAAGGGCAGAGACGGATTTACGATCTACGCCCATGATTCCAATAGTTAGAAAATATTAAGAAATCAGGAAGATATTCTTTTATATGCATATTGCAACAGGCATGGAATGTTTTACACCATGATCTTGACATCCGTAAAAGTCTATGTAAGGACAGGAATCTCTATCTGTAAGATATAATCTTCTATTTGGTCGATCACTGCTTCATTAAGCCCTTTTTCATAGGAAAAGCCGGACAGGGCCAGCCCCTGTCGGCGGGCATAATCAAGAATGGCCAGGTATTGTTGCGGGAGGCCGTCCCAGCCGCCTTTATAAAAGGCTCTCAGATATCTTCCTGCAGGCTGTATATGAAGCCCGTCTTTATGGGTGAGGGAAGGGATCTCGATGAACAGTTTGGAGTAATCGTCGAAACTGCCGTTTTGCAGACTGGTAACGGAAATCATGGAGCCATAAGAGGCGTCGTGCAGACGGCCAAGCTGGTATTTGGCAGTTTCAGCAGTGATCAGTTCTACTTCTTTTTCAAAAGAAGTGGAGCGACCAATGTCTACTGTTACCAGATAACGTTCTTCCTTTTCGATAACGCTAATTTCCGACAGATCCATGGCCAGCAATGTGACCATATCCTGATGGTGGTTGCACAATGTCTTTTTAACGGCTTGCAAGTGGATCATGCGACGGTCCAGGTCGGCTATTTTTTCTTCCAAAAGGCATTTCATATTTTCAGCGGAACGGTTTTTCATAAATATTTGTATTTCATTGATTGATACATCCAGTTCTCTCAACAGCAGAATTGTTTCAAGAATGGGGCTTTGATGGTAATTATAGCAGCGGTATCCGTTTTGCGGATCAATGGTGGCGGGCTTAAAAAGTCCGATTTCGTCATACCACATCAAGGTTTTTTTATTAATGCCATGCAGCGCCGCGAATTGACCGATAGTAAGCAATTTACTTTTTTCGTTCATTTTCCGCCCTCCTCAAATTATCGTACTGTTATTATATAGTTTATAATATATATGGAATCATGGCAAGCAACTTTCAACTATGGTACGGATTGCAGTTTATAGGGATCGCTTTGTTATTGCATTTCCATTTTCTTTATGATAATTTTAATAAAATTAGTAAATGATGGAATGGATGATAAAATGGCTGCTTTTGCAGACACGGACATATTAGGATCTACGATACGGGAGGAAAAGACGGATATGAGGAAGAAAAGTATTTTTAGACAGATGCTGATTCCGATGATCGCAGTGATAGGTCTGCTCGCAGCAATTATCATAACGATATTTATAGCTGCTTATGAAAAAGACATCTATGCGAGGAATACCTATTTGGAGCAGATTTATATTCAGGGGACAGACGGCATACAGACCGGGCGTTCTCAGGGAGAACTGGCGGATCGTTCTACGAGATGGTGGTTTATACAAATGATGTCGGAAAAAAAGCCGTTTATATCCCAATCCTACTATTCTGTCGCGACGGGAATGCCTTGCGCCTCTGTTTATTTCCCTATGTATCGGGAAGAAGAACTGGTAGGAATCTATGCGGCGGATATGAAGCTGGATTTTTTACAGAACCTGATCGGCGAATACTCCCATGAAGAAGACGGCAGAATATCTTTTGTGATGGATGGGGAAGGAGTCGTGGTGGCGCACCCTCATGCGGTACAGATCGAGGAGCAATATAATTACCGGGATATGACGAGGACTGTTTCCGTAAAAGATGCGGAAGGGAATACGAAAAAGGATAAAGACGGAAACATTATTACGGAACAGATTCCGTTGAAAGCTTCGGAAGAATTTGGACAAAAGATGTAGGCAGGGTTGTGGAAAAGATGGCGGATATGGAGAATAATTTCAAAGAATTGAAGGACAGGAGCGGAATTTTACTCGGCGAGGCAGAACATGCGGTCAGTTCCGGTACGGAAGGAGAGAAAAGCATTCGGGAGCTAAAGGAGCAGAACCGGCATGTGGAACACAACGTGGAGCTTTCATACAAAAGGATAAAAACACTGGAAACTTATTCTGAAAAAATCGCGGATATTGTAGGAGTCATCAGCGATATTTCTTCGGAAACGGAGCTTTTATCCCTGAATGCCAGTATTGAGGCGGCCAGAGCAGGAGATGCGGGAAGAGGCTTTGCTGTTGTGGCGGAATCGATCGGCAAACTTGCTGCGGATTCCACATCTGTCACAAGGAATATTGGGAAAATTATTGTGGAATTGTGTAAGGAGATTGAAACGACGGTTTTTGATATTGAAAAAGTGAAAAATTCTATGGTGGTTCAGATGAAGGCCGCACAGAAGGTAGAGGAAATATTCGAAAGTTATAAAGAATTGGCGGGCCAAACGGGCAGTTCAGCAAATACCATCGATGGATTGATTACGGAAATGTATGAGATCGATCATGCCATTATTGGTGCCGTACAGAGAATAAGGGATGTTTCGGAAAATACGGAAGGGCTGTCTGTGGAAGTGATCGCTTCTCTGGAGGATGAACTTAAGAATATCAGAAGTGAGGTCGGTAGTCTTACAGAAATTTCCGAAGGTCTGGAACAGGAGATGGAGAAGTTTAAAATAAGCGGTTGACAGCAATACGGACGACAATATGCATATATTTTTCAGGGGAAGGTGTGGATAAAGCGGGAGAGGAGCAAGGCATGAAAACACTGAAAGAGATCATTAGAAGGTATATGGCGGTTATTTCATTAATTGTAATGGTGGTGATATTGGCTATTATCGGCAGCATAGAAACATTCAACGAGCAGAAAAGGGCGGTGGATAGTGCTACGCAGATATTCCACCAGATCGGGCAGACTCTGAAAGAAAATGAGGAGGAGATCGAGGAAATCAGGGAAGAATATAGCAGAACCTGTTTAAATAATGTGGAAATGATAGCTTATTTGCTTCAAATTGATCCTTCTGCGGTGAATGATATCGAAGGATTAAAGCAGATTGCGGAATTTATGGAAGTGGATGAAATCCATATTTTTGATCCGAGCGGACGCATTTATGCGGGAACATGCCCGCAATATTATGACTATACTTTTGATTCGGGAGAACAGATGAATTTTTTTAAACCTATGCTGGAGGATAAAAGTCTGGAACTGGTGCAGGAGGTTACGCCCAACACGGCGGAGAGCAAAATGATGCAGTACTCGGCGGTGTGGAGCAAAAATGGTGAATTCATCGTACAAGTGGGCATGGAGCCGGTTCGTTTTACACAGGCTATGGCGAAGAATGAACTATCCTATATATTTTCCCTTCTGCGGATTGATCCGGCGGTGGATTATTATGCGATTGACGGGGAAAGCAGGGAGATTGTGGGATCGACCAATGAGGAAAGCGTGGGAGGAAAATTAGAAGATATCGGGATTTCGTTTCATGAAGTATTAAGAGACAGAAACGGATTCCACAAAAAGGTGAATGGAATTGACTCCTTTTGTGTATTTCAGCGGATCGGCTCGATTTATGTTGGCCGTATTATGCCGAATAGCGTGATGTATCAAAGGATTCCGGGAAATATGTTCTTTTTTACCCTTGGGCTGTTGCTGATCGTATGCATTCTTTCATTTTCTATGATACGGTGCATGGACAGGTACGTGGTCAATGGAATATACGGCACCAATGAGAAGCTGGGCAGGATTGCAAACGGGGATCTGGAGGAAGGTGTTGATATTCGGAACAGCATGGAATTTTTCGAGCTATCCAATTACATCAATAATATGGTGAGAAGCCTTTTAAATAATAATAAGAAAATGTCCTATGTCCTTAGCAAGACCAATATGTATATAGGCGTATATGAGTATCATGAAGAGATGAAAAAGGTTCGCTTTACGGAATATATTCCGAGAATTTTTTCCCTAAGCGGCGAAGAGGCGGAACAACTGGCTTCCGATTATCATAAGTTCCGGGAGTTTATTGAAGAAATACGTAAAAATCCGGTTCCTCAGGAACAGGGGGTCTATAGTCTTGACAAACAGGGCAAACGATACATAAAATTGGAGGAGATGGAAGAAGAAAAAGGAATATTCGGCGTTGCCATTGATGTGACGGAGGAAATTGGCAAGCGCAAAAAAATAGAGGTAGAACGGGATATGGATTTGCTGACAGGGCTGTACAACCGACGGGGGCTGGAGGCCCAGCTGGCAAGGCTGGCTGACGAGCCTGAGAACTTGTGTCATTGTGCAATGGTAGTAGCGGATGCCGATGGATTAAAAGAGGTCAACGATACTTATGGGCATGAAAAGGGCGATGCTTATTTGCAGAAAATTGCAGATATGATCAGCGCTGCCTGTGCCGGTAAAGGAATTGCGGCAAGGCAGGGCGGTGATGAATTCGTGCTGTTTCTCTATGGCTATGAGGAGAAAGGGGAGCTGCTGGAAACAATCAGGATGTTGGATTTCATCCGAAAACACTGCGTTGGAAACTTGGATGAGGGGTTAAGGGTTCCGCTTAGTTTTTCTTTTGGTTACAGCTTGAGCAGCGGGGAACTGGACTATCAGGAAATGTTAAAAGAGGCGGATGCAAATATGTATGAGGATAAGAGGGAAAGAAAAGGGGAAGAAGCGAGATAAACCCAAAAATAAAAAATGCGTGGGAACCGTGGCTGCCGCTGTTTTTCTGGCAACATATGTCCCTCTGATGGCAAAATTTTTTACGGTTGTTATGGAGGAAGATAAGTAAATAACGGAAACGGCAACGCATAAGGAACGGAAAAAATTTTGCCAAACAGTAGATGGATTGCTGCGGTCAGTCGTGGTTTCCCCATCTTTCCGGATAATTCCAGAAGTCATCCTGGCGGCCATGGTAAAATCCTTCCAGAATACGGTCAATCGCCTGGCAGGTGGGAAGGGCGTCCGCTCCTGTGCAGGGGCAATGGCCGTGTTTGAGAAGATCCTCAACAACCGTTTGGATCATTGGTTCTTCCACCGTTTCGGGATCGGGAATCTCCAGAACTTCCGTATTGCCGGATGAGTAATCGCTGATAACGATGTCGCAGTGTCCATGTACGCTGAATTCCATCGTGCCTTTTGTTCCGGTAACGATCATGCGGTCGTCCTTTCGGTCGGAGATACAGTTGAAGCTGGCAGTACCAATGATATCCTGAACGGTCACAAAGGAAAAGGCCGCATGATCCTCCAGAGGACAGTCCGTGCCGCTGTTTATGGCGAATCCGTGCAGTTCCTTCATATCTCCGAATAAATAAATCATAAGATCGATCGTATGCGGGGCAATATCGAAAAATTTTCCGCCTCCTGATAAAGCGGGATGATAAAGCCAGGAATGCTCTGCTTCCCGTTTCGAAAAAATCCGGTTTAAGTAAAAATCGACGGAGCAGACTCTGCCGATGCGTCCCTGGGACAAAAGCTGATGTATTTTTTGAAAACGGGGCAGGGCGCGGCGGTAATGCCCGACATAAACAGGAAGGTTCTTTTGGGCGAAGGCATGTACGATGGCCTTCGCTTCCGCATAATTTCTGGCAAAAGGCTTTTCAATATAGACAGGTTTGCCATAATCACAGCATTTCAATGCCTGTTCATAGTGCAGTCCTGGAGGAGTAGCGATATAAATCGCATCCACATCGGAAGCGAGCAGATCGTCGATACGGCTGAACCAATGAGGGGCCGAAAATTTTTGGGCGGAGCTGCGGGCCTGTTCCGGGTCTCTGCGCATAATGGCATGTACACAACTGTGGGGTACATCGCGAAAAGCGGCTCCGCTTTTTTTCTCAACTACTTTTCCGCATCCGATAAATCCCCATTTTATTTTTTCTGGCATTGACATGTTCTCCTGTTTTTCACATTTATATTTTTCCAATATTTTATCATAAAATATTGAAAAGTGGTAGCTTTTGGAAAGGAAGTACATAGAAACAGGTTTTCTTGCATATTGTGGATTTCATATATTATTGATATACTATACAAAGCGGAAAAACGGAAAAGCAACAGGAGGATAAGAAGATGGCGATAGAAAGGGTAAGGGAGTATTTCAGGCAATACCATATGGAGGACAGGATCAGGGAATTTGAAGTTTCCAGCGCTACGGTAGAATTGGCGGCGGCAGCTCTCGGCTGTGAAGGAAAGAGGATTGCCAAGTCGCTTTCTTTTATGGTGGACGGAAGAGCGATTTTGATCATAGCGGCCGGGGATGCCAAAATAGACAATCCGAAATATAAAGCGCAGTTTGGAACGAAAGCAAAGATGCTGACAAAGGATGAAACGGAAGCGATGGTAGGACATGCGGTCGGGGGAGTGTGTCCTTTTGGAATTGAGGAAGGAGTTGCGGTTTATCTGGATGTTTCGCTAAAAAGATTTGATACTGTTTTTCCGGCCTGCGGGAGCAGCAATAGCGCGATTGAACTGACGATTGGCGAACTGGAGGAGCATTCCGGTTTTACGGAATGGATCGATGTCTGCAAGGGATGGGAAGAGGAAGGCTGCGGTAAAGACTGAATCATGCTGAGGGGGCTGGATATGGATACGTTGACGAAGGAACAAAGAAGCAAATGCATGTCCCATATCCGTTCGAAGGATACGGGGATCGAAGTGCGTTTAAGGAAGGCTTTGTGGAAGAAAGGGTATAGATACCGGAAAAATTATAAGCGGCTGCCGGGAACCCCTGATATTGTCCTTACCAAATACCGGATTGCGATTTTCTGTGACAGCGAATTCTGGCATGGCAGAGACTGGGATGTCTTGAAACCGAGGCTGCTAAAGGGAAAGAACCCGGATTACTGGATAAAAAAAATTGGACGAAACAAGGAACGGGATGCGGAAATCGATAAAAAATTATTATTTATGGATTGGACGGTTATCCGCTTTTGGGGCGAAGAAATTTTAAAAAATACAGACCAATGCATACAGGTGGTGGAAGAAGCTATTTTTGACGGGCGTATGCAGGATACAAGAGGTAGATGAAATGAAGATAGTGTCATTATTCAGTGGTGCCGGAGGACTGGATCTCGGTTTGATACAGGCAGGAAATAAAGTGATTTGGGCGAACGACATTGATAAAGACGCGGTTGCAACTTATAAGGAAAATATTGGGGAACATATTATTTGTGATGATATCGGCAATATTGATGTGGATGATATCCCAAAGTCAGATGTTGTAGTCGGAGGATTCCCGTGCCAGGGCTTTTCGCAGGCGAATATGCTGCGGGTTTTGGATGATGACAGGAATCAGTTGTACAAATTTTTTTATAAAGTAATCAAGAGCAAGCAGCCTTCATTTTTTATAGCGGAGAATGTAAAAGGAATTCTGAGCATTGGAAAAGGTGCGGCGATTGAACAGATCATTGCTGATTTTGAAGAGGCGGGATATACAGTGGCTGTTCATTTGGTCAATATGGCGGATTACGGTGTGCCGCAGACGAGACAGCGCGTCATTATTATCGGGCAAAGGAAGGATCTGGGGGAGGAGATGCTTTTTCAATTTCCCGCTCCGGCTTATGCGAAAGATGGGGATAACCGATGGATATCGATTAAACAGGCGATTGATCATTTTCCGGATCCGGATTTAGAAAATAATGTGCTGAATCATATTTATTCGGCATATAAAGTGGTTTACAGGAATTTTACCGGACACAGGGAGACAAACCCGGACAAGCCCTCCCCTACTATTTTGGCGAGAGGGAATGGGAAAGGAGGAGTCTGCGCCATTCCGCATTATAATGGAAATCGTAGGCTGACAATACGTGAGAGCGCAAGCGTACAGACTTTTCCGGAGGATTTTTATTTTGTTGGAAATATGAATTCGTGCTACAGGCAGATTGGCAATGCGGTGCCTGTCAGGTTTGCAAGGAAGCTTGGAGAAGAACTGATCAGATTAGAAAAGGAAATGGAAGAATGAGAGTAGTATCGCTGTTCAGCGGCGCAGGGGGATTGGATTTGGGATTTAAAATGGCAGGCCATGAAATCGTGTGGGCGGACGACCTGTATGAAGATGCCGTGGAAACATACAGGAATAATATAGGAAACCATATCGTATGCAGGGATATAGCGGAAATTAAAACGGAAGATATTCCGGAATGCGATATTATAATCGGAGGATTTCCCTGCCAGGGGTTTTCGGTGGCAAACATGAACCGACATGTTGGTGATGAAAGAAATGAACTGTATAAGCAGCTGCTCCGGGTGGTGGGAGAGAAGAAGCCAAAGTTTTTTATGGCGGAAAATGTGAAAGGAATTAAAAATCTCGATAAGGGAAAAATTTTTGAGATGATTTTGAAAGATTTTGCCGGTATCGGATATAAAGTAAAGCATGAGGTAATGAATGCTGCGGATTACGGAGTGCCCCAGACGAGACAACGTGTTATTATTATCGGTGTGCGGGAAGATGTGGATTTTGATTATATTTTTCCTGTGCCGACGCATGATAAGGAGGGGAGATATGATAGAAACCGCTGGGTTTCTGTGGGAGAGGCTATGTCAGCAATTCCGAACCCGGATGAACCGAATGATTTGCCCAACCACGTATATTCCAAATATAAACTGCAATTTAACGGTTATCTGGGGCATAGGCCATTAGATCCTGGCAAACCGGCGCCGACAGTTACTGCGCGCGGGGATAATAAAGGCGGTGTGGTTATACTGCCGCATCCCAACGGACAAAGGAGAATGTCCTGCAGGGAAGTAGCTGCAGTACAAAGCTTTCCGCTCGATTATGAATTTGCCGGGAATAATTCATCCGTGTACAGACAGATTGGAAATGCAGTGCCGCCGTTGCTTGGATTTGCAATAGCGGATGTTTTTAACAGCTATAAGGGGGAAATGAAATAATGCTGGAAAAAAATTACATACCGGAGAAGCCGTTTCCGGATTTTAAATGGAAATGGGCATGTCTTCAATGTACAGAGGGATTGAATGACCCGGTTGTTTTGCTGGGAGTTTTATTCAGGATGAGAAAATTGGAGCCGCTTGGATTGAAATACAGTTCCAGGGAATTTGCCGATGAACTGGTCAATTTGTCCAACGATATAAGAGATACCAGCATTGGCGTGGATCTGGCAAGGAGGACTGGGGAGCGCAATCTGATCAGGAATTCGGGGCAGTATTGGAGGGCGCTTGGCCTGATTGAGCCAGGGGAACGGTCCGGGAAAATTAAATTAACGGATTTTGGGCGCAGGGTAGCGGATCACGATATATCCCAGGCAGAGTTTGCGGCGATCACGGTACAGACATTGAAGCTGCCGAATCCGCAGGTGCAGGGGGAAGAGGAATGCAAACGATGGATGGAAGGTGGATTGGCATTATATCCGTTAAAATTATTGCTGGAGATTGAATGCAAATTGCAGGAAATGGGGCAGGGATTTCTTACGATGGAAGAACTGGTAAGAATTATTATACCTCTTTCGGGATGCAAAGCGGAATTGCAGGATTATATTAACTTTATTCTTTGGTTTCGTGCGGGGGATATATCCCTGGCCGGATGGCCGGATTGCTGCCAGGGTGCCAACGATATGAGAATTGCCAGAGAATATTTTTTATTTTTGAAAAATTACGGATATGTGGATTGCGTACCGGGCGGCAGCCGTTTGGAGGAAAAGTACGAAATCAATGAATTGCTGCTGGATGAGATCAGGGAACTGATAAAAACAGCACCGCGGGAGAAATCTTTATCTAAAGCGCTGGATGTGATCCGATCAACCGAGATTACATCGGAAGTGGAAAGAAAAAGGGTGCAGTATTCACGTACATCCCGGCCGAACCAGGCTAATTTCCGAAAAGAGGTTTTGAAGGCATGCGGCAGATGCATAATCACCAATGTTATCATGCCGGAAATTCTGGAAGCCGCGCATATCAAACCATTTAAATATAATGGCGAGGATACTGTGGCAAATGGATTTGCGCTGCGTACGGATATTCATACCTTATTTGACACAGGGCATTTAAGGATATCGGAGGAAGGCGTGATAGATCTGTCCACAAGAGCGCGGATGGATTACGGGGCGGCGATTCCCCCGAGGATTGTCATACCGGATTTTATTAACCGGGAATTTTTAAAATGGCGCTGGGATAATTATAACGGATTATAAAAGGATTGACATAAATCCGATTTCGGACTATAATTTCATTTGTCCGAAATCGGATTATTTTGTTTCCGCGGGCAAAAGGACAGGCGAGTACCTGATGCGGGGTTTTGTCTTGGGAAAAACCAGGAGGAAAAAACAGGAGGAACAGAAAATGAAAGAATCTATCATTGCGCAAATGGCGGAGTACAATCAGCTGATGAAGAATATGGACGGGTTATATCATAATGCGGCGAGGAAGTGCGGATTATCGGACAGCGCGTTTTGGATGCTGTATTCCATAAAAGACAGCAAAGAGCCCTGTACGCAAAAGGAACTTTGTGAGAACTGGTTTTACAGCAAACAGACGGTGAACTCTACGTTAAAACAGTTGGAGGAAAGGGGAGTACTCCGGCTGGAGCTTGCGCCGGGCAACAGAAAAAACAAGAGGATACTTTTGACGGAAGAGGGGGAAAAGCTGGCGGGAGAAAAAATAGTTCCTCTGATGGAAGCGGAATGCAGGGCGTTAGCCGGTTTTCATGCCGAAGAGTGCCGGGCGTTCCTGGATCTTACACGGAAATATATCGACCAGCTTCGTATGGAAATGGATAAAATGTAAAAATAATGGAGATATTGGCCATGAGAATACAGTTATCGGATCATTTTACTTATAAACGCTTGCTTCGCTTTGTCATGCCTTCGGTGATGATGATCATATGTACGTCCGTGTACGGGATCGTAGATGGCTTTTTTGTATCGAATTATGTGGGCAAGACGCCGTTTGCCGCGATTAATCTGATTATGCCGTTGTTAATGGGGCTTGGGACAATCGGTTTTATGATCGGTACCGGCGGAAGCGCTATTGTGTCGAAAACAATGGGAGAGGGGAAAGAGGAATTGGCAAACCAGTATTTTTCCATGCTTGTATGGGTGGCGCTTGGCCTGGGAACGGTTCTGTCCGCGCTGGTTTTTATTTTGATCCGGCCGATTACTCTGGCTTTCGGCGCAGAGGGGGAACTTTTAGAGAATTGTGTTGTTTATGGCAGGATCTTGCTCTGCGTTATGCCGGCATTTATTTTGCAGTTTGTATTTCAGAGTTTTTTCATCACGGCGGAGAAGCCGGGGCTGAACTTGCAGATACAGCTGGCCGCCGGCGTGGCAAACGGCATTCTGGATTATCTGTTTATCGTTGTTTTTTCCTGGGGGCTTGCAGGAGCCGCGCTGGCTACTGCGGCGGGGCAGGTGATCGGAGGCGTAGTGCCGGTTTTCTATTTTATCAGGAAGAATGACAGCAGACTCCGGCTTGCCAGGGCCAGGTTTGAGAAAGGAATTCTGGCGAAAGCATTGGCCAACGGTTCCTCAGAAATGGTAACGAACCTTTCTGTCAGTATTGTCAGCATTTTGTATAATTTTAAGTTGATGATGGCGGCAGGAGAGGACGGGGTGGCGGCCTATGGCATTATTATGTATGTGAATATTATTTTTATGGCGGTATTCCTTGGATATGCCATTGGAAGCGCGCCGGTAGCCGGGTTCCACTATGGCGCTGGAAATCACGATGAGCTGCGGAATATGTTCCGTAAAAGCATTGTGCTGATGGCAGGGGCGGGGATTGTCATGTTTGGAATTGCTGAACTGACCGCCGTGCCTCTTGTGATAATTTTTGCGGGTTACGACGAAGGGCTGATGGAGTTGACAGTCCATGGATTTCGCCTATATGCCCTTTCTTTTATTATGATGGGCGTTAATGTATGGGCATCCGCTTTTTTTACCGCTTTGGGAAATGGAGTGGTTTCGGCAGTGATTTCTTTTTGCAGAACTCTTGTATTCCAGGTTATCGTCATCTTTATTCTTCCCCTGATTTTGGGAATGGATGGGATATGGCTTGGGGTTGGTGCGGCAGAACTGCTGGCGCTTGGGGTGAGCATTGTGTTTTTAGTTGGGGAGAAGAAAAGGTATCGGTATTAGTGTGAGAAGTACTTCGGATTGCTTTAGCGGTTTAAGCTCATGCAGGAGGGTATGTGGCTTTTTTTAAATAGAAATGAAATCGATTTCATCATAATAGACAAAAATGAAATATAAAAATCATATAAAATGTCAATTTACAAATTAATATACGATTCTTTATAATAATATTACAAAATGAAATCGATTACATAAAAGAGAATGGAGTAAAAGATGAAAAGAAAAATTATTTTTCTGGACATTGACGGAACACTGACGGAACCGGGAAGCAACGAGCCGCCGGATTCTGCGGTAAAGGCGGTTCGGAAGGCGAGGGAAGGGGGGCATTATGTATTTTTGTGTACGGGAAGAAATTACGACATGCTGATGCCTTTATTGAAATATGGGTTTGACGGAGTGGTGGCGAGTTCGGGAGGGTATATACGGTGCGGGGAAGAGGTCATCTATGACTGCCCGATGACGGAAGTACAGAAGCAAAGGGCGATGGCGGTCTTGGAAAAGAACGGGGTCTATCGCACGCTGGAATGTCTGGACGGCTCCTATACGGACGAGGGGTTCAAAGATTTTTTAAGAAACCATGGAGGGAACGGCAATAGCGAACTATTGCGGTGGCGGGAGCAGATAGAGAAGAGCCTGAACATCCGCCCTATGAGCGAATATAAGGGAAAACCGGTATACAAAATCGTGGTGATGAGCCGAAGTGAAGAGCAGCTGGAGGAGCCGGAGAGGGTATTGGCCGATGATTTTTTTTTCTGTATCCAGGAAAAGAACCGTCAGGGATTTTTGAACGGGGAAGTGGTCAACAGAGAGTTTGATAAGGGAAAAGGGGTAAGAAGGGTATGCGCCCATCTTGGAATTCCGGTAGAGGATTCCATAGCGGTAGGGGACAGCATGAACGACAGGGAGATGTTGGAGGCGGCCGGACTTGGCATATGCATGGAGAACGGAAGCCGGGAATTGAAGGAACTGGCGGATGAAATATGCCCTTCCGTAAAAGAAGACGGGATATGGAAGGCATTTTCGGCACATCGTTTGATAAGCAGATAACAATAAAGAATGAAAGGACCAGGTTTGTGTCTGCGCGGCATCCACAAACTTGAAAGCCAGACTGGCTTTGCGCAATAAAGCCGCGCAGAAATGGAGTAAAAGATGGCGATGGATTATGGGAAGTGTGCAAAGGAAATTTATGAAATGCTGGGCGGAAGAGATAATCTGGTAAGTGCGGCCCACTGTGCCACCAGACTGCGTCTGGTAACGGTCGATAATGGAAAGATTGATATGAAGAAGCTGGAAAACGTTGACGGTGTAAAAGGTGTGTTTAGCAATAATGGACAGCTCCAGCTGATTATCGGAACAGGAACAGTCAATAAAGTATATGATGAATTTTTAAAAGTCAGAGGCATGACGGCGGCAACCAAAGAAGAGGTAAAAGCAGCCGGTGATGAAGCGGATGATCAAGGCGCTGGGGGATGTATTTGTCCCGATTCTCCCCGCGATTGTGGCGTCCGGACTTATGATGGGACTAGTGGAAGCGCTGGGGAAGGCGATCCCGAGTTTTGCAGGAAGCGATTGGTATGGCATTCTCGACCTGATGGCGAATACGGCTTTTACATTCCTGCCGGTATTGATTGCCGTATCGGCAACCAGAGTATTCGGAGGAAATATTTTCCTTGGCGCGGTTATCGGCATGATTATGATTCATCCCAGCCTGATCAATGCATGGTCGGTAGGATCCATGGATGCGGCGGACATTCCGGTATGGCGGCTGCTTGGCTTCCCGATCCGGCAGGTAGGGTATCAGGGGCATGTCATTCCCGTGGTTATTGCGGTCTGGCTGATGTGCAGGATCGAAAAATGGCTGCATAAACATGTCCCGGAGATGATCGATCTGTTTGTAACGCCTCTCTGTACGGTACTGATTACGGCATTTCTTACCTTGGGCATAATCGGCCCCGTGTTCTCAATGGCGGAGACTTACGTGCTGGATTTTGCGGGCTGGATTATCACGGTAGGACATGGCATTGGCGCTATGATTATGGGGGCTTTATATCCATTAACAGTTGTATGCGGCATCCATCACATGTATAATGTAATTGAAGCGGGAATGCTTTCCGCAGCGGACGGACAGAATATCTGGATGCCGATTGCTTCGGCGGCAAACTTTGCGCAGGGCGCGGCATGTCTGGCGGTTGGATTAAAGGCGCGAAAGCTGAAAACAAAATCCGTGGCAATTCCTTCTTCCTTATCGGCAGCTTTGGGTATTACGGAACCGGCGATTTTTGGTGTGAACCTGAGATTTACCAAGCCGCTTATATGCGGTATGGCGGGCGGCGCTGCGGGCGCATTGACGGCTGAAAGCGGTGAAAAGATTGTATTTGCCCCTGTAAAGGGAAATGTGATTCAGCGGGAAGAGATTCCAGACGGCACATTTGCATCAGGCGTGCTCGGCGACGGCGTTGGGATTGAGCCTGTGGAGTCGGAGGTGGTTGCGCCTTTTGACGGGGAGATTTCTTCTGTGGCAGATACTTTTCATGCAATCGGCATTACCGGGCCGGGCGGGATGGAAGTTCTGATTCATGTAGGAGTGGACACGGTAAATATGAAGGGCGACGGTTTTGAACTCTTTGTTTCGGAAGGGGATAAGGTAAAAGCCGGACAGAAGCTGATAAGCTTTGATATGGAAAAAATCAAAGCGGCCGGGTATAGCACGACGACGGCGGTGCTGTTGACAAACAGCGATGATTATACGGAAGTCCAAGTAATAAAGTACGGAAAGACAGGTAAAATGGAAAAATTGCTTACCGTAGAAGCATAAAAGCGGAAATTTATTGCAAGGAGGAAAATAGGGTGAAAGCGGACGCTGCAAAGAAGACTTACGAAAACCGGTTTCAGAAACATTTCGACGAACTGAGGTGGCTGTACATGGAACTGTATGACAACGGTTCTATGTTTGCCGAACTGTGCGACAAAATGGAAGTTTTTTATCAGGAACGGAATAAGACCCTGAAGGCGCAGGACAAAAAAAGGGAAGCACATCCGGATTGGTATAAACGAAATGATATGCTCGGGATGATGTTTTATATCGATAATTTTGCGGGCAACATGAAAGGCGTGCAGTCAAAACTGGATTACATCGAACAATGTAACGTGAATTACATACACCTGATGCCTTTCCTGGAGACACCGAAGGGGAGGTCCGACGGCGGTTATGCCGTGTCAGATTTCCGAAAGGTGCAAAGGGAACTGGGGACGATGGAAGACCTGGCTGACTTGACGGAAGCCTGCCACAAAAAAGGCGTCAATGTCTGCATGGATTTCGTAATGAACCATACTTCCGAAGACCATGAGTGGGCGAAAAAAGCCCGGCAGGGGGACGGGGAATATATGAGCCGCTATTTCTTTTTTGACAATTCCTATATTCCGTCTCTCTATGAGCAGACGGTACCCCAGGTCTTCCCGACTACCGCTCCAGGGAATTTCACTTGGCTGGCAGAGGAAGGAAAGTTTGTTATGACGACTTTTTATCCTTACCAGTGGGATCTGAATTATAAAAACCCAAGGGTTTTTAACGAAATGATGTATAATTTCCTTTATCTGGCCAACCAGGGTATCGATATCATAAGGATTGATGCCGTACCTTATATATGGAAGGAACTGAATACTTCCTGCCGCAATCTTCCACAGGTTCATACGATCGTGCGCATGATGCGCATGATCGGCGAGATCGTGTGTCCTGGCATCCTTCTGCTGGGCGAAGTGGTGATGGAGCCGGAAAAGGTAGTTCCGTATTTCGGCACGGTGGAAAAACCGGAATGCCATATGCTTTATAACGTAACCACTATGGCCACTACATGGCATACGGTGGCGACGAGGGATGTGCGGCTTTTGAAAAAACAGCTCGATATTGTGAATTCCCTGCCGAAAGATTATGTATTTTTAAATTACCTCCGCTGCCATGACGACATTGGCTGGGGCTTGGATTACGGAACTCTGATGACGGAAGGAATCGGGGAGAGATCCCATAAAAAGTATTTGAACGATTACTTCCAGGGCTATGCCGGGGACAGCAACAGCAGAGGAGAACTGTATAATGCGGATCCGATTACCGGTGACGCCAGATTCTGCGGAACGACTGCTTCCATGTGCGGCGTGGAAAAGGCCGGATTTGAGCAGGACGAAAAAGCGATGGAAAAGGCAGTTCGAATGGACATCACGCTCCATGCCTATATGTTTATGCAGTCAGGGATTCCCGTGCTGTACGGCGGCGATGAGATCGGGCAGGTCAATGATTATACCTATAAAGAAGATCCTGATAAAGCGGCGGATTCCAGGTATATCCACCGCGGAGCGATGAACTGGAAGCAGGTGGAAAATATTTCAAAGCCGGATACGGTGGAGGCGAAGATCTTCCATGGACTGGAACGGCTGGAAAAAATCAGAAAAGAAGAAAAGGTATTTATGTCCACCGCGGATACGTGGACGATCGAGACGTGGGATCCTTCCGTATTATGCATTGGCCGGTACTTAGATGGAGAAAAGATAATTGGTCTGTTCAACTTCAGCGAATTCGATAAAACGGCATGGATCAATGAAACGGACGGCGATTATGTGGATCTGGTTTCGGGAGAAAAACGGAAAGCTGCCGGAGTAGATATACCAGGCTATGGTTTTTATTATTTAAAGAAAGTATAAAATTGTATGGCATTTACAAACCGGGAAGTCAAATTAGAGAGCTAAATTGACTTCCCCATTTGGCTTTGGGCAGAGAAGCCGCCCAAAAATGGGGTAAGAAATGAATATTGCAGAAATTGCGAAACGGGCAGGAGTGTCCAGCGCAGCGGTTTCCCGCTACTTTAACAACGGATATATTTCGGAGGAGAAGAAGGAGCGGATCCGCAGGGTGGTGGAGGAGACGGGCTACCGCCCTTCGGTACAGGCGCAGACATTGCGTACAAAGAAAACAAAACTGGTCGGCGTGATCGTGCCGAAGATAGCATCCGCATCCATCGGAAGAGTGGTGGAAGGAATTCTTTCTATATTAAATGCGAATGGATATCAGATGCTTCTTGCTGTTACGCAGAATGATCCGAAGAAGGAGCTGGAGTATTTGGACACCTTCCGGGATAAACAGGTGGACGGCGTGGTTCTTGTGGCTACTGTTTTGACGGCGGAGCATAAAAAGACATTGAAAAATATGTCCGTTCCGACGGTGGTTGTCGGCCAGCAGCTTTCCGGTTGTTGTTGTGTTTATCATGATGATTACCATGCATCTTATGACCTTTCCAGCATGATGCTGGAAAAAGGAAGAAAAAAGCTGGGCTACATCGGGGCTGTTTTCCAGGACAAAGCGGTGGGGGAACAACGGTACAAAGGATTTCGGGATGCCGTGCGCGATAAAGGCGCGGAGGAATTGGCGGAAAATTATGTGATCGCCGCCTTTACTGTTTCTTCCGGCTATGAAAAGGCGGGAGAACTGCTGGAAAAATGCAAAGACCTGGACGGAATCGTCTGTGCTACCGATACGATGGCGGCCGGCGCAGTAAAATATTTGCGCGAAAGGGGCGTGAAGGTTCCGGAACAGATCATGGTGGCGGGGCAGGGGGACTCCGATCTGGCGAATGTCATGGATCCGCCTCTTCCTACGGTGCATTATTCCTATGAAAAGAGCGGGGAAATGGCGGCGCAGATGCTGATGGAGATCCTGCATCGGGGAGGAACGGATCTGATGGAAATTAAACTGGGTTATTACCTGACAGGGCGATGACGGGATCCATGCGGTTTTGCAGCCTGGCGGATGGAAGCCGCATATTCCGAAGGAGTCATCCGAACAAGTTTTTTGAACTGCCTGGAAAAATAATGAATGGAATTATAGCCCAGATGATCTGCAATCTGGGAAAAATTCATTTCGCCATCCCGGATCAGCCGTTTGGCAGCATTGATTTTCATCAGGGAAAAATAGTCGATGATCCCATAGCCCGTATTGTCGCGGAAAACTTGTTGCAAAAGGGAACGGCCAATCAGGTTGTCCTTGCAGATTTGGGGAATCGATAAATGCTCGTGGATATGCTCCTCCATATAAGAGATAATTTTGTAAAAAAGTTCGTCCTCTCCCCGTTTACGGGCAGATTTTGGAATGGTGGCAAACGTGCTGTCCGCACTGTTGTTGCGGATCAACTGTATTAGAAGCTGCTGCAAATAGATATGAACCAGCTGTTCGGAGCCGAAGGGAACCGAAGTGTCCTGACGGCGGACTAGCTTTGTGCTAAGCGGGTCATCAAAACGGGAGGAGTAGGAAAGACGGGCTTCCTTTATGATATTTCCAAGGAGCGTGCGCTCTGACGGACCTATTTCCAATATTTTATTCCCGAAAAAATCCATGGCTGCGGAAGTGCATTCCAGCCCTATAGAAATGAGGCTGGGAGAAATTTCGCTGTTGATATGGATATGATGCGGTTCGCCCGGAGGATAGAAAACGATCTCGTCTTTGTGCAGCGTATGTACGCCGGAACTGGCGGCAACGTTGATCGTTCCTTTATCTACGTATAAAAACGTCCAGAAATGATAGCATTCTTCTTCCAGTATAAAATCGTTCATAGATTCAAAAGAACGGATGAATACAATATTATCGATGAGCAGTTCTTTTTTTAACGTAATATTTTCGTGAGACATAATTCCCCTCCTAATTATCATACGGATGCGTTCAGAGCGACGGAAGCATGGCATTTGTCGAATAAGATGAACAATAGTACAAAGCTTTTTTTTTTTTACGATTTATAATGGATAATAGTGCAGTTTACCCGGAAAAAAATAACAACAAGATATAATTCAAGTATATACGATGTGCCGGGGAAAAGAAAGCACACTTTTTACGAAAATGCACATTTGAAAAACGGATGGAAATAAGGTGAAAAATGAAGGAGGAAGAGAAATGAAGAAACCGGTTTTAATCATTATGGCTGCAGGGATGGGGAGCCGCTACGGGGGACTGAAACAGATTGACCCTGTGGATGAACAAGGGCATATTATTATGGATTTTTCCTTATATGACGCGGTAAAGGCAGGGTTTGAGAAAGTAATTTTCATATTAAAAAGAGAAAACGAAGCAGATTTTAAGGAAGTGATAGGGGACAGGATTTCCAAGGTCATGCAGGTAGAATATGTATTTCAGGATACGGCTGACCTTCCTGCCGGTTTTCAGATGCCGGAGGGACGGAAGAAGCCGTGGGGAACCGGTCATGCAGTGCTGAGCGCAAGGAAACAGGTGGATGGGCCTTTTGTTGTTATCAATGCGGACGATTATTACGGAAGAAGCGCTTTTTCCCAAATTTATGATTATCTTACCGCTGACAGAAGCGGCGAAGCTGGCAAAGAGGGCAAGTATGATTATACCATGGTAGGGTATGTGCTTGAGAATACGTTGACGGAAAACGGGCATGTGGCAAGGGGCGTCTGTACGGTGGATGCGGACGGGCATTTATCGGGGATTACCGAGAGAACGCGCATTGAAAAACGGGGAGAGGAAACGGCATATACGGAAGACGAGGGAAAGACATGGCATACGATTCCGGAGGGGAGCATTGTTTCCATGAATTTGTGGGGATTTACGGAAGGATTTATGAAGGAGCTGGAAGCGGGATTTGCTCCGTTTCTGGAAAAAGGGCTGCGGGAAAATCCGTTGAAATGTGAATATTTCCTTCCGAGCGTGGTAAACGGTCTGGTGGAAGAAGGAAAAGCGACGGTAAGCGTGCTGAAATCTTATGACAGATGGTATGGGGTGACTTATAAAGAGGATAAACAGACGGTGGTGAACGCTATTAAAAAGATGAAGGATGAGGGATTATATCCGGAGAAATTGTGGGAAGGGTGAGAAAAACATTAAGGAACACTAAGGCTGCGAAGGACGCAGCCTTAGAGTTTCTAAATGTTTGAAAGAATGCCCAAAATGAGGGCATTCTTCTTGTGGATGGTTTGTACTGCCGGGGGGCGGCGTGGGTTAGTGTAAGAGAAGACAGGAGGAAAAACCAGCATGAAGAAGAACGAGATAAATGAAATGGCAAAGGAATTAGCAGCAGATCATCCGGCGGTGAAAAAACTGAGGGATGTGCCGATGAAGAAAAAATTGTCCGCTTTATCAAAAATCTTTATTGTTGGAATGATACTGATTGCCGTTTTTGCTGCTGTGGGCCTATGGATGGTGAAAGCACAGGCCGGAAGCATTACGGGAAATTGGATGCCTTCCGCTATTTTAGCGGAAGATTTGAAAGGACTGACTGCGGATTTCAGGATTCTCCAGTATGGACATATCGTTTCAGGATCGGAGGAAACGAGGAAGAATTACGAAAAAGAAATGGAACAACTTCTGGCGGAGATCGACGAACGGACAGCGCTGTATGAAAGTTATATGAAAAAAGCGGAGGATCGGAAACTGCTGGAAGAGGCAAAAAAGGAATGGGCGACCTATTTGGAAGTAAGCGAACAGATCATGGAACTGAGCCAGGCGGGGGAATCTGCCCGGGCAGGGGAATTGATGGCGGGCCAGGCGGAAGAATATTATAAAAGCTTTAACGAAGCCATGGCAGCCATGGTGGAATACAATTCGGCCGGGGGCAGTGCTGCTGCCAGAAAGGTAGAGAGTACTTATTGGTTTTCCATGGTTATCATGCTGCTTTGCGCTATAGGGGCAATTATGGTGGGCAGTACAGTTTCGGTGGCAGTGAGGACAATCGTTATAACGCCATTGAGAGAGATTGCAAAAGCCATGAAAGGGATTCAGGAAGGAAATCTGGATACCCGATTGGAATACGAGGCAGAAGACGAGTTTGGAAGATTATCGGATTATATCAGGGAATTTATGGGCAATCTGGTGGCGATTATCCGCGATGAAAGCGCGATATTGGAAAAAATGGCAGGTGGAAACTTTGACGTTACTTCTTATCAGAAAGATAAATACAGAGGGGATTTTAAGTCGATTCTGGATTCCATGAGAGAAATTAAGCACGAATTGGGTTCCACGATTTCCAATATTTCCAAAACATCCCAGCAAGTAAGCGCTGCGTCGGAACAGATGGCGGTGTCGGCGCAGTCATTGGCGGAAGGTTCGGCGGAACAGGCAGAAAGCGTACAGCAGATTGCGGCGATGGTCAGCGATATGGGGGAGAAGGCATCGAACGGTGCAAAACATGCTGAAGAAGCCAGCAATTATGCCGGTGAAGTAAAAGCACAGGCGGAGATCGGAAATGCGCAGATGGATCGGATGATGAGTGAGATGGACATTATTTCCCAGACATCAAAAGAAATCGAATCCATCATCGGGACGATCGAAGAGATCGCGGAACAGACGAATCTTCTTGCGTTAAATGCTTCCATCGAGGCGGCAAGGGCAGGAGAAGCGGGGAAAGGTTTTGCCGTAGTTGCCAGTGAGATCGGAAAACTGGCGGGTCAGTCGGCGGAAGCGGCAACCAATACGCGGGAATTGATTCAGAAATCCATTGGCGAAGTGGAAAGCGGGAATGGTATCGCCAGAACGACGGCAGAAGCTTTTTACGCCGTAAACGATGGAATAAAGAAAGTGGTGGAACTCAACGGAATTGTAAGAGAGGAATGCGAAAACCAGGCACAGGCGGTCAACGAAATCAATGAAGGGATAGAAGTGATTTCCGGCGTCGTGGAAAGCAACTCTGCGGCGGCTCAGGAAAGCTCAGCCACCAGCCAGGAGCTTGCGGCGCATGCACAGACTTTACAGGCCATGCTGACACAGTTTACGTTTTCGGATCGTACATAAAAAAGGACATTCTGAGTAAAAAACAGGAATGAAGCACGGAAATCAATTTTTATAAGCACCCTGAGGGATGGGGTAAAACGAGGTCAGGATTGCCGGAAAGGGGACTGGCGGGGGACGGTTTTCTGCTGGAGCTTCCAATCAGATTTCACTAATGAAATGGATTATGGTATCTAACCGGACGAGCCGGAAGCGACGGCATCCATGCCTATGCTTCCTAAAATTGCCCTCCGTGGCAATTTTCTCTGGTTATTGACCATTTCATAAGTGAAATGGCTGATTGTACGCAACAGCAGAAAACCATCCCCAGCCAGTCCCCTTTCCGGTAACTCCGGCACTGTTTTGCTTCGTCCGTCAGGGCGCTTATAAAAATTGATTTCCGTGAGAATAGGAGAACAGGCGTTGACAAGGGTAGGGATATTTGTTGATGCCTGTTTTTGTGTGTGAAAAAAGATATAGTGGGGAAGTTTTCGGTGGAAAAAGAAAAAAATCGTGTTGACATCTGTGGGGAGAGTGATATAATGAACATATGAGCAGATGTTCATATATAAATAGTGAGAAGGGGTGGGAAGATATTTACAGGGAGGATGGTTATGAAGCGTAAGGAAGAGCAGATAGAGAAATGCGAATACATTCATGTGCATGAGGATGCGGTAAAAAAAGTGAATGAACAGATGCCGGAGGAAGATAAGCTCTATGATCTGGCGGATTTTTTTAAGGTATTTGCGGATTCTACAAGGATTAAAATGTTGTATGTGCTGATGTGCGGTGAGATGTGCGTTTGTGATCTGGCACAGACGTTGAACATGACGCAGTCGGCAATTTCCCATCAGCTTCGGACGTTGAAACAAATGGATCTGGTGCGTAACAGGCGGGAGGGGAAGACTGTGTTCTATTCCCTTGCGGATGGTCATATTAAGACGATTTTAAGACAGGGACTGGATCACATTGAAGAAGATGAGTAAAAAGAAAAATGAAAATGAAGGAGGAAAAGAAAATGAAGAAAACTTATATCCTGGAGGACTTGGATTGCGCGCATTGCGCAGGGGAGATTGAAGCGGCGGTAGGAAAACTGGAAGGCGTGACGAAAAGCACGGTGACATTTCTGACGCAGAAGCTGACGATAGAAGTGGACGACGCGAAGGCGGATAAAATTACAAAGGAAATTAAGAAGGTCGTAAAAAAATATGAGCCGGATGTGGAAGTGGTGGAAAAATGAGTAAGAAGTTAAAAAGAAGAATCAAACGGGTGGGCGCAGGAGCCGCGGTATATTTGGCGGCAGTATTATCTTCCCGCTTTGCGCCTTATTGGGAATTCGGTTCCTGGAACATAAGCGCGTCTCTGGGCGTATTTCTGGCAGCCTATGTCATTATAGGCGGAGATGTGGTGAAGAAAGCGGTAAAAAATATCGGGCAAGGGCAGATTTTTGATGAAAATTTTCTTATGACGATTGCTACCGCAGGGGCTTTTTTTGTAGGAGAATATGCGGAAGCCGTAGCGGTGATGCTTTTTTACCAGGTGGGGGAATGTTTCCAGTCTTATGCGGTGAACAGATCCAGGAAGTCCATCGCCGACTTGATGGATATCCGGCCGGATTATGCCAATGTGATCAGAGACGGCACCGCAGTGGAGGTAGGGCCGGAAGAAGTGGAGATCGGTGAGACGATACTGGTCAAACCCGGAGAAAGAATACCGCTGGACGGAAAAGTGGTCAAGGGAACCTCTTCCCTGGATACCATGGCTCTTACCGGGGAAAGTCTGCCAAGGGATGTGGCGGAAGGCGAAGATGTCATCAGCGGCTGTGTAAATCTTTCCGGCGTACTGGAGGTTCAGGTATCGAAGGGATTCGGAGAATCTACAGTGGCGAAAATACTGGATTTGGTGGAAAACGCAGGAAGCAAAAAATCGGAAGCGGAGCATTTTATTACCAAGTTTGCCAGATATTATACCCCGGTGGTGGTAGGGCTTGCTGCGCTTCTGGCATTGGTTCCTCCTTTGGTCACGGGAGGCGGCTGGGCGGACTGGATATACCGGGCGTTGAGTTTTCTTGTTATTTCCTGTCCATGTGCGCTGGTGATCAGCATCCCGTTAAGCTTTTTCGGCGGCCTGGGAGGAGCCAGCAGAGCGGGTATTTTAATCAAAGGCAGCAATTACCTGGAAGCTCTTGCGGATGCGGAAATGATCGTTATGGATAAGACAGGGACTCTCACTAAGGGAGTGTTCGGCGTGAGGAAGATCGTTCCGGCGGAGGGAAGCACGGAAGAGGAAGTATTGGAAACGGCGGCATATGCGGAAAGCTTTTCCAACCATCCCATTTCCAAGTCCCTTGTGAGGGCATATGGAAAAGAGATTGACGATTCCCGGATAAAAGATGTGGAAGAGACGGCAGGGCACGGCATTTGCGCCGTTTTGGACGGACAGCGCGTTCTGGCGGGGAACGACAAATTGATGAAAAGCAGGAATGTGGAAGGAAAGTCGCCGGAAGAAGCGGGTACTATCGTCCACGTGGCAAAAGAACAGAAATATCTGGGCTACATTGTGATCGCGGACGAGATCAAAGAGGATGCGAAAACGGCGGTGGACGGTTTCAAGGCTGCCGGCATGAAAAATATAGTGATGCTGACCGGAGACCGGAAAAAAACGGCGGACAGCATAGCCGGGGAACTGGGCATTACGGAAGTGTATGCGGAACTTCTCCCCGGAGATAAAGTGGAGCAGGTGGAAAAACTGCTGGCATCGAAATCGGAAAAAGGAAAATTAGTTTTCGTGGGTGACGGTATAAATGATGCTCCCGTACTGGCGAGGGCCGATATCGGCGTGGCGATGGGGGGACTCGGTTCCGACGCGGCGATAGAAGCGGCAGACGTGGTAATTATGACGGACGAACCGTCTAAGATCGCGAAGGCGATGCAGATTTCCCAAAAGACCCTTGGAATCGTAAAGCAGAATATCGTTTTTGCCATAGGAGTGAAAGTGCTGGTATTGTTGTTGGCGGCTTTAGGAGCTGCGTCCATGTGGGCGGCCGTATTTGCTGACGTAGGGGTGGCGGTGATTGCGATTTTGAATGCTATGCGGGCCATGAAGTGAGAATGAAGGGAGTTGTGAGGAGGGTGGATGGCACGGCATGACTGAGACTGGGCAGGGAAGGCGGGCAAGAGGAGCGGCGGGGGCGGGCGTTTTTTGCTGGGGCTTCCAATCAGATTTCATTAATGAAATGGGCGGTTGTTGTGGAAACGGGCCGGGGCGGAAACAAAAGGCATCCATGCCTTATGTTTCCTGAAATTGCCCTCCTTGGCAATTTCCCCCTGGGATTTTGAACCATTTCATAAATGAAATTCCTGATTGCACGCAACAGCAAAAAACGCCCGCCCCCACTGCTCCTCTTGTCCGCCTTCCCTGCCCAGTCTCAGTCATGCCGCGCCATCCGCCAGCTTATGCAATGTTGTGAAAAGTGGTTTCTATCTCCGGACTTTCATATTTTTTTTGCTTGACATATACCCCATAGGGGTATATATTAAAAAAGGAATGGTGAGACAGGAGGTTTGAATATTGGAGTTGGAATTAGAAATGATATATTGTGGGGGAGGAACGGATGGAAAAAGGCGATGGGTATAAAATGAAGGAACGGCAGGAGAAAGAGTATAAGGACTTGATTCACCGTTTGAATCGTATTGAGGGGCAGATACGGGGGATCAGGGGGATGGTGGAGGAAGGCAGGTATTGTACGGATATTCTTGTTCAGGTGGCGGCGGCGAATGCGGCGCTGAATAGTTTTAATAAGGTATTGCTTGCAAATCATATCAGGGGTTGTGTGGTGGCGGATATTAAGGAAGGCAGGGACGAAACAATCGATGAGCTGGTGGAGACTTTGCAAAAGCTGATGAAATAAACGGAAGCGGGAAGAAAGGAGGCGTGTATGGAACAATATACGGTGACGGGAATGAGCTGCGCTGCTTGCAGCGCTCATGTGGAAAAGGCGGTGGCAAAGGTGCCGGGCGTGACATCCTGTTCGGTCAGTCTGTTGACGAATTCTATGAATGTGGAAGGTTCGGCGACGGAACAGGAGATTATAGAGGCGGTGGAAAAAGCCGGTTACGGGGCGGATAAAAAAAGGACGAAAAAAGAGGCGCAAAGGGATGCTGGGGAAGATGTGCTGAAGAAAAAGGCGGAGGATGAGGAAAGGGCCATGCGGTGGCGGCTGGGGATTTCGGCAGGCTTTCTGATTCCGTTGATGTATATTTCCATGCATCATATGTTTTACGAATGGTTCGGACTGCCCGTTCCCGGTTTTATCAGGGCTGCTTTTCATGGAAATGAAAACGCGGTGGCGTTTGCGTTTTCCCAGTTTTTGCTGCTTCTGCCCATATTGTATGTGAATCAGAAATATTTTAAAGTTGGCTTTAAGACTTTATTCAGGGGAAGCCCGAATATGGACAGTCTGATTGCGATCGGGGCATCGGCGGCTGTTGTTTATGGGTGCTTTGCTATTTTCCGGATCGGTTACGGGCTGGGTCATGGGAATACTGCTCTGGTGGAACAGTATGCGATGGATATTTATTTTGAGTCCGCAGGAACGATTTTGACGTTGATTACGGTAGGAAAATATCTGGAGACGAAATCAAAGGGAAAAACAAGCGCGGCGATCACGAAACTGATGGATCTGTCGCCGAAAACGGCAATCGTACTCAGGGAGGACGGTTCCGAGGAGCAGATTCCTACGGAAGATGTGGAAAAGGGAGATGTTTTCCTCGTGAAGCCGGGAAGCCTTGTGCCGGTGGACGGAGTGGTGCTGGAAGGGAATTCCAGCGTGGATGAATCGGCTATTACGGGAGAAAGCATACCGGTGGAAAAGAAGGCGGGCGACCAGGTGGTATCCGCTACGGTGAATAAGGCGGGGGCGCTGAAGTGCCGTGCGGAAAAAGTAGGAGAGGATACGACGCTCTCCCAGATCATCCGGTTGGTGGAGGAAGCGGGCGCATCGAAGGCGCCGATTGCCAGGCTGGCGGATAAGATCGCGGGCGTATTCGTGCCGGTGGTGATCGGAATCGCTTTTCTGGCGGCAGCGATATGGCTCGTAAGCGGCTCAGGGTTTGAGTTTGCCATGTCGGTAGGAATTGCGGTGCTGGTGATCTCCTGTCCTTGCGCTCTCGGCCTGGCGACCCCGGTGGCGATCATGGTAGGAACGGGCGTAGGTGCGAAATACGGCGTGCTGATCAAATCAGGAGAAGCCTTGCAGGAAGCCAGAGGCGTAGATACGGTAGTGCTGGATAAGACCGGAACGGTTACGGAAGGGAAACCCCGTGTGACCGATGTGATCGTTTATGGTGAGGAGTGGAAGGAAGAAGAAGCAGTGGTTCTGGCGGCGGCGTTGGAGAAACCAAGCGAACACCCTCTGGCCGATGCGGTGGTAGGGTATGCCGGGGAACTCGGGCTCAAACTGCCTGAGGTCAGGGAATTTCAGGCGATATTCGGGAAAGGGATACAGGGAAGGATCGGAGATGTCCTGTATTATGCCGGAAACAGGAAATTTTTGGAAGAAAAGGCGGCGCGTTTTACGGAAGAACAGGTACGCACGATGGAACGTCTGGCGGAGGAAGGAAAAACTCCTCTTCTGTTCGGCCGGTCGGAAGCCGGTAAGGCGGGGGAAAAGGAAGAGGTTCGCTTCATGGCAGTTATAGCGGTGGCGGATACGATAAAAGACTCGTCGGCTGAGGCGATCCGGCAGTTGCAGCAAATGCATATCCAAACGATTATGCTGACAGGGGATAACCGGAAAACAGCGGAAGCTGTCAGGAAAAAGCTGGGAATTGCGGAAGTGATTGCGGAGGTGCTGCCGGGAGAAAAAGAAGAAAAGATCCGGATGCTGAAGGAAGAGGGGAAAAAGGTGGCTATGATCGGCGACGGCATCAACGACGCCCCGGCGCTGGCAAGTGCGGATGTAGGGATTGCCATCGGGGCCGGAACGGATGTGGCCATGGAAAGCGCGGATATCATACTGATGAAAAGCGATCTGCGGGATGCGGTTACGGCGATCCGGTTGAGCAAGGCAGTGATCAGAAATATTAAGGAAAATCTGTTTTGGGCATTTTTCTATAACAGTATAGGTATACCTTTGGCAGCAGGAGCTTTATATCCGTTTTTCGGCATAAAGCTGAACCCCATGTTCGGCGCTGCGGCGATGAGTTTAAGCAGCGTATGCGTGGTGGCGAATGCCCTTCGTCTGCGGAGGTTTAAGGAAGCCGCGAAAGAGAGAGGGAAAGAAGCGGAGCGGAAAGAGGAACCAGATAACAATCATATCATAAAGGAGGAAAAAAAGATGACAAAAACAATGATCGTGGAAGGGATGTCCTGCGGACATTGCACGGGAAGGGTGCAGAAAGCTTTGGAAGCGGTGGAAGGCGTTGCCTCCGTGGAGATGAGCCTGGAAGAAAAGAGCGCGCGGATCGTTCTGAACCAGGAGGTGCCGGAAGAGGAACTCAAAAATGCGGTAACAGAGGCCGGTTATGAAGTTGCGGAAATAAAAGGATAAAAAAATAAAGGAATCAAGGAAGAATAGGACGGAATGCGAACGCGCATCAACCGTCCTGTTCTTCCAGCATACGGTTATTATCGTCGGCATAGGGCCCATACATTAGAAATAATGGAATCATAGGTGATCACTTTGCCGGAACTGCGGGCCATCAGTTCGGAAGAAGCGAAAGGCCTGGTAATATAATCGTCTGCGCCGCAGTCAAGAGCGAGTACTTTTTCCTGCTCCTGGGTGCGGGCGGAAATGATCGTTTTCCAAATAAGATGCGCCGGAGCCGATGATACTTGTCAGGGGGTCGCAGATCGTGGGAGATGGCGCGGAGAAGATCAGCGCGCATTTTTTCTTTTTCCGCTTCCGCCAGAAGCCGTTCCCGTTCGGCTGGTATCTCCATTTGTTGTTTCATATGGGTGGCGGCAGCGCTGGTGATAAAGAAAATGGCGAGCATGCCGATAAAAGTAACAGGATAATCTGCCAGTGTGAAGTTTAACGCCCAGTAGGGATAGGTAAACAGGAAGTTGACGCAGACAACGCCGATCATCGATGCGAATATGCTCCAGAAATACCCGTCCGTAATGCAGGCGATCAAAAGTGCAGATGGTTTATTTTGGCATTTTTGTAAGGCTGGCGCAATATAATTGTTATGCCTTAATTTGTGTCTCAATTTGTGTCTCAATATTACAAAAATCTTTGACATTTATGTTGAAAAATGTTAGGCTTATTATGATTGGTGCGCAGTGCCGGAAAATATATTGAAAAGAGGGAGAAATATGAACAGGCAGCAAATATTGATTGTTGATGATGAAGAAGTTAACAGAGTGATACTTGGAGAGATTTTCCGCGATGATTATGACATTATAGAAGCTCCGAACGGACAGGAAGCGATCGAGCGGCTGAAAGAAAACGACAATATCGTACTGATCTGTCTTGATGTCGTTATGCCTATACTGGATGGGTTTGGCGTTTTAGAGTATATGAAGGAGAACGACCTGTTGAATAAAATCCCCGTTATACTGATTACAGGGGAATCCGTTGCGTCCAGCGAGGGAAGGGCTTACAATTATGGAGTTGCCGATGTAATGCATAAACCTTTCTATCCTCATATCGTTATGAGAAGAAGCAGCAATATTATTGAACTGTACCAGAATAAGATCAATATGGAACAGAAGCTGAAAGAGCAGGAAGAAAAGATTCTTGCCCAGGAAAGCAAGAGCAGGAAAAACAACGAGTTCATGATCGACGCTTTGAGCGCAGTAGTGGAATTCAGAAGCCTGGAGACAGGAGATCATATTAAACGCATCAAATATTTTACAAGAATATTATTAAAATATATGGCAAAATATTTCCCGAAATACGGATTGACGCCGGAAAAGATCGACCAGATCGCCAGAGCGGCAGCTTTGCATGATATCGGAAAGATCGGCATTTCGGATGCCATCCTGTTAAAACCGGGACGCTTGACGGAAGAAGAGTTCGAGACGATGAAGGAGCATACTACGATCGGTTGTGAGATTCTCAAGAATTTCCGTCAGAATGAAGAGGAGGACGATGAATTCTTCCAGTATTGCTATGATATCTGCCGTCATCACCATGAAAGATGGGATGGCAAGGGATATCCGGATCAGCTGGTGGGGGATGAGATTCCTTTGTGCGCACAAGTAGTGGCTATTGCGGACGTATATGATGCGCTTGTAAGCAACAGAGTATACAAAGGCGCTTATGCAAATAATGTGGCTTATGACATGATCATGAACGGAGAATGCGGCCAGTTCGCACCGGATGTATTGGAATGCTTTGAACTGGCAAAGGAAGATTTCTTTAATATCGTAGAAGTAATCAAGATGTTTACATTCGTATAAAACAGATGGAGAAGATCCGGGGGATGGAATAATGGAAAAAAAGGAGTTTCTTTCATCCCTTGTAGAACATGCGCTGGAGATGGTTCTCGTGTTTGACGAAAAGGGAATTCTGATCTACGCGAATGCCGAGGCAAGGGAAAAGCTGGGATATGGAGAAATAACGGATCATATACATATCAGTGATATTTTCCCGATGATTTTTGCGAGGACGGAAGAGGGTTTTTCCACAGAATATAATTTGGGGCCGGATGCGGAGAATATGTCGGCGTACCGGAAAAACCAGACTTGCTTCCCAGTGGAGGCTAGGATTGTGCGAAGCGGTGACGGGCTGTTCTGTATGGCCAACGACATATTGGAAAAAGAGTTTTTAAGCAAAGAAGTTGCCAAGGTAAGATATGAGGCCGAGGAGGCCATGAAAGTGAAATCGGAGTTTGTGGCCAATGTCACCCATGAATTGCGGACTCCGGTGAATGGTATTTTGGGCAATGTGAGAGAACTGCTGGAAGTGGAAACGGATTCCGGCAAGTTAAAAAATCTGCATTTGATGGAACGCTGTTGTGAGAACATGGGAATGATCATAAACAATATTCTGGATTTCTCCAAGCTGGAGGCCGGTAAGTTTACATTGGATCCACAGCGTTTCCATTTTAAGAATATGCTGGATTATGTAAAGGACAGTCATATCAGAAGAATTACGGAAAAAGGGCTGGATTTTGTGGTATCCATGTCCGAAGATATTCCTGAATACGTGATAGGGGATGAACTCCGCATTGTCCAGATATTAAATAACCTGATTAACAATGCAATGAAGTTCACGGCGATAGGGCGGATCAGTGTGGAAGTCGTAAAGACGGCCCAGGTCAATGATAAGATAGAACTGTATTTTTTTGTGATGGATACCGGCATCGGTATTGATAAGAAGGATGAGGATAAGTTATTCCGTAGTTTTTCCCAAGTGGATGCTTCCATTTCCAGGCAGTATGGAGGAACCGGACTGGGGTTGAATATATGCAAGGAACTTGTGGAGCTGATGGGAGGAACAATCCAGGTGGAGAGTGAAAAAGGGAAAGGCTCTAATTTTTCATTTTCTATTTGGGTAACGGTTCCGGAGGGAGAAGAGATGCCGGCATTATCCGGTTTTCCCCAGGGAGCATCCTCCGGCTTTGACCGGCGAAAGCCGGTAAGGGATAGGGAGGAAGACGATATACGCCAGTACGGCAGCGAGTCGAACAGGGATAACTTGAAGCGGACGTTGTCGAAACTGATTCTCTGTTTGGAGATGGAGAATTGGGAAAAGGCGGAAATGTTTGCCGACACGGTAAAACAACTGACCGGCGAAGCGCCGAAGGAGGTAAAAAGTACGGCGCTCCGTTTAAAGATGGCTGTCCAAAAGGAAAATTATGAAAAAGCATCGGCAGCCTATGATACGCTGAATGCGTTGATAAATGAAGAAGAAAGCGGACCGGGGGAAGGACAGGAATGAGCGCTATTCGGATTTTAATCGTAGATGATATGGAAACTAACCGGGTGATCCTGGAGCAGATTATTGCAGATATGGGTTATAAGCCTGTTTTGGCAGAAAGCGGTGAACAGGCGTTGGAGTTTTTATATGAATACAGGCCGCACCTTATTTTGTCGGATATTTCCATGCCCGGAATGGACGGCTATGAGCTTTGCCGGATAGTAAAAAACAATGCGGAAACGAGAGATATCCCTGTTATTTTTATATCCGCGTATACGGATGCGCAGGATATTGTGCGCGGCTTTTCCCTTGGGGGAGATGATTATATTACCAAACCATTTATTCCGGCAGTTGTACAGGCGAGAGTCGGCGTACATCTGCGTTTATATGAAAGCAACAGAGAACTAAAAGAGACTAACAGACGTTTACAGATTTCTGTCAGCACACAGCTGGATCAAATTGAAAAGGGGAAAAAGAACGTATTATATGCCCTGGCAAATGCAGCGGCAGAAAATGCTTATTTTGATAAAGGCCATACGGAAAGAATGCGTAAAAATTGCAGGACGCTGGCACAGGGACTACAGCTTTCCCCTATGTTCGAAGATAGAATTTCCGATAATTTTATAGATACAATAGAAATCGCCGCTCCCTTGTGCGATATTGGCAATATTGCCCTCCCGAGGGAACTTTTGCAGAAAAGTTCCAAATTGACGGAGGAAGAAACGGAGATTGCAAGGCAGCATACGACGATCGGTGCGAAATTGCTTAGTGACATCCGAACGGGCAGCGATTATAATGACTTTATAGAGCTGGCTATTGATATTGCCCATTTTCATCATGAAAACTGGGATGGAAGCGGCTATCCGGAGGGCCGGAAAGGGGAGGAGATTCCGCTCCCGGCCAGGATAGCATCATTAGTCAGTGTTTATTGTGCTTTGACGGAAAACCGGTCTTACCGCTCGTCGCTCGGCATGGATGAGGCTCTTTCCATTATGGAAAAAGATGCGGGCAGCAAGTTTGATCCGGATATGTTCCATATATATTGCAAGATCTACCGCCAATTATGCTGAACATCATAAATAATGGTGTTATTGACGGATGGTATCCGTGTTACTTTATTCATGTTATAATTTATATTATAATGATAATGGCTGCCGGGGAAAGGAAAAAAAAGGCCGGCGCTCTGGGGAGGTTGAGGCATTTGATTACAGATGAGGAGTTTTTTAGGATTGCAAATTATTTAAAAAAGCGTTACGGTATTGATATGGGCCAGAAAAAGGTTATAATGAATGGTAGGCTCGAAAACTATATGAGACGTGGGGGCTGGCAGAGCTTTAACGACTATATGGATGCCTTGCAGAAGGATCCGTCGGGAAAGCTGGAAAAAGAACTGATCGATCATTTGACTACGAATCATACCTTTTTTATGCGGGAATTCGAACATTTTGAATATTTTAAAAGTACGGTGCTTCCTTATCTTAAAAATAAGGAAATGGCACGCAAGGATCTTCGTATCTGGTGCGGGGCGTCTTCCACAGGAGAAGAGCCTTATATGATCGCAATGGTTCTTAAAGAATTTTTTGGACCCGATCATAAAAATTGGGATACGAAAGTGCTGGCCACAGATATTTCCACCAAAGTATTGCAAAAAGCGATTGCGGGCGTTTACAGAAGTGAAAGCATCGATTCGCTGCCGGACAAATGGAAACGCCAGTTTTTAAAGAAACTCCCTGGCCAGGATCAATATGTGGTGACGGATGAACTGAAAAAGGAAGTGCTTTTCCGCCAGTTCAATTTGATGAATCCGTTTCCTTTTAAGAAGAAGATGCATGTAGTATTTCTGCGCAATGTAATGATATATTTCGACGGCCCGACCAAACAGGAGCTGGTTCGAAAAGTATATGACTGTCTGGAGCCAGGCGGATATTTGTTTATCGGTACGACGGAAACGCTGGACAGGGGCAGCAGTGATTTTCAGATCATCCGTCCTTCAATCTTTAGAAAATAAGAGGGTAATAATTGTATGCGTCCAATTAGAGTTTTAGTAGTGGAAGATTCCTTGGTTTTCCGGGAATTGTTGGTGCAGAATCTGAATAAAGATCCCGCTATTGAGGTAGTAGCGGTGGCGAAGGATCCTTTTGAGGCAAGAGATGCGATTCTCAAATACCGTCCTGATGTAATGACGCTGGATGTGGAGCTTCCAAGAATGAATGGTATTGAATTTCTGCGGAAATTGATGCCGCAGTATCCGATTCCGGTAGTAGTGATCAGCGCATTGAGCGACAAGGTTTTTGAGGCGCTGAACGCAGGAGCGGTGGATTTTGTTGCAAAGCCGGTAAGTACGGGGCGAGCGCAAATAGAAGATTTCATCCATAATGAACTGAGTGAGAAGGTAAAAATAGCCTCTAACGTAAAAACGAGCAATATTAAAAAGACGGCAATGCTGCAGACGGCGCAACAGCCGACGCAGTTAAAAGATAATAATCTTATCGTGGCAATCGGGGCGTCCACGGGCGGAACAGAAGCTATTTTTTCTGTGGTCAAGGACTTTGGCCAGGATATTCCCGGTGTTGTGATTGTGCAGCATATGCCCCCGGGATTTACGGAAATGTATGCGAAAAGGCTGGATAGCCAGTGCAGAGTGAAAGTAAAAGAGGCGTGTACCGGTGACAGAGTTATGAGAGGCCAGGTATTGATTGCTCCCGGAGGCGACAGACATATGCGGCTGGTAAAGGTGAACGGCGTTTACCAGGTGGAATGCAGACAGGGGCCAAAAGTAAACGGACACTGCCCGTCGGTAGATGAGCTGTTCTACTCCGTGGCGAACGCGGCGGGGCCTCATGCCCTCGGTATCATCCTGACAGGGATGGGGGGCGATGGAGCGAAAGGGCTTCTGGCTATGAAGAAAGCAGGGGCACAGACCATAGGACAGGATGAGTCCACTTGTGTCGTATATGGAATGCCGAAAGTGGCGTATGATATTGGCGCTGTAAAATATCAAGTAAGACTTGATGAGATAGCAAAAAAAACATACACCGTTTTAAGTAAAATGTAGAGGAGAGAGAGGATGAAAATTTTATTGGCAGAAGACGATTTTGTAACAAGAAAATTTATGGCAAACTTCTTATCCAAATATGGGGAATGTGATGTGACGGTAGACGGCATGGAAGCGGTAGACGCATTTATGCTTGCCTTGGAAGAAGAAGAGCCATATGATTTGGTATGTCTTGATATTATGATGCCTGTTATGGACGGGTATCAGGCGCTGAAAGGAATCCGCAATCTGGAAAAAGAAAAGAATATTCCGGAAGATAAAGCTGTGAAAGTAATTATGACAACGGCGCTGAATGAAGAAAGGAATGTGAAAATGGCCTTTGAACTTGGCTGTACCATATATTCCGGAAAGCCTATCGATCAGGGACGTTTTGAACAGGCATTGAGGAAACTTAACCTGATTTGAAAATAAAAAAGTATAGAGCAAGATAAGATGAGGAAGGAGAAACATATGGCTGACGAATTTAACACGGAAGGCATGTTGGACATGTATTTGTTTGAGAATGAACAGTTGCTCGAGCAGCTGCAGGAGATGGTGCTGGACCAGAAGGATGCAGAATGCTTTGATGAGGACAGCATTAATGAAATATTCCGGACGATGCATACCATCAAAGGTTCATCAGGCATTATGATGTTTGATAATATAACGGCTATTTCCCATAAGCTGGAAGATGTATTTTTCTATTTGCGGGAGTCGCATCCTGATAATGTTCCGCATTTGGAGCTGGTGGAGCATGTGCTGGAAGTAGAAGACTTCATTACCGGAGAAATGGAAAAAATCAAGAGCGGCCAGGCGACGGATGGGGATCCGAGCGGAATCATCGCGAATTTGGATCAGTTTTTGAACAAGATTCAGAACGGCGGAGAAGAAAATGAGACGAAGGATCTGCCGCAGAATGTGCATGAGGAGCCGAAGCAGTTTTATATTGCTCCGGTAGCAAGCAGTGACAGCCGCTTTTATAAGATTAACATTATCTTTTTCCAGGAAACGGAGATGGCGAATGTACATGCGTATAAAGTTGTTTACGCATTGAAGGAAATTGCGGAAGACATCCTTTATTCACCGGAGGATATTATCGCGGACGAGAGCAGCGCGCAGACGATTATTGAAAAAGGATTCCGTATCCTTTTGCAGGCACAGGCATCGGAAGAAGAAGTGCGGAATATAATCGGTGTGGGTTATGATATTGAAAAAGTGGATATTTATGAATGCCATGCGGAAGAGTTCCTACAGGGATTTGATTTCGCAGAAACGTCGATCGACCTTGAGTCCAGCGTGGAAGAGATTGAGGCGAAGAAGGAAGCAGATAAGGGAGAAAAGAAAGAGAACGCAATCGCTCCCGGCGATTTCGTAATTAAGCCGAAGGAACCCGGAAAACCCAAAAAGCTTGCGAAGGATAAGGCGAAGTCCGATAAGGCGACTTTCATCAGCGTAAACGTAAACAAAATGGATATGCTGATGGATTTGATCGGAGAACTGGTGATATCGGAATCGGTCGTTATGCAAAATCCGGATTTGAAAGTACCCGGCCTGGATCTGACGAATTTCAATAAAGCGGCGTCTCAGATGGCAAAGATCTCCACAGATCTGCAAAATGTAATTATGTCTATGAGAATGGTTCCTTTGACGAATACTTTCCAGAAGATGAACCGAATCGTGTTCGATGTATCGCGGAAGCTTGGAAAGGATATTGATTTCGAGATGGTAGGGGAAAATACGGAAGTAGATAAGAACATTATCGAACATATTTCCGATCCTCTGATGCATCTTGTCCGCAATGCGGTAGATCACGGAATCGAAACCGATGAAGAACGGAAATCGACGGGCAAGAGGGAAAAAGGAAAAGTTACGCTTGCGGCTAAGACCGAAGCCGGAAAAGTATGGATCAGCGTTACGGATAACGGAAAAGGACTGGAAAGAGATAAGATTCTGGCAAAAGCAAGGAAACAGGGGATTTTGGAAGAAGGGAAGCCGGATTCCGCTTATACGGATAAAGAAGTATATCAGTTTATTACTTTGCCGGGATTTTCTACCAATGAACAGGTTACGGAATATTCGGGACGCGGCGTCGGCATGGACGTGGTAGTACAGAACATTCAGGCGATCGGCGGAATGCTGGAGATTGAAAGTACGCCCGGAGAAGGAAGTACGATGAATTTGAAGATCCCGTTGACGCTGGCGATTGTTGACGGCGTTGTTCTGGAAACAGGAACTTCTTCCTTCGTTGTAGAAACAGGGCTGGTGAAGGAATTTGTAAGCGTCAGGGAAGATATGATGATACATGAGCCTACCGGCGATGAATTCGTAATGCTGCGCGGTGAATGTTTCCCGGTACTCCGCCTTGGCGACTGGTATGGTTTGAAAGATTATCAGCAATCTGTAGAAGACGGGATGATGGTTGTGCTGGAACTGGATGGCAAGACCATTTGCATGTTTGTAGATAAACTGGTTGGCAAACAGGAAATTGTTGTAAAACCGATACCTTCCTACATCAAGAAGGTAAAAGGAATATCGGGATGTACGCAGCTAGGAGACGGCAGCATTGCCCTGATCTTGGATCCTAGTGGATTTATAGAATAGAATGGAGGAAAGGAGTATCCTATGGATGAGATAAGCAAGCCTAAGGTTGGGGCTGTGGCCATGATGGATGAACACGACACCCAAAAAGGGAAGTATATGACATTTAAATCCGGAGAGGAATATTACGGACTGAAGATTCAGTATGTAAATGAGATCATTGGATTTCAGGAGATTACGCCTGTGCCGGAAACAGAAGATTATATCATGGGTCTGATTAATCTGAGGGGGAAAATTATACCGGTTATTGATGTCCACAGGCGTTTTAACCAGGAACCTTTTGAGTATGATGACAGAACCTGTATTATTGTAGTAGATGTGAAATCTACGGTAGTCGGCCTGATCGTGGAAAAAATTGCGGAGGTAGTGGAGATTCAGGAGGAGAATATTCTGCCGCCGCCGTCGATCAGCAGGGTTGACAGAGGGCAGAATAAGTATGTATACGGGATCGGGAAAGTAGGGGATACGGTCAAATTGCTTTTAGATCCGGAAAGACTGTTAAATGACGAGGAGCAGCCGATGGCTGAAAAGACAAACGAATTAATGGTTGAGGGAGAGTGAGGGTAAAATGATACAGAATATGAAAATGAAAACAAAGTTGGTTGTAGGATTTTTAATTCCGATATTCATTACGCTTGCCAATATTATTATAGGCAATGTTACGACAAAGATAGCCGCTTCAATTACGGATCCGGTAAAGGTAGAAGAGTTTAAATTATTCTCCACTCTTCTTACGATTGCCTTAGCTGTATTTTCTGTTGTAATAACGCTGGTGATTGCAGTTGCGCTGATCAGGATTATTGAAAAATCAGTAAAGCAGCTTTCCGACGCGGCAAAAGAGATAGCTCAGGGGCATGTCAATGTGGAACTCGTAAAATACCGCAATGATGAATTCGGCGTATTGGTTGACGAATACAAAGAAGTGATTGAAAACATTAAATATCAGGCAAAGGTTGCAGAAGAAGTATCGCGCGGAAATCTGACGATTACAGTGAATCCCAAATCCCCGGAAGATCTGCTCGGCAATTCCTTAAAGCAACTTGTAGAAGATAATTTTCATATACTTAGTAATATTAAAGAAGTTGGGAATCAGGTGACGACCAACTCCTCACAGGTAGCGGGCGCAAGCCAGTCTCTGGCGCAGGGTTCGACCGAACAGGCGAGCGCGATCCAGCAGATTACAGCATCTATTGACGAGATCGCGGAAAAAACACGGCAAAACGCAGAGGAAGCAAACTCTGCTGCGGAACTTGTCGTTCAGGCGATCAAGGACGTGAAGTATGGCAATGCCCAGATGCAGGATATGATGACTGCGATGGAGGATATTAACAGGGCTTCGGAGAGCATTTCGAAGATCATTAAAGTAATTGATGATATTGCTTTCCAGACGAATATTCTTGCTTTGAATGCGGCGGTAGAAGCAGCCAGGGCAGGGGAAGCAGGAAAAGGCTTTGCAGTGGTTGCCGAAGAGGTAAGGAGCCTGGCGGCGAAGAGCGCGGCGGCGGCTTCCGAGACAGCGGAACTGATTGAAGATTCTATCGATAAAGTAAGCACTGGTTCCAGACTTGCCAATGATACGGCGAAGGCTTTGGAAACGATTACCGGCGTAGTACAGCAGAGTGAAATGATTATCAACGGAATCGCTGAGTCTTCTAATTATCAGGCGACTGCGGTATCCCAGATCAATCAGGCGATCAACCAGGTATCCCAGGTGGTACAGACTACTTCCGCTACCAGCGAAGAGTGTGCGGCAGCCAGCGAAGAATTATCCAATCTGGCGGCGAGAATGCATGATCTTCTTTCCAGCTATAACCTCGGAACCGGTTCCGGCATATCTTCAGCAAAAGCAATGGATTATGCAGCTCCGGCAGCCAATGATAACGAACAGATCATTTCCTTGGGAGATAGTTTCGGAAAGTATTAAAGGATTAAAATGAAGATGAAGGGATCAGGCGGAACATAGCAAGGAGTTTAAAAGAAAATGAAAAAGCGGGCGGCGCATTATATTTGTGCATTGATAATGCGGGCCGGGCGAAAGGAATGTGGATAAAATGAAAAATTTGAAAATTTGGAAAAAATTATTATTGACATTTATGATAATTATCATAATGTTCTGTGCCACAGTGGTGCTGGCGATTACAGGGCTGAGACAGAACGCGGATAAATATTCGGAATTTTATAATGTCGGCTATCAGGTGACGAACCGCGTTATGAGTATGCGCCGCGGCTTGCAGATGATTGTAAAGGATATCGCATTTACGATGATTGAAACTGATGAAGCGAAGAACGCGGAATATCTGGCAGATATGGAAAAAGAATTAAATCTGATGAACGAAAACGCAACATGGCTTCATTCGAATTTTAATGGGGATGCGGCGCTGCTGAAAGAGTTCGAAACGAATATTGCCAATGCGATGGCAGTGCAGGAAGAGATTCTTGAACTCGCGAAAACGGATATGCCGGCAGCAGAGATAAAATTGTTAGATGAATACCAGCCTCTGGTAGAACGGGCAGTAAACAGTTTGATCAATATCAGCGCTGTAGTGGAAAGCGAAGCGGAAAGCGATTATCTGAGTACGGTTTCCATGCAGAGGCAGTTGATTTTTGAAGAATTAGGGATTGCCGGAGGAGCGCTTATTATTACCATCATTCTTTCTATTTATTTGACAAGGGCAATTACACGTCCTATCCGTCAATTAGAAAAAGCGGCGGGCCAGATTGTAGAAGGTGATTTTGATATTGAGGTGACTTACCAGTCTAAAGATGAATTGGGAAGTCTGGCGAATGCATTTAAGAATATGACTTCTATTTTGGAAGAAGTTATTGCCGATGCTTCCAGGCTTCTACAGGAAATGTCGGATGGTAACTTTGATGTAAGAACACAGGCAGAAGCGCGTTACGTAGGAAAATTGCAGGGATTGTTATTGGCGATCAGGAAATTAAACCGTGATTTGAGTTCGACAATGGGACAGATCAATACAAGCGCCGATCAGGTGGCTTCAGGATCAGGCCAGGTATCCAGCGGTGCACAGGCTCTGGCACAGGGTGCGACGGAACAGGCGGCAGCAGTGGAAGAGCTGGCGGCAACAATCGCAGGTATTTCCCAGCAGGTAAAAGATACGGCAGAAAATGCAAGAAGTGCAAGGAACCAGACGAGCATGGCCGGAGACGTTGTGGAAGAATGCAATCGTCAGATGCATGATATGATGGCTGCTATGGAAGAAATTACCCGTACTTCCGATGAAATTGGAAAAATTATTAAAACGATTGAAGATATTTCCTTCCAGACCAATATTCTTGCTTTGAATGCCGCTGTAGAAGCAGCGCGCGCAGGAGAAGCGGGCAAGGGCTTTGCCGTAGTTGCAGAAGAAGTACGCAGCCTGGCAAATAAGAGTTCGGTGGCTTCCAATGATACGGCTGCTTTGATTGAGGGATCTCTCGAAGCTGTGGCGCGTGGCAAGGATCTTGCCGGTGCAACTGCGGAATCCTTGAGCAAGGTAGTAGAGGAAGTTCGTGTCGCTGCAGCTACCGTAGATAAGATTGCGGACGCAGCAGAGGAACAGGCGGGTGCCGTAGAACAGGTTACAGTAGGCGTAGACCAGATTTCCGACGTTGTACAGACCAACTCGGCTACATCGGAAGAAAGCGCTGCAGCCAGTGCAGAACTTTCGCATCAGGCGGAGATTCTTAAGGATCTCGTTGCAAGGTTCAGACTTCGTGCTGAATATGCCCATGTATCCGTAAATACAGGAAGTTTTGCTACCAGTTCGGTTCCTGAACCGATGGAAGTAATGGATATCGATTTAGGTAAATATTAATTGATGAAAGTTTGATGAAAGGCCGGGATGAAATGCCCGGCCTTTTTTACAGTTCATTTATACTCCCGTCTTGACGGAACGGGTAAGAGATATTATACTTTTTTAAGTATAAGGATAACTTATACTATGAAAAATAGAAATTGAGGAGTGTTGAATGATGCAGAAGAGGTATAAAAAAAGGACGTCGTTATTAATTCTTTGCATGGTATTGTCCATGACATTTTTTATTACGGGCTGCCAGAAACAGGCCGGGGGCGAAGCGCCGGAGCCGGCGGAACAGGCGGGAACCGTACAGTCGGATGGCGGGGTTCTGGGAGAAGGAAGTAAGGAATTTGCTTTTTCCGTGATGGATCAGGACGGCAATGAAACGAAGTTTGAGATCCATACGGATAAGGGAACGGTGGGAGAAGCGTTGACAGAGGTTGGATTGATTGCCGGAGAAGAAAGCGAATACGGGCTTTATGTGAAGACTGTCAACGGCATAACCGCGGATTATGATACGGATGGAAAGTATTGGGCATTTTATATTAACGATGAATATGCCCAGACCGGCGTGGATGCCACTGAAATAAAGGAAGGGGAAGGTTACTCCTTCAGAATGGAATAAATATGAAGCTTACTGCCAGAGAGACCGTTGTATTTGCAATGCTCGGAGCCGTTATGTATGCTTCAAAGGTCGTGATGGAGTTTGCCCCGAACATTCATCTGCTCGGCGCGCTTACGATCGCATATACCGTAGTTTACAGGAAAAAGGCATTGTATCCGATTTATACATATGTCATATTGAACGGTATTTTTTATGGATTTGCGACGTGGTGGATTCCGTATTTATATATATGGGCAGTTCTTTGGGGAGCGGCCATGATGCTGCCGCAGAATATACCGGGGAGGTTAAAACCCTTGGTATATATGATATTGTGCGCAGCCCATGGTTTTTTGTTCGGAACCTTATATGCGCCGGCACAGGCAATCCTTTATGGACTGAGCTTTCAAGGGATGATAGCCTGGATTATAGCGGGGCTGCCCTGGGATTTTATCCACGGTATCAGCAATTTTTTCTGCGGGATACTAATTGTACCGATAATTTCGGTATTGAGAATGGCGGAAAGAAAAGGAACGGATACGGTATAGAGAATGTGGAAGTTCAGAAAAGAGGAAAATGATGAATGACGAAAATAAGATGGGCGAAAAGATAGCGAGGATCAATGAATTGTACCGCAAATCAAAAGCGGAGGGCCTGACGGAAGAAGAAAAAAAAGAACAGGCGGCTCTGCGGAGCGAATATATTGCCAATGTACGAGCTAATCTCAGAGGACAGCTGGATCATATAGATATTCAGGAAAAGGATGGATCAATCACTAATCTGGGAGAAAAATATGGAAAAAAAAGAACCCATTAGACGGCAGGCTCTGACGCTTAGGAAAGGGATGCCAAAAGAAGAGCGGGACAGGAAAAGTGCTGACATTATGGAAAGGATTTTTCAGTCTGACTGGTATCGCGAGGCTGGCATTGTGCTGGCTTATGTGAATTTTCGAAGCGAAGTGGATACTGGAGAACTGCTCAGAAAGGCTTTGCTGGATGGAAAAAAGGTATACTGCCCAAGGGTGGAAGGCGAGAAGATGAACTTTTACCGCATTTTATCCCCGGATGATCTGGAAAAGGGATATGGAGGGATCATGGAGCCTTTGGCGAAAGTGGAAAACCTTTTTTCTGTACATGAAGCGTTTTCCGACTATTGTCTGATGGTCATACCAGGCAGTGCTTTTGACAGGGAATGCAATCGAATGGGTTATGGAAAAGGCTACTATGATAAATACCTTGATTTGATATCCGAAAAAGATGCCGGCTTGACTTTTAAAATCAGATCTGTTGGTATATGTTTTGAATGTCAGATGCAGGAAAGAATTCCTGTGGAGGCATACGATAGAAAAATGGACATGGTGGTTACGGAAAAGAGGATTTATGAAAGATAAAGTTGAGAAAGGGGGCTGTTATGAACTTTGTAGACTTAAATAGGATGGGAAAAAAAGCGGTATCAGTGAAATATGAGCTGCAGAAACTGGCTTCGTTGAAAAAGCGCCAGGTATTGGAGGCAGTTGCGGAGGGATTGATCGCGGATGCGGAGACAATTCTGAAAGAAAATGCAAAAGATATCGAACGGGGAGAAGAAAACGGAATGCATCCGGGTATGATAGACCGTCTGCGGCTGACAGAAGAGAGAATACGATCTATGGCAGAAGGATTGAGGCAGGTAGCGGAGCTGGAAGACCCTGTAGGAGAAGTATTGGAGACTTTTACCAGGCCGAATGGCCTGAAAATCACGAAAAAGAGAGTGCCTTTTGGAGTGGTCGGCATTATTTATGAATCGAGGCCCAATGTGACGGCTGATGCTTTCGGCCTTTGCTTCCAATCGGGCAATGCGGTGATTTTAAAGGGAGGAAGCGATGCGCTTCAGTCAAATAAGGCGATTACCGGTTCGATTCGAAGGGTATTGGAAGAGTGCGGAGTGAATGAGGATGCTGTCCAGCTGATAGAGACCGCAGACAGGGAAATTACTTCCCAGTTCATGAAGCTGAACCAGTATGTGGATGTGCTGATACCGAGAGGCGGCGCGGGACTGATCCGCAGCGTGGTGGAAAACAGCACGATTCCCGTTATCGAAACAGGAACAGGAAATTGCCATATTTATGTGGACGAATATGCCGATCTAGATCAGGCGCTTCCTATTATTATAAATGCCAAGACGCAGCGTATTGGCGTTTGCAATGCCTGTGAGTCCCTGGTGATCCACCGGGCGCTGAAAGACAGCTTTCTTTCAAAACTGGCACAGGCTTTGCGGGAAAAAAATGTAGAAATGCGCGGGGACGAAGAAGTGTGCGGCGTGATCGGAGATGCGTTGGCCGCTACGGAAGAAGACTACGGAAAAGAATATCTGGATTATATTCTATCCATCAAAATAGTGAGCAATATCGATGAAGCTATTGCGCATATCAACCAATACAGTACGAGGCATTCCGAAGCCATACTCACGAAAAATGAAGAGAATGCCCGGAAATTTTTAAATGAAGTGGATGCAGCCTGTGTCTATGCCAACGCCTCTACCCGGTTTACCGACGGCTTTGAATTCGGCTTTGGAGCCGAGATCGGAATCAGCACCCAAAAAATGCACGCCCGCGGCCCTATGGGCTTAAAGGAATTAACCTCCTATAAATATACCATAGAAGGAACCGGACAAATACGCCCGTAAGGAAGGAATACAAAAGCAAAACATAATGCTCCGGCAGAAAAAAAATAAAAGATAACGGCCCGGGCAGGAGTCCGGCGGACTGGTTTAAAAAAAGTGGTGCAAAGACACTGCACGATACATTCTGATGAGCCTTTGAAAGCGAAATCGTGTTCAGCATTGACTTCCACGATTTTAAGTCTCATCTCCATCGTGCAAAAGTCTTTTGCACCATCTTTTTTAAACCAGTCCGCCGGACTCCTGCCCGGGCCGTTATCTTTTATTTTCCCTAATCCCCTTATTCGGATTTTATTTCCTTCCACAAATCGTTATAGAGGCGGTCAGCATCTTCCCCCAAGTATTGGAAAGTTTCCAGATTCTGGTATTGGGAGAGGTCGGGGAAGGCGATCGTCGAGTTGCGGATATCATCGTCTTCAATTAATGCTCTGGCCGCGTCGTTGGGGGTGGAGTAGGTGATATACTCAAAGTTCATAAGGGCTATTTCCGGGCGGCACATGAAATCGATGAATTTTTCGCCGTTTTCTTTGTTAGGAGCGTTTTTGGGGATGACCCAGGAATCGATCCATACGTTGGTGCCTTCTTTGGGGATTACATATTCCAAATCAGGGTTTTCCCTTTGGGTATAAATGGCTTCGCCGGAATAGATGACGCCGATAGCCGCTTCGTTGCCGATCATTTTATCACGTACTTGGTCTACAACATATGCCTGAACAAGAGGCTTTTGCTCGATCAGGGAATTTTTTGCCGTTTCCAGTTCCCCTGCATCAACGGAGTTCATGGAAAAGCCGTTCAGCTTTAAGCCGACCATGAAAGCGTCGCGGACGGAGTCCTGCATCAAAATATTGTCTTTGTATTTTTCATCCCAGAGAACACTCCAGCTGTCGATCGTTCCGTCCACCATAGTTTTATTGTAAAGGATTCCCACGGTTCCCCAGCAGTAAGGAACGGAGTATTTATTTTCAGGATCAAATTCTTTGGATTGTTCCCAATAAGACGCGCCGATGTTGGCCTTTGCGTTGGGTAGGTTGTCAAAATTAAGTTCGGCTAACAAGTCGTTTTCCAACATTTTCTGGATCATGTAGTCAGAAGGACAGATGACATCATATTCTGTCGCCCCTGCTTCCACCTTGGGATACATGATCTCATTGGTTTCAAATTCATCATAGATTACTTTGATTCCCGTTTCTTCTTCGAATAAGGCGATAGCTTCCGGATCAAGATATTCCCCCCAGTTATAGACGATAACTTCTCCATTTTCACCGGAAGAAGAGTTGCCGCAGGCTGCCAGCGATAAAAGGATGGCGGAACATACAGATAAAAGAAATATTTTTTTCATTTTAGATTCTCCTTTCGTTTTTTTCCTTCGGTGCCTTATTGACAAGAAACAGAAGAAGAAGCACCGTGACAAAAATAATGGTGGAAAGGGCGTACATTTCCGGTTTAATGCCCTTTTTTACTTCGGTATAGATCTTGGTGGATAAAGTGTCCACTCCGGCTCCTTTTGTAAAATGGGTGATGATAAAATCGTCCAGGGACATTGTAAATGCCATCAGGAAGCCCGACAGTACGCCGGGAAGAATATCAGGAAACACCACTTTGAAAAAGGCATGGACGGGAGAGGCCCCAAGGTCCAGGGCAGCTTCGTATGTGCTTGGATTGAGCTGTCTCATCCGCGGCATGACGCACAGGATAACGTAAGGGATATTAAAAGTGATATGGGACAGAAGAATTGTTCCCAGACCAAACTTAAATCCAAGGCTGATGAAAAGGAGCATCAGCGAGATACCCGTGACAATATCCGCATTCAGCATCGGTATATTGGTGATGCCCATGATAACGGTACGCTTGCGTTTCGTCATATTGTTGATCGCGATACATGCCACTGTGCCGATCACGACGGCGGAAAGAGAGGAAACCAGGGCAATAAAAAGCGTATTCCATAGGGCATTCATAATTTCCCTGTTCCCCAGGAGCGACAGATACCATTGAAAGGTAAATCCGCCCCATTTTGCCCGCGTGCGGCTCTTATTAAAAGAAAATACCATAAGAGTCGCGATGGGCGCATAAAGAAAAATAAAGATCAGTATGATATATATTTTTTTTGCCGTGGTTTTCATCATAAAAGACCTCCTTCCCCATCTTTATCGAAGATAGCGGAAGCCGCCATATTGATCAGGATAAAAATCATCAATACGATGGAAAGGCCGCTGCCCAGATGCCAGTTGCCCGCTTGGGTAAATTCTTCTTCGATCACGTTACCGATCAGGAGTATTTTGCTTCCGCCCAGCAATTTGCTGATGACAAAGGTAGTGAGGGCAGGAATAAATACCATGGTGATGCCGCTGATGATGCCGGGGATGGACAGCGGGAGCGTGATTTTAAAAAAGGTTTGTATATTATTCGCCCCCAGGTCTTTGGCGGCATTTACTACATTGGGATCGATCTTGACAAGGGCGTTATAAATCGGCAGCACCATAAAGGGCAGAAAGTTATATACCATGCCGAGAACGATCGCATAAGGCGTGTTGATAATATTCAGCGCGGGCAGATGGAAAAAGGAGAGGATGTTGTTGATTACTCCTGTTTTTTCCAACAGTGTCTGCCATGCCAGAGTACGCAGTAAAAAGTTCATCCACATGGGAAGGATGAAAATCAATACGATAAAGCTATGCTGGTTCACATTCATATGGGCGAGTATCATAGCCAAAGGATAGGCGAGAAAAAAGCAGACCGCCGTACTGAGCAAGGACAATCCAAGAGATATCCATAAAGCCTTGGCGTGTTCTTCGCTCATCATCGCCATAACATTGTCCAAAGTAAAGGCCCCCGTTTTATCCGTCAGGCCATAATAGAATACCATTCCCAGAGGGACGATAATAAAAATGACCGCCCAAACGATATAAGGTGAAGAAAGTAATTTTAATCTGCTATTCTTCAATTCCTGCTGCCTCCTCGTCTTCCGATGCTGGTTTGTTCATGATCTGAATGTTAAAAGGATCCACTTTGATCCCGACTTCCGTTCCCACCGGGAACATGCCTGTAGAATGCACCAGCCATTCAAAACCGTTTGCCGTTACTTCCATTTCGTAATGGACTCCCTTGAAAATAAGATGGGTAACGGTTCCTTTTAAAATACCGTCGGCGGGAGCCGTAAGTTCCACGTCCTCCGGCCGTATGACAACATCTACCGGCTGATTGCGGCCGAAACCGGTATCCACACAGTGGAACCTGGTATCGAGAATGGAAACCAGGCGGTCCTCCAGCATAACGGCGTCGATAATATTGCTGTCTCCGATAAAATCGGCGACAAAAGCATTTTCCGGTTCATTGTATATTGTTTCGGGCGTTCCGATCTGCTGAATATAGCCTTGATTCATGACAACGATCGTATCGGACATGGTAAGGGCTTCTTCCTGATCGTGGGTTACATAGATAAAGGTAATACCCAGTTCATTTTTCAGACGGATCAATTCATACTGCATATCCTGGCGCAGCTTCAGATCCAGGGCGCCGAGAGGTTCGTCCAGGAGAAGCACTTTCGGTTCGTTTACGATAGCCCTGGCGATAGCGATACGCTGCTGCTGGCCGCCGCTCAGGGAATCTGGCATACGTTTTTCGAAGCCTTCCAGGTTGACCAGTTTTAAAGCATATTTGATTTTGTCGTCTATGTAAGTTTTTGGTTTGTTTTTAATTTTCAGGCCGAAGGCAATATTTTCCGCGATATTCATATGCGAGAATAATGCATATTTTTGGAATACGGTATTGAGCTGGCGTTTGTTCGGCGGAAGATTTGTAATATCTTTGCCGTCGAAAATAACGCGTCCCTTGTCAGGGGTGACAAAGCCTCCCAGGATGCGCAGCGTCGTAGTTTTACCGCAGCCGCTGGGACCCAGGAGAGTAAGGAATTCATTTTCATGAATGTTCAGGTTCAATTCATCCAGTACCGTTTCACCGTCAAAGGCTTTGGATATGTCAACAAGGTTAATTAATTCTTTATTCATTTCAAATACCTCCGGTATATGAATATTCTTACGTAAAAAATAGCCGCAGCAGCCATCAAAAGCTGGGTGGCGAGCTGACCCATAAAAGGACGGCTCCGGTTTTGGGGCTTGCTTCTATGTAATGGGTGGTATTAGGGATAAAGTAAAAAGACTCTCCCTTTTTAGCCCGTATTGTTTTTTTGCCCACGACAATCGTGATACTTCCCGACAAAACATAACCGAATTCTTCCCCCTCATGGGGGTTGTCGGGATAGGTGGAACCGCCGGGCTTTAAAGTAAGCCGTATCGGTTCCATAATATTTTTCTGGGCATTTGGAATAATCCATTCCACTGTGTTGCCCAGCTCCTCGTCCACTTTTTCAAAATAGTCCGAATCGTGGAAAACGATCTGTTCTTCTTTGGGGCTTTCGGAAAAAAATTCCCGGATATCCGTGCCCAGGCATTGGAGGATATCCACCAGCGTTGCAATGGAGGGAGAAGTAAGATCCCGTTCCAGCTGGGAAATAAAGCCCTTGGACAGCTCGCAGCGGTCAGCGAGTTCCTCCTGGGTAAGCCCTTTTTGTATTCGCAGTTCCTTTAGTCTGTTTCCTATTTTCATATAGCTCTCCACGTTCTTTCCATAACCGGCGAATTAAATGATAATAAACATAAAGTTTACTTTTACTAAACAAGCGCTGATATCCATTATACTAGGAGTTGAACGGATGTCAATAGGGAATGACAAAAAAGTAGGAATGTGGTATAATGAATTGCGCTGAAGCGCAAGCAGGTCATCAATTTCCTGCGGAAATTGGTGACAAGATATAATAAATTGCGCTGAAGCGTAATAAGCGATTGATTTTAGATGGAGGGATGATCCGATGGGTGAAGGAAAATATGTGGCGTATGTTTCAACCTACACGATGGGGAAAGGTGATAACCATGGAATCAAGATTTACGATGTGGATATGGAAAACGGGAGATTGCTTGAGAAAGACCAGGTAGAAATTACGAATTCTTCTTATGTAACGATTTCCCATAACAAAAAATATCTTTATTCTATTACGGATTTTGGAGTGGAGTCTTACCGAATACTGCCGGATGGCGAACTGGATCTGCTTGGCCATGCATCCATTAACGGGATGAGAGGATGCTATTTATCGACGGATTATGAAGATAAATACCTTTTCGTGGCCGGATATCATGACGGAAAAATAACGGTACTCCGTCTGGGAGAAGATGGGAAGCCGGGAGAGATTACGGATGAGATATTCCATAAAGGGCTGGGAAGCATTGCGGAGAGGAATTTCAGGCCCCACGTAAATTGCGTAAAGATGACGAGGGATAATAAATACCTTTGTGCGGCGGATCTTGGTATGGATCATGTAAAGGTATACAGGTTGAACCATGAAAAAGGAACCCTTCATCTGGCGGATGTGATCAGGAGCGAACAGGAATCAGCCCCCAGGCACCTGAAATTTTCCCCGGACGGTACGCTGCTTTACATTGTCCATGAATTGAAAAATTATATTGACGTATACGGATACCGGGAAGTGAACAATAACCCGGAATTTGAAAAATTACAGAATATTTCCACGCTGAACGATTATCATGCCAGCGGTTCTGCGGCCAGCGCCCTTAATTTTTCTACGGATTACCATTATATGGTAAGTTCCAACGCAGGAGATAACAGCGTGGTGCTTTACCGGATAGGGCATGAGAGCGGTCTGCTGAAGAAGGTGCTTTGTCTGCCGATCAGCGGCGATTATCCGAAGGATGCCGCCCTTTTCCCGGACAACAGGCATTTGGTGTCTTTGAATCACGAATCAGACACGATGACATTTTTCAATGTGGATATGGAAAAAGGGCTTCTTGTCATGAATGGGCCGGAAGTTAAGGTGGATAAACCGAATTGTATTATATTCCATAAAATATAGTTCGCGTTCGCAAAAGCACATGCTTGGTATTTTTGCTTCAAGTTTTATAAAAATCTTTCAGGTAAGAAATACGGGAAGACATATTTCCTATCATGGCATCCGCCAGCGTAAGGGCAGTCATCGCTTCGACGACGACGACAGCGCGGGGGACGATGATGGGATCGTGTCTTCCTTTTATTTGGATATGGATATTTTCCCCGTTCCGGTTTACGGTTTCCTGCTCTTGGAAAATAGAAGGAGTAGGCTTGACATAGGCGCGCAGGACGATTTCCGAGCCGTCGCTGATACCGCCTAAAATACCGCCGGCATGGTTGGTTTTCTTTCCGATTTTCCCATTTTCGGAAAGGAAAAAATCGTTGTTGGAAGAACCGTTAGCTGTACTGACCTGAACACCGTCGCCGATTTCAAAAGCTTTTATCGCACCGATAGACATCATAGCTTTTGCCAGGTTGGCATCCAGTTTTTCGAAGACGGGATCTCCGATTCCGACGGGTACTCCCTGGATACGGCATTCAATGACGCCGCCCGCCGAATCTTTGTCCGCCATACAGGAGGCCAGATATGCATTAGCTTCCTGATCTGCCTGATAATCGGGCATACAGGTGGAAGTATTGCGGATGGCTTCTTGATCAAAGGCATCGGGATTGATGCGGATAGGGCCGATGGATTTTGTATAGGTTAGGATGTGTATTCCGAGTTCTTTCAGAACTTTGGCCGCGATTGCTCCTGCGGCAACCCTTCCGATGGTCTCCCTGCCCGAAGAGCGTCCGCCCCCTCGGTAGTCGCGGAAGCCGTATTTCCGGTCAAAAGTATAATCTGCGTGGCCGGGACGGTAATAGGAAGCGATTTCGCTGTAATCCCGGGATTTTTGGGAAGTATTCCTGACAATGAGGGAAATGGGCGTACCTGTGGTAAGTCCTTCGAACGTACCGGAGAGGATTTCCACAAGGTCATCCTCCTTCCGGGGAGTAGAAATATTGGTTTGCCCTGGCTTACGCCTGTCCAAATATTGCTGGATATCTTCCTCAACAAGAGGAAGCCCCGCAGGACAGCCGTCAATTACCACGCCAAGCGCCTTTCCGTGGGATTCGCCCCAGGTAGATATTTTAAAAAAAGTACCGAATGTGGAACCGGACATAAATGGCCTCCTTCTATATTATAATAGGTGAATTTGCAAAATAGCTGTGTCTGCGCATCAGCGCAATTCATTGTACCAGTTGTCACCAGCCGCCAGGCTGCTGACCTACTTGCGCATCAGCGCAATTCATTGTACCACACCTTATAAGCGAAGTCCATGCGGTTATTGCCGATGGCAGCCAAAGTAATATAAAAATTTTATTTATAAAAGTTTTGATGACAGTATTGACGCTGGCTGTCTGCATACCTGTGATTATGAAGGTTGCAAGCGCGAATGCGTCGGAAGGTGCTACCGTCGATGTGGCGATTCAGTTTTTTGATGCTGCGGGAAATCCAGTTACTAATGTAAACGCAGGAGACCAGGTAACTATCAAAGTGACTTTAACGCCAAAAAATGAAGAGGGAACACCGGTAGGTCTTGAAAGTATAGATATGTTTTCAGCGGATATTTATATTGATGGATTTGAAGGGGTTTCCAATATTTCCTTGGAAAATCAAATGGAATATACAGGAACGTTTACAGTTGAGCCATGCTTTGATGCAAATTATATGCCTTCATGCGAAGTGGTAAATGGTCTTGCTTACTATAATATCAGCGTTAGCGCCAATGACCCCAATGTAGTAGGATACGAAGAAAAAAAACAATCCTTCGAGTTTAGCAAGAAAGAATCATTGACTACGCCGATAGCAGAGAGACCTACTGGCCCATCTACTAACCCTGGCGGCGGTGATTCCAATGAAGGCTCCGGCGGCAATTCCAATAACGGTTCCAGTTCTTCCGGCGGTTCGTCCAATCCCGCACCGGCAGCAGGAGGTGGCGGCGGTGGAGCGGCAGCACCTGCTGGCAATGGCGGAGCAGCTGGAAATGCAGGAGCTTCTACGGTAGGCGGTATTTACACGGCGACATCCATGAACAATGTTGCAGTAACGTCTCCGCTTGCAACAGTGGCGGCAGCAGCAGGGCTCAGCGAAGCAGACGTGGCAGCTGGTGCGAACGTAAGAACGTATATTTGCGACAGCCGCGGCAGAGAGATGAAGGATGCTTTGAAAGCAGTTGCAGAGACAGGCGGCAGAAGCGTTGTGGCATATCTCAATGTTGATTTATACACGATTACAAAAGCCGGTGTAATTACGAATGTCCGCAATACGGCAGCGCCGGTTACGATAACCTTTGGTTTGCCCGGTTCACTGGCAAACGCAGGACATAGTTATTCCATCCTGTGCCTGAACCCGGACGGGACACCAGCTCTCTTCGAAGATATTGATACGAACAATGCGACAATTACGATCAATGCAACGGCTTTTGGGACGTACGCAGTAGTGATTAATCCGTAATATATGATAGAAGAATAGGAAAAGATGCCCGGGCGTATGGCTTGGGCATTTTTTTGGGCGAAATAATGTATTTTGCTTTGTGGTAAGTGATAAAAAAGAACTTTGGCGGTCTTTTTTTAACAATGGAATAGACTTTATGCCCGGGGAGTGATATACTGTAATCAACAATTCGTTTTGAAAATGAGAGAAGGGAGGAAATATGACAGACAGCGAAAAACTTGATTTGTTACTTGAAAAAGTAAGTGCTATGGAAACCAAAATGGATACCATGGAAACTAAAATGGATATTATGGAGACGAATGTAAAAAATGTTAAGGCAGATGTAAAAGATATTAAGTTGATTCTTGAAAATGAAATTCGTGTAAATATCCAGCGGGTTGCAGAAGGGCATCTGGATTTATCGAGAAATCTGCATGAGGCCATGAGACCCAGTAATGAAGTGGAGATGTTGGCGATCAAAGTAAGAATGCTGGAAACGGATGTAAAAGAGTTAAAAGCGAAGCTGGCATAAAATATATATTGCAAAAAAAGTGCAAAGCCTGTGAAAGTATTCAGGACTTTGCACTTTTTAGGAATAAAATTCCAATCTTGTCCATATAATATACTAATTCTGCTTGGAGAGAAGAAAAGCGGAAAAGATGAAGCACGGTAAAAATGCTGGAATGGCAGAAAAGGGGTGAATTATGGCAAGAGGCGTCAGGAAATCGATAGAAGAGAAAATCGCCGATAAGCAGGAAGTGATCGAGGCATTGGAAGAGAGAGTTCGGAAGGAGAAGGAGGAGCTTCAGGAGCTGATCCATGAACAGAGGATGGCCAGATTAGAAAGCCTCGGGGAATTGATCGACGATTCCAATCTCAGCCTGGAAGAAGTAGCGGAGATTTTAAGGCAGCATGTAGAAAATGCGGGGGATGGAGCTGCTTAAGGGAGCATGGGGCATAATGATTCAGGGCGTTTGGAAGAGCCCGATATTCGTAGGCGGATATAGAGTGAATAGGACAAAACAAAGGAAAAGAGGCAAGACCGCTGCATAATAACAGGCAGCGATTTTGCTTTTTGTTTTGCAGGACGAGGGAGGGACGTTTTTTGCCAGTTTGTAACCGAAGCAGAAGGCAAGAACAACGCTCAGGCAGAATACGGCAATGTCACAGGCCAGATAATTTTTACCGAGAATTCCGGTATAAGTGAAAAAAATGACGGGAATGGAAAAAGCGCCGGTGTAAATCGCACAAGCATTTGCCTTGTAAATCCGGGGATACTCTTTTTGGAGCAGGATATTCTCCACGCTGCAAAATAGAAACATAGGGAAAAAAATTATTTTTATATGTTCCCATACGGATTCGTTGACAGGAACGACCAGTCCAATATACGGATTGTATCTGCTCCACTCATAAAAAAAGTGGGAAAGTGTTCCTATGAGAATGGTAAAAATGATACCGGTCAAAGTATAAAAGAATAATTTATTTTGCACGCTAACCTCCATACTGCAGCTGCGCTGCGTCGTAGGAACAGTATATGCAAAAGACAAGGCAATTATTTAACATTTTGACTGTTTTTTTAAACAAGGGACGCTGGGAATCCTTCGCGAGTTTCTTTATAATGGCATATTAAACAAAGCAAAGACAGGAAATAAGACGGAGGAATAGACTATGGACATTATTTATCAGGAAGAAAGAAGAATTTTTCATTTATATAACGATGAGATCAGTTATCTTATGATGGTGCTGCCCAACGGTCATTTGGGGCAGCTGTACTTTGGAAAAAGGATCGGGGTGGAGAAGGACTATTCCTATCTGCTGGAGATGATGCCCCGCGCAATGTCTTCTTATGTATTTGATGATGAGAAGATGTTTTCGCTGGCTCATGTGAGGCAGGAGTATGGGGTATATGGCAGTACGGATTTTCGCAGCCCGGCGATCGAGATTCTTCAGGGGAATGGAAGCAGGATTTCGGATTTCCGGTTTCAGGATTTTTCCATCACACATGGTAAACCGGAACTTTCAGGACTTCCTGCAACGTATACGGAAGCGCCGGAGGAAGGGATGACTTTAACTGTTTTTTTGGAGGATGAGGTGACGCATATCCGCCTGGAACTGTTGTATACGATTTTCGAGACAGGCGCTCTTGCGCGGAGTGCGAAAATCGTGAACGACGGGGAAGGGCCGGTGCATTTGCTGACTGCCATGAGTCTTTGCATGGATCTGCCGGACAGCGATTATGAATGGGTACAGCTTTCCGGCGCATGGGCAAGGGAAAGGCATGTAAAAGTAAGAAAGCTGGAGCAGGGAATCCAGGCGGTGGACAGCATGAGGGGGCATTCCTCTCATGAACACAATCCTTTTATTGCTTTAAAACGACCTGCCGCAGATGAGTTTCAGGGGGAAGCGATCGGTTTCAGCCTGGTTTACAGCGGCAATTTTCTGGCACAGGCCCAGGTGGATACGCATGATACTACAAGGATCTTGATGGGAATCCATCCGTCCTGGTTCGACTGGAAGCTGGATGCAGGGGAAAGCTTTCAGACGCCGGAAGCGGTAATGGTCTATTCTACGGAAGGGCTGAACGGCATGAGCCGGATTTTCCATAAATTATATGGCAAACGCCTGGCAAGGGGATATTGGAGGGACAGGGCCAGACCGGTTCTGCTCAATAACTGGGAGGCTACTTATTTTGATTTTACGAAAGAACGCCTGATAGAAATAGCAAAAAAAGCAAAAGAGTGCGGAGTCGAACTGTTCGTGCTGGATGACGGATGGTTCGGACAGCGAAGCCATGAGCGGGCGGGGCTCGGAGACTGGGTGGCCAATCCGGAACGTCTGGCAGATGGTATCGAAGGGCTGGCGGAAGAGATCGAAGGGCTTGGCATGCAGTTCGGGCTTTGGTTTGAACCGGAGATGGTAAATAAAGATTCCGACCTTTACAGGGAACATCCCGACTGGATTATCGAAACGCCGGAACGCCATAGCTCCCATGGCCGGTTTCAATATGTACTCGATTTTTCCCGAAAGGAAGTGGTGGACAAGATTTATGAAATGATGGAAAAAATACTCGGCGGTGCGAAAGTCTCTTATGTGAAATGGGATATGAACCGCAGCATTACGGAATGTTATTCCAGCGCTCTTCCGGCAGACCGGCAGGGAGAAGTGTTCCACCGGTATATTCTCGGGGTTTATGACCTGTACGACAGGCTGACTTCCAGATTTCCAAAAGTGTTGTTCGAGTCCTGCGCCAGCGGCGGGGGGAGGTTTGATCCAGGCATCCTTTATTATGCGCCTCAGGGATGGGCGAGCGACGATTCGGATGCAGTGGAAAGACTGAAGATCCAGTATGGCACTTCCTTCTGCTATCCTGTCAGCAGTATTGGAAGCCATGTTTCAATGGCGCCGAATCATCAGGTATACCGTAATACTCCTTTGCATACGCGGGCAAATGTGGCATATTTTGGCACTTTCGGATATGAGCTGGATTTGAACAAACTTTCGGACAGAGAGCAGGAGCAGGTGAAGGAACAGATCCGTTTCATGAAAAAATACAGAGAGGTATTGCAGTTCGGAGATTTTTACCGTTTAAAAAGCCCTTTTGACGGCAATGTAACGGCCTGGATGGTTGTCAATGAGAAACGGACGCTGGCTCTTGTAGGCTGGTATCGGGTTTTGTGCGGGGTGAATATGCCCTTTACGAGAATAAAGCTGCAAGGGCTGAAAGATGAATACCGCTATGAGATTGCCGGGCGGGAAGGATGGTATTTTGGAAATGAACTGATGAATCTCGGGCTGATAACGACGGATTACGCTTCCGGGGAGGGGGCAGAAGGGGAATTATACAAGGGGGATTTTGATTCCGGAATTTTTGTACTTGCGGCAAAGGGCATGGAGCAGTAAAAGGAGCGGCGGTGCTTTCGGCCGGAAGTGAGGATATAAATAAAAAAAAGAAGAAAAGGAGTTTGGAATGAAACCATATATTCATAAGGTGCAATATTATGAAACGGACAAGATGGGGATCACCCACCATTCCAATTATATACGATGGATGGAAGAGGCCAGGGTGGATTTTATGGAACAAATCGGATGGGGCTATGACAAGATGGAAGACTGCGGGATCATTTCCCCGGTGATCGGCGTGGAATGCGATTATAAAAAAAGCACTACTTTTAACGACCGCATTCGGATCGAGATGGAAGTAGAGGGGTATAACGGCATCAAACTGACGTTAAAGTATGTGATGAGGGATATCTATACGGAAAATATTGTCGCGCTGGGAGAGTCCAGGCATTGCTTTCTGAGCCGGGACGGGAGTCCCATCGCTCTCAGGAAGCAGTTCCCGGAGCTGGATAACGTATTGAAGATCGGCTGGAAAAACGAAGAGGATTCCGTGGATTAAGACAGCGAAAAATGGACAGACTGTATACCGGAAGCGAAAAAGTTTAGGAAGGATACAGGAGGTTCAGAATGGGAATGGATTTTAAGAACAGTGAAACAAAGGACAATTTGATGAGGGCTTTTGCAGGGGAAAGCCAGGCGAGGAACCGGTATACCTTTGCTGCCGGACAGGCGAAAAAGGAAAATCTTTATGTGGTCAGCGCGGTATTTCGTTATACGGCGGATCAGGAAAAGGAACATGCGGAAGTATTCTACAATCATTTGAAGAAGCTGGCCGGAGAAACGATACAGGTGGACGGAGGCTATCCGGTGGATCTGGCGGACGACGTGGCGAAGCTTCTGCGCATGGCCCAGCATAACGAATATGAAGAACATGATCCGGTATATAAGGAGTTTGGAGATAAAGCCAAAGCGGAAGGATTTTTGGATGTGGCTTCTTCTTTTTACAGGATTGCGGAGATCGAAAAGATCCATGGGGATCGCTTTGGACGGCTGGCGGAATTGCTGGAGCAGAATAAACTGTTTGTATCGGATGTAAAAACGACATGGATATGCCTGAACTGCGGTTACGTTTTCGAAGGGGAGAAAGTTCCCGGGAAATGTCCGGTATGCGATCATGACAGAGGATATTTTATCCGGTTCGAGCTGTCGCCTTATGAAAACAAGTATACGAGGTAAAGTGGGTAAAACGGCAAGGGTCTCTTCCTGAAGAACGGGAATCAATTTTGACAGCCTGGGCAGCAGACAGAAGGGAGCGGGAAGAGAATGGCAAAGAATGGGCAGAAGGCCGCCGGGCTGGGGGCTTGGCAGGTATATTTTCTTGTGCTGGCTTCGGAAAATGGATTTTCTAAATATTCCGGTAAAGTGGTATCAACCGGACGCAACCGCCCGCTATTCGCCGTCCGGGCTCATTGCGGGCTTTTAGTGACATCCGTGTCACCAAATTGCTGCTCTCTGAACGGAATATTAAGAAAATCTCATTTCCCTGCACAAAGCAGCTGCGAAAATATACCTGCCAAGCCCCCAGCCCGGCGGCCTTCTGCCCGTTCTTTGCCGCTCTCTTCCCGCTCCCTTCTGTCTGCTGCCCAGGTTGCCAAAATTGATTCCCGTTCTTCAGGAAGAGGGCTTGTCTGGATACATAAAATATAGTAGTATATTTGGTAAGGGGAACTGGCGGGAGATAGGGATAGCGGGAAGAGGACAGAGGATGAGAGGACGAAAAGGAAAAAATACGGTTGTCTTAGCGGCGCTTTTGGCTGCGGTCATGCTGGGCGGATGCGGAGGAAGCAAGACGCCTTCCATTGATGAGGGAATGGCGGCAGTGGCGGCTCTCGATTATGTGGGGGCGTTGCAATGTTTTGATAAGGCGATGGTGGACGGAGAAGATCTGCGGCTTTTATATAGAGGACAGGGGCTTGCTTATATGGGGCTGACCCAATACGATAAGGCGGTGGAAGCTTTTGGGAAAGCGCTTGGGTCCGGCAGCGGGCGGGTGGATGAGATCGATTATGATATCAATTATTATTTAGCCGTTGCATATTACAAGATGGGGGATAGCAATAGCAGTATTGGCGCATACAATGCGATTATAGCCATGAACCCGAAGGACAGGCTGGCTTACCGCCTGAGGGGGAGCGTGAGGATTGCCGACGATTATGAGAAGGCAAAGGCGGATTTTGACAAGGCGATTTCTTTGGCAGCGGAGGATTACGACCAGCTGATCGATATCTATCTGGTGTTGGAAAGGAACGGTTATAAAGAAGCGGGACAGGAGTATTTTCAGACGGCTCTTGCCAGCGATACGAAGACTATGACCGATTATCAAAGAGGCAGGATCTATTATTATCTGGAAGATTACGATAATGCCAGGAATTATTTGGAAAAAGCCAGGAAGTCGGAAGGGGTTGAGGCGGTTCTTTTATTGGGGCAGACCTATGAAGAACTCGGCGACCTTAATTATGCGATCAGCGTCTATAGCAGCTTTATAGAAGGCGACCAGACGAATGCCAGCGTATATAACCGCCTTGGCCTGTGTAAAATGGAGCTGAAAGCATATGACGAAGCTCTTATGGCATTCCAGGCAGGAATGAATGTGGAAAACTGTACGATCATGCAGACACTGAAATTTAACGAAATCGTCACTTATGAAAGACTGGGGCAGTACCAGACGGCGGCGAGCCTGATGAACAGTTATTTGTCCACGTATCCCGATGATGCGGCGGCACAGAGGGAGTATACATTTTTAAAAACACGGTAATAGAGATAGCACAAGATGTTGTGTCTGCATAAAAATGTTGACGGGATATCTTGTGCATTTTGTTGACTTTTGATTGGGCGGATGATACAATTCCCATATGTGGTGCGAGAAGAACTTCTAATTTGCATTGGCAATTTGCGATCACGGCAAAGGCTGTTTTATAGGTACCAGGGAGGTCAGGATGTTTCATGTAATTAAAAGAGATGGCGAAGTTGCGGATTTTACGTTGGTTAAAATCAACGATGCCATTGTAAAAGCCTTTCAGGCGACGGATATGCAATATACGAACGATATCGTGGATTTATTGGCGCTGCGTGTAACGGCGGAATTCCAAGGCAAAGTAAGGGATGGGAGAGTCCATGTGGAAGACATTCAGGACAGCGTGGAAAAGGTGCTGGAACAGGCGGGGTACGCGGAGACGGCAAAAGCATTTATCCTTTATCGCAAACAGAGGGAGAAGATGCGCAATATGAAATCTACGATCCTCGATTATAAAGACGTGGTGAACAGCTATGTAAAGGTAGAGGACTGGCGGGTAAAAGAAAATTCCACGGTAACGTATTCGGTCGGGGGGCTGATCCTGAGCAACTCCGGGGCGGTTACGGCGAATTACTGGCTTTCGGAAATCTATGATAACGAGATTGCGGAGGCGCACAGGAACGCGGATATCCATATCCACGATCTTTCCATGCTGACCGGTTATTGTGCCGGCTGGTCGCTGAAGCAGTTAATACAGGAAGGGCTGGGCGGCATTACAGGCAAGATCACATCCGCTCCGGCGGCGCATCTTTCCGTATTATGCAATCAGATGGTAAACTTTCTTGGGATTATGCAGAATGAATGGGCGGGCGCACAGGCATTTTCTTCTTTTGACACCTATCTGGCTCCTTTTGTTAAGGTGGATGGCCTGGCTTACCCGGAAGTGAAAAAATGTATTGAATCTTTTATTTATGGCGTGAATACGCCCAGCCGGTGGGGGACACAGGCTCCTTTTTCCAATATTACCCTGGATTGGACCGTGCCGGATGATCTGGCGGAACTGCCGGCGATCGTGGGCGGCAGGGAGATGGATTTTAAATATAAAGACTGTAAAAAAGAAATGGATATGGTAAATAAGGCGTTTATCGAAACGATGATAGACGGGGACGCCAATGGAAGGGGATTTCAATATCCTATTCCTACCTATTCCATTACCAGGGATTTTGACTGGTCGGACAACGAAAACAACCGGCTGCTGTTTGAAATGACAGCAAAATACGGAACTCCATATTTTTCCAACTATATTAATTCGGATATGGAACCAGGGGATGTGCGCAGCATGTGCTGCAGACTGCGGCTGGATTTGAGAGAATTGAGAAAAAAGACGGGAGGCTTCTTCGGTTCCGGCGAAAGCACCGGAAGCGTAGGCGTAGTAACGATCAATATGCCGCGTCTGGCGTATCTGTCCGCGAATAAGGATGATTTTTACAGACGGTTGAACCGGATGATGGATATTGCCGCCCGCTCCCTGAAAATCAAGAGGGGAGTGATAACGAAGCTTCTGGAAGAAGGGCTCTATCCTTACACGAAGCGTTATCTGGGGAATTTTAATAATCATTTTTCAACGATCGGACTGGTGGGGATGAACGAAGCGGGCCTGAATGCCAACTGGCTCAGGGCGGATTTGAGCGACGGGAAGACCCAGGAGTTTGTAAAAGAAGTATTGAACCATATGAGGAACCGGCTTTCCGATTATCAGGAAATGTACGGGGATTTGTATAATCTGGAGGCTACTCCGGCAGAAAGCACGGCTTATCGTCTGGCGAAGCATGATAAAAAAAGATGGCCCGGTATTCAGACGGCGGGAAGCGAGGGGGATACGCCTTACTATACCAATTCCTCCCATCTTCCGGTGAATTATACGGCGGATATTTTTGATGCGCTGGATATTCAGGACGAACTTCAGACTCTATATACATCGGGTACGGTGTTCCACGCTTTTTTGGGCGAAAAACTGCCGGACTGGAAGGCGGCGGCGGGTCTGGTCAGAACGATTGCCGAGAATTACAGGCTGCCCTATTATACGATGTCGCCGACTTATTCGATCTGCCGGCAGCACGGATACCTGGCAGGGGAGAAAAAAATATGCCCGCATTGCGGCAAGGCGACGGAGGTATACAGCCGTATTACCGGATATTACCGGCCGGTACAGAACTGGAACGATGGAAAACTCCAGGAATATGCAAACCGCAAGGAATACGACGCGGAGAATTCCTGCCTGAAGCGGCCGTCGGCGAGCCTTGTGACGCTGTCAGGGAAGGCTGAAAGGGCGGATGTAAAGATAAAACGGCCGGAAAATATAAAGTATCTCTTTACGACAAAAACATGTCCCAACTGTAAGCTGGCAAAGGAATATTTGCAGGGGGAACAGTATGTGACGATAGATGCAGAAGAAAATACGGAGCTGGCGTACAGGTATGGAGTCATGCAGGCGCCTACGCTGGTAGTTGTAAACGGAGACGATTTTAAAAAGTACGTTAATGTTTCAAACATAAGGAAGTATATGGATGCTGTAGTACAATCTTCTATTTCATAAATCAAATTCAGATCAGGGGAAAGGAGTACGAAAAGAGATGGAAAATATTTATTTAAGGGTAAAAGGCATCATTAAGCAGGATGACAAATATCTTTTGATCAAAAGATGGGTGGACGACAGGATCCCGGATCCGTTTTTATGGGAGTTCGTGGATGCGGAAGTGAACTACGGGGAGGCGCCTGACGAGGCTGTCATCAGGGCGATTGAGGAAATTCTTTCGGTGGAAGGAAGAATAGAACGCATTGTTTATACATGGTCCAATATGATCGGAGATTCCCAATGCGTGGGAATCGCTTATATCTGCTCTCTGGAAGATGACAGCAGCATTATACTTGGAGAAGAATATGGGGAATGGGAATGGGTGGAAAGAGACCAGTTTCCGGAGTATATTGAGAATAAATATGTGCTGAATGATTTGGAAGGTTTGGAACTATAGAGGGATAAGAGGAGAAAAGGAATGATTCAAAAACTGACGGAAAAAATTAAAAAAACGAAAGCCCCTGTGGTGGTGGGACTGGATCCTATGCTGGATTATATCCCGGAACATATTGCCCGGAAGGCGTATCAGGAGTTTGGCGAGACGTTGGAGGGGGCAGCGGAGGCTGTCTGGCAGTTTAATAAGGAAATCATTGATCATATCTGGGATTTGATTCCGGCAGTGAAGCCTCAGATTGCGATGTATGAACAGTTTGGCCTGGAAGGGCTTAAGGTTTTTAAGAAAACGTTGGATTATTGCAAGGAAAAAGATCTTGTCGTGATCGGAGACATCAAAAGGGGCGATATCGGCTCCACTTCCAAAGCCTACGCGGTCGGGCATCTGGGAAGAGTCCAGGTCGGGGGGAAATCTTATGCAGGTTTTGATGAAGATTTTGCCACGGTAAATCCTTATTTCGGCACAGACGGCATAAAGCCTTTTATCGATGTGTGCAAACAGGAAAAGAAGGGGGTTTTCATTTTGGTGAAGACGTCTAATCCAAGCAGCGGCGAATTTCAGGATCGTTTGGCGGATGGACGGCCTTTGTATGAGATTGTCGGAGAAAAGGTGGCTGAATGGGGCGAATCCTGCATGGGGGATTCCTACAGCTATGTGGGTGCAGTGGTAGGCGCGACTTATCCGGAGATGGGAAGAGTATTGCGCCGGATCATGCCTAAGGCATATATTCTCGTACCCGGCTATGGCGCTCAGGGGGGAAAAGGAGAGGATCTTGTGGATTTCTTCCATGAAGACGGTCTGGGAGCTATTGTCAATTCTTCCAGAGGAATTATTGCGGCTTATCAGCAGGAAAAATACGCGAAGTTCGGAGCGCAGCATTTTGGAGAAGCGGCCCGCGCGGCGGTGGAAGATATGAGAGACGACATTATGTCTGCTTTGAACCGGAGAGGGTGAATATAACAGGTTGTAACGGGATGCATAACGGTTGCACCCTAATAGTAAATATGGTAAAATTGGGGAAATATTTCGCAATGGAATGATAAATGATAATAGATAAAACCTGTGACGCGGAGGATTACGGATATATGGAACAGTATAAAGAGGAATTTATTCGATTTATGGTAGACAGCCAGGTGCTGAAATTCGGAGAGTTTACTTTGAAAAGCGGGCGCAAATCCCCTTTTTTTATGAATGCCGGGGGATATGTGACGGGAACGCAGTTAAGGAAACTGGGAGAATATTATGCCAGGGCGATTCATGACAACTACGGTTTGGATTTCGATGTACTGTTCGGCCCCGCATATAAGGGAATTCCGCTCAGTGTGGCAACGGCTATGGCGATCAGTGAGTTATACGGCAAAGATGTAAAATATTGTTCTAACCGGAAGGAAGAGAAAGACCATGGCGATACCGGCATTCTTTTAGGAAGCAAATTAAAGGATGGAGACAGGGTCGTAATCATAGAGGATGTGACTACCTCTGGCAAGTCGATTGAAGAAACGTTTCCTATATTGAAGGCACAGGCGGACGTGGAGATCAAAGGGCTTATGGTATCCTTGAACCGTATGGAAAAGGGACAGGGAGAAATGAGCGCGCTGCAGGAAATCAAGGAAAAATACGGATTTGATGCTAATGCCATCGTAACGATGGGAGAGGTAGTGGAATATTTGTATGGCAGACCGTATCATGGTACAATATATATTGATGATGAATGTAAGGCGTCGATCGACGCATACTATAAGCAATACGGCGCAAGAGAATAAGGAAAACAGGAATGGAGGAAGGGCATGGAAGAAAAAATATATAAGACCATGAGCGGCTCGGGAGCTTTGAATATTGTAGTGGGAGTAGTCACCCTGGTGGCCGGGATTACAGGAGGAGTTCTTCTGATTATAAGCGGAGCGAAGCTGCTTTCGAGCAAATCAAAGATACTGTTTTAGCAAGGGTGGGCATTTCCGGAAAAGGAATGCCCATTCGGAGATTAAACGATAATGGAGGCATGGCTGTTAAAATGGTTCAGAAAAAAGGCCGCAAGGGAAAAAAGAGAAGCGGTTATATATTTACGGTACGGAAGCACCCGGAAAAGGGAATTATGTCAACGATTTTGGGCACGCTTTCGATTCTTTCGGTGGGAGCCGCAGTCTATCTGGCATACAGGAACGGAGGGGATGCGCTGCCGCAGTATGGGGCCGCCGTATTTCTTGTCACTCTTTTTTCCATAGCAGGGTTGGTACTCGGCATATTGTCCAGAATAGAGAAGGATAACTATTATTTGTTTCCCCATTTGGGCATAGGGCTGAACGTGCTTTGCCTTGCGATGATTAGTTTTATTTTATATGCCGGAATATAAGTGGAACAGGAGCGGAACAGCGGTATGGATATGGCAGAAAATGTAAAAGAAAGATATGAACTGGCAAAGGAACGTATTTTGGAAGTTTTGGAGGAGGACGGCGTCCGGGGGGAATACGGCATATATTTCCGAAAAACGGCGGCCTTTGTAGGAGAAATGACAGATGCCTATGATTATGTGGACAGCGGAAAGCTGTATGAGGCATCTTTGGAAGAATTGCAGGAAAGAAACCGGAGACTGTACAGGGACATCCTGCCCGGGAATTATGACGGAAGTTATGGAAATCCATCTTATGCCGTAAAAAAATTGGGAGATGGCTACGGACAGCTTCTTTCTTTTCTTTATACGGAGTTAAGGAGCCTGATCGCTTTTGCTTATGAAACGAATCTGTTTGAAATGACGATTCGGATGGAATTGTTCCTCGAAATATACAGCGCTTTTACCTGTGCGGAGGAAGAGGGAAAAGAAGCACCGGATTATGAGGAGATCAGGCAGATCATTTATTGGTTTGTCAGCGATTATTCGGAATTGTCAGCGAAAAAGCGCCTTCGGGAACAGCTTTGCCCGGAGGAAGATTTTGCGTTGAGGATTATTATGGACAGCGATTTGGAGGATATACGGTATCTGTATTATTTTGGAGAATATATTACGGAGGAAGAACTGGAAACAGCAAAGCATTTGAATGGAATGAGGCCGGAAGAGATCAGGCGGATGGCCGATACCTACACCGAAGGATACCGGATCGGTTTTGAAGTGTATGAAAAGGATATTTCGAAAAAGAAAACCGTGAATATTCTCTATTGCCTTGGGTTTGAACGGATGATAAGGGCGGCGGTGGAAAATTTTGCAAAAATGGGACTGAGTCCCGCCATATACAGGGCAAGGGAAAGCGTCCTGTGGGGAAAAAGCATTCGTAAAAATGGGTTTTACGGGGCTATCGCCAACAGGCAGTATGAGTATGATCATAAAGAGGATCAGGCGCTGTATTTGGACAGACAGTATACCAACCGCAGACTGGAAGTAATGAAAGAGGCTTTTGAGGCTCTCAAAGAAGAAGCGGCATTGCTTGGCGGACCTGCGGTAGTGGAAGTGTTTGGGGAAGAGCCCTTTGTGCCGGAGGTAAAGGAGGAGGCTTTAAAACTTTCCGAAAAGCAGCAAAAACTGGAAGTGGATGCCATGGCAGCAGCGGGAGAACTGAGAAATGAATATATCAGAGGGGAAGAACGGAGCTATACAATCATTGCTTTTCCGGTTCCTTCGATCGGGGAAAAATATGAAGAAATCTTTGATGAGACCGTCAGGATCAATACGTTGGACTATAACCTTTACCGGGAGATCCAGCAGACGATGATCGAGGCATTGGACAGAGCGGATCATGTGACAATAAAGGGGATGGGAAAAAACAGGACGGATTTGAAAATAAAACTTCATGAACTGAACGACCCGGATAAAGAAACAAACTTTGAAAACTGTGTGGCGGATGTGAATATTCCGGTGGGCGAAGTATTTACCTCCCCGCTTTTAAAAGGAACGGAAGGTCTGCTCCATGTAAGTCGGGTCTTTTTAAACGGATTGGAATACAGAGACCTGGAAATGACTTTTACCGATGGAATGATAAGCAGTTATCGCTGCGGAAATTTTGCGTCGGAAGAGGAAAACAAAAAATATATCAAGGATCATGTTCTGTTCCGGCATGACACGCTGCCTATGGGTGAGTTTGCCATTGGAACCAATACGGCTGCCTATGTTATGGCGAAAAAATACGGGATCGGGGATAAACTGCCCATATTGATTGCAGAGAAGATGGGGCCGCACTTTGCGGTAGGGGATACCTGTTATTCCCATGAAGAAGAGCTGGTTACTTACAATCCGGACGGAAAGGCGATGGCTGCCAAAGAAAACGAAGTGTCGGCGCTGCGCCATACGAACAAGGGAAAGGCTTATTTTAACTGCCATACGGATATTACAATCCCTTATGATGAACTGGGAGAATTGGCAGCGGTGGACAGGGACGGAAAGAAGGAAGCGATTATCAGGGAAGGACGTTTTGTCCTGAAAGGATGCGAAGCCTTGAACCGCCCGCTGGATGAATAGAAAATATGCGAAAATATGGGTTGCGTGTGAAAACATTTTTTAGTAAACTAAGAAATGGAACAATATATGTTTAAAGGAGATAAAACGGTTATGGCAAGGGTTGGGATTGTAATGGGAAGCGATTCGGATATGCCGGTTATGGCAAAGGCCGCCCAGGTTTTGGATGAATTGGGGATTTCTTATGAAATGAGGATTATTTCGGCTCACAGAGAGCCGGATGTGTTTTTTGAATATGCGAATATGGCGGAAGAAAAGGGATTTAAGGTAATTATCGCGGGAGCGGGCATGGCGGCCCATCTGCCGGGCATGTGCGCGGCAATTTTTCCCATGCCGGTGATCGGTATTCCAATGCATACCACTTCTTTAGGAGGTAGGGATTCCCTTTATTCCATCGTTCAGATGCCGTCAGGGATTCCGGTAGCGACGGTGGCGATTAACGGCGGAGCCAACGCGGGTATTCTGGCAGCGAAGATACTCGCCGTTTCCGATGAGGAGTTGTTGAAAAAGCTGAAGGATTACAGCAGTTCTTTGAAAGATAGCGTACAGGCAAAAGATGAAAAACTTCAGGAATTGGGCTATAAAGGTTATATGAAATAAAGAAGCGGGCGGAGGAAAAAGGAATGGACTATAAGAAGGCCGGTGTAGACATTGAGGCTGGGTACCAATCGGTAGAATTAATGAAAAAATATGTGAAAGAAACGATGCGTCCGGAGGTGCTTGGCGGTTTGGGCGGTTTTTCCGGGGCATTTTCCCTTTCATCGATTAAAAATATGGAAAAGCCTACTCTTGTGTCGGGAACGGACGGTGTAGGCACCAAACTGAAACTGGCATTTTTGATGGATAAACACGATACGGTAGGAATTGACTGTGTTGCCATGTGTGTGAATGACATCGCATGTGCGGGCGGAGAGCCTTTATTTTTTCTCGATTACATAGCGTGCGGCAAGAATTATCCGGAGAAGATCGCGACGATCGTAAAAGGCGTGGCGGAAGGATGCAAACAGTCAGGCGCGGCGCTGATCGGCGGAGAGACGGCGGAGATGCCGGGCTTTTATCCGGAGGACGAATATGATCTGGCCGGGTTTGCAGTAGGCGTGGTGGATGAAAAAGATTTGATTACCGGACAGGATATCGGGCAGGGCGATGTTCTCATCGGCATTGCGTCTTCCGGCGTACACAGCAATGGTTTTTCCCTGGTCAGAAAAGTATTCGATATGACGAAGGAAAGTCTGGATACCTATTATGATGTGCTGGGAAAAACATTGGGCGAGGCGTTGATCGAGCCTACCAAAATATATGTGAAGGCATTGAAAGAGATAAGGGACGCCGGCATCAGGATAAAAGGCTGCAGCCATATCACGGGCGGAGGCTTTTATGAAAATATTCCAAGGATGCTGCCGGAGGGAATGCGGGCCGTTATCAGGAAGGACAGTTACGAGGTGCCGGCTATTTTCCGGCTGTTGCAGGAAAAAGGCGGTTTGGAAGAAAAAATGATGTATAATACATATAATATGGGAATCGGTATGGTATTAGCCGTAGAAGAAAGCCAGGCGGAACAGGTGATGGAGGCAGTTCGCAGGGCCGGGGAAAGTCCATACAGGATAGGGTATGCCGAGTCCGGCGAAAAAGGGGTAGTTTTATGCTGAGAGTAGTCGTGTGCGTCTCCGGCGGCGGAACAAATCTCCAGGCAATGATCGACGGTATAAAAGAGGGCCGTATCAACAATGCCGGAATTGTACGGGTGATCAGCAACAACAGAGACGCTTATGCGTTAAAACGGGCAGAGGAAAATCATATTCCGGGAGTATGTATCTCTCCGAAGGATTATGCGGACAGGGAGGCATTCCATAAGGCGCTGTTGGAAGCCGTAAGGGAGGCGGAACCGGATCTTATCGTGCTGGCAGGATTCCTTGTGGTGATTCCGAAGGAAATGATTGCGGAATACACGAATAAAATTATTAATATACATCCTTCGCTGATCCCGTCTTTTTGTGGGACAGGATATTACGGGATGAAGGTGCACGAAGGCGCGCTGAACCGAGGTGTAAAAATCACCGGGGCGACGGTGCATTTTGTAGATGAAGGCACGGATACCGGTCCGATTCTGCTGCAGAAACCGGTGGAAATCATGGAAGGCGATACGCCGGAAATATTGCAGAGGCGGGTTATGGAAGAGGCTGAATGGATACTGTTGCCGGAGGCTGTCGATGCGATAGCGAATGGCCGGGTGGAAATAAAGGATAACAGGTGCAGAATCTTAAAAAACAGAAAGGATAGTGGTGTTTCATGAAAGTTTTAATCGTCGGGAGCGGCGGAAGAGAACACGCGATCGCTTTGAGCGTGGCCAAAAGCCCGAAAGTGGATCAAATATACTGTGCCCCCGGGAATGCCGGTATCGGCGGGCTGGCGCAGTGTGTTCCGATTGGAGCCATGGAATTCGATAAAATTGTAGCCTTTGCAAAGGAAAAAGAGATTGATCTGACGATCGTGGGTATGGATGATCCTTTGGTGGGAGGCTTGGTAGACGAACTGGAGAAGGCAGGGTTAAGAGCCTTTGGACCGAGGAAAAATGCGGCGATATTGGAAGGAAGTAAGGCATTTTCCAAAGATCTGATGAAAAAGTACCATATTCCTACGGCGGAATATGAAAATTTTGACGATGCAGAGGCGGCGGAGGCTTATCTGGAAAACGCACGGTTTCCCGTGGTGCTGAAAGCAGACGGGCTTGCTTTGGGAAAAGGGGTATTGATCTGCGAGAATTTGGAAGAAGCAAAGGAAGGCGTAAAATCTATTATGCTGGATAAGAAATTCGGCTCGGCCGGCAGTCGGATGGTAATTGAAGAATTTATGACCGGCCGGGAAGTATCGGTGCTTTCTTTTGTAGACGGGAAGACGATTAAGACCATGACTTCGGCCCAGGATCATAAAAGAGCCATGGACGGGGATATGGGCTTGAATACGGGCGGAATGGGGACTTTTTCTCCGAGTCCGTTTTATACGAAAGAAATCGATGAGTTTTGTATGAAATATATTTACCAGCCTACGGTAGATGCCATGGCGGCCGAGGGAAGGGAATTTAAGGGAGTGATTTTCTTTGGCCTGATGCTGACGGAAAAGGGACCGAAAGTGCTGGAATATAATGCCCGCTTCGGCGATCCGGAAGCACAGGTAGTGCTGCCCAGAATGAAAAACGATATGATAGAGGTAATTGAGGCATGCATTGACGGGAAATTGGATGAAATAGATCTGCAATTTGAGGACAATGCGGCAGTCTGTGTAGTTCTTGCTTCCGAAGGATATCCGGTAGCATACGAAAAGGGTTATTTGATACAGGGGTTGGAAAGCTTTGAAGGAAAAGACGGTTATTATTGTTTTCATGCCGGAACAAAGAAAACAGAGGAAGGAATCGTGACGAACGGCGGAAGGGTCCTGGGTATTACAGCAAAGGGAAGGGAGTTGAAGGAAGCCAGGGAAAACGCCTATCGGGCTGTGCAATGGGTTACTTTTGAAAATAAGTACATGCGCAATGATATAGGAAAAGCGATTGAGGAGGTATAAGGGGTATGGGTATCACGGATAAAGAAGCGCTCAGGATGGAAGCATTGGGTATCACCAACTATAACAGGCCGTATGTATGCGATAATTGCGGCGGACTCATGGAGTTTAAAGGGTGCGGCGAATACGAATGCGAAGACTGCCATACGAAGGGGTTTGATGACTATGGCAAGGTAAGGAATTATATTGAGCTTCACAGGGGGGCGAACGCGGCGGAAATCGAATCGAAAACCGGAGTAACGCAGAAATCGATTCGGCAGATGTTAAAGGAATCCAAACTTGAGATCACCGCTGATTCCGTAGCATTTATGAGATGCGAGATCTGCGGGGTGAATATTCGTTCGGGCAGATTCTGCCCCAAATGCGAGGCTTCTTATCATAAGGAAAAAGAAAAGCAAATGAGGGAAAAATTAAAAGGATTTGGATTGGAAAACGAAGAAGAAAGAAGGGAACGCCAGAAAGGCGAAAAACGCTTCCTTCGCGACGAGTAGGAAACATTTTCCTGAAAGTACATTTTTGGAAATACTTTCCTGAAAAAACACTTTCCTGGAAATACGGATCAGAGAGGAAATACGGATGAGGACAACATTAGGAAGAAAAATTGTTACAATTATGTCGGGCATTATTTTGGCAGCCGCCATGTTTATCAATACGCCTGCGGAAGTTATGGCCTATCAGCCTACGGTGGGAATTGTATCAGCGGCCGCAGCGAAGGTAAGAAAAGAGCCAAATACATCAAGCGATGTGGTTGGAAGCGTATTGAAGGGCAGCAGCGTTACGGTGACGGATGAGGTGACGGATAGTGCGGGATCAAAATGGTATAAAGTAACGTTCGAGGGGAATACAGGTTATATACGTTCTGATTTGCTGATCAAGGCGACGGTGAGTACGCCGAATACCGTTCAGACTACGACCCAGACCGTACCGGTTATTACGGCAGGAAGCAAGCCGGCGGCGACTACGGCGACTCCGATTGCGGAGACAAAAGCATATGTTAATTATAAAAGCGTTGTCGTGCGCCAGGGGGCTTCTACGGATCATGAGGTGATGGGATCTGTGACGGAAAATACGTCTGTGATTATTACCGGGGAAGCAAACGGGGCAAATGGAAGAAAATGGTATCAAATCCGTTATACCAACCAATCGGGCAGGGAAGTAATCGGCTTTGTAAGGGCGGATCTGCTGACGGTAGGAGACCCGCCGGCTGCGGCTGCAGCACCGGAAGCTCCTGCGGATGAGCCGGCGGAACCCGCACCGGAAGAAGGCGCGGAAGCCGGGGCAGGAGAAGGAGGAGAAGGAACGGAAGCGCCGGAAGGGGAAGAGGCTCCCCCGGATGGAAGCGAAGAGGCTCCCACTGAAGCTCCGGCAGAAGCCCCCGCAGAAGATCCGGCCCCTGCGGAACCTCAGGCAAAACCCGATTATGAAATGGTATTTACTCAGAATGACCAGGGAGTGGAAGAATGGTTTTTATATGATAATATTAACGGTACAAGACAGGCGCTGTCCAATCTCCAGGCTGCGGCGGAAGCCGGGGCAAACAGAGGGGATGCGGATGAAGAAGAACTTTCCGTCCAGAAAATTATTATTATTGCTTTAGGGGCGGCAGTGGCAATTCTCGTGATCGTAATCGTGCTTCTTTTGTTCAAAATCAAAGATCTGAATGACGATGAGTATGACGATGATGATGACGATGACGATGACGAAGAAGATGATGACGATGATGAGGAAGACGATGACGAGGAAGATGATGAGGAAGAAGAGAAAGAAAAGAAAAAACCTCGTAAAAGATCTATGGCGGATAGTCTGAAAGCGGTAAATAATGCTGGTTCCGCAAAGATTGCCCGGGAAAAGGAAAAGGGAATCACGATTAAGAATGTGGAATATATTCCGGAAGAAGAGCCTTTTGAACCGGGAAGACCTGTCGTATCGAAGCCACAGACAAAAAGAAAAGCGAAAAATTTTCTGATTGACGATGATGAATTCGAGTTTGAGTTTCTGAATATGGATGACAGAAATTGATGCCTTTACGAAAAGGCCGGATAAAGGAATGGGGTATATGGGAAAGCCTGTATACCCTGTATCTGTTATAATTATATAGTTAATATATGGAACAGTGGAATGCCTGAGGGAAGGAAAGCGGATATCGGTATATGATAATAGAAATTGATTTTAACAGCGATGAAGCCTTGTACTTACAGCTTAGAAACCAGATTATTCTCGGGATCGCGACGGCCAGGATCAGAGAAGGAGATGAATTGCCCTCAGTGAGACAGTTAGCAGGGGATATCGGCATTAATATGCATACGGTGAATAAGGCGTATGCCGTTCTAAAACAGGAGGGGTTTGTAAAGGTAGACCGGCGCAGGGGTGCAGTGATCGCTATTGACACGGACCGCGCGGAAACAATAAGAGAACTTCGGAAGGAATTAAAAGTTATTCTTGCAAAAGTAAGCTGTAAGAATATTTCCAGAGAAGAAGTACATGCTCTTATTGATGAAATATATGAAGATTATGGAGGAATCGATTGATGCAGCCAAAGTTCACGGAAAAGGCAAAGACAGCGTTGATGCTGGCAGAGAAAACGGCGGCGGGCCTGAGGCAGGGATATGTAGGAACCGAACATATTCTGGCAGGGCTTTTAAAGGAAGGGACGGGAGTCGCCGCAAAAGTGCTCGTGGAGAACGGAGTAGAGGAAAAGCAGCTTTTGGAAATGATCCGGGAACTGATTACGCCGGATACAGGAGTGCTTGCAAAAGATAGAGACGGATATTCCCCCAGGGCAATGAAAGTGCTGGAAGAGGCGCATCGCCAGGCGGAACGTTTTGAAACGGGATGTACGGGAACGGAGCATATTCTGCTGGCTCTTGTAAAAGAGGGGGAGAACGTGGCAGTCAGATTGCTGAATACGATGGGAATATCTTTACAAAAGGTCTATGTGGATACGCTGATAGCCATGGGGCAGGATGGCGCGTTATACAAAGAAGACTTGGCGAAAAAACAGGGCGGAAGGAAAAAAGGGGGAGCTTCCGTGCTGGAGCAATACAGCCGCGATCTGACCGCCCTTGCCAGAAAAGGAGAATTGGATCCGGTTATCGGGCGGGAAGATGAAATAGGCAGAGTAATCCAGATATTGAGCAGGAGAACAAAGAATAATCCCTGTCTGATCGGAGAACCTGGCGTTGGAAAAACTGCGGTAGTGGAAGGCCTGGCCCTTCGGATTGTAGCCGGAGAGGTGCCGTTTACGGTGCAGGATAAACGGGTAATGACCCTTGATTTATCGGGGATGGTTGCCGGGAGCAAGTATCGGGGAGAGTTTGAGGAGAGAATTAAAAAAGTAATCAAAGAGGTGATTGCCAGCGGCAATGTGATCCTTTTTATTGATGAAATGCATACGATTATCGGTGCTGGAGGGGCGGAAGGGGCTATCGATGCTTCCAATATATTAAAGCCGTCCCTGGCAAGAGGAGAGATCCAGCTGATCGGAGCCACGACGATCTCTGAATACAGGAAATATGTAGAAAAAGATGCGGCTCTGGAACGCCGTTTCCAACCGGTCAATGTGGAAGAACCTACCGAAGAGGAAGCGATCCGTATTTTAAAAGGAGTGGCGGGAAAATATGAGGAGCATCACCATGTCCGGATACAGGAGGATGCGATTGAGGCGGCGGTCAAACTGTCCGTCCGCTATATCAATGACAGAAATCTGCCGGATAAAGCCATCGACCTGATCGATGAAGCCGCTGCCGCATTGCGCCTTAAGACGATGCATATGCCGGATAAAATGAAAGAATTGGCGGAGCAGATCGCAAAAATTGATGTGCAGATTGAGCGCTCTATTCGGATGGAAGCATTTTCCCAGGCCGGGGAGTTGAAACGAAACCAGGATGTACTCATAAAGAAATATGATAAGATGAAACAGCGCTTTGATAAAAACCAGAGAGAACGTAAATATGTGGTCGGTGAAAATGAAATCGCGGAAGTAGTGGCTATGTGGACGAAAATACCGTTAAAGAAACTGGCGGAAAAGGAAAGCGAACGCCTTCTGAAGCTGGAATCCATACTCCATAAAAGGGTCATTGGCCAGGAAGAAGCGGTATCGGCTGTGGCAAGGGCCATGCGCAGGGGAAGAGTGGGATTGCAGGATCCCAATCGCCCCATCGGTTCCTTCCTTTTTCTCGGCCCTACCGGAGTGGGAAAAACGGAGTTGAGCAAGGCGCTGGCAGAGGCGATGTTTGGTTCGGAAAATGCCCTGATACGCGTGGATATGTCGGAATATATGGAAGGGCATTCCGTATCGAAAATGATAGGATCGCCTCCGGGCTATGTGGGATTTGACGAAGGAGGGCAGTTGAGCGAAAAAGTAAGGAGGAATCCTTATTCGGTCGTTCTTTTCGATGAAATTGAAAAAGCTCATCCCGATGTATTTAATATTCTGCTCCAGGTATTGGATGACGGACATATTACGGACTCCAAGGGGCGTAAGGTTAATTTTAAGAATACAATATTGATTATGACGTCCAATGCAGGGGCACAGAGGATCGTGGATCCGAAAAATCTTGGTTTTGCCGTTATGTCCGATGAAAAGAAGAATTATGACAAGATGAAATCCGGGGTGATGGAGGAAGTAAAGAGGCTCTTTAAGCCGGAATTTATTAACCGTATCGACGAGATTATGGTATTCCATCCGTTGCAGAAAGAGGATATGAAGCAGATTGTCACATTGCTTGCTAAAAATCTGACAAAACGGTGCAAGGAACAAATGGATATCGATCTGACGCTGACTTCATCTTTAAAAGAGTATATTATTGAGGAGCATTCCGATGCCAAGATGGGGGCAAGGCCTTTGAAACGGGCCATCCAGACTGTTATAGAAGATGCTCTGGCAGAAGAGATATTGGCGGGAAAGATAAAACAGGGAGACCATGTAAGTGCAGGAGTAAGGGATAAAAAAGTGGTTTTCCATAACAAAAAATTAGTGGATTAAACTGGGAAAATATATTATACTGTACTATAGAATGCGCAAAGGAAAGCATATAAGAGTTTTAGGAGGACATAAGAAATGGCAGTGGTGGAAGAATTACTCCGCGGAGAGGACGGGGGCGCAATCAGTTTTGGCAATCACAAACTGGAGGAAAAAGCGAAATTGGTTGACTTTGAATTCGGTGGAGATCTTTGGAAGGTAAAGACTTATAAGACGATGACAAAGCTTGAAAAGAACGGAATGTTCGTTTATGAGTCGGTGCCGGGCACGAGCGTAAACTGTTTTCAGGAGACGCAGGATGGCATCAGCTTTACGGTGGAGGGCAGCGAGGATGCGCAGATTACCGTAGGACTGCAGGATGAAACGGAATATGAAGTATTTATAAATAACGAAAGCATTGGCAAGATGCGTACGAATTTGGGAGGGAAACTGAACTTAAGCGTGGAACTCAGCGGAGACGGGGAAGTGAACGTCAGAGTGGAAAAATAATAGACTTTGAAAGTGTGCTTTCGACAAAGAGCTGCTTTGGGTAAAAAAGTGTTTTTTATGGAAACGGGACGGTCATCAATATATGAAAGTCCCGTTTTCCTTGCGCCAGGCCAATAGTAAGAGGAGGAGGAAGGAATGGCAAAGGCTAAAAATACAGCCGTATTTTTTTGTCAGGAATGTGGATATGAATCGGTAAAATGGATGGGGCAATGCCCGGGTTGTAAAACGTGGAATTCTTTTGTAGAAGAAAAAATGAGTATTAGAAGCAAAAGAAACGGAGTGCCGGTTAGGGCTGGAGCGGTAGGGCCGGTTAGAACCGGAGCGATAGGATCAGGCCGGGCAGGGGAGGCATCCAGGCTTTCCGAGGTTGTCATGGACGACGGGGAAAGAATCGGTACGGGAATGGAAGAACTGGACAGAGTGTTGGGAGGCGGGATCGTTCCTGGTTCCCTGACGCTGGTAGGAGGGGATCCCGGCATAGGAAAATCCACTCTGTTGCTGCAAGTATGCCAAAAATTGGTAAATAAGGGGCAGAAAGTATTATATATATCAGGAGAGGAATCCTTAAAGCAGATAAAAATAAGGGCGGAACGGATCGGGGAGTTCGGCGATGATTTGCTGCTGCTTTGCGAAACCAATCTGGATATTATCGAAGAAGCGATATTGCATATCTGCCCCTGTATGGTGGTGATCGATTCCATACAGACGATGTACAGCGAAGAAATATCTGCGGCACCGGGAAGCGTGTCCCAGGTAAGGGAGGCTACTGGAGTCTTTTTACAGCTTGCCAAGGGAATGAACGTGTCCATTTTCATCGTAGGGCACGTGACGAAGGAAGGAACGGTGGCGGGGCCTAGAGTCTTGGAGCATATGGTGGATGCCGTGCTTTATTTTGAAGGAGACAGGCACGCTTCTTACCGCATTCTCAGAGGGGTGAAGAACAGGTTTGGATCGACGAATGAGATCGGTGTGTTCGAGATGCGGGAAGAAGGTCTGACAGAGGTAAAAAATCCGTCGGAATTTATGCTGGAGGGAAGGCCGGAGGGAGCCAGCGGATCCATAGTGGCGTGTTCTATGGAGGGCACAAGGCCCATATTGATCGAGATACAGGCTCTTGTATGCGGCAGCAATTTTGGGATTCCGAGAAGGCAGGCGACAGGCACGGATTTTAACAGGGTCAACCTTTTAATGGCGGTGCTGGAAAAGAGGGCGGGATTGCAGCTGTCGGGTTGTGATGCTTATGTGAATCTTGCCGGAGGCATCAAAATTATGGAACCGGCTATCGATCTGGGAATCGTGATGGCGGTAGTTTCCAGCTTTAAGAACCGTGCGGTGGACGATAAAATGATTGTATTCGGGGAGGTAGGACTGAGCGGGGAAGTGCGGGCGGTGAGCATGGCGGAGCAAAGAGTGCTGGAAGCTAAGAAGCTGGGATTTCATTCGTGCGTGGTGCCGGCGGTTTGTCTGAAAGGAATAAAAAATCAAGAGGGGATAAAAATAATCGGTGTGAAATCGGTACGGGATGCCATCGATCTGATATAGAGGAGCGGAATGAGATGGGAAAGTTAATGGTATATTTAAAAGGCTACAAAAAGGAGACAGTGCTGGCGCCTCTTTTTAAAATGCTGGAGGCCTCCTTCGAACTGCTGGTTCCACTTGTGATGGTGCAGATCATCGACAGGGGAATTGCCGGGGCGGACGGAGGATTTATTTTTCGAATGAGTCTCATTATGATAACATTGGGCATTATCGGCCTCGTCTGTTCGATTACCGCCCAATATTTTGCGGCAAAGGCGGCTGTGGGATTTTCGGCGCAGTTGAAACATTCCCTGTTTGCCCATATCCAGTCGTTGTCTTTTTCGGAAATGGATGAGATCGGAGCATCCACGCTGATTACCAGAATGACGAGCGATGTAAACCAGGTACAGTCCGGCGTAAACCTGATCTTGCGCCTTTTCCTCCGTTCGCCCTTTATCGTGGCAGGAGCGATGGTGATGGCATTTACTATCGATGTGAAATCAGCAATGGTCTTTACGGTGACGATTCCCTTGCTGTGTGTAGTAGTATTTGGGATTATGCTGATCAGTATGCCGCTGTATAAGAAAGTCCAGGCAGGTCTGGACAGAATACTGAAAATCACGAGGGAAAATCTGACCGGAGCCAGAGTGGTGCGCGCTTTCAATAAAGAAGAAACGGAGATTCGCGGCTTTGAAGAAGGCAACAGGGATCTGACGAAAATGCAGATGTTTGTAGGACGGATATCTGCTCTGATGAATCCTTTGACTTATATTATTATTAACGGGGCGGTGATCGTCCTCATCCAAACAGGCGCATGGCAGGTGGATCAGGGCTATATTACCCAGGGCGAAGTCGTTGCGCTGGTCAATTATATGTCTCAGATATTGGTGGAACTGATCAAGCTGGCGAACTTGATCATTACGGTGACAAAAGCCTTTGCCTGTGCCAACCGCATTCAGGATATCTTTGAAACAAAACCGGGGATTGGGGATGCCGGACAGCCGGTAAAAAGAGCGGATGAAAAAGGAAACATGGAAAATGATAAGGCAGAGGCGGTTAGCTTTGAACACGTAGGCCTTACTTATAAAAATGCGGGAGCGGAATCCCTGACAGATATCAGCTTCCGGGTGCGTAAGGGGCAGACCATCGGCATTATAGGCGGAACGGGCTCGGGAAAATCTTCCATTGTCCATCTGATTCCACGGTTTTATGATGCGACAAGGGGGAGCGTGAAAATAAACGGGATCGATGTGAAGGAATATCCGCTGGAGGAATTGCGCGGAAAAATCGGCATGGTTATGCAGAAAGCAGTTCTTTTTAAAGGAACGATCAGGGAAAATTTGCTATGGGGGAAGGAAGATGCCACGGAGGAGGAAATGTGGCGTGCATTGGAGATTTCACAGGCAAAGGAGTTTGTGGAAACGAAGGAGGGAGGACTGGAAGCACAGGTTGCCCAAGGAGGAAAGAACCTTTCCGGAGGCCAGAAGCAAAGGCTGACGATCGCCCGGGCGCTGATTCGTAAACCGGAAATCCTCATTTTGGACGATAGTGCATCGGCCCTTGACTTTGCTACGGATGCCAGGCTCAGGAAGGCAATTCGGGAGATGGATGAAGAGATTACGGTGTTTATCGTATCCCAAAGAGCTTCTTCCATACAGTATGCGGATTTTATTATCGTAATGGACGACGGAGAAGTGGCTGGTATGGGAACCCATGGGGAACTGCTGCAAAGCTGCGGAGTCTACAGGGAGATTTATGATTCCCAGTTCAAGAAGGAGGGAAAGGCGCGATGAAGGGCAGAAAAAGTCAGAAGGATATTCTGTTTCAAGTGATGGGATATATCAGAAGATATTGGATTTATCTGGGAGTATCTATCCTGATGGCGGCGCTTACGGTGGCGTTGACATTGTATCTCCCTATCCTGACGGGAGATGCCATTGACTTGATCATTGGAAAAGGATTGGTGGATTTTCAGGGGATCATGGTTATTTTGGAAAAAATGGCCATAGCGATTGGTGTGACGGCCGCTGCCCAGTGGTTGATGAACGTATGCAATAATAAGATGACCTATGGAATTGTCCGGGATATCAGAAATGAGGCTTTCCGAAAAATAGAGAAGCTGCCTTTGAAATATATTGATTCCAATTCTTACGGAGAGGTGGTCAGCCGGGTTATTGCAGATGTGGATCAGTTTGCCGACGGGCTTTTGATGGGATTTACCCAGTTATTTACCGGAGTTGTTACGATTCTTGGTACTCTGGCGATTATGCTGACGATCAACATAGGGATCACGGCGGTGGTAGTCTGCATTACCCCGGTATCTTTTCTGGTAGCGAATTTTATTGCGAAGAAAACCTTCCATATGTTCCGGCGGCAGTCCGAGACGAGGGCGGAGCAGACGGCGCTGATCGATGAAATGGTAGGCGGGCAGAGAGTGGTACAGGCTTTCGGATATGAAGAGAATGCGATGGAACGTTTTGATGAAATCAATGAAAGATTGCAGAAATGTTCGTTACAGGCTATTTTCTTTTCTTCCATTACCAATCCGGCTACTCGTTTTGTCAACAGCCTGGTTTATACGGGAGTGGGTATTACGGGGGCTTTGTTTGCCATTCGGGGAGGGATCAGCGTTGGGATGCTTTCCTGCCTGCTGACTTATGCGAACCAGTATACGAAGCCTTTTAACGAAATATCCGGCGTAATTACGGAGCTGCAGAATGCTCTTGCATGTGCGGGGAGGATTTTTGAACTGATGGAAGAGGAGCCTCAGATACCGGATGCGGAGGACGCCCTGGAACTGAAAGATGTGAGAGGAAATGTAACATTGGAAAATGTTTCTTTTTCCTATGTGCCGGATAAAAAGCTGATCCGGGGATTTAATTTGTCTGTAAAACCGGGACAGAGGGTAGCGATTGTCGGCCCTACCGGATGCGGCAAGACAACGATTATTAATCTTTTGATGCGGTTTTACGATGTGGATGAAGGAAGCATACGGGTGGAAGGAACAGATATACGGGATGTAACGAGAAAGAGTCTGCGTACCGCCTATGGCATGGTATTACAGGAGACATGGTTGAAAACGGGGACTATACGGGAAAATATTGCGATGGGAAGGCCGGATGCGACAGAAGAAGAAATTATTGAGGCGGCTAAGGCGGCTCATGCCCATAGTTTTATCAAGCGTCTGCCGGAAGGATATGATACGGTAGTTGCAGAAGATGGGGGCAATCTATCCCAAGGGCAGAAGCAGCTTTTATGTATTACAAGAGTAATGCTTTGCCAGCCGGATATGCTGATTCTGGATGAAGCGACGTCATCCATCGATACGAGGACGGAGCTGAAAATACAGAATGCTTTTGCAAAGCTGATGGAAGGAAGAACCAGTTTTATCGTCGCCCACAGGCTTTCTACAATACAGGAGGCGGATATTATACTGGTGATGAAGGATGGAAATATCATAGAACAGGGAAATCATGAGTCGCTGCTGGAAAAGGGAGGCTTTTATGCGGAACTGTACCACAGCCAGTTTGCGGTATAATGCTGTTTACTTCCCTTTCAAAGTAAAGAGGAAGTCCAGTTCCTCTTCTTTATAGTAAAAAAAGCTGATATAGGCAAATGCGGCCATTCCGATACAGACATAGCAGTCGGCAATGTTGAATTTGGGGAAATCAATGGGTACGAAGTAAATAAAGTCTATGACGTACCCATTTGCGATCCGGTCGATCAGATTTCCGATTCCTCCGGCGATAATGAGGAGCATGGACGCTTGCATCGGCAGATACCGGTTATTTTCGGCCTTCGGGATCTGCCAGTACTTAACGATGAGAAAAAGCATGGCGCATGTTGTCAACGTAATCAGGAAGCCTTGCTTACCCATAAAAGAACTGAAAGCAGCCCCTGTATTTTCCAGATAGGAAAATTCAAGAATACCGGAAAGAAGAGGATAGTCCGGCTGCCCTTTCAAACGGTCAGCGGCTGACAGTTTGGCTGCCTGATCCAGAAAGATCAATAAGAATACAATGATGACAGGATATATCTTTTTATATATTTTTTTCATAAGCCAGTCTCCTTTAGGACAGAAAATTTCCCGGCGCGTCCTTGCATGGCAAGAACACATTTATAAAAAAAGCACTGACAAATTAATTATCAGCGCCTTTTGCCTTATTTAAAGCAGGGGCAGTAGGAATCGAACCCACATCGATGGTTTTGGAGACCACTGTTCTACCTTTGAACTATGCCCCTATTTATGACAGTTCTCAACCGCCGAAAACTATTATAGCATAAAGGTGAGAAGATAGCAAGAAATATTTTCTATAAAGAGTGGAATCCAGGAATCGCTTTTTCCAGACAGTACGACCCTCCCAAACGGGGATGGAAAAAGCGATTCCTGGATTTCATATGGTTATAGCATATTTTTGTTGATTTTCGGCGGAGCCGTGGAAGATCTTTCGATGTATTGGGCCCTTAGCATGGTTCTGCTGATCGATACGTGGTTGATCAGGCAGTTCATGGCAAAGTAGGCGCATTTGCCAAGTTCGATGCGGTCCTGGCGTATTGTCGTCAAGGGAGGATCGATTTCAGTGGAAACGGGCAGGTCGTCGAAACCGATAACGCTGATATCTTCCGGTACCCGGAGGCCGCGCAGCTTGCATTCCGCTATGACTCCCGAAGCGAGATAGTCGTTGCTGCATAAAATAGCTGTGGCGCCTTCTTCCAAGAAGACAGGTACATGGTATTTGGCATTTTCTACTACATAATAGCTGTAAGCCGTCAATTTTTCGTTGTATTCCAGGGTATGAGAGGCAAGGCTGTCGATATAGGCCTGTAAGCGCTGGTCGGAAACCATGGAGTTCGGCGAACCGTTAAGAAAGGCAATCCGTTTGTGGCCGAGGGCGGCAAGATGTTCGATGGCGGAATCGATTCCTTCGAAACTGTCTGTGCCTACATAGGCCACATTAGGATTTTTCTTAATATAATTATCGAATAATACTGTTGGAATAGTAGTAGTATTTAACTGCGCCATCCAGTTATCCTGAAGGGTAAAACCTACGAGAAAAGCGCCGCTATAGCCGTTTTTTAACATAAATGTGTCGTATTTTTCTTCTATTTGGAAAGCAGGATTGACGGGGGAGACAATGACATCCCATTTATCCCTGTATGCAGCCTGCCGGAAACCGAGAATAATCTCGTAACCAAACTGATTGCTGGACTCATAATCCATATTTTCCATGAAGATACATAATTTTTTATGTTCTTCTTTTTTCATTTTTTTTGTGGTATAACCCATTTCCACCGCCGTGTCCAGCACTGTTTGGCGGAGCGTGTCGCTGATGTCGCTTGCACCGTTCAACCCTTTCGACACAGTTCCGACGGAAATACCAAGTTTATCCGCAATATCCTTAATTGTAGCCATTTTCGATCTCTTTCCTGTAATTTCAATTTTATCTCATTTAGTATATAGGCAAAAAGGGCGGATTGCAAGAGAGGAATGTTAAAACATGAAGATACATTTTCGCAGGATAAAAGCTATCTTTTTCGGGAAAGAGGGCGGAAGATGGTCATTCGCCCTGTCCATCCCACGATCCGCACGAGGATAATGCCGATAAAGATGCCGATGCTGTCGATCGCCACATCTTTTTTCGACGGTCCTCTGCCTTTGACAAAGGATTGATGATACTCATCGAAGGCGGCGAAACCGACACAGAACAATCCGGCTACGAGCATAAGGGGGATGCCTCTTAAGCCATAGACATAAAGCGGAAAGGCGACGGATACTGCCAGAATAAAATATTCCGTAACATGCCCCAGCTTGCGGACATAATAATGGATTTTTTTGACATAATGCTCCACTTGTTCTTCCGTAAGATCTTTTTTCAATAATTTGTCCGCTGTTACTACAATTTTATGGCTGACCTTCAGACTGAGCTGGCTGCTGGTAACGCCGTCCTGGGCAGAAAGACGGAAGATCATATACATGACAAAAATTGCCGGAACAAAGGAAAGCGGCTTTAAAACAAAGCGTAATGTCTTTTTTATAAACAATAATATATATTTCATAATCGATATCCTTTCCTTTTATAAAAACAAGAATATTGGAAATGGAGGAAATGCGCTTCAGAGATATGCGTTTCCGAACAGGGGCAGGAAGCGTTGACACACTCTGATGCACGGAACATTCCGTTGAATCTCTTAAAACAAAAACGTATACTCCATAGAGGTTACTATGGAGTATACGCTTTTTATTTTGTCATGCAAGTAGATTTCCTTAAATTTTATGCTTTCTTCATAATTGTTATAATTGCTACGCGTTTAGTCCACAGGAGTCTGGGACGGTTTTACCAGTACAAAGGAAATAACGAGCGCCACTACGTAGAGAACGGTAGTCACATATAATACATTATTGAAAGAACCGGTTTTGCTGACAATATAGGAACTGAGCTGGTTGCCGGAGAGTCCTGCAAAAGCCCATGCGGAAAGAGCGAGGCCGTGGATCTGGCTGATGCTCTTCATACCAAACCGGTCTGACAGCAAGGTAGGAAGATTGCTGAACCCGCCGCCATATCCTGCGTTGATTACACAAAGAAGGATAATAGCGAGGAAAACAATTCCGTTGTTGATACCGTTTGTCACGATCATAAGGCCGGAGAATGCGATCGACAGAATGAAAATTAGTTTGTAGATCGTATTTCTGTCTTTCAGCTTGTCGGCTGCTGCCGAGAAGCCAAGCCTTCCGCCCGCGTTGAAAACGGCGGTCAGGGAAGAAACAATACCGATGGTAGCGGCAGAGACGCCCATATTGGTCAGGATATCTTTTTCCTGGGAAATGAGGGCAAGACCGCAGGTAATATTAATATAGAACATAAGCCAGGTACCGATAAAAGTAGGATTTTTGAAAATATCCGATACTTTGGTAGCGGATTTCCCCTGGTCTTCCGCCCAGCCGTCCGGTTTCTTCAATAAAAGATGGCCGATGAACATCATAATGAAATAAGCAATAGCAAGCACATAGAACATATTGATAATGCCTACTGCGCCGATGAGAGCGGTCATAACAGGGCTTGCGATTACTTTTGCAAGGCCGAAGCCCGCAACTGCAAGACCGGTAGCCAGGCCCTTCTGGTCGCTGAACCAGAGCATAAGAGTTTTGACCGGTGACAGGTAGCCAAGGCCGAGGCCGATACCCATAATAACGCCATAGCAGATATAAATTCCAAGTAAAGATTTAAAATGAACGCAAAGACCAGTTCCCGCAAAACCTGCTGCAAAACAGATCGTAGCGATCAGGGAAGATTTGTGGATATTTTTTTCCACAATGCGTCCGGCAAAAGCGGCGGACATGCCCAAAAAGAAGATGGCGATACTGAACGCCCATTCCACCTCTCCTTTGGAACGGCCGAGATATTCGGCAATGTCACTTTTTAACAGGGACCAGCAATATACCGTACCGATACTGCAATGGAGCAGAAGAGCGGGGATCGCGGCCCTTACCCATTTGTTGTTTGGTAAACCTTTCATATTTTTTTCTCACTTTCTGTATGTAATATTGAAAAACCCACTCACTCTATTATACATCGACAAATATTTATTTCAAGTAGAAAAAGCCGGTTTTCCGCAGTCGTTTTTTAGCTTTCCAGGAACTTTTTCTGGTTCAGGATTTCTTCAGGAATCGTAATGTTTGTATGATTCAGTTTCTGGCACAAATTGTCAATATGATGTATTTTTTGTGACTGCTTCAAGTCGTACTTTTCCAGCATCTCCTTATACATAGGATTGCTTTTCAGCTTATCACGAATCGCTTTGGAAAACGGGCAGTAAGCTGCGATGATAGTTCTGGCCACTTTGTTTAAGCGGGGCGAACTATTGCCTTCGTATAGGATCCAGGTGATGTAGTCGCGGACAAACATTTCTTTGTAACTGTTTTTGGCTTTCTGCATGGCGGATTTGATTTTGTCCTTGGCATCTGCCGTAAGTTCGTGATTCTTTTTATAAAACTGAATATAATCGAAATATTCGCTGGTAAGGGATGGCTCGGAGACATCGTTCCACCTCGGACCCTGTACCCTTCGGCACATTTCCCAGCGGAATTCGCCGGTAAGCCTCGTCATTGTAGCTTCCAGATCTTCCATCTGGAAGATGGAAACCATCATGCGGGAAGGGGTAGTACGGCGTTTCCCTTCGATTTCCTGCCACATAACGCCGCGGGTACCGATATTGGGCATAAGGATAACGTCCGGCAGAATCTCAACACTGACATATTCCCGTTGGATGCCGGCAGCAGTATTAACGTAAACGGTTTCACGGTAATATGCCCCGAAATCCACGGAACGGATCTTATCTACGGCGGCAGTCATCTTACTTGCCGTAACAAGGCTCTTGTCCAGTTCTTTCAATACATTATGCTCGGAAAAAAGCGGACAGAAGGTGGTAATACGGCCAAAGGTCATTTTGTTGACAAGAGGGAACATGTTGTTCAGCTCAAATAAAACTTTTTCACGATTGTCATCGACCATTTCTTTTTCCATAGCCGCAGTGATCTTTCCGCTTGTCTTTAGTTCATGGACATAAGCGGGGAAATCGGCGTCGAATTCGTTCCGGCTGGGTTCTTTTTCACCGTTATAAACGGCTTTCAGCCATTCGTATGCCGTATAAATATGTTGTTCCGGGTTGGAAGGAAAATGCTCGGCAATGGATGAGAGATAGGAAGCATTTTCCGCTCCCGCAAGTTCTTCGTCCACATAGCCGAATTGGAAAAACATTTTCAGGACAATAGGAATATCGTCGTCCTGGAGGCTTTTCTCAAAGGCGGCTTCATATATCTTATAAAACAGTTTTGTCAGATGAAGGCGTAACTTCCTGCTGCTGTCATCGGTAGAGTTTTTATCGATCTGCGCTTTGTAATCATCCACACATTTCATAAATTCGTTGCAGACATCTTTTTCACATCCGGAATATTGCAGAATCGTAAGAAGCGATCCCTGAAGATCATTATCGTGTCCGGCAGCTTTCTTCTCCGAGGGGTTGGCGCCCTGTTCTTCCATGGAGTCCAGTTTTTTCTTATATTCATCTACCCGGCTTTTGTACAGATCCCTGTCGATAGAATGGATTCCTTCCAGATAGAGCATCATACGGCCGATATCTCCGCTGACAGGGGTGGCGTCTTCTTCGTCCGGTCCGAGCCGGAAGAGGAGGCTGACATACAGGTCGAACAGATCCAGACGGTTTTTATTCATCAGGATCTGGGCAATATCCGATTTATAATAATCCATAATATGGCATACGGAAACAATATCCGAAACATCTTGACCCGTTTTCAGGAGAAGGCCGTTCAGAAAGCCGGAATAAGGAATTTTGGAAAGAGGAAGCGTCTGGGTGAGGACAGCAGCCATATTTTCATAATAACTGCCGAGCCATTGGGGAATGTCGTCGTCTAATTCCAATGGCTTTATTTCTTCCAGATCCGGCAGGAGCCGGGGCGATATGCGGTGGCATTCGCACAGGCGGCAATATTCGCCGTAACTGTCCGTAATATAGTGGTAAAGATTGCTGCAGTCGTATTTGATGAATTCGTAAACTTCCAGAATGTTGAGTATCTGTTTAAAACAGGATTTTGCGGCAATCAGGGCAAAATCAGGTTTTTTGCTGAATAATGCGGAAATTCCACCCTTTTTACATGGAAAAGAAGCGATAGCCACGTCGTCCAAAGCGGTATAAGTAAAGATATAATTTTCCCGATAGATATCGAAAAGGCCAATTACATCTCCTTTTTCCAGAAGATATTCGCCGCCCTGATAGATCGCGCGTACCGTTCCCTTAATGATCATATGTATGGAATCCGCTGGCTGTCCGCTCTGGCAGATAACGGTTCCTTTTTGTATTTCTTTCGTCATGGTACCCTCCTGAAAATAATAATGATAAAAAAATAACGTACATATTTACTATATTTATTATACAGATTCTTCCGGGGAAATACAATAGAGAAAGTGCTGCTGTACATTTTTCCATTTTATGATATACTTAACATCAAAGGAACAAATTTTAATCAACTTTTAGCAGGAACTATAAGGGAGAGAGAGGACGCGATGGAGAAAGACATGTTATATATGCATGAGGTTGCGAACGGATACCGCCCGGATGTGGAAAGAATGATCCGGTATATACCATGGCTGGAGTCAAAGGTAGGGAATACGATATCAAATTTATACCAGGGAAACGGAATTGAGGAACATTCCATACCTTTTCCAGTATATGACGGCACTTTGATGAACCTTGTGAAAGATGCGAAGAGAACACAGCTGCTGGATCGCAATTATGCATATGTGTATTCGCGGCACAGGATCCGCACGGTTGAGGACGAGCAGCGCCTGATAGAACGGGCGACGATACAGGATATGGATACGCTGAAGGGCATATTGTCCAAATATATCTTGGGAGGGATGACGAAGGGGCAAGTATGGTCGGAAGGGGTAAGCAACGGTTCCATTCTTAAAGTGCTGCTTAAGATGAAGGAAATATTGGAATATTGGGACAAGCCAATTCATGCAGGGCCGGAAAAGATGTGGTTCCAGTTGTAGGAGAACCGGTCGAGGGAACGGAAGAAAAATGAAGGGGTTACACAGATGAGCGAGAAATCAGCGCAGAAGAAAAAGTATATAGTGGAAACGGCAAGAGGAGTTTTTACGGAGAAGGGATATAAGAACGTTACCATGAAAGATATTGTGGAAGCCTGCGGGATTAGCCGGGGCGGCCTGTATTTATACTTTTCGGGTACGGATGAACTGTTTATGGATGTCCTGAAAATGGAAGCGGAGGAAGCAGACGATGTATTTGCCGGAAAAGTGGGACAGGATGCGACTCCTTCCGATATTCTCGCGTTGTTTTTAAAAGAACAGAAACGGGAACTGCTTCACAGCAGGAATAATTTGTCGATGGCAGTTTATGAATATTTTTTTCAAAATAAGGTTCCTAAAAAAGAAAATCCGTTGAAGCAGCAGTTCGATGCGGCGGTTCGGATCATAGAAAGGCTGATAGAGGCAGGGGTGGAAGCGGGAGAGTTCTACTGCGAGGATGCGAAAGGAGCAGCGAGAAACATTATGTATGTTCTGGAAGGACTCAAGATTGCCGCCCAAACGCGGGGTATTACGGAAGAAATGGTGGACCGCGAAGTGCTGTATATCATGCAGGGACTTATCATTGATGAGGAATAAATGAGGCATTGCCGGCCTGGAAACGGCGATAATAAAAAAATGGAGGACGATAGATTCATCATGGAAAATGTGAAGCGCATTTATGTGGAAAAGAAGGAACCGTTTGCGGTCAAGGCGCGGGAATTGAAAGAGGAGATACAAAGCTACCTGAATATTGCCGGTGTGGAAGATGTGAGAGTATTGATCCGCTATGACGTGGAAAACTTGTCGGAGGATATCTTCGAGGCGGCCTGCAGGATTGTGTTTTCCGAACCGCCGGTAGATATTTTGTATAGAGAGAATTTTGACATACCGCAGGGAGGGAGAGTATTCAGCGTGGAATTTCTCCCGGGACAGTTTGACCAGCGGGCAGATTCCGCCGTACAATGCGTCCGGTTTTTGAAAGAAGATGAGCAGCCTGTGATCCGAACAGGGGTAACCTATTTGGTAATAGGAGATATTTCCGATGATGAATTTGACAGAATAAAAGGGTATTGCATCAATCCGGTGGATTCCAGGGAGACAGGAATGGAGAAACCGGATACGCTGAAGACGGAGTTTAAGGAACCGGAAGATGTAGCTGTTTTTGAAGGTTTTCGAAAGATGGAAGAGGACAGGCTGAGAGAATTGTACGATTCTCTTGGATTGGCGATGACTTTCAGAGACTTCCGGCATATCCAGAATTATTTTAACGGGGAGGAAGACAGAGATCCCACGGTAACGGAGATAAGAGTGTTGGATACATACTGGTCAGACCATTGCCGCCATACCACGTTTTCTACGGAATTGAAACATGTGGAGTTTGGCGAGGGGTATTACCGGTCGCCCATTGAGACGACGTATCAGAGTTATCTCGACACGAGGGAAGAGATGTTCGGCGGACGAAAAGACAAATTTGTCTGCCTGATGGATCTGGCGCTGATGGCTATGCGCAAGTTAAGGAAAGACGGTAAATTAGAAGATATGGAAGAGTCCGATGAGATCAATGCCTGTTCCATTGTCGTTCCGGTGGAAATGGATTATGGCGACGGGTCGGTGACGGAAGAATGGCTGGTATTCTTTAAAAACGAGACTCATAACCACCCTACGGAAATAGAACCTTTCGGCGGTGCGGCGACTTGCCTTGGCGGGGCGATCAGAGATCCGCTTTCCGGCCGGGGATATGTATATCAGGCAATGCGTGTGACAGGAGCGGCTGACCCTACAACGCCGATAGAAGATACGCTGCGGGGAAAGCTGTCCCAGAAGAAACTGGTACGCGGGGCAGCCAGCGGTTATTCCTCTTATGGAAACCAGATCGGCCTGGCTACCGGTTACGTAAAAGAGATTTATCATCCCGATTATGTAGCAAAGAGAATGGAAATCGGCGCGGTAATGGGAGCTGCTCCGAGAAGCAATGTGATCCGGGAAAACTCCGATCCGGGGGATATGATTATCTTATTGGGTGGAAGAACCGGAAGGGACGGCTGCGGCGGAGCGACCGGTTCTTCCAAAGTGCATACGGAGAGTTCGATCGAGACTTGCGGCGCGGAAGTACAGAAGGGAAATGCGCCGACAGAGCGTAAAATACAAAGGCTTTTCAGGCGGAAGGAAGTCAGCCGGCTGATCAAAAAGTGCAACGATTTCGGAGCCGGCGGCGTGTCGGTTGCCATTGGCGAACTGGCAGCCGGGCTGGTAGTGGATTTGGATAAGGTTCCGAAAAAATACGAGGGACTGGACGGCACGGAACTGGCGATTTCCGAATCACAGGAAAGGATGGCGGTCGTGGTTTCACCGGAAAATGCAGATGCATTTCTGGATTATGCGGCAGAGGAAAATCTGGAGGCTTTGCCGGTTGCGGAAGTGACGGAGGAGCCAAGGCTGGTACTGAAATGGCGGGGAAAGGAAATCGTCAATATCAAACGTTCCTTTTTGGATACCAACGGCGCGCATCAGGAAACGGATGTGAAGGTCGATATCCCGGAAAAAGAAGATAATTATCTGAACCGGATAGCAGTGCCGGCTGTGGCAGGACTGTTGGAAAAAGAGGATGTGAAGGCGGCATGGCTTGCTTTGTTGAACGATTTGAACGTATGCTCCCAAAAAGGGCTTGTGGAAATGTTTGATTCATCGATCGGCGCGGCGTCGGTTTTCATGCCTTACGGCGGAAAATACCAGATGACGGAGACGCAGACGATGGTTGCCAAGCTTCCGGCGCTGAAAGGAAAAACGGATACGGTGACGATGATGAGCTATGGCTTTGATCCTTGCCTGTCTTCCTGGAGCCCTTATCACGGGGCGATCTATGCGGTGACGGAATCCATGGCGAAGATTGTTGCCAGCGGGGGTGATTGCAGGAATATACGCTTTACATTCCAGGAATATTTCAGGCGGATGACGGCAGACCCCGAACGATGGAGCCAGCCTTTTGCCGCTCTTCTTGGGGCATATGATGCGCAGATCGGGTATGGTCTGCCGTCGATCGGCGGTAAAGACAGTATGTCGGGAACATTTAATGACATTGACGTTCCGCCGACCCTTGTTTCCTTTGCCGTGGATGTGGCAAAGGGAAGCAATATGATTACCCCGGAATTGAAAAAAGCCGGAAATAAGCTGGTGCAGTTCTGGATTGAAAAGGATGAATATGATATTCCGGTATACGAGGAGGTCTTAAAGCTATACTGCCAGATAACGGCATTGATCGACGATGGAACCGTAGTTTCCGCTTATGCGGCAGATGCGAAGGGAATCGCAGCGGCTCTTAGCAAGATGGCATTTGGGAATAAAATGGGCATAGAGATTTCGGGAGAACTTTCTGCCAAAGAATTGTTTGAAAATGGCCTGGGAGATATTGTCGCGGAAGTGGAGGCCGGTAAACTGGAACGGCTGGAGGGTATTGACAACTGCCGGATGATAGGGGAAGTAACGGAAAAGGCCGGATTTGCATATAAAGATATGTTTATCCCGATGGAAGAGGCGCAAGAAGCCTGGACTTCCAGATTGGAGAAGGTATTTCCCACTAAAGCGGCCAGGAACATTTCACCGGTGGAATCGCCGTTGTACAGTGCGGATAAGATCTATGTGTGCAAGGAAAAAGTGGCGAGGCCCACAGTATTTATACCGGTGTTCCCGGGTACCAACTGCGAGTATGACAGCGCGAAGGCATTCGAGCTGGCCGGGGCGAAAGTGGTTACGAGAGTGTTTAAAAACCGGACGGCAGAGGATATCAGGGAATCGGTGGATGTGTTTGAAAAGGGGATTAGCGAGGCACAGATCATTATGTTCCCCGGAGGCTTTTCGGCCGGTGATGAGCCGGACGGCAGCGCCAAATTTTTTGCTACCGCTTTTCAGAACGCAAGGATAAAAGAGGCGGTAATGAGGCTGCTTTCCGAAAGAGACGGGCTTGCTTTGGGAATTTGTAATGGTTTCCAGGCGCTGATCAAGCTCGGGCTGGTTCCTTCCGGCGATATTACCGGACAGAATGAGCAGTCTCCTACATTGACTTTTAATACGATTAACCGCCATATATCCAAAATGGTTTATACGAAGGTGGTTTCCAATAAATCGCCATGGCTGCAAGAGGCGGAACTGGGCGGGGTGTATGTGACTCCGGCATCCCATGGGGAGGGCCGTTTTGTCGCGTCGAAGGAGTGGATTGACCAATTGTTTGCGAATGGCCAGGTGGCTACTCAATATGCGGATATCGATGGAAATGTGACTATGGATGAAGAATGGAATGTGAACGGTTCCTATGCATCTATCGAGGGTATTACTTCCATGGACGGCAGATGTTTTGGCAAGATGGCCCATGTGGAACGCTGCGGGAAGTCCGTGGCAATGAATATTTACGGAAGTCAGGATATGGGTGTGTTCCGTTCCGGTGTCCGTTATTTTTACTGATGATTGATCGGGTGAGCAAAGCCGCTTTATCAGCCGCTTCCGTAAAACGGGGCGGTTGTAAAGCGGTATTTCACGGTTAAAGATAATATTGGCAGAAGGAGTAAAAAAATATGAATTTGAGCAGATGGAGAGAGACTGTGAACCGTTATATAGTAAATGCAATAATCCTTGTGATAGCCTGGGGAGGAATGTTTAGGAGGGCTTTTAATTGCGATACCCTGGCACACATGGTGAACGCATGGGGAGACATTGAGCATAGAATGACGCATGGAAGATACTTGTCGGCCTTCCAGGACTGGCTGCTGTACCAGATGGGATTATCCACGGCAAGCCATACTGGAATAACGGCGATGGTGGAAGTGGCGCTATTGGCATTTGCGGTCTGTATCCTGCAGAGTTGTTTTGAGGAGAAGATAGGAAAGCCTTCCGGCATTTATGAGCAGTTGGCATGGACGGCTATCTTTTCGTTGGTTTTTACCAACGTATTATTTGCGGAGTCTTTTATGTTTGGAGAATGCGCTCTGATGTTCGGGATAGCATATCTATTGGCAGCCTTGGGAATCCGGGCGTTTACCCGAAGAAAATATGGGCTGGCATTTTTATTTTTTATCCTCTCGACGCTGGAATACCAGACGGCAGTGATTTATGCGGCAATCGTGCTTTCGGCATGGATTTTTATAGACAGTGAGTGCCGGATCACGGTGAAGACAGTAATTTTGGAAATTGTCTGCGGTGTCATAACGATAGGGGCGGGCGTGCTGAATATGCTAAGTTTGAGCCTGTTGGCAAGGCTGGGAGTGGTGAAGGAAGCGGCACGGTCGGCCGATGTCCATGATTGGGTTCAAAAAGCGGCTAAATGCATGACGGATCTTGGACAGGTATTGTTAAACAGCAGAGGGCTGCTTCCGAAAGTCGGTCTGCCGTTCATGGTGTTATGTATTGCTATGGGGATTGTTATTTGGAAATTCTGGAAAGAAAAAAAATTATATGCCATCATATATTATATTTTGCTGGTTGTCGGCATGCTCGCCATGGTTTATCTTCTTCCTATGCTGCAGCCTGACACGAGGACGTATCCCAGAATTATTTGGACATTTTATTCAATGCAGGCGATGCTTTTCCTAATCGCTTTTTGGCTCATGACGAAGAAAGGAAAAGAGGTTCTTTGTTATATATGCGGCGCTTATTTGCTGGTTCAGATCCTGTTCTGCAATATTATCGTTACAAACCACATGGTAAGCAATACGCTGGATAAAACGTATGCCATGATGGTATATGAAAAGATTGTGGAATACGAAGAGGAGACAGGACAGGAAGTGAAAAAGCTTGCTGTTGCCAACGATATCGATTGCCCTTTCAGCTATAATAATGTCTATTATAAAACAGATCAGATCAATGAAAGAGCGTTGGGTACCGTATCAAACACAATGGTGAATATCGCGAGCGGAAGGGAGTTTGAAAAGGTACCGATGGATGAAACCGTGTACCAAACCTATTTTGGGGATCAGAACTGGGATTATTTCGATGCTTCCGAACAGTTGGTGATTATCGGGGATACGGCGTATTGGATGATTTTTTAAGGAACTGGTTTTGGAACGGTTTTCGATAAGTCGGAAAAGAGGAATGGAGTAGAAAAATGCGGGCATTTTTAATTTTGGAGGACGGTACCGTATTGGAAGGAATACGTATCGGTGCCGAAAAAGAAATCATCAGCGAAATTGTTTTTAATACATCTATGGCGGGCTATCCGGAAGTATTGACGGATCCTTCTTATGCGGGCCAGGCGGTCTGCATGACATATCCCATGATTGGGAATTACGGGGTATGCAGAGAGGATATGGAATCGTCAAGGCCATGGGTGGACGGGTTGATCATAAGGGAATTGGCCCGGAGAGGAAGCAATTTCCGTAAGGATGTGGATCTGGGCCGGTTTCTTGAGGAATTTGATGTGCCGGGAATCGCCGGAATCGATACGAGGGCATTGACAAAGATACTTCGCGAAAAAGGGACGATGAACGGCATGATTACAACGGATGAGGCGTATTCCCTGGAGAAGATACTCCCCCGGTTAAAGGCGTATACTACCGGCAAAGTAGTGGAAAAGGCAACATGCGGACAAAAGTATGTGCAGAGAGGTTCCGGAGAGGGAAAGAAAGTGGCGCTGCTGGATCTCGGGGCAAAAGAAAATATAGCAAGGTCTTTGACGAGGCGGGGCTGTGATGTGACGGTATATCCGGCATTTACTAAGGCAGAGGAGATTTTAGCGGACAGACCGGACGGCATCATGTTAAGCAACGGCCCCGGCGATCCGAAAGAATGCACATCGATTATAAAAGAGATCGGGAAATTATATGAGACGGATATTCCGGTGTTTGCCATCTGCCTTGGGCATCAGTTGATGGCGCTGGCCACCGGGGCGGATACTTTTAAAATGAAGTATGGCCACCGGGGCGGGAACCATCCGGTTAAGGATCTGCGTACGGGAAGGGTATACATTTCTTCCCAGAACCATGGGTATGTGGTGGACATGGATAAGCTGGATCCAAATGTAGCTGTGCCGGCTTTTATAAATGTAAACGATGGTACAAACGAAGGGCTGGCTTATACGGGTAAAAAAATTTTTACGGTGCAGTTTCATCCGGAGGCTTGTCCGGGGCCGCAGGATTCGGCATATTTGTTCGATCGTTTTATAGAGATGTTAAACTGATGTGAGGAGAGGAAAAAAGATGCCAAAAAATCCTAATATAAAAAAAGTGCTGGTCATTGGATCAGGGCCGATCGTGATCGGACAGGCGGCAGAATTCGATTATGCGGGTACCCAGGCGTGCCGCTCGCTGAAGGAAGAAGGAATCGAAGTTATATTAGTCAATTCCAATCCGGCTACCATCATGACCGACAGGGATATTGCGGATAAAGTATATATAGAGCCTTTGACGGTAAAGGTTCTGGAACAGATTATCGAAAAGGAGAAGCCGGATAGCGTGCTGCCTACGTTGGGCGGACAAGCGGGGTTAAACCTGGGCATGGAGCTGGATGAATCAGGTTTTTTGAACAAACATAATGTGACTCTTCTCGGAACTACCGCCAGGACGATAAGAAAAGCGGAAGACCGCCTGGAGTTTAAGGAGACGATGGAAAAAATCGGGGAACCCTGCGCGGCCTCCCTGGTGGTGGAAAACGTGCGGGACGGGGCGGATTTCGCAGGAAAGATAGGCTATCCGGTAGTGCTTCGTCCGGCTTATACGCTGGGAGGCTCAGGGGGCGGTATCGCCCATAACCGGATGGAACTGGAGGAAATTCTGGAGAACGGGCTGCGCCTTTCCCGGGTAGGGCAGGTATTGGTGGAAAGGTGCATTGCGGGATGGAAGGAAATCGAATATGAAGTGATGCGGGACAGCGCGGGCAACTGTATTACCGTCTGCAATATGGAAAATATGGATCCGGTAGGAGTCCATACCGGTGACAGCATCGTAGTGGCGCCTTCCCAGACGCTGATGGACAAGGAATACCAGATGCTAAGAAGCGCGGCATTGAATATTATCGATGAACTGGAGATCACCGGAGGGTGCAATGTACAGTTCGCTTTACATCCCGATAGCTTTGAGTATTGCGTCATAGAGGTGAATCCAAGGGTGAGCCGTTCTTCCGCCCTTGCCAGCAAGGCGACGGGGTATCCCATCGCGAAAGTGGCGGCAAAGATCGCTTTGGGATATACTTTGGACGAAATAAAAAATGCGGTTACAGGTAAGACTTATGCCAGTTTTGAACCGGCGCTGGATTATTGCGTGGTCAAGATTCCAAGACTGCCTTTTGATAAATTTATTACAGCTAAGCGAACGCTGACCACACAGATGAAGGCTACGGGGGAAGTCATGAGCATATGCACCAGCTTTGAAGGGGCGCTGATGAAAGCGATCCGTTCCCTGGAACAGCATGTGGATTGTCTGTTTGACTATGATTTTTCAGCGCTGTCTGCGGAAGAATTGCTGGATCGGATGAAAAAAGTGGATGACCAAAGAATCTATGTAATTGCTGAAGCATTGCGAAAAGGCGTGGACTATGATGCGATACATGATATCACGATGATAGATAACTGGTTCATTGATAAGCTGGCGGTTATTGTGGAAATGGAAAACGCCTTGAAGAAGGAGCCGCTTAACCCGGAACTGCTGAGGGAGGCAAAGCGCATGGAATTTCCGGATTCGGTCATCGCCAGACTGACCGGGCTTTCGGAGGAAGAAATTAAGGGAATGCGTTATAAAAACGGCATTACGGCGGTATTTAAAATGGTGGATACCTGTGCGGCTGAATTTGAAGCAGCCACCCCTTATTATTATTCCTGCTTTGGCGGCGAGAATGAAGCCGTGGAAACGCATCCGACCAAAAAAGTACTGGTGCTTGGCTCCGGCCCGATCCGCATCGGCCAGGGCATTGAATTCGATTATTGTTCCGTACATGCTACATGGGCTTTTGCGAAAGCAGGTTATGAAACGGTTATTGTGAACAATAATCCGGAAACGGTAAGCACGGATTTTGATATTGCGGATAAACTATATTTTGAGCCATTGACGCCGGAAGATGTAGAGAACATCGTTAATATAGAAAAACCGGACGGGGCGGTAGTACAGTTTGGCGGGCAGACAGCCATCAAACTGACGGAAAGCCTGATGAAAATGGGCGTTCCTATTCTGGGAACGAGTGCGGAGAATGTAGATGCGGCAGAGGATCGGGAATTATTCGATAAAATTCTGGAAGAATGCGGGATTCCAAGGCCATCGGGAGGAACGGTATATACGGCGGAGGAAGCAAAAAAAGTGGCAAACCAGTTGGGCTATCCGGTGCTGGTAAGGCCTTCTTATGTTCTTGGCGGCCAGGGGATGCAAATTGCCATTTCCGATGCGGAAGTAGAAGAATTTATGGCAATCATCAATCGGATCGCCCAGGATCATCCGATTCTGGTGGACAAGTATTTGCAGGGAAAGGAAATCGAAGTGGATGCGGTCTGCGATGGAACGGATATACTCATCCCGGGCATTATGGAGCATATAGAAAGAGCAGGAGTTCATTCCGGCGACAGTATATCGGTGTATCCGGCACAAAGTATCGGTGAAAAGGTAAAAACTACCATTGCGGAATATACAAAGAAGCTGGCAAAGGCTCTTCATGTGATCGGGTTGATCAATATTCAGTTCATTGTTGTGGGGGAGGAAGTATATGTGATCGAGGTCAATCCCCGGTCTTCCCGCACGGTACCTTATATCAGCAAAGTGACAGGAATTCCCATCGTGGATCTTGCGGCTCAAGTGATCATGGGGAAAACGATTGCGGAGTTAGGATATGTACCGGGGCTGCAAAAGGAGTCGGAATATGTGGCGATCAAAATGCCTGTATTTTCTTTTGAAAAAATACGGGGAGCGGAGATCAGCCTGGGGCCGGAAATGAAGTCTACCGGCGAATGCCTTGGCATTTCCAAGACTTTTCATGAGGCTTTGTACAAAGCTTTTCTTGGAGCGGGAGTTCGGCTGCCCAGATACCGCAGGATGATCATTACGGTAAAAGATGCGGATAAGGGGGAAGCGATTGAGATCGGCAGACGTTTTGAAAAGCTTGGGTATAAGATCTATGCTACCCGCAGTACGGCGAATGCTTTGAAGGATGCGGGAGTCAGGGCGCGGCAGGTCAATAAGATTCGGCAGGAGTCTCCTACGGTGATGGATCTGATCCTGGGGCACGAGATCGACTTGGTGATCGATACGCCCACTCAGGGAAGGGATAAATCGCGGGATGGCTTTTTGATCCGCCGTACCGCCATCGAAACGGGAGTAAACTGCCTGACATCGCTGGATACGGCCAGGGCGCTTGCGACGAGTCTGGAACATATTGGGGAAGAAGAAGCGCTGACGCTGGTGGATGTGGCATCGCTGTAATAAAAAATGGAGTTTGTGTAAAAACGATGGAACATGGAAAAAATTATGCAAAAGAGCTGGATAAGATCATCGGCAGGATGGAAAAGGCGGAGAATGGGAATGCGGAGCCGCTGCCTTTGAATTTTTCGAAAAACCTGTCACCGGGAAGAAAGCTCCTTCTTCACAGTTGCTGCGCGCCTTGCAGCAGTTACGTAATGGAATATTTGAGAGAATATTTTGACATCACCGTATTTTATTATAATCCTAATATTACGGAAGATGAGGAATATAGGAAAAGAGTGGAGGAGCAGAAGCGTCTGATAGAGGAATATAACCGGCAGACGGAGGAAGAACATTTTACGGGGATGCATTCCACAGTTAAGGCACGCCAGATAGAAATCATAGAGGGAGACTATGAACCGGATTGCTTTTATGCGGCGGCGAAGAATCTGGAAAAATGCCCGGAAGGCGGGGAACGGTGTTTCCGGTGTTATGAACTGAGGCTGAGAAAAACGGCAGAACTGGCGGCAGAGAAAAAATTTGACTGTTTTACTACGACTTTGACGATAAGTCCTTTGAAGAATGCAGGGAAGTTGAATGAGATCGGAGAAGAGTTGGAAAAAGAATACGGCGTTTTTTTCCTGCCTTCGGATTTTAAGAAAAAGAACGGATATAAAAGATCCATAGAACTGTCAGCGCAGTTTGGGCTGTACCGGCAGGATTATTGCGGCTGTATATATTCTAAAAGGGAAAGAGAGGAAAAAGGAGAGAGATGAAAAAGATTTTGGATGTGATATCGGAGGAAATGAAAGAAGCGTTCCAGCGGGCAGGATATGACAGGGAACTTGGAAAAGTAACTCCGTCAAACAGGCCTGATTTGTGCGAATACCAGTGCAACGGGGCGATGGCAGGAGCAAAACGTTATAAAAAAGCGCCGATTATGATTGCACAGGAGGTGGCCGGAGAGCTGGAAGGCAGCCAGGTATTTGAATCGGTAAGCGCAGTGAACCCCGGTTTTTTAAATCTGAAATTAAGTTCCGCTTTTTTGGCGGACTATTTGGACGGAATGGTAAAAAATCCGAAGTTTGGGCTGGAAGCTCCCGAAAAGGCGAAGAAAATATTGATCGATTATGGCGGACCGAATGTGGCGAAGCCTTTGCATGTAGGGCATTTGCGTTCGGCAATCATCGGTGAAAGCATAAAAAGGATCGGGAGATATGCGGGGCATGAGGTGATCGGCGATATTCATTTGGGCGACTGGGGGCTGCAGATGGGGCTGATTATTACGGAACTGAAGGAAAGAGAGCCGGATTTGGTGTATTTTGACGATAGTTTTACCGGAGATTATCCGAAGGAAGCGCCTTTTACCATTTCTGAACTGGAAGAGATTTATCCCGCTGCCAGCGCAAGATCCAAGGAGGACGGCGCCTATAAGGAAAAGGCAATGGAAGCCACTTATAAGCTGCAAAACGGCGTGCGGGGTTACCGGGCGCTTTGGGAACATATTATCCGCGTATCGGTGGCGGATCTCAAGAAGAACTATGAAAAATTGAACGTGGAATTCGATTTGTGGAAAGGGGAATCCGATGTCCATGATTTGATCCCGCAGATGGTGGAGGAGATGAAAGCCGGAGGCTATGCTTATTTGAGCGAGGGCGCGTTGGTGGTGGATGTAAAGGAAGAAACCGATACGAAGGAAATACCGCCCTGTATGATTTTAAAATCCGACGGAGCATCCTTGTACAATACGACGGATCTGGCGACTATTAAGGAGAGGATGGAAAAAATCGGGCCGGATGAAATTATTTATGTGGTGGATAAGCGGCAGGAACTTTATTTTGAGCAGGTTTTCCGCTGCGCCCGCAAAACAGGGCTGGTAAGGCCGGAAACGAAATTAAAATACCTTGGCTTTGGCACGATGAACGGGAAGGACGGGAAGCCTTTTAAAACGAGAGAGGGCGGGGTAATGCGCCTGGAATCTTTGCTTGCCGAAATTGATGAGGTGATGTATGGAAAGATCGTTCAGAATCGTTCCGTACCGGAGGAAGAGGCGAAGGAGACTGCCCGGGTAGTCGCATTATCGGCGGTTAAATATGGGGATCTTTCCAACCAGGCATCCAAAGACTATATTTTTGATATCGACAGGTTCACTTCCTCCGAGGGCGATACCGGACCGTATATTTTATATACGCTGGTGCGTATTAAGTCGATTCTTTCCAAATATACGGAAGCAGGAGGAGAGGCCGAAGCAGCGGCGCTGCGGCCGGCAGAGGGCAGCCCGGAGAAAGGGTTGATGCTGGAACTGGCAGGATTTCTCGGTATGATGGAAAATGCTTGTGAGGAAACCGCGCCTCATAAGGTATGCGCATATATTTATGATATTGCTAATGCATTCAATCATTTCTATCATGAAACAAAAATATTGGCAGAAGAGGATGCGGTGAAGAAAGAGGGCTGGATCGCCCTTCTGATGCTGACAAAAAATATTTTGGAAACATGCATTGATTTGTTGGGTTTTTCGGCTCCCGAAAGGATGTAATTGTCCCTTTGAATAATCCGTCCTGATAAATGATACGGACGGATTGAAAAATATAAATAAAAAATTTAAAAAAAATATTGACAAGTCCTGGAATATAATTGTATAATAGCAGAGCGGGTTGCGAAAGCGGCTTGTCAATAAGGGATCTTAGCTCAGCTGGGAGAGCATCTGCCTTACAAGCAGAGGGTCATAGGTTCGAGCCCTATAGGTCCCATACCCTATCGGATTTACCGGTAGGGATCATATGGCGAGATAGCTCAGCTGGCTAGAGCATACGGTTCATACCCGTAGTGTCGAGGGTTCAAGTCCCCCTCTCGCTATTTAAAGAATGCTTGAACATGTGATGTTTCAAGCATTTTTTATATTTATGCTCAAAAATGTTGTTTTATACCGCTTCGAATCGTTACAAATCAAAAGACCCTTTCGGGATTTGCATATATAGAGCAAGGGCATCGCTCTATCATTTAATTTATGGGCCGGATAGACCCTGTTGAGTGCATTGGAGTTTCTCAACAGAGAAACGGAAATGTGCTCAACGTTAAACCACCCGCTATGCGGGTGCGCGACGATTGCTATACAAAAATCACCTTTCCCTTATAATAGAGGTGTTCAGGCCACTATTAGAGAAAGGAAAGGTGATTTTATGGCAAAGCAAACGAATTCGCTCGCATATACGAAGTGGATGTGTAAATATCACATCATCTTCACCCCAAAGTATAGACGAAAAATTGTCTATAATCAATATAAAACAGATTTGCGTGATATGATAAAGCAGTTGTGCAGTTACAAGGGAGTGGAGATCATAGAAGGGCATCTTATGCCTGACCATGTGCATATGCTTGTAAGTATACCGCCGAAGATAAGTGTTTCATCATTTATGGGATATCTGAAGGGAAAAAGCGCCCTGGTGATGTTTGACAGGCATGCAAACCTGAAGTATAAGTTTGGAAACCGTCACTTTTGGTCAGAAGGGTATTATGTTAGTACCGTAGGATTAAATGAAGCCACGATCAAAAAGTATATTCAGGAGCAGGAGAAAGCAGATATCATACAGGACAAGCTGAGTGTAAAAGAATAGGAAGACCCTTTTAAGGGTCAGGGCTGAGTAGTACAAACACCCCTTTAGGGGTAGCAACGAGTCAGAAGCAATGTGGCTTGAACGGAGCCGAGGGAAGACGGCTTCCCATGGTCTTAAAGAGAAAGCCAGCATCTTGAGACGCAGCCAAGCAGGGCGGGCTTAGAGCCCGCGTCCCGAGCCACCCGTTTTACGGGTGGGGGCGACTTGATGATTTTGGACACCCCCATTTGCCTTCTAAGAAACAGTTTATGGAATCTGTCGCTTCTGCTTTGAACTGTCAAAATAGCGCATATAGAAATAATAGCTTTGTCGAATTCATCCCATTTTGCCCTATATGTTAAATATTTAGGGTATCAAATAATTACAATTTTTTGAATGGAATAAACTTGGCATGCCTTAAAACTGGGGTTCCATATGTTCGTATACTCACTGCAGCAGTATTGACTATAATATCACAGTAGGCATTTATAATGCCGCCAGACGGGGAAACTGTTAAATATCTTGTAAGGCCGTGTTGGGTTATAGAAACAGATATTGTTTCAGTTGTCATTGAATACATACTGATTTCAATAATGCCTGAAGAAAGCGGCATAAAAGTTTTTGTCTGCCCGTTTACAAGATAGGATGCCAAATCAACCATCTTACCATAATCGAGTTCTGCAAAATATTTACTTTTCAAATTATTTCCAACAGATTGTAAATTGCTGTTTAACTAATCATTTACTTTTAGTAGTTGTGCGTTAAACAGCAATTTAAATCTTCTTTTTAAGGAAGTATCTGGCAGTGCAAATAATGGCGGTATAGCGTCCCAGGAACTTACAAATATAGAAATGACATTTACAGTGCCGAATGGATATAAAATACATTCTGTGAAGCAACTAGATATACTCGGATGGAGTGGATTGTTGTATCAGGGGCATAGAATATCCGGCAATACAATGACTGTTAGAGTGTATAATATCCAAAGTGTTGCAAGACCGTGCAATATAAGTGCGGTTGTTAATTGTATAAGAATTAAATAGCGAGCAAGGCCAGAGCATCTGATGGTTCCTTAGACATCAAATTGTGAAAAATGATGAAACATTGGGAAACTTGCTTTTTACTAATAAAAACGTTTATTTTTTAAGAACAAGGGAAGAACTTCCATAAATCGTTCTTTAGGAGGCAAACAAGTTATGCATATAACATACTTTATTCGTCGATTTATCGAGATAGTGTTTTTGGGTCGTTTCAAAAGAGCTATGGCCAAGGATCTCTTGTATAATGGATGGGTCAACCCCTTTTTTATTAAGGTCGCTTGCCAGCCAGCGTCTGAAGCAATGAACCGTGATCTCAGGCAAACCGACTCGGGTGCCAATGTTTTTCACAATTTTGTTGATAGATCCCTTGCACAGTTTATTGTAGGGCTTTTTGTTTGAGCAGAAGAGGAAATGGCTTAGATAACGTCCTCTTTCCATTAAGTATTCCTGCATATGTTTTTTGCAACGGACAGAAAATGGGACGACTCTGTCTTTTCCTCCTTTGCCATGTATTATAATGACTCTGTTTTCCCAATCAATTTCAGATAATGCCACGTTGCTTATTTCGCTTACCCTCAGACCGGTGGATATAAGTAAATCGATCAGGGCTAATTCGCGTTTATCAATACAGGCATCTCTCATGGATTCGATTTCCAGATCCGTATAGAATTTCTTGTATTTTATATCATCTTTGATTTTAGGAATTTTAGTAACAGGGTTTTTCCTTATATATTCTTCGTCGGCCATAAATTGGAAAAATACGTTTAAATTTCGACGGCAGTTATCGGCGGTGGTTTTACAGACAGATTTTTCATAGTACAATAGATACCTGCGTATATCGTCTGTCGTAATATTAATCAATTCCTTATTACAAAAGTTCAGAAGAGAGGATACACTTAGTATGTATTGTTTGACTGAACTGTCTTTAATACCGCTCATCTTTTTGCAGCCTTCAAAGTTTTTAATAATAACAGTGTTTTTGCATTTTTCTGTTGACAGCATATTGGGGGAGGAAGAGACGAAATTTATACCATCAAATACATTAGTAAGGATATTTACAAATTGCCGCATTTGAAAGTTATTCCAATGCATTTCTTCCCCCATGATACGTGCTGCGGTTTTAAACAGGTAATCCTTGTCAAGTTCCTGGTTTGCCATGAAATATCCTCCTATACATTTAATATATAAAGATATCATAACACAAACATATGTTCTGTTCAAGAGTTGTTTAAAAAGTTTGAAGGTTAAATCGAAAAGAGTGGTTGATAGTATCTAAAGAATAGCTAAACAGCAATTTAAAAGAAATTATTATAACACTATCGTCTACAATAACGGTTGACATTGTAGAGGGATATAATTTAGTTGAGTTAAATAAGCCAAACACTCCAAGTGGATATAAACTGTTGGGATGTATGGGAGCTACACATAGTACTACAGGCAATGTTGTGATAAATGCTGTCGCAAATAACGGAAAACTCAGAGTTTATAACAATACATCCACAACAGGCAAAGCTATTACATTTACGGGAACGTGGTTGCTTTACAAAATATCAAAGTAGCGGGTATCTAAAAAAATAAAGAAACTCCGCATATGCACCGGCATCTTTGATTAAACCATCATAAACTGTAATGGAACTACTTCCGCCAGAGGAGGCATTAAAATAGATCATTAATTTTGCGCGCCTAACCGTCTGCATCTGTAAGAGTTTAATGCTTGGAGTTATTTGCAGACAAAGGTAATATAGCAGTACGTATAGCCTTCAACTGGCAAATCTCCGTATGGGCGCAGGGTGACATCGCCACCGCTTCCAACCGATAGGTAGGCCATAACCGGGGTATCACGCCCTAATGCAACCATATTTGCAAAGCTGCGTAATGGGCAGTATCCGTTGGGCAGTGTGCCAAGCTTGTACGCAGTGTTATAGGAAAGCTTTGCCTTGTTCTGCTCAATGTATAGACTTATTGTCTGCCCCCTTTTAGAATAAAAAACCCGCATGTAATTATTCGTGAGTTCCTGCGTGGACGATATTTCCATTAAATTGCTGTTTAACACACAACTATTGAAATCAATGAATTGGTGAAACAACAATATATATACGGAAACCGCAGTTTTGGATGGCCTAGTTGGTATGATGCAGGACATGGATATAGCGGAGAAATTGTATATATACTTTAGACCGTAGTAAAATAGGAGAAGCATGTGTCAATCCTGCTGGCTGTTGTATATGCCGGAAAGTATATTTCGAGATTTCCGCTTGTTCTTATTATTGCACTGTAGCAATTTCCATTTGTTGTTTGTAGACTAAGATATATAACGCCCCCTCCATATGGTTTAGGCAAACCGCTTAATACAACATCGCCGTTTGATACAGCGGCAGAAGGTGTTGATTCCAACGATACGATACACATTCCGTTGCGGACATAATATGACGCTCCGTGAGTAAATTTTTCACCTTTGGTCGCAGTTCCTATTGTTGTTTTAGCTGTATTTATTAAATTGCTGTTTAGTTAATATATTTATGTTTAGTTGTTATAAGCTAAACAGCAATTTAGCAAAATTGATCCTATTCAAAATATTTACAAAGGAAGTTACACTTACTGACGATAAGGCACAAATAGTAGATATCCCTATTAATTCTATAGCTGGTTATACGGCATATTGCCTTAATTTCTGTGCCTTTAACGGTCACGTAATTAGTACCTGTTTAAGCATTTCAGCGATTTCGGAATCGGTAAGAGGAACCGTAAGATCAGATACGAGTGTAACCTGCTCCGTACGAGCCGTCATTATGTATATAAAACAACTATAGTTTAGAAAAATAAAGTATTTTTGCCGAAAAGACTCAAATTATCAATTATTTCAAAAATTGTTAAAGTAGAAGCATACATAGAATATACAGGAAGATATCACTATGTATATATTTTACACAATACTACTGCGCTTATAGTTATTTTTTGCTGGCCGGACGTTACATTGCGGAGTTCGATAAGGACATTATTTCCGTTAAGCATGAACCTTGTTATAGCGCTTGATGCCGTATTGGCATTTACGGCAATAACGCCTAATGCAATGTAGCCGCTTGGTACTGTATAGGGCAAATTTACAGATAAAATCGTTGAGGCTTCTACGGTAAATTCTTTTGTCTGCGTATTCACAGTTGTAATAACGCTGGAAAGAGACGGACGCCCGGCTATGCTTTCCCATGGAACACTGCCAGCGCTGTTGGCATAATTAACGTTTTGGCTTCCTATGTTACTGGTAGTGATAGCGGTGTTTGCATCTTGTTTGGTGGATAAATTGCTGTTTAATACACTAACCGCCTTACTGGAAGCAGCGATATCTTCCCTTTGGGAATCCAGTGCGGATGATATACCATGTATGCCGCCGACATTGGTTCCCAATATTTTTAAACCCTGTACAATGGCAGATAAGCTTTTTTTCATATTCGAAAGTGTGGAGAATATGCTGGTATGACTTTGGATGGCGTTGCTGGTTGTTTCGGCAGCGGTGTTAGATTCAGCCAATGTGGTGTATGTGCTTGTGGTATCGTCGAATGCGGGCTCTTCAATTCCGGCAATACTTTCGTTTGCTGCAGTCATAGCGCTTTCCAGCGTATTCCCGTCGGCCATTTCAACATTTTCTGCCGAGATGCTTTTGATTTCCGAACCATTTTTTCCGCGGGGAATTCCAAAATCTATATAGTTGTTTAATCCGTCTTTACGGATATCCACGGTTGCGTTCTGATCGGGATCCAAAGTGGTGACATTCCCTTTCAGCATTTTGGGAGTTAATCCGTCTAATTGTTCCGGTGTAAAATCTTCAAACACGAAGGAATCTCCTTTGTCACCGACTACTTTTCCTAAATTTAATTTTGGCATAGAATAAGTACCTCCTTTAATTGTAAGATAAAATAAACAATTCCCCATGAGCCATGGGGAATTTGTTTTTTGAAATATAAGAAATTTTTAAAATATAGTGTGTTAAGAATAGAATATAAAAACCAAATGCTGTTATGCTATCCGACGGTCAGGATGAGGCATCCGTTATCGTCGATATGGGCATCGGGCGGATTGTTCTCATCATTGTAATAGAGCATTAAATTTTCATTTTCGATTTTAAAGGCGATTTGGCCTTCTATTGTTGTGACAACACCGTCTTTTCCATCAATACCGTCTTTTCCGTCCCTTCCGTTAAAATATCCCGAGGCCAATTTGTTCTCTAAGTCGTTGGAGACATTATGGGCGCGTTCGGTAGCTTTACCCGCAAGGGTGGCTGCCGCATTTGCCGAATCGGCAGCAGTATTAGCGTTGTCTGTTGCCGATTCGGCATTGAGAATCGCGGTTTCGAAAGCATTCTGCCGCTGTGCTTCCGCATTGTTTCGGTCGATTTCGTTTTGCTTGCGTTCCTCTTCGCTGGATATCCGCTGGTTCTCATTGGCAATTCTTATTTGTTCCGCATCGGAAACCGTATCGCTTAATCGATTCATGGCATCAATGGCAGCGTTTGCCGTATTGGTGACATCAATACAATGAGTTGTGGCATCGTTGCATTCCTGTGTAGCCTGAACGGTATTTGCAGTTGCTTCCACACAACGTTCGGTAGCAGTATTACAATTCTGAGTAACATTTTCCATTTCTGATTTCAGGCCCGATAAATCTGCCTGAATTTGATGGACTTGATTGATTTTTTCTATTAAAAGTCCGAATTCATCAGAGGATACGACGTATCCTATATCAAAACTTGATTGGGAAATGATGATAAAAAAAGGGAACGATGTAAGCGTCCGGTTTTCAAGATTTGATATGATTGAGATTTCATAATTGCTGCGTCCGCTTACGGCAGACATTTGCTGTGTGATTTCTATGCGGATGGTATTACTGTCCAATATCTGACATTTGTTAAAAATGACATTGTTGTCCGGTTTCGTTCCCCGGATGGATACCGTTACCGCTTCGCTGTTTACCGTATAGGGCTGACCGTTGTTCATAAGTGAGATATCTACATATCTCGTTCCATATCCATCTCCCTGTATGCCTTTTACAAATAAAAAGTTATTATTGCTTGCAAAATCTACAGTATATTGCTGGATAAGTGGAGTAATTGTGTCGGGCATGGAAGTCCTCCTTTCTGAAAAAATGGTTTATTTTTCCGCGTTATCGGCTTCATCCTTCTTTTCCCTTTCGTTGTTTTCGGCATTTTCCAGACATTCTTTGTTAATCTGGGCATAGTATAAGTGTTCCAGATTGTTCATAATGTCTTTCATGATGAAATAAGCGGCTCCGATATCGAGGCTGCTGTTTTCAATGGAATAGTTGATTTGTTCTTTTAAGATTTGGTAGTTTTTGATCATTTGTTCCTCCAATTTTCTTGCTTAATCACCATTTGTTATGTAGACATAAAATATAGTTGGTTTGTACTAGCCCAGACATGGTTTACAGCGCCATCATTATTAGTGGTATATAGTATAGGTGGGATAACTACCTCTACTTGCCGCCAATGTGAAGTTTTATTTTCAAGAGCATCAATTCTTTCTATGGCATTGTTTAATGAATTGACGGTAGCATAATCATTTAACACGCCGGTATTTCTAATGTTCCCAGCAGTTATATTATTTACAACCAATTTATCAAAGTCTCCCAAAGCCCCGCCATTTAGGACAAAGCTGCTATTAGCCAAAAATCCGTTTTCAAACGCACCGTAAGTACCGTTGGTGCTTAAGCTTACCCCGCCAAATGAGCTGCCAGTGTTTACATTATTAATGTAAACATCTTCAAAATGAGCTTTACCATCAGAATTAATCCACCAGTTTCCGTTCGATGCGCGAATGGAATCACTTTGTATAGTAGCGCCGCCAATCGTTCCGGATATTGCAGTAATAACGCCGTTGGTAGTCACTTTAAACTTACTGTCTTTACCAAGAGCAATCCCGTCCGTACCGAGATAAATGCCGGCTTTGTCATCGGAAATAGAAGATTTGCCATGGTACAGTTTATCTCTCTCCAGTACAAAGCCGCCGGTACCTCCAAGATATCCTTTCTCCGCATAAAAAGTTCCATCATTGGACAGCTTCAGCACATTATTGGCACCCAGGGCGATTCCGTCTGTGCCTATATATATGCCGTTTGTACTTGAAGTAAGGGAATTTTTCCGGCAGTATATTTTCCCGTCTTCAATCACAAAGGCGTTTTGGCCGCCGATCCAGCCTTTTTCGGCTTTTATCGTACCTTTTGCGGTCAAGACGCCTTTTTCATCCAAAGTAAGTTTGGTTTCATTGCCGGCGTTGAATTCGAAGGTTCCTTTATTGAGATCGATTTTGGTACCTGTTTTGCCGGCAGAGTAGTTGGTGGATTGCAGGATGCCTCCATAGATTTCGCTGCCCTCTATGACAGAGCCGCCGATATATCCGGCTAGTACAAGGTGGGCGATGAGGCCGAAATCATTGTATGTGACCCCTTGCTTTGTATACTGTACCCGTCCCAGGGCAGTGTTAATGGTTTGGAAGGCGTCATCGCTGAAAAGAATCTGGGAATCGCCGATAAAGATTCTGTCATTGGGGTATTTGGATTCGGGGGTATTGCTGACAATGATCCCCCTGTCGTCAATCGTGACGTCTGATCTGGATGTTTTCAGGGTTTCGCCGGCAGCCAGCAGACCGCTGGCAATGACCTTTGACAAGTCGTCCGCCTCTTTGTTGGCACGGTTCCAGTTGCTGCTGTTAAAAGAAACGGTGGAGGCGACGGAAGAGGCGGTATCCAGTGCCGTTGTGGTATCCGCATATATATTTTTTCCCTTGACTTTATTCATATTTCCAAAAGTAACGGAAAAGTCGTCAGGATGGTAGAAATCCATATCCAGAGTCAGAAGCCTTGCCTTTACGATATAGTCATCGCGAATAATAATATTGATATAATTGCCAGGTTCAAAATCGGAGGAAACGTTTTTAAATTCCTCCATTTCAAAAAGATTCAGCAGTTCCGCGCTGAACTGTAATTGCGGCTGCGATACTTTTTGCAGCTCTTTCCGGCCAAAGGCAAGCATTTCTTTTAACATATCCATCCGCTCGGAATCGGTCATAGTGTCGGTGACGACAAAATTGGAAGAGGACAGTTCGTCCTCACGGATGAATTTGGACAGCTCTTTTAATTGTCCGGCCGTAAAATTCTGCTTCATACTGATTGAGGAAATCATGCGGTCCATTTGCGCGCCAATGGAAGATTGTCGGGTTTTTAAGGAAGAAATTTGTTTTTCAACGGCAGAAATCTGGGATTTGATCGCAAGAATGGCGTTGTATACGGGGAGGTATAAGGTCTTATAGTCCTTGTGGTCTTTTTTCCCCTGTCCGGCCTTGATCATAATCGATTGTCTTCGTTCATAGGAAGCGAGTTTTTCCTGCAGCGGTACAAGCCCATATTCTGCCCAGTTGACGCTTTCCGTATTGGAAGGCATTTTCTCATGGGTAAGATGGTTGATCTCGTTATAATAATTTTGGTATTGGGATAGAAGAGAAGAGTAGCCGGGCAGACTATCGTTCCATTTTTTTGTCCATTTGCTGTATGCATCGCATAATTCTCGGCTCATGAAATCGGGCGAATGAAAGTAGTCCAGCATATAAATTTTGTCGTATCCCATATTTACTTCGCGCAAATTCAGGTCATCGGCGCCGGTAACGGTCAGACATGTCTTAATGTCATCAATGGAAGAGGAGATATCCGTTGTTTTCAGAAGATTATCATAAGTGACAAAAATGTCCGTGTCTTTTCCGACCGTGTCTTCCGTGTACGCATGGATTCTTTGGTGCAAGGTGTCGAAGAGAAATACGCATTGAAAGGCGGCTGCGGCGTCTTTTGTCAGGAAAGAATAGACATCCTGTCTTGTAACTTCGAAACATCGTTCCATTGTCATAAGGGAGGTGTCGATATGACCAAGCGTCCAGTCCGGGCATTTTTCCAGAACCAGATGGAGCAGGCTTTTATCCGGGTTCGACAAGTTGTAAAACTTAACACCGTCTATGCTTTCCGTTGTACCCATGTTGACCGTGAATAATTTGAGATATTTCTGGCCGAGCATAGTTTCCAGGCCGACCGCTTCACAGTCTTTGCATTCCAGGCGCTGTCCTTTGGCTTCTGTTTTTACGCTGGATAAAATGAAGCGTCCAAGTTCTTCCACTTCTATGAACTGTCCTTCGGTTATGGAATCATAGGCCGGATTTTTTACATTGTCCATCTGCATGTAGCTTTTAAACTGAATGATATCCGGGGCATTAAATTTGAAAAAATATTTCTTTTCGGTGCAGCTTAAAACATGCATCCGGTCATGGTTGGCTTTTGTAAGGATATAGGCAGGAGGGACGGTGCGGTCGAACAGATTGGTATGAAATGACAGGCTCATAAAATAAATCCCACCTTTCTCGCTACTTGGTATGTAAAAGTAATCTGGATGCCATGGTTTACCTGAAATTCATTTTTGCCGGGAACTAACCGTATAAAGTGCATATTAAAATCATTGTTTATAATCCTTGATGGAAGGGAGGATGACAATGTATTGTGTTGGGAATCCATGGTGATTATTTCACCTGCTGACAGTGATTTAAGAGTTGTCGTCCAGTTGTTGTCCATCAGGTTGCATATAGTTAAATTAGTGATAGCGGCATTTGACTTTATCGTTACTTTTGGCAGCAGGTAATCGTAGAGATGGTCGGAACTGTTGAACAGGATGAGGTTGGAAGCGGGAGAGGCATGGAACGTATAGTTAAATTCATTGGACCATGCGAAGGGTGAATCGCATTCCATTTCCAAAATGATACCGGCTATGCGGCCTCCGGCTTTCTGGTATTTTACATTTGCCACTCGGATATGGAAAAAGAGCAGTTCGTCAAATTCGTAAGAGAAAACCTGCATTTGTTTATACCCGCGGAATCCTGTCAGCTGCCTTAAAATTTCACGGCATTCGTGTTCGGTAAAATATTTATTTTTATCGCTGTTGATGGTATTTGGATCTTTGATAAGCGTAGCGGTGAGGCGTAACTTGGAACGAAAGGGGGCGTCGAGGTATACCGGCACGGGATTATGCCCGATATATTCTTCGATAGTATCGCTATCCATGCCGAACTCTTCATCGGATGAATGGGAGCTTTCAAAAGAAGCGAGAACCAATCCGTAGTTGCTCAACTGAAAATCCCCGATAATTGCGTCTAGTCCGAAAATATTAATTGTGATCACCAACTTTCTTTATAAGCTTTTTTAAAATGAGAGAGTGTCAGATTTTGCAGATGGCCGCACCCGTGTTCCGGGGTGCGGCGTTAGCAGGTTAATAGGTTCCATATTTTCTGGACATATCCAGGTCGTGCCAGCTTTTTCGGATAGCGTCGTTGGCAACGGTTTTTATATCGTTCAGAAAATGTTTGGTGTCGTTTACGTCGCCATTGATGGTTACGAGGCTGTCGTAATGCACATTGACATTAGGATTGTGTCCTGTATGATTAGGAATGGAATTTTGCAGTCCTGTTGACAGACCGGGGATATTCCAATTCCAGAGAGAGGGGGAGCGGGCGGAGAGATTGGCCATGAACTGACTGCTGTTTTCAGGCGCAAATACCGTGGCTTTTTCCGTTGTTTTTTGAAGTGCTGAAGCAAGATTGTATATGGCTCCAGTCTGCTTTTCTGTGAGAATGCTTTCCCCTTCTTTGGCGGCGATAAGAGTATCTTCTCCCAGGGCTTTTGCAATATGATTCCAAGGGTTGTGGCGATCCTTGGTTATGATGCCTCCTTTGGCATAGACTGGGACAACTTTACCTTTTCCATAGGATTTGGCAAGTCTTTCGAGGTCGGACTTATTATAGGAAGTAATCGTACCGCCCGCCACGCCTTCCAGTTTATAAAGTGTTTTGCTGTTAGAATCAGATGCCGATTGTTGGGCGGCGCTCACGGATCGAATCGCATTTGCCGCATTATTAGCCGCAGAAGCCACGTTATTCAGCCGGTTTGCGATGCCGTCAAGCGCGCTGCTGATGCCGCTGATATTGTAACCGCTCTCCAGAGTCCTTACCAGACTGTCACGCAGTGCCTGAGTCATATAATTCAGGTTCTGTTCGCTGTAATAGGAGGAAGCCAGTTCAGCCACAAGGGTATCCGCGCGGGTGGAGAACATCCATGCGAGGGTATTTGCAGTTTCATTGGCCTGATACTGAAGGTTATATACTTCGTATTCTACGCCCATCAGGTTTCCGATAAATACGCTGGTCTGTTCCGAAAGAATGGCCCCATAGCTGGCAATCGCCATTTCCCCGCTTTGCCAGGAGGAAATAATGGCAGAAGATACGGTGATGCCGTGTTCTTCTGCGATACGCGCGATTTCCTGGCCGATCAGATTCGCATTTTGTTTTACTGTTTCAAAGGAGGCAGCGATCAGTTGTTCCTTTTCTTCCAGAGATGCCTGGAGGCGTTCGATTTCCGCATTTCTTGCCTCTTCGTAGTTTTCCAATTCCTGGGTTAAAGCATTTTCCTGCTCTTCGATGGAATGATCGTACTGAGCTTCTTCCAATTCTTTTCTCGACTCGGCAAGTTGTTCTTCAAGCAATTTCCTTTTGGCAATGGCAGAAGCGGTATCATCATTTCGCATAGCGGCGATTTGACGCTCCAGGTCAGTGATTGATTTCGTTTTTTCTGCGATCAGTTCCTGATAATCGTGCAGATCTTTTGCCGCTTTTAATGCTTCGATTTGCGCATCGGTCAGTTCTTTATAGGCGTCTATTTCTTTTTCGATTGCTTCCACTTCTTCTTTCACGCGGGCTTCATGGAGATTAAGGATAGCATCTTTGACGGATTCAGAACTGTTGACCGCATCCCATTGGGCGGAAGACAGGTCGGACAATTTATCCGCATATTCGGCCGCAGAGTATTTTCCGGCAAGATAATCTTTGTTTAATTGATTCAGTTCATCATTATATTTTTTGATCTGGTATTGCGCCAGTTCATATTGCTGGGCCAGAAGTCCGAGCTGCGCAAGTCCTTCTTTTGACCAGTTGGAGCTGCCGTCGGTTGCCTTGGAGCCTTGGAACAGGTTAATGAAATGAGAGAGTTCGGAGTCCAGGTTTTTAAATTGATTCTGGATTCTTTCAAAGATGTCCCAATGGAGCTGCAAAAGTTCATTGTCCAGTTCCTCCATGGCCTTTTTGCAATCCAGAATATTGCCTTCCACATCGGAGAGGGCATTGACCATTTCGAGCCATTCTTCGGTTCCCTTTTGGACTCTTCCGGAACCGACTGCGGAGGACATTTGCGTTACCAGTTGTTTTTTTTCTTCTTCCAAAAGGGAAAGTTGTTTTTTGGACTGATCGATTTGAGCCGTAAAGAAGGATTCGCCAATCAGCTGTCCGGCTTCTTTTAACAGGTCGATCTGTTTGGAAATCAGATCTTTGCCGCTTTCCCTGATGTCGAACTGGTTTTGAAAGTCTTCCATGATATGGTTGAATTTGTCCAGTTCCAGTTGTCGGATGGAAGTTCTTAATTCCGCCAGCTGCTTTTTGCAGTCGGCAACTTTGTCCGCCCAGTTTTCATAATCTTTGATGGCTTCTACAACATCCTGATTGCCGTCGCCGACAAAGGTAGTGAGATCCACGGCCCCGTCTTTTATTTTGGCAGCAATATCGGAAGGAAGTTTGGATAAGGCTTCGTTTGCCTTTTGGCCGTACATATGCAGAGCATCGGAATAATTTTTGAATTTTTCTTCCGAGACGCTTAATTGGGCATCGACAAGTTTATTTTTTGCAAACGCGCCAGTGACGTTTTCCAGGTTGGTTTTCAGAAGATCAAGGGAATCGCTTAGTACTTTATTTCTTCGGTCAAAGAAGTCTATGAGTTCTTCGAATGAATCCTCGATTTCGTCTACGGATTTTGTAGCCTCTGTCTGCGCTTTGTCCGCCGCGTCTGAAATAGCTTGCTGTGTAGCAGAACTTCCGGCATAAGCCGGCGGCAGTTTTGCTTTGTATGATGTAGGGGAGGATACAGCGGCATTTTGTGAAAAATTTTTCATGGCTGTTTCTTTGATAGAAGCAGCCTGTTTTTCCAGTATGGTGATGGCAGTTTGGTTGGCCGCCTTCATCCACGGATTATCGATAGAGTCCGTGCGAGCGCGAAGCTGCTGGATTTTGTCCATAATACCTGCCAGCTGAACCAAAGCGCTGCCGGCGGCGCTGGAGGCGCCAACCATACCTAACAGTTGGTTGATGGAATTTGAAGCATCGATGGGATTGCTTGTCAAATTAATCTGCATTAAGTACAGTTCGTATAACTTATTTTTTGCCTGTTCGCTATAGTGGCCTTCTTCCAGCAGACGTTGGATTTCTTCGAGAGTAAGATCGGAGAGATTGTCGGTAGAAATGCCGAGCGCCTGTTTTGCAGCTTCCACTTCCTGTAATGCCGTAGCATACGACTGGTTGACGATGGCTTCCGCGTTTGTAATTCCGATTTCCTTCAGCATGGATGTGATAAGCTGCTTGTTCTCATCGGTAACATTTTCCAGAATTCCCGATTGATGAAGGTAGCTGTCGGTCAAATCTTCAATAACAGCGGTTACGGCCTCCGTATCCTGCCCGGCTTCCTGCAGACGCCGGATATAGCCATCAATCCCATCGAGGTCCTGAAATGCCTCGGCGATGGATGCCAGATCTTCGAAACCGATCTGGGAATCGGGATCGAAAAGCTTGGAATAAGCCTGGTCTACGGATTCGAATTTATCTTGGAACTCGCTGAGCTGGGTTATGATATCCGAAAAGGACATAGGGAGAGTATCGCCTAATTCGCTCCCGGCTTCCACGCATTCATTGATGTAATCGCAAAGCAACTGGGCGGCGTTCTGCCCGTCCTGGACGAGTAATCCGCTTTCTTCTATCGCCTTGTTTAAATTCTCGTATCCTGAGATGGTTTCCGGCGTTAATTGACCGGCTCTTGCCATTTCGATCAGTTCATCCTTCGTTTTTTCGATATTTCCGGAGGAAAGGATATCTGCAAATTCCATACGGTTCCAGCTATTCTGGTCGGTATATTGATAGATTAATTTAAGACTGTCATATATGGATTCATAGGTGTTGATCGCGTCCTGCTCCCCGGATGATAATGGGAGGATTCCCTGGTCTCTTTTTTCAATGGCAATGTCATAGGCATCTTGTAATGAAATCAGTTTTTCTTCCAGGTCGACCACATTGCGGCTTAATCGGGAAGAGTATTCTGTGACTAAATCATTCGCATGCTGGATATCTTTATTTATCCAGTCGGTATTTTCCCCCTTTTTTTCCGCATCTTTCAAATTCTGTTGAGCTTGTGTCAAAAGTTCTATGGAATGAATATAGGAAGCCAGATTTCTGGTGATATCGTCAGGACTGTCGGGATGAGGAAAATCGTAGTTTTCTAATGCGTCAGTGAGGTTATTTTCAGAAATATCATATTTCCCATATTGCGTCTGATAGGCATCCACGGTTGTAACGGCGGCTTCCTTTGCGGCTGCTTCTGCCTTCCGTTTTGCAATGTCCTGCTGGAGCATCAGTTCTTTTGAAATTGCCTGTAGTTCTTCCAGTTCGCCTTTTTCCGTGTAAGTCAAGGCATCTTTGGACTGTAATTCGCTGATGCGCTGGTTAAGACCGTCCAACTCGGAATTGATATTTTCGAGATTGGATTTTTCCGTTTCATATGACGAAACGGCATGGCGCATTGCTTCGTTGGCTTTGTCCACTCTGTGAATCCAGTTGTCGATAGCGGTGACAGCGGCCTGGACGAGCCAGTCCACCAAGGCGTTGCCTATGCTGGCGAGAGCCTGAAGCGCAGCTTTTCCGATTTTGGCGGAGAGAGATATCCCTTTTAGCGACTGCTCGAAACCTTTCGATGTCATTTCGCCATTTTTACAGGTTTTGGCATATTTGATAATGGAAGAATCTACATTCCCCATTTGTTCCGCCAACGCTTCGGCGCTTAAAGCAGAATGGTTAAACTGTTCCTGGAATTCTCTGAACTGGGACATTAATTCATCAGGAATAACAACGTCGTTGAAGCCGAATAATGTTGACAGAGTCCCGTTATGCCCCAGAAGACCAAAGCTTTGATACGCCTTTGAAAGATCGTTGAGTTTATTTTTGACATTTCCTAATGTTTCGCCGAATATTGTAAGTTCTTTGTTTTTTGTTGAGAATATCGTACTGCTATATATACAAATAAAATAGTATGTTGTGGATTCAAACTAATTACTTGTATAACGTATATTTTTGTACTACATAAGGTGGTATTTTGGCCAAGGCTATGTTATAATTTATCAAATATAGAGGAACCGGCAGATAAAAATGAAGCATTTGAAATATCAAAGGAGGAATCTCAGTAAATGAAAAAGCTATTGCCCTTTTTATTAATTCTTTTATTTCTAAACAGTCCCGCTATCCGGGCAAATGCGGCAGAATTAAATCCGAAACCAACGGATGTGCCAGTGGCAGGGGATGCCATAGGAGATAGTTCAACGGAGGATAATGTTATGGAAGACAGTTCAGCGGAGGATAGTTCTGTAGAGGACAGTTTTGAAGAAGATAGTTCTACAGAAAACAGTTCTGTAGAGGATGCGGCTATGGAAAATAATCAGGTAAAAGATAATAGTGCGGATAACGATCTCGTAGAGCAGAATAAAGATTCGGGTAAAATCATAGACGACTTAAAATGGAATCCCGACAAGCCAGGCAGTTTGTCTTTCCATAAAAAGGCCACTAACGGAACAAGTTTTTATGTGGAAGTATTTAAAGATGGAGAAATTCGAATAGGATATTTTTCTGGAACGTTTAAAGAAGAAACGACTGTAGAAGTCGATTTATCCCACATGATTTATGAATCTGGCGATTATGTATTCAGAGTATATATATATTCTGGCAGCGATTATAATAATGCAGAGAGTATATCGGATAATAGTGAGGTATTTCATTATGTACTCCCGGATCAAAAAGTGGAGGCACCCGGGAATGTAAAGTGGGATCCTTCTAATCCTGGATTAGTTACATGGGATTTTGTTGATCATGCGAAAACATATCTTGTTGAAATAAGCAAAGATGATTTTAATTCTGTGGTGCTAAGAGGAAGCAAGGAATATAGTATCCCCCAAGAGGACTTTTCCGAATTGATGGAGCCAGGAACGTCCTATAAAGCAAGAGTAAAAGCCTATAGCGACAATATCAATCTTTATACCCATAGTGATTTTGCGGAATCTCTTCCTTCTCCGGGTAATAGCAGCCAGGATGATGAACAGGATGTGATTTCCGGCGGAGGATCGGAAGCTGAATATAATCCCAATACTGACGATAAGGAAGAACCTGCCCTTTATGTATGGGTTCCGGTGACGGAAGAAGAAAAAATCCGTTATTCCTGTGTAGGTAAAGAAAAAGTAGCATATACGCTGGCAGATGGTTCTCCCTTTGATATGAATATTCAAAACGCAATGCAAGGAACAAAATGCTTTGAGGTATTCCAAAATACAGCAGGGGACTATACGATCGCGAGAACATATAATATTTATCCTCTGAACAGTGAATCCCAATATTCCACGAAGGAAAAGATTACCATTTCCCTTACGATACCGGAATCCCTGCGAAAAGAAAAACGGGAGTTCAGGATGATCTGTGTTACCCAGGATGGAATCCCTGTCATATTGAAAGATATAGATAAAGATCCAAATACAATAACATTTAGCACAGATAAATTTTATGCTTATGCGTTGATTTATAAAGATATAAAATAATAAGTCCTAATAAATGGAAGATGCCTATGTCCTGATTCAAAGCATAGGTATCTTTTGTTTGTGGAAAATGAAAGTATAGCATAATTTGAAAAGGGATGCCAAGGAAATTTTCACATCTCGACCTCAACCAAAACACACTCATCATCCTTAATATATTTCCGTTTAAACTTCATAATCCCCATCTCATCCGCCGCATCAAAGTTCTGCTCATCGATAATTTCCGATTCAAAGATTCCAACTTTTAATACAATGTATTTCACCCATTTTTTGAATGGATATTCCCTCATGATATAATTACCGTTCACGAAAATCCCACCTCCATAGAGATAAGCATATCATATTAACTGTACCATAAAACGGTCTTATAAAAAATGATTTTCATGCTTGCAATAAGGGAAACGGTTTACCCGGATTTTGCGGGCGGCAGGGAGGAGTTTCGGAGGCGGCGAAAGGGCGGCGGGCAGGGAGTGGAGTTTCCAGATGTTGCATACAATCAGAAATTTCACTTATGAAATGGCTCATTGTCCTAGGGAAAAATCGCCACGGAGGGCGATTTTAGGAAGCACAGGACAGGATGTCCGTTGCTTCCGGCCCGTCCGATTGGACACCATATACCCATTTCATTAGTGAAATCTGATTGGAAGCGTCAGCCGGAAACTTCACTCCCTGCCCGCCGCCCTTTCGCCGCCTCCGAAACTCTTCCCTGCCGCCCGCAAAATCCGGGTAAACCGTTTCCCGCTCCTCCCACCAGCAAATACAATGAAGAGGGTGAAAACAATTCTCCGTTTCTTCCACAAAGGCCAGGAGAAATCCCAGCATTATCCTGTTTTCTCCCGAATATAACCGGTTGCTGTAAAAAAACAGGAGAGCAGCCACGCTCTTTTGGTTGATACCCAGTCACGGGCAGGTTTTCCTTCCTGGTTTCGAGTACCTCTTACAAGCCTTGCGACTCAAAATCGTTTATACTCTGTGAACACTTCCATATCTGAAAGATCAGACTTAGGGGTTCCGCTGCTGATTGGTGGTTTTGTCCGTTGTTGCGAGGACGCGTCACTTAGCGTTTCCGCTTATGACCTGCCGCATGTTTTTTTGCCATTGCTGGCATCCTTTCGGAGTGCGTGTCACGCTCACCGTTTCCAGTCACGTTGTAGCCATACGGCACTATATATTCACTATAAGATAGCTTCCCAGCACTGGGGAACAGCAATCCCCAATTACGATTTACTTTCGCGGCAGGAATGCCGCGGGGAGAACATCGTGAGTTGACGAGGCTCACACATTCCTACCTTTGTGCAGCATAGTTTATGAAAACACAGTCTGTGCTGCCTCAGGCATGAAGGGCATATTCAAAACAAAAAACATTTTGAACTCCGTACACTGATACGGCATTTACCAATGTTCTTGAAATCGGCAAACTGCTTTTTGATGTTCTGGATCAGTTTGCTGATTCCCTGTTCGTTAGGATCATGATTCATAGGTTAAAATCCTTCTTTTAATTTTTGCTGATAATTATCCCGGATCACCTCGATGGATATCTCCACTTCTCCGTTTACCAATCCGTGTTCGGTAATGACTTTTTCATATTTTTCATAAGTGGAGACCGCATGGCGGAGACATTCTTTGCTGATCGGTTTTCCGCTGGAGATCGTGTCGGCAAGATGAATAATCTCCCATCGGTAATCGTTGATTTGTTTATCAATAAAAAGGTCAGTAAGTTTCTTTATATCATTTCTCATCTCTTCATCATGCTCATCGGATCTTTTCATATCTTCGATATGTTTTTTCTGCAATGCAATCAGGTTTTTGGATGTATTTAAAAGCAGGTCGTGTTCTTCCCGCCGTTTCCGTATCCATTTTGTCTCCAGCCCAAGCTGGCTGACGAGCCATTCCAAAGGAGAGGCAATCGTCCTGACTCCGATGAGAACGATGAAAACAGAGATAAGAATATAGGAAAAGTTAATTTGAAATAGCTCTTTTACAGCGTCCATTTGTCATTTCCTCATTTCTTTGCATTACCGTAAATGACGCTCAAGTCCACGTCTGTGCGAATGCCGGAAACTTGTCCCGATGAAGTATACTGCCATGCATAGACAGAATCTGCCCCGGTCATGAACTTGGGATTGTACTGTTCATTCGGATCGACGGATACCGCCATTTTACGATAAGAGTTGTAATATCTGGCCAGCCACCATTTGTCGCACGCGATCTGTGGAATATATGGTTTGATAAATGGGTTGTAGAAGGATGGCCCTGTATAGATGCCGAATTCATAGCCGGAGGATACGACCACGTCCTGATAAGCGTTGATGATATCTTTGAGTAAAGAGCCGAGCTTTTGCTGGCACTTATCTTCCAGATCAAGCCAGATTGTGCATTTCCTTCCGTTTAAAACGGACAATACTTCCCGGGCATCCGATTTCGCCTTTGGAACGGTAGTGGCGTAGGAATAATTATAAACGCCGTCTACGCGGATATCCGCTTCCTGGCAGCCTTTCCAGTTTTGTTCGAATTTGCTGTCGGGTTTCAGGTCTTTGCGGATTACTTTCAGGATAGCATGGCGAACGCCGTCCGACCGAACCAGGTTCCAGTCGATATCGCCCTGGTAACAGCTGACATCGACGCATTTTGTGATCTTCGGTATCTCATCCCCGGAAACGGAGAGAGAGTAGTCGATCCAGGAAGGAATGCCGTACCAGTTCCATCCCTTTCCTTCCAGCTTGTCCCGGACACAGTTTTCCTTGCTGGATTTCATTTCGATCACATATCCGTTGCCCAGATAAAAGCCCATATGATGAATGGCCGATGTGGATTTGCCCTTAAACACCAGGCATGGGGTATTCATCGGGATAGAGGATATGCCGCCTTTTGTCATACATTTATTATAATAGCCCTGGGCGGTCGTATCGAATCCGGATACGGGGCACATGGCTCCCGAACAATCCGCGCCAATTCTGCCGGCCCCTTCTTTATACTTGCTTTCGTAATAGGTTCTATTATAAGAAGACGAGCCATAGGAGCGGAAAAGTCTGTCACATAATTCCTTTGTGATGATTTCCCCGTTTGCGCCCCACAAGTAGACGGCATTGTTTTGATAAAGATTTTCAAAATAAGAGATGATTTCTTTTACTTTTTTTGACACTTTATTTTCTCCTGTTATTCTTTATTTCCGGTAACGACTTTTCTCAAAGTAATCAAAGCTTCATCGATGGTTCGATCGATCCAGGCAATAAGCGCCTGTGGGTCGGAAACTTTTGATAAGATAGGATAGCGGGAAAAGATCGTTTCGATTACCTGGGCGCGTTTGATGGAACCGGCCTGGTTCCACGCATCATAGTTTTTTTCCGCGTCGGTAACGAGTTTTAACATAGTTGCCTGTATCTGTTTCTGAACGATTTCGATTTTTTCATCCCTGGATCTGCTGAAATAGTCCATCGCTTTTCCGGTGATCGTAAAGACAAGGCCGACCATAACGGCAAGGGCTGTCCAGTTATCGTTCACAAATTCTAAAAAATTTTTTATACCGTCGAAAAAATTCATAAAACCGTTTCTCCTTTTTGTTGTTTAAAAATCATCAGGCAGGGAAAAATATCTTCCCTGCCCGTTATGTGCCCTAAGGGCCGCACATTTTCTTTGTGCAGGTCTGTGCAGTGGACAGACTTTTCCGCCGATTATTCTTCGATGAGAATAAGGTCGAGGATATTGTCGTCCTGATCGGCCAGCAGGTCGCAGACGATGCTGATTGTGCCGGGATCGCCGTTGTTGGAGAAGGATAAGCTCATGTTGGACTGAGGCGCGCATTTTGCCGCTACGAGGCGGTAAGGCAGGATTTCGTCGTTCTCCGTTTTCATGACCGTATCGCCATATACGATAAAGTTCTTCGGAAAACTTGTGGATTTGATATTGATCCGGCGTACGCCCTCGGTTACTTCCTTCATATAATAAACGATTACTTTATCGCCGCCGTTCAGGGCAGAAGCAAGAGTAACGACTTTTCCGGCAACGGTACATGCCAGTTCGGTACCGCAGTCGTCATTGGCGGCATAAACTACCGTGCTGCCGGCTGTGGGCTCATCTGGCAATGTGATTTCGGTTCCGGCATCATCTACGACGGTTTCGATCCGCGTAACAAATTTTGCGGACTGATTGAGTTCGCCGCCAGTGATCAGCTGCCACAATTTCACCGTCTGGATCTGTGTTTCGATCGTAAGAGTCCCGCCTCTTTCGCCGGAGAACTGAACACGTTTCGGATGTCCTTTTCCGCCGTAAGCGAATACGGATTCGCCGGTCAGTTCAGTCGTCGATACGTTGGCGAAGTCCAGGTTTAAAAAGGGTTTCTTGGTTGCGTAGTCAACGAAAATCAGATCGCAGACTTCTCTGTTGGCCATGTTTGGATTTGTCATAATGTTTCCTCCATTTCTTTTTTGTTAAATGAAAGACCCGTTGGTGACGGGCCTCAGTTGCCGGTTTATTGTTTGAAACCATGCGGTGGGGTCAAAATGGTTATCTTTATCTCCCCATGCCGCAACGCTCATAGACTGAATATCATATATGCTGTTGTTGGACAGTCTGGAAAAACAGTCCCAAAGCTGAAAGATAGTCAGATCCCAAATATTCATGATATGAAGGGAGTGACTTTTATTCGCGACTGCGGATATGATATTTCCTAATTCCATGTTTTTATCCGGGGCAGTTTGTTTTGCTTTTTCAGTTCTTCCTTTTTGGAGTTTTTTCATAATCTCCAGAGCTTTTTTGCTTTTGATATTTGAGGGTTCTTCCGTTTGACCGGAATGAATGCAGATGCGTTGACATATAAGGCCGCATAACTGTGAATAATTGTTTTTTGTAATTATGCCGGTGGTTTTACCGTTGCCTTGCACGATGAAGCCGTTATGTTTCGGCGAATACAGGACATCCTCCCGGATAAAAAAATTCAGCATGTCCTGTAACAGCGCCAAAGTCTGCGCGTTGGCAGTCAGTAGTTCAAAAAGATCCAGTTGCGTTTTTTCCTCTTCGGATAAGGATTCATATTGCTCGGAGCATCCTGCCATCGTAAAATATTTCTTTAAGTCCATCAACAAAACTGCCAGATAACTTTGGTAGACGGGATAGCCGAGTAAAGAGATATCCCGCAATTTGGGCGATTGGATGCTTCCTATATCCGGTATGGATACCGGATCGGGAGATAACAGTTCAAAATAACTTAATTTCAAAATATCACCTGCTTTCCGTTACGGATGCCTGTCTGTTATTTGCGTTGGTAAAAAGACTGGTATGTATAGGACAGGCACTTCCCATAAAATCCGGCTCCCGGAGAATATGGTTTGAGCGGCTCTTTTTCCGAGGAAAGAGTCAGCCCTCCGATGGAATATTTTCCAAAGACGGAGAGTGCTTCTTTGATGTCGTCCGTTGCCCGGGGGGCAAGTATGGACGAATGGATTACCTGGATGGAACTATCGATTCTGTTTCCATAGATTCCTTTTGACTGGTAATATTCATTGTCGCTTTCCGACAATCCGATGGAGTCTTTATGGCATAGGACGCAGATATCTATCCCGACTTCCTTGATGCGCTGGCTGACTGCTTTGGTTAAATAAGTTTCTACAAATATGGCGCTGTCGTGTCCCATGGTCATCCCTTCGATATAAGGAGTATCAAAACAATGTGGGACAAGCCTGGTCAGGTCTTCCGTATTGTAAAATAATGCGATAAGGCTTTCCTTGATTTTGCCCAGATCGGAAAGCGGATTATAATATTGTTCGGGCATCATTCACCTCCTGAACCGCTGTGTGATAGTTATATCAGGTTTTTTGTTGTTGAGAGACAAACGACGATACCGCCGGAAAGGGCAGTACCGCCGCCTGTATGAGAAATGAGAGGCAGACTTGCGCAAAATGAGGGAGGATAAGATTTACTTATGGAATAATTTTTGATTGATCTGCCTGTTGTAATATTTTGATAAATGTGCTTTTGTATTTACATGTTCCGGGCAGTCTATATTTTGGAACATTCCTTTTGAATATTTTTTCATTTTTATGTATTTTCTCTTTATATGGATGCCGTTCCACAATTTAATGGTAAGTTCTTCGGAAGGGTCGGTGGAAGATAAGTAGTGAAAAATAATATCTTCCGTCGATTGGAACAACCGGCGGATCGTCGCCACATTCATATTTTCTTTTTCCGCTATTTGTTTGATCAATGTATCCTGCGTGATATTCAAATGATTTTCAACCTCCACATTTTGGCGTTTTGTGTCTTCCCTTATACGCACAAAACTTTTGCCGTTGTTTACGATTGTTTTCTTTTTTGGCCTGTAAGGCTGGGACGTAAATTACGTTTCATTTTTTCCTGTTTTGTTAAACGGAACGTTTTCTTTTTCGCGTCCGGTCATAAAATTTAATATATTCTTTCTGGCACAGAGGGCATCGGTGGGTGCGGTTATCCTTTATGGCGGTCTCGATCCATTCGCCGCAGTCGCAGCATTGGATCCATTTGGTTTTCGGAAGGACGATGTTTTTTTCCAAATGGCGGACAATGTATTGGCCATAGCAAAACCAGAGCAGCTGCTTGTATCTTTTTTCTTTTCCGTATAAATATTCTACCAGCATGTCGGCAATGGTTTCTTCCGAATATCCAAACTGACGGAACTCCTCCCGGAGTTTGCAGGCGATATACCGGAGATTATCCCTATATTCCTCTTTCCGGTTGATCAGATAGCGGTATTGCCTGTTCCGTTCATTATATAAATCGGAAACTTCTCTGCTGCAAACGATTTTTTGATTACCCATCATCTTTCTATAGTCGATATCTTCCAGATCCATCCCCCTTGTGTTGACCGGCTGGTTTGGTATACGGTCATAGATCTGGTTGACAAAGCTTTTATTGCGCTTTTGCACCTGGGATTTTTCTTTGTCTTTGGCATACTCGAAAAAGGCCGGGAGCTTTGCGTTGGTATATACGGAGATCTGTTTATGGATCTCGTCGGGAAATTCCGGTTTATATAAAGTCTTGGCAAAATCGATGACAAAGTTATTCTGGCAGCACAGCCTTTTTACGCAGTCTATGGCGTCCTGTTTTTCCTGGTCCGTGCCTGACAGAAAAACGTCGTGGTTCCATATTTTGGAAATATGGTTGCTATAGACTCCGATGTTTCCGCCGGTAAAGGCGGCGTGTAATCCGGCGTAGATGGTTTTTTTGTTTAATTCCGCCGGCTCCGCTTTCCGCATATTGTAATAGAGAGGTACGATGCCCGCCATGTTGCGCTCTGCAATCCGTATGAAATCCTGGTCGGCGACGACAAGGGACTTATCGCCGTCCACATCATACATTAAGATCTTTGTGATCAGGTCGTGGGTGCTGGCATAGATGCCGTTGGTGGTGAACCATTCGCCGATCTTGTCGGAACGTTCGCCGTATGTTTTGCTGGCGGTATTGCGCCGGATGGCATGTTCTTTGTATAGATGGGGGCTTCTTAAGCAGTCCAGTTTGTCATAATGCGGAAAAAGCCGGCAAAACACTTCCTGGTCATCCAACAGTCCTTTGGGATTTTCAATATGGCCGAACCAATATTCACAGGCGGCATAATAATCGGGGAGAAGAAATGCATATTTTCCATTGATTTCCAGTTTCCCACTTCGGTATTTCTTCAAAAGGCTGTTTTTTACTTCGCGGATCACATCTTTGGCATAAGGGTCTTTTAACAAGGCGGGGTATAACTTTACCGCTTTTTGGAACGGGGTCATATTCTGGTTATAAGGCGTGATGCCAAGAATATTCATCATGGTCTCTTTGGAATTGCATATATTCCGAATCCGTTCGGCGGACTTTTGGGTGAGCAAGTCGATTTCTTCATCGGTAATATCCGTAAGAGTCTGGAGCATTTGATAATTGATCTTTGCGTTTTTGACCCGTTCTTCCTCCCTGTTACAGATACCGGCGCTGCAACGGTATTTTTTAAAATATTCCTTGTATTCCTCCCAGGAATGGTAATAACGATACATTTTGAACTGGCTTTTTGTAAAAATGATTTGAATGTCTTCTTCTATAATATTGTGTTCCCTGCCATAGATATCGCAGATGACAGGAGGAAGGCCGTTTGACAGAACCCATTTTCTGAAATCGAATACGCCCAGCAATCCTTTGATCCACGGGGCGCGGAACATAAAATTTTTCGTGGAAAGAGAGGGCAGTATCATGCCCGCCCCGTCAGTATGGGGAATGGGCACATAACCGTTTTTCCGCGTAATCGAATAATCCGTTTCGTCCACAAAATCAAAAGTTCCGTATACGTTGGTTTCAAAATCATCGACGACGATGGAACGGTCGATATCGAATTCTTTCCATTCATCCGTTGCGGAATTAGCCAAGGCCATATAAGCCAGATGTTTATTGGCATTATTTCCGCCCTTGGCATTGATTTTATCTATGGAGAGACCGCACATAACGTTTTTCTCCACCCGTTTCCATATGGATTCTTTCATAAAAACCGCTTTTTTCTGGCGGATCTGACCGGCCGACGAAGTAAAATATTGATATTTTTCACCTTTATAGGTAAAGCCATAAAAGGAAATATCCTTAAAAATATCAAAATAATAAATTTGCACTACGATAAAAGCATCGGTCAATGTGTCCTGTTCAATGCCGATTGTCCGGCTCAACGAGGAATCGAACATGGATATGACGTCCGTGTCTTTGAAACGATTGTCAGGAATCGAACGGATATGGTCTTTTCCATCGGTTAATTCGTTTTGCACCGCTTTATTGGCCAGGAGTGTAAGCAGTTTTTCTTTTGCCTGTGCCGCTTTTTTCCGTTTGTGCCTCAACAACCGGATCAAATGAAGATATTCCGAAACCGTGTCTTCCGAGCCTTGGATTCGGTCGGTTTTTTCTGATTTTGCACTTTTCCATATTTTTAGCTGGTTGCCGGTATATCCGAATTGCTTTAGTTTGTTTTCTATTTCCGGCAATTTGTATTGGATACGCATGCATTCCCGGCGGTACTGACAGCCTTTGTCATGTAGATATTTTTCATGATTGCTATAAAAATGGCCGGTATCGGCGGAATATAAATAATATTGTTTGTCAAGCAATTTGCCCGCCTCCTTCTTCGGTGTTTTCTTCACCGTTTTTTCTGAATATGATATTTTTTTTACACTCTTCATCAAATCTCTGATCCCGTGCGATACGGTTTGCTATGGAAGAACCGTTTGTATTGTCCCTCCCTTTGTGATCTGTCTGGAAGTCCGAAAGATAAATAAGACCTCCGAATTTTGTATGGTCGGTTTTGTAGTTTTCGGTTTTATAAGATATTTTAGCCATTGGATATTGTTTGTTCTCCTTTCCCGTTTTTGTGAAAAAATGTGAATGCCATCTCTTGTAAGCGCCGTATGTATGACTTCTACATTTGGACGAAGAAAATTCTGTTGTACGGAAAAGGAGCCGTCTCGCTGAACAAGAAAGTCTATGCAATTTGCCGATTGACAAAATCGAACATATGTTCTATAGTAATCCTTGTCAATAGACATATAGTCCAAAGGGAAAAGGGTGAGAAGAGAGAATGGATACCTATCAAATGGAACAATATTTAATTTCATATTATAAAAACAACGCGAAAAAACTTCATATAGTCATCGACCAGATTTTTCACAAGTATTATGGGGGGACGGAGGGGAAAGATATGGAGGAATTTTATGGTGTTGGAACAGATGTATTGACGGATATTTTTTTAAATCATACCTATGAGCCTTCGAAGGGGGATTTTGACGGATATGTGTACAGATCTTTGCGGTTTGCCATGGCGGATGAATGGAAGAAACGCTATCGCGATAAACGCATGGCCAAAATGGAAATATTGGATGAAGAAGGAAATAAGGTGAAAGTTCCTTTGTACGACCTGTCTTTGGACGCGCCGGCCGGAGATGGAGAAACGGCTGTGATCGGGGACATGATCCCGTCGGATTTTAATATGGATGATGCTTTATCGGAAAGAATGGGGAATTTTTATGATGAAAAGGTACGGACTTTTCTCGATCGTTTGCCGGAAAAGCAAAGGCGGATTGTGGAAATGAGAATGGAAGAGATCCCGGTTGGGGAGATAAAAAAGAAGTTAAGATTAAGCGATAAACAATATAACCGGCATTGGAAAGAGATAACGTCATTTGCCAATATCAATATTTTATTTCGTAAGGAAAACCGGACAAAATCGGAAAGGGAGGAAATGAAAATGGGTACGACAACGCAAACGATGGAAAATTGCAAAACGGATAAGATCAGTGTTGCTTCTATTATAAAAAAGATCGACCGGCATACTATCCGGTTCGATCACCCGTTACAAAGAGAGTCGGACCAGTGGTCGCCGGCCATGAAAGGAAATCTTGTGTCGGATATTCTTCAAGGCAATAAATTGCATCCGTTGATCTTTGCGGAACAGGTGATAAACGGCGTTCCTATCATATGGGATCTGGACGGAAAACAAAGATGCACCAACGCGTACACATTTTCAAAAAACGGATATAAAGTTTCCAAAACCATCCGGCGTTGGATGATCAAGTATCAGACCATAGAAAAAGACGAACATGGAAACGATGTTTTGGATGAAAACGGGTTTCCGATTGCGGTCAATGCAGAATTTGATATTAGGGGGAAGAAGTTCTCGGATCTTCCGGAAGAATTGAAAGACCGGTTTTTAGACTATAGTTTTAATTATGACCAGTATTTGAACTGTTCGGAAGAGGATATCGGATATCATATCGAAAGATATAACGATGGGAAGCCGATGACCTCTCCGCAAAAAGGAATTACCAAATTGGGTACGGAATATGCGGAGCTGGTAAAATCTATTTCCAACATGTCCTTTTTTAAAGACATGGGAGGATATAAGATTTCGGAGTTTAAAAACGGAACGATTGACCGGGTGGTTGTAGAATCCATTATGGCTGCTAATTATTTGGACAGGTGGACCAAATTGGAAGACATGTGCAAATATATTAAAGAAAACTCGAATCCTGCGATTTTTGACGATTTTGGCGATATGGTGGGCAGATTGGAAAAAGTGATGACGGATAATATTTCCGATCTGTTTGATTCCAAAGACAGCTTTTTATGGTTCGGTCTGTTTGCCAGATTTGCCGGACTTGGAAGAGACGACAGGAAGTTTGCGGAATTCATGGGGGAATTTGCCAGGTCGCTGCATAGCCGGAAAATCAAAGGGGTATCTTTCGACGACATATTGGAGGAATCGAAGGCGACAAAGGATAAGGGGATCGTTACGAAAAAAATCAATCATCTGAACCGGTTAATGAACGAATATTTGGGAATCCGGCAGGGCAAATAAGAAAGGTTTGGATCGCGGAGGAAAAGCGGGGAAGCAGAGCAGAAATGGAGGTAAAGATGGCGAAAATCATCAAATTTCAGGAATATATGGAAACGAGAAATAAAGAAAAGATGTGCGGAAAAAGAATGGCCGTATTACCGGAGGGAAGCAGAAAAACAGAGGAAGCGGCCGGGGAAACGATGGAGGCCGGAAGAAGAAGCCCGTATATTATCGTCATATATTAGCGGGACGGATGGCTGGAAATGGCAAAGGATATATTGGAGTATGGAAGATGGCAAACGACAGAAGGGATATCTGGATCGATATCATAGAAAAAAAATATGGAATCAAAATATCCAATTTGAAATATGCCGCCAAGGATCATTATATTGCATATGCATATGGCGTGGATGGCGAGATTGTCGGACTGTGGAATAAAGAAGAAGGAATTCCTTATGGAAGGGTAGAGGTAAGGCTGTTGAATGAAAAAAAGGAAATGAAAGAAATTTTAGGAGAGATATAAAAAAGTATTGCAATTTTTAAACCCATGTTTTAGAATAACAGCTAAGGATCGTTGGAATATAATAAAACAGAGGCTGTGAAGGTGTATATAAGACAAATGATGTCTTATGCCAGAATTGCATTTTCTTTCAGAGAGAGGGAGTCGCCGGCTGAAAGCTTCCTTAAGTTCAGATGCAGTTTGAATTTCCCACCGGAGCTTCCCGCAGGAAAGCGTAAGAAATGAAGCGAGTAAGGCGGGGCGTGGCCGCGCGTTAAGCGGAGTGAGCGTCTGCCGTTTTGCGGCGGGAAGATGGGTGGTACCGCGGAATTTTCGTCCCTGACATTGTGTTGTATGGCACAATGCCAGGGATTTTTGCATGCACATCTTTGTGCAATGCACAAAGATGTGCATTGCGTAAAGGAGCGCTAAGCCCTGTTGTTCGACAATGATAGAAATAAAGAAAAGGAAAGGGAAGGCGAATGAAAGAGAAATTAACGCAGATTAAAGCGGAAGCATTAAAACAAATCGAGGCCAGCGAACAGCTGGAACGGCTGAATGAAATACGTGTTAATTACCTTGGAAAAAAGGGGCAGCTTACCGCAGTGCTGAAAGGGATGAAAGACGTAGCGCCGGAGGACAGGCCGAAGGTCGGCCAGATGGTGAACGAAACAAGGGAAGAGATTGAAAAGGTATTAGAGGCTTCGAAAGTAAAAATGGAACGGGCGCTCAGAGAAGCCAGGATGAAAGCGGAAGTGATCGATGTTACCCTTCCGGCGAAAAAAAATAATGTAGGACACCGCCATCCGAATACAATCGCTTTGGAAGAAGTGGAAAGAATCTTTGTAGGCATGGGCTATGAGGTGGTGGAAGGGCCCGAAGTGGAAAAAGACTACTATAATTTCGAAGCGCTGAATATACCGGACGGGCATCCGGCAAAAGATGAGCAGGATACGTTTTATATTTCGGGAGATATTCTTCTCAGGACGCAGACTTCTTCTACCCAGGTGCATGAAATGGAAAAAGGAAAGCTTCCCATTCGTATGATCGCGCCGGGAAGGGTATTCCGCTCCGATGAAGTGGATGCCACCCACTCCCCTTCCTTCCATCAGATCGAGGGGCTGGTGATCGACAAAAATATTACATTCGCGGATCTGAAAGGTACGCTGGCGGAATTTGCCAGGGAACTGTTCGGGGATAAGACGAAAGTGAAGTTCCGCCCCCACCATTTCCCGTTTACGGAGCCCAGCGCAGAAGTGGATGTTTCCTGTTTTAAATGCGGCGGAAGCGGCTGCAGGTTCTGTAAGGGATCGGGATGGATCGAAATATTGGGCTGCGGGATGGTACACCCTCATGTATTGGAAATGAGCGGAATCGATCCCGAGGAGTATACCGGTTTTGCATTTGGGGTAGGACTGGAAAGAATCGCTCTCTTAAAATATGAAATCGACGATATGCGGCTGCTTTATGAAAATGATATCCGCTTTTTAAAACAATTTTAGCGAGAAGAGAATTTCTTGCCGGAGAGCGCCGAAAAGAAGGCATTCTTCACGAACGTCGGGAATGGAAGAAAGGAATGGTTGAGGAAGATGAATACAGCATTATCATGGATTAAAGCATATGTGCCGGAATTGGAATGTACGGATCAGGAATATTGTGATGCGATGACATTGTCCGGGACGAAAGTGGAAGGATATGAAAGACTGGATAAAAATCTGGAAAAGATAGTAGTGGGGCAGATCGAGAAGATCGAAAGGCACCCGGACGCGGATAAACTGATCGTTTGCCAGGTCAATATCGGCGCGGAGACGATTCAGATTGTGACAGGCGCGCCTAACGTAAAGGAAGGGGACAAGGTGCCGGTAGTTTTGGACGGCGGAAAAGTGGCGGGCGGACATGACGGAGGGCCGCTGCCGGAAGAAGGGATCGCAATCAAAGCCGGAAAGCTCCGGGGCGTTCCTTCCAACGGGATGATGTGTTCTATTGAAGAATTGGGAACTACAAGGGAAATGTATCCCGAAGCGCCGGAGTATGGCATTTATATTTTCGGAGAAGATGCCGAAGTGGGAAGCGATGCTGTGGAAGCGCTCGGGCTGAGAGATACGGTGTTCGAGTATGAGATCACTTCGAACAGGGTGGACTGCTACAGCGTGCTTGGGATTGCCAGAGAGGCGGCGGCTACGTTCCGCAAGCCGTTCCTCGCGCCGGAGGTGGAAATACAGGAAAACGGAGAAAAAGTGGAGGATTATATTTCCGTGGAAGTGCAGGATGCGGATTTGTGTCCGCGGTATACGGCAAGAGTGTGTACAAATATTAAGATCGCCCCGTCCCCGAAATGGATGCAGAGACGGCTGGCGGCCAGCGGTATCCGGCCGATCAACAATCTGGTGGATATTACGAATTATGTGATGGAAGAATACGGGCAGCCTATGCATGCCTACGACCTGGATCAGATTGCGGGACATAAAATCATTGTCCGCCGCGCCAAAGACGGCGATGAGTTCCAGACATTGGACGGACAGGTCAGGAAATTGGATTCGGAAGTTTTGATGATCTGCGATGCGGAAAAAGAGATCGGCATTGCGGGCATTATGGGCGGTGAAAATTCAAAGATTACGGACGACGTAAAAACTGTTTTATTCGAGGCAGCAACTTTTAACGGTACGAATATCCGAAAATCCGCCAAGAGGATCGGTCTGCGTACAGATGCTTCGGGCAAGTTTGAGAAGGGCCTGGACCCCCGCAATGCGGAGGCGGCGATCAACCGCGCCTGCCAGCTGATTCAGGAGCTTGGCTGCGGCGAAGTGGTGGGCGGCATTGCCGACGTATGCCAGCCGGTGAAAGAACCGGTGAAAATCGAATTTGATGCTAAGAAGGTAAACCGGCTGCTTGGAACGGAGATTTCAGAGGAAGAAATGCTTGGCATTTTCCAGATGATTGAGTTAAAATATGATGAGGAGACACAGATGCTGGAGATTCCCAGCTTCCGCCAGGATTTGCTGGGGGCAGCGGATATTGCGGAAGAAGTGGCAAGATTTTACGGATACGATAAGATACCGGTTTCTTTGCCCAATGGCGAAGCGACGACAGGAAAGCTTTCCTTTAAATTAAGGATCGAGCAAAAAGCGAGGGTCATTGCCGAATATTGCGGATTTTCGCAGGGAATGTGTTATTCTTTTGAGAGTCCGAAAGTGTTCGACAAGTTATTGATCCCGGAAGGGGATGCGCTGCGCAAGGCGATTACGATCGCCAATCCGTTAGGGGAAGACTTCTCCATAATGAGGACGGTTTCCTTAAACGGCATGTTGAACAGCCTTTCCACCAATTATAACAGAAGAAATAAAGAAGTACGGCTCTATGAACTGGGAAATATTTATATCGCGGATGAGCTGCCATTGACGAAGCTGCCGGAAGAAAGAGTACAGTTTACGCTTGGCATGTACGGCGAAGGCGATTTTTATTCGATGAAGGGTGTGGTAGAGGAATTCTTCGATTGCATTGGGATGAGGAAAAAAGCGGTTTATGACCCGGCGTCCGGCAAACCATTCCTGCACCCGGGAAGACAGGCCGACATTATTTATGAAGGAAAAAAGGTGGGCTATCTCGGGGAAGTTCACCCGGAAGTATGCGATAATTACGATATCGGAACGAAAGCATATGTAGCAGTATTGGATATGCCGGAAATTATTCCGTTCGCTACTTTTGACAGAAAGTACGAAGGCATTGCAAAATATCCGGCCGTATCCCGCGATATCAGCATGGTGGTGCCAAAGGATATTCTGGCAGGGCAGATAGAGGCCGTGATTGCCCAGCGCGGCGGAAAGATATTGGAGGGCTATCAGTTGTTCGATATTTATGAGGGGGCGCAGATCAAAAAAGGGTTTAAGTCGATGGCGTATTCCATTACGTTCCGTGCAAAGGACAGAACGCTGGAAGAGAGCGATATTACGGCGGTCATGAAAAAGATTTTGAACGGACTGGAAGGCCTGGGGATTGAACTGCGTCAATAAAACATAGAAAGGAAAATAAAAAATGGAAAAGAAAAACGTATGGGAAACCTATGATGAAAACCAGCTTCAGGAACTGGAACAGCATGCAAAAGAATATATGGATTTTCTGGATAACGGCAAGACAGAGAGGGAGTGCATCGACCTGATCGTCAATAAGATCGAACAGGAAGGATACCGGGAACTCCAGGTGCTGATTAAGGAGAACCAGCCCTTGAAAAAGGGAGATAAAGTCTATGCGGTGTGGATGAATAAGTCTATCGTTATGTTTCAGATCGGAGAAAAACCGATGGAAGAGGGCATGAATATTCTTGGAGCTCACATCGATTCTCCCAGGCTGGATGTGAAGCAGAACCCTATGTATGAAGAGGGAGGATTTGCTTATCTGGATACTCATTATTATGGAGGCGTAAAGAAATACCAGTGGGTAACGATTCCTCTGGCGATCCATGGCGTAGTAATGAAAAAAGACGGGACGACAATAGAAATTAACGTCGGCGACCATGAGGACGATCCGGTATTTTTCGTTTCGGATCTGCTGATTCATTTGGCAGCGGAACAGTTGGAGAAAAAGGCATCCAAGGTGATTGAAGGAGAGGCATTGGATATTATTATCGGCAATAAGCCTCTTACCATCAATAAGGATTCCGCGGATGAGAAAGATAAAAAAGACGCCAAAGAGGCGGTGAAAAAAGGTGTGCTTTCTATATTAAAGGAAAGCTATGATATAGAAGAGGAAGATTTCATTTCCGCAGAACTGGAAGTAGTGCCGGCGGGCAAGGCGAGAGAGGCCGGTTTTGACAGAAGCATGATCCTTGCCTATGGCCAGGACGATAGAGTTTGTGCTTTCTCCTCCTTAAAAGCAATGCTGGAGACAGAAGAGACAGAGAGGACGGCATGCTGCATTCTGGTGGATAAGGAAGAGATCGGAAGCGTAGGCGCGACCGGTATGGAGTCCAAATTTTTTGAAAATATGGTGGCGGAAGTGATGAATCTTGCCGGGGAATACAGTGAATTGAAACTGCGCCGGTGCCTGGCTTCTTCCAGCATGCTTTCTTCCGACGTGAGCAGCGCTTTTGATCCGTCTTTTGCAGCCAGCTTTGACAAGAAAAATGTGGCTTATCTCGGAAACGGCATGGTATTTAATAAGTTTACCGGCTCCAGGGGAAAAGCAGGGTCCAACGATGCTAATGCGGAATATATGGGACATATCCGGGATATTTTTGATAAGGAAAAGGTGCATTTCCAGACGGCTGAACTGGGCAGGGTAGATTTAGGCGGCGGCGGAACCATCGCTTATATACTGGCGCTTTACGGAATGAACGTGATCGACAGCGGAGTTGCGGTATTGAATATGCATGCGCCGTGGGAGGCAACGAGCAAGGCCGACGTTTATGAGGCGAAGAGAGGCTATCAGGCGTTTTTGAAGAGGGCAGAGAAAATATAATGAAAGAATGGAAAAAATCCGATTTTTATTTCGATCTGCCGGAGGCGTTGATCGCACAGGATCCCTTGGAAGACCGATCCGCTTCCAGGCTGCTTGTGTTAAATAAGAGGACGGGAGAAAGAGAGCATCATTTTTTTCATGAAATAACGGATTATTTAGAGCCGGGCGATTGCCTGGTGTTGAATAACACAAAAGTGATACCGGCCCGGCTGACGGGCATCAGGGAAACGACAGGGGCAGCGGTGGAGCTGCTCCTGTTAAAACGACGGGAAAAGGATGTATGGGAAACTCTGGTAAAACCGGGAAAAAAAGCGAGGCCCGGAACGGTGATTTGCTTTGGGGACGGCCTTCTGAAAGGAGAGATCCTGGAAGTGGTGGAAGAGGGAAACCGCCTGGTGCGTTTTACTTATCAGGGAATATTTGAAGAAGTGCTGGACCGGCTGGGGGAGATGCCCCTGCCGCCCTATATTACTCATAAACTGGAAGATAAAAATCGGTATCAGACCGTTTATGCCAAATACGAAGGATCGGCGGCGGCGCCTACGGCGGGCCTTCATTTTACCGGAGAACTTCTGAAAAAAATCGAAGAAAAGGGCGTAAGCATTGCTTACGTGACTTTGCACGTCGGGCTCGGCACCTTCCGCCCGGTAAAGGCGGAAAATATATTGGAACACCATATGCATTCCGAATCTTACCATGTGCCGGAAGAGGCGGCGGAAAAAATCAACCGGGCCAAATGCGAGGGGAAAAGAGTGATTTGTGTGGGAACCACCAGCTGCAGGACGGTGGAAAGCGCTGTGGACGAGAACGGCATGTTAAGGGAAAGCAGCGGCGACACCGATATTTTTATCTATCCCGGGTATCATTTCAAAGTAATGGACGCATTGATCACCAATTTTCATTTACCGGAATCGACGCTGGTTATGCTTGTTGCCGCGTTGGCGGGCAGGGAAAATGTTCTTGATGCCTATAAGGAGGCGGTAGAGGAGAAATATCGCTTTTTTAGTTTTGGGGACGTTATGCTCATTCAGTAAAAACCGATAATGCATATTTGTGAACAGAATAATGAATGTCGGATTTCGCTAGAAGTCCTCATGCTTAATAAAAGAGGTTTGAAATAAAATATTTTAGACCTCTTTTATTTTGCATTGACATGTGAGAGCTTATAAGCTATCATATAAACAGACAAAGGAGACTGCACAATGTACGAGGTTCATTTTTATCAGGATGCCAATGGAAACCAGCCAGTCAAAGAATACCTTGATAAGTTGGAAGAAAAGTCCATAAAAAGCAAAGATGCCAGAATAAAATATAATAAAATAGACCAATATATTGGAATACTAATGGAACATGGGACAGCGGCAGGCGAGCCGTATGTAAAGCATTTGGATGGTGAAATATGGGAACTGCGTCCGTTAAGAGACAGGATTCTATTTTTTGCATGGGACGGAAACTCATTTGTTTTGTTAAGCCATTTTATGAAAAGGACACAGAAAACGCCAAAAAGAGAGATTGAAAAAGCAAAACGGCTAATGGAAGATTTCAGGGAAAGGAGCAGAGAAGATGGATAATGGAAAGAAAATCTCTCCGGTTGGGGAAAGCTGGAGCGAATACAGAAAGAAACATTATACGGTAGAGGAAATTGCCGAAAATGATTTAATGGTTAAACTGGTTGGAGAGATAATAAAGGCCAGAAAGGAAAATCATATATCGCAAAGAGAATTGGAGGATATGACAGGGGTAAAGCAGTCTGTGATTGCAAGAATGGAAAGCGGAAAAACTGACCCCCAGTTATCAACTATTTTAAAACTGCTGGTATCTATGGGAAAAACGCTTACAATTGTTCCGCTGGAGCTGGCTGAAAAATAGGATGTTTAATAACCTCCCAAAAGTGCATTTTGGGGTGTAACTCCAGCTTTTTTCATGGATCCCGGAAAAAATAGAAAATACTGCTTTACTTTTGTCTTGCAAAAGTCTATAATGAAGTTACAGTTAAGAAATGGCAAGGACTTAACAGGAAAGGAGTAAACCATATGGAGGTATTGGACGTGGCAATCAGCGAAAAAGAATTAAAGTTGCTTATGAATTTTGTAAAAGACGACCTGAAAGAAGCGAGAGAGAGCGAGGACACCGAAAAGAAAAACAGCAAGATTGACAGGGTACTGGAGCATATCCAGCAGTATTTAGAGGATTAAGGTAAATATGTGAAAGGGCGGGCTTGCTACCGCCCTATCCATAAAAATAAAGTGGCAAGATGGAGGCGGTTCTAACGGAAAGCAAAAAGAAAATGGGTAGGCCGACAGACAATCCCAGGCCGCACAGCCTGACGATACGCATCAGTGACGCTGACAAAAGGACTTTGGAGGAATACTGTGCGAAAACCGGAGTGAACCGAACCGAGGCGATCAGCCGGGGCATTGGAAAGCTGAAAGAGGGGGATGAGGCAGCGCCGGATGAAGTGGAAGCAATACAGGAAGCCAGACAGGAAATTGAAAGAGGAGAGTTGTTCTCTCACAATGAAGTGTGGGTATAGAGCGATATATGAAAACCGAAGAAAAAAGTAAGAATATAGAAAAGTAAATGCTGTTACCATGAATCTTTCTGACAGAATCCTTTACAAAATATAAATAATGTTATATTCTTATTAGTAGGGGCGGTTTATAGGACGGGCATCTTCCGTCTTATACGAGGGGAAAGATTTTACTATCAAGAGGAGTGTTAAGGGGTCATGGAAGAGCGTAGAAGAGCGAGAAGAATGAGGCTGGAATCCACGATAACCGTACGCAGGATCGACAGCGGCATAGATGAGGAGGTTACGATTGAGATCAAGGACATATCCAAGTCAGGAATTGGCTTTTTTTGCACGGAAATATTGGAAGTAGGGTCAATCTATCAGTCGTCGATTATCATCTGGACGAAAGAAATAATTCCCGTTTTGCTGAAGATCGTAAGGGAAGTGGATCATGGCGAGAAAAAGTTTTATGGTGCAGAATTTATGGGACTGTCGGAAATCGATATGTTCCGTATTGCGGTGTATGAAGAACTGGAAAGATCGGAAATGATGTAAAAAAATAAAAGTCTGCCGGAAGGGAATAAACTTCCGGCAGTTTTTTTACGCACGGAGGTGCGATGCACAGAGGTGCGATGCGCAAGGGTGCGATGCGCGGAAATTAGCAGCTTTGCTGCACGCACCCCGCGCGGCGAGTCTACTCGATTCAACCACCTATTTTGTCAGGGACAGAAGATCGGAATAAAAATCCGGGTAACTGATGGATACGCATTCACTGCCTCTGATTGTTGTTTCTCCCTCTGCGATGAGGGAAGCGACGGCAAAACTCATGGCGATTCTGTGATCGGCGAAGGAATCGATGACAGCGCCTGTCAGGGGCAGTTCGGAGGAACCCTTTCCTTCGATGATCATGCCGTCTTCCGTGCCGGTGATGGAACATCCCATAGCGGAAAGGTTTCGAACCATGACGTCAATACGGTTGGATTCCTTGACTTTTAATTCTGCCGCATTTCGGATGATCGTAGTTCCGCTGGCGGCAGCGGCCATAACGGCGATAATGGGAAGTTCATCGATCAGAGTCGGGATCATGTCGCCTTCGATTACGGTGCCGTGAAGGGGGCGGTAGACAACGTGCAGATCCGCAGTGGGCTCACCTTCCCGGTTTTCATTGAGCAGAGAAACATGACCGCCCATCGCTTTCGCCGCTTTCAGAATGCCGGCTCGGGTGGGATTGATTCCCACATTGCGAATGAGGATGTCCGAACCGGGTACAAGCAGCCCTGCGGCAATGAAATAAGCGGCGGAGGAAATGTCCCCCGGAACACGGATTTTCTGGCCGGTGAGACGGGGACGGGGGGAGATAACGGCGGTAGTTCCTTCGGAACGGATATTCGCGCCAAAAGTGCGCAGCATCAATTCCGAATGGTTACGGCTTAAAACCGGTTCGGTAACGGCGGTTTCTCCTTCCGCATACAGTCCGGCGAGCAGTATGGCGGATTTCACCTGCGCAGAAGCTACTTCGGAATGATAGTGGATTCCGTGCAAAGGAGAGCCGTTGATTTGCAGCGGCGCACACCCGTTGCCGTTCAGGCTTTCGATACGGGCCCCCATCATGGAAAGCGGTTCTATAATGCGTTTCATCGGGCGTTTTTGTATGGAAGAATCGCCGGTAAGAGTCGTGGTAAAAGGCTGGGCGGCAAGGATACCGGAAATAAGCCGGGTAGTGGTGCCGCTATTGCCGGCATCGAGTGTGTCGGAGGGAGCGGACAGGCCGTCCAGTCCTTTGCCCCATATGGTAACGGCGTTCTCCCTGTTTTCGATATCGATGCCAAGACGGCGGAAACAGCCGATGGTGGACAGGCAGTCCGCGCCCTGGAGAAAATTGGTAATTTCGGTTTTCCCTTCGGACAGAGCGCCGAACATGACCGCGCGGTGCGAGATGGATTTATCGCCGGGAACGGTAACTTCCCCTTTCAGGCCTTTGATGTTGTGGAATTTCATGGATAACCTCCGTTCTATTTTTTTGCATGGATCGTATATCCCCGGCTTTGCAGGATTTGGGATGCGGATGCGATATCTTTTTCTTCATAGAATTCAATACGCAGAGCGCCTTCTTCCAGTTCCCGGTTATGAACGATGCCGATATTCTTAATACTGATGTTATTTAAGGCTAGCATGGTGGCAATAGAAGCCAGAGCGCCGGTTTCGTCCGCGATATCGATGGTAAGGGAATAGGATTTTTTGATCGGGCCGCTGGAGGCTTCGATAAAAGAATCCCGGTACATGCGGGCGTTGTTGAAAAAGTCATATAATACGCGGGCATCCTGGCCATTGAGTTTATCCCTGACAGCGGACAACGCTTCGATGTAATGATCCAGCAAACGGACGATATTATCCGTATTCGTCAGGCAGATTTGCTGCCACATATCGGGGGAAGAGGAAGCGATCCGGGTAATATCCTTAAAACCTCCGGCCGCGATCATTTTCATCGTACCGTCTTCGGAATCGCTTTCCCTGACCAGATTGACGAGGGAAGAGGCGATAATATGGGGAAGATGGCTGATAGCCGCCGTGACATAATCGTGCTGGTCCGCGTCCAGAACGAGAGGGATTGCGCCCATGGAAACGACGAGCCTTTCATAGTCTTTTAGCTGATCCGGGGACGTTTTGGGCGTGGGCGTCAGAATATAGTAGGCATTTTCCAGAAGACGGGCCTTGGAATTCGCATATCCGTAACGCTCGCTTCCGGCCATCGGATGACCGCCGATAAACTGCCCGTCCAGCCCGAGAGCCCGGATGCGTTCATGGATGCCCGACTTTACGCTCCCCACATCGGTAAGGACGCAGGAAGGGGAAAGATATTGCTTTAGGGTTGTCAGATTTTCCGCATTGCCGGATACCGGTGCGCAGAGGAAAATATAGTCGCATGCGGAAAAAGAAGCATCGATCACGGAGGAAGTCCGGTTGGCGATACCATCATTGGCTGCCAGCGCAAGGGTATTTTTGTCAATATCATATACCGTGATCCAAATGTCCGGCATAGAAGCCCTGAGCGCCCTGGCGATGGAACCTCCGATCAGCCCGAGGCCGATAAATCCTATCTTGAACGCACTCATAATTACCCCCGTTCCTGGCCGTCAAAACATGGAAAGCTGCGTCCTGCAAGAGAGCAGAAAGGTTCCAGTTCCTTTGCCAGCCTGTCAAATTTTTGGAAAGTAAGCGATTGTGGGCCGTCGGAAAGGGCACAGGCCGGATTATCATGAACTTCGATCATCAATCCATCCGCGCCGCAGGCAACCGCAGCCTTTGCCATAGGGGCTACATACTTGTAGGAACCGGTGGAGTGGGACGGATCGGCGATGACCGGAAGGTGCGTTTTTTCTTTCAGAACGGGAACTGCGCTTAAGTCCAGCGTATTTCTGGTGGCCGTTTCAAAAGTACGGATGCCCCGCTCACACAATACCACATTGGGGTTTCCTTCCGCAATAATATATTCGGCGGCGTTCAGCCATTCTTCAATAGTGGCGCACAGCCCCCTTTTTAAAAGGACGGGGAGACCGGAACGGCCGGCTTCTTTTAAAAGGATAAAATTCTGCATATTTCTTGCGCCGATCTGAATCATATCCACGTATTTTACGGCAGCATCGATGGCTTCCTGGCAAACAACTTCACAAATGGTCGCAAGTCCGGTTTCCCTGCCGGCGGTCTGCATGTAACGCAGCCCTTCTTCCTCAAGTCCCTGGAAGGAGTAAGGAGAAGTTCTTGGCTTGTAAGCGCCTCCCCGCAGGATGGAAGCGCCGGATTTTTTTACGGCACGGGCGATACGCATGAGCTGTTCTTCCGATTCCACGGCACAGGGTCCGGCCATAATGGACAGGGAGCCGGGGCCGATCCAGGTATTGCCCACCTGGATACGGGAAGGCTCAGGATGAAATTTGCGGTTGGCAAGCTTATAGGTTTCCGTAACGGGAACGATCCGGTCCACATCTTTGAAACTGATAAGGTTTTCGGTGGGAAGTTTTGTTTTGTCGCCGACGATGCCGATAATGGTAACTTCTTCCCCGGCGGAAAGATGGGTGGATAATCCGTTGTTTTCGATATAGGATACCACGGAATCGATGCTCGATTGCGCGGCATTGGGTTTCATTACAATAATCATGGCTTTGCTCCGTTTCTGTTTTCATTTCACACGTTTGACACATGGACAATATATCACTTCAACGCGTGAAAGTCAATAAAGTAACAAATTTACTGTTCAAATTGTTTTATTTTGCTTGTAATGTGCAGACAATTTTAGTAAAATATACACATGGGAGTAAAAAGGCAGTAGAAAATTCCATTACCGCCTCGTCAGATTGCCCCAAAATAGCAAAAATCGGAGGAATTTATATGAATGTTTATACGACTGACAAGATTAGAAACGTAGTATTGCTCGGCCATGGCGGGAGCGGAAAAACCAGTCTGGTAGAAGCGATGGCTTATTTATCCGGGATTACTTCCAGGATGGGCAAGGTATCCGATGGCAATACGGTAAGCGATTTTGGAAAAGAAGAGCAGAAGAGACAGATTTCTATTTCCACATCGGTAGTACCGATCGAATGGGAAGGGATTAAGATAAATATTTTGGATACTCCCGGATTTTTTGATTTTGTAGGAGAAGTAGAAGAGGCGGTCAGCGCGGCGGATGCGGCGATCATCGTTGTTTCAGGAAAAGCCGGCGTGGAAGTCGGAACGGAGAAAGCATGGGAGATTTGCGAAAAATATAAACTGCCCCGTTTTATTTTTGTAACGGATATGGATGTGGACAACGCTTCTTTCCGCCAGGTAGTGGAGGATATGACGAATGCGTATGGCAAGAAGATGGCTCCTTTCCATCTGCCGATCAGAGAAAATGAAAAATTCGTAGGCTATGTCAATGTTATTACGGAAACAGGCCACAGATGGCAGGGCAAGGAAGTAACAGACTGCGAAGTGCCGGAATACAGCAAGGCGAACCTTCAGCTTTGCAAAGATACGCTGATGGAAGCGGTTGCGGAGACAAGCGAAGAATTCATGGAGAGGTATTTTGGCGGCGAGACATTTTCGGAAGCGGAGATCAGGGCGGCTCTGCGCACGAATGTGATTGACGGATCGATTGTGCCGATGACGATGGGATCCAGCATATTATGCCAGGGAGTTTATACTCTGTTGGACGACATTGTAAAATATATGCCCAGTCCGGAAAACAAAGAATTTGCCGGAGTGAGCTTGAAAACGAACGAAATATTTGAAGCGAATTATGATTTTGCCAAGACAAAATCCGCATATATCTTTAAAACAATCGTGGATCCGTTTATCGGTAAATATTCACTCGTTAAGATCTGTTCCGGCGTATTAAAGGCGGACGACCTGATCTATAACAGCGATAAAGATATTGAAGAAAAGGTGAGCAAGCTCTATGTGATGCAGGGAAGCAAGCCGACGGAAATCAAGGAGCTTCATGCCGGAGATATCGGGGCGATTGCAAAGCTGACGGCGGCGAGAACCGGAGATACCCTTTCCACGAAGGCGACGGCGATCCGCTTCGGCAAGACAGAGATTTCAACGCCTTATACATATATGAGATATCAGGCGAAGAACAAAGGGGATATCGATAAAGTTTCCCAGTCATTACAGAAGATGGCGCATGAAGACCCGACGATGAAAGTGGTAAACGATGCGGAGAACAGGCAGACATTGATTTACGGTATGGGCGACCTGCATCTGGAAGTGATTGCCAGCAGACTTGCCAATGAATATAAAGTAGAGATTGAGCTGGCGCAGCCGAAAGTGGCATTCCGCGAGACGATCAAGAAAAATTCCGATGTGGAATATAAATATAAGAAGCAGTCCGGCGGACATGGACAGTACGGCCATGTTAAGATGAGATTCTCCCCGTTGGGCGATCTGGAAAAATCGTTTGAATTCACGCAGGAAGTTGTGGGCGGAGCGGTACCGAAGAACTTCTTCCCGGCAGTGGAAAAAGGATTGCAGGATTCCGTCCTGAAAGGCCCTTTGGCGGCATACCCCGTGGTCGGCGTAAAAGCTGTTTTGTATGACGGCTCTTATCATCCGGTAGACTCTTCAGAAATGGCATTTAAGATGGCAACGATCCAGGCATTCAAAAAAGGCTTTATGGATGCGCATCCGGTGCTTTTGGAGCCGATCGCGAATATTAAAGTAACGGTTCCCGACGCTTATACGGGCGACGTAATGGGCGATCTGAACAAGAGAAGGGGCAGAGTACTCGGCATGAATCCGGTAAATGGCAAACAGGTCATTGAAGCGGATATCCCTATGACAGGATTGTTCGGATACTGCACGGATCTGCGTTCCATGACGGGCGGCCGCGGCACCTTCGCTTATGAGTTTGCAAGATACGAGCAGGCGCCTAGCGATGTACAGGAGAAAGAAGTAGCGGCCAGGGCGGCGAAAGTTGCAGAGGGCGGAGACGAATAAGAAGAAACGGTATGTTTGGATGCAAAAAAGAAAAGGCCGGCGCTTTGGTGCCGGCTTTTCTTTTTTGCTTGTGTTTTCGGAAGGAAAAAGATATAATGCTTAACATGTACAACTCATGAAAACATTGGTTATGGAAAGGATGTGGAAAAGTATTATGAAAAAAGGAATTCGGAATTTGATCATAATATTGCTGGCGGCCGTTGCTGCCTTTGTATATTATTATATTTCCCTGCCGGCGATCAATATCCATTCTTCGGGCTTCTGGATGTTTATTATAACGATTATTGTTGTCGTCATAGCGGTTTATATTGTCCGGAAAGCAGGAAAAGAATATGTGGAATCGGAAGTGGCGGAAAAGTTTGGGTTCAAGTTCAGTACTTATGGGCTGAAGGATGATAAAGTATTGAAAGGATTGGGCATTCTGCTGCTGCTCGTGGTGGCGGTCTATCTGCTCGGAAGTATTCTTTCGTCGCCGATTGTGAATGCGAAGAAATACCAGGCGCTGTTGACGATCGAAGAAAGGGAATTCACCGAGGACATTAAAGAAGTGGATTACCGCACGATTCCCTTGCTGGATAAGGAATCTGCCGCGCTTCTTGGCAACCGGAAGATGGGGAGCATGGTGGATATGGTCTCCCAGTTCGAAGTGGCGGGGGATTATTCCCAGATCAATTACAAAGGAGTGCCCGTGCGGGTGACGCCTCTCTCTTATGCCAGCGCCATCAAATGGCTGACCAATCAGAGCGATGGCATACCGGCTTATATTCTGATCGACATGACGACACAGGATACGGAGTGCGTAAAGCTGGAAAACGGAATCAAATATTCCAAGTCGGAATATTTCAACAGGAATTTATACCGGCATCTGCGCTTCCATTTTCCTACTTATATTTTCGATAACCAGATTTTTTTCGAGATCGATGAAGAGGGAACGCCTTATTGGGTATGCCCTGTGAAAAAGTTTAATATCGGGCTCTTTGGCGGGCAGACGGTAGGAAGAGTGGTTCTTTGCAATGCGATTACCGGCGAATGCATCGATTATGCGGTGGAAGATGTGCCGCAGTGGATCGATAAAGTTTATTCGGCGGAACTGCTGATGGATTTGTACGATTATTCGGGAATTTATAAAAATGGTTTTCTGAATTCCGTTTTAGGCCAGAAAGACTGCCTCCAGTCCACTAACGGTTATAATTATATTGCTTTGGAAGACGACGTCTGGGTATATACGGGAGTCACCAGCGTGAGCGGCGACCAGTCGAACGTAGGGTTTGTGCTGATGAACCAGAGAACGATGGAGACGAGGTATTACAAAGTGGAAGGGGCGATCGAGGATTCGGCCATGTCTTCGGCAGAAGGCCAGGTGCAGAATCTGGGATACCGGGCGACCTTCCCTCTGCTGCTCAATATCGCCGATGAACCTACTTATTTTATGGCGCTGAAAGATGCCGCAGGGCTGGTGAAGAAATACGCCATGGTAAACGTACAGAAGTACCAGTGGGTAGCGATCGGTGATACGGTGCAGGAGTGCGAGAGAAATTATACGGAACTTTTGAACACGAACGGCATCGTATCGGAGAATACAGATCTGTATAAAGAGATTTCAGGAAAAATCAAGACGATATCTCCGGTTGTGCTGGAAGGAACGACGCATTATTATATTTGCCTGGAGAATAACGAGGATATTTTTGATGTAGACTTGTCGATCAGAGACTTGATCGGTATCGTGAGATACCAGGTCGGGGACAACGTGAAGTTCCGGTATACGGAGGGCTATGGGCTGCATCTGGTGAAGGCTTTGGAGTAGGCGCAAAATGGGCTTTTGGCGCTCTTGACAGGAACTGGAAAAAAAGCTAAAATTGTCAGCATGGAAATGGTATAAAAATAAAGGAGCGGAAGAAAAATGGCAGAACCGTATAATCACAGAGAAGTGGAACAGAAGTGGCAGCGGATATGGGATGAAGAGAGGGCGTTTGCGACCTCTGACGATTATTCCAAACCGAAATATTATGCGTTGGTAGAATTTCCTTATCCGTCAGGACAGGGACTTCATGTAGGGCATCCAAGACCTTATACGGCGCTGGATATCGTGGCGAGAAAGAGGAGGATGCAGGGGTATAATGTGTTATATCCGATGGGCTGGGATGCATTCGGGCTTCCCACTGAGAATTATGCTATCCAGAATCATATTCACCCGAAGACCGTAACGAAGAATAACGTGGAGCGTTTTAAAGGGCAGCTTCATGCCCTTGGATATTCCTTCGACTGGGAAAGGGAGATCAATACGACGGATCCGGGATATTATAAATGGACCCAGTGGATCTTTTTGAAACTGTTCAAAGCCGGGCTTGCCTATAAGAGCGAGATGCCCATTAACTGGTGTACTTCCTGCAAGGTAGGGCTGGCAAACGAAGAAGTGGTAAACGGCGTGTGCGAAAGATGTGGTTCGGAAGTAGTCCGCAAGGTAAAGAGCCAGTGGATGCTGAAAATTACGGAATATGCGGACAAGCTGATCAAAGATCTGGACAGCGTGGACTACGTGGAGCGGGTTAAAGTATCCCAGAAAAACTGGATCGGCAAATCGGAAGGAGCCGAAGTGGATTTCCGGGTGAAAGGGAAGGAAGAGACTTTAAGGATTTATACGACGAGACCGGACACCCTGTTCGGCGTTACTTATATGGTATTATCCCCGGAGCATCCTATGATCGATAAGTATCAGGAAGAGATCGGAAACTGGGATGAAGTTGTGGCGTACCGGGAAATGGCGGCGAGAAAATCGGATTTTGAACGTACCGAGCTGGCAAAGGATAAGACCGGCGTGGCGATCGACGGCCTGACGGCGGTGAATCCGGTCAACGGAAAAGAAATTCCTATCTGGATCTCCGATTATGTATTGATGACTTATGGAACCGGAGCCATTATGGCGGTGCCGGCCCATGATGAAAGAGACTGGGAATTTGCAAAAAAATTCGGACTTCCTATTATCGAAGTAGTGGCAGGAAGCGAGACAGGAGTAGAAGAGGCGGTTTATACGGATGTAGAGGATGGTATTCTTGTGAATTCGGACTTCCTTGACGGGCTGCATGTGGCGGAGGCCAAGAAAAAAATCATAGAATTTCTGGCCGAAAAAGGAATTGGGACGAAAAAAACCAATTATAAATTGAGGGATTGGGTATTTTCCAGGCAGCGTTACTGGGGAGAACCGATTCCGATCGTGGAATGCGAGAAATGTGGATTTGTACCGCTGGATGAGAGCGAGCTGCCGTTAGAGCTGCCGGAGGTGGAGAGTTATATGCCTACGGATAATGGGGAATCTCCCCTTGCCGCTATGACGGATTGGGTGAGTACTACTTGTCCTTGCTGCGGAGAACCCGCGAAACGGGAGACGGATACGATGCCCCAGTGGGCCGGATCTTCCTGGTATTTCCTGCGCTATACGGATCCGAAGAATGAAACGGCGTTGGCAAGTAAGGAAGCGCTGGAATATTGGATGCCCGTGGATTGGTATAATGGAGGAATGGAGCATACCACTTTGCATCTCCTTTATTCCAGATTCTGGCATAAGTTCTTGTATGATGGAAAAGTAGTACCCTGCCCGGAACCTTACCAGAAACGTACTTCCCATGGGATGATCCTTGGTTCCAATGGGGAAAAAATGAGCAAATCCAGGGGCAATGTGGTGAATCCTGACGATATTGTAAGGGATTATGGGGCAGATACCCTCCGTACCTATGAAATGTTTATCGGCGCTTTTGAATTGAGCGCGGCATGGTCCGAGGACGGTGTAAAAGGCTGCCGCCGTTTCCTGGAAAGGGTATGGAAGCTGCAGGACATCCTGACGGAAGCAGACGGATACAGCGCAGATCTGGAAACAAAGATGCATCAGACGATCAAAAAGGTGAGCGGTGATTTTGAAAACCTGAAATACAATACGGCGATTGCGGCAATGATGTCGCTCATCAATGATTTTTATAAAAAGAATGCGGTCACAAAAGGCGAGTTTCGGACGCTGCTTACGCTGTTAAATCCGGTAGCCCCCCATATTACGGAAGAACTTTGGGAGCTGGTCGGCTTTGAAGGAAAAGTGTATCAGGCTTTATGGCCGGAGTTCGAAGAAGCGAAGACCATAGAGGCGACGGTAGAGATCGCAGTACAGGTAAACGGAAAGGTAAGGGCAGCTATCCAGGTAGCCAGCGATATCAGCAAAGAGGATGCGATTGCGGTCGGAAAAGAAGCGGTAAAAGATAAGATAAACGGAACCATCGTAAAAGAAATTTATGTGCCGGGCAGACTGGTGAATCTTGTAGTAAAATAAATAACGGGAAACTTGGCAGAATATTTTGCCAGTAAAAAACACGGGGCTTATTCGATTTTTGGAATGGCCCCGTGTCTTTTTGGCAGTGCGCCTTGCGGCGCGCGTTTCTAACGGCTGGTCAGCGCTTTTTCTTCATTGCCATCAGCTTATTGATTTTTTCTATTTCTTCCGATGTGGAATATTTGCGGAGGGCGGTTACAATCGTTTCGATTTCCTGGTCATCGAAAGAGATATTCTGGGATTTTCCTTTTTGGGCTATGGACATCAGAAAAGGAAGCATTTGCTCTCGCGAAAGGTTTTGGCCTTCGAAGACGAGCATTTGCAGGAATTGAAGTTTTGATTTATCGATATTGGCCACCAAAGGGTCGTTCATCCATTCATTCTGGTTCATGCGGGATATTACCTCCAAACATTTCAAACATGGATTGCTGCTCGGGGGAAAGCATGCCCATGAGCATTTCCATCATTCCGTTATTTTGATTCGGGTCGCTGTTTTCCCCGCCTCCGGAAAAGAGATCCGGGGCGAAATCTTTCATCATTTCCATAGTGCGGCTCATTTCTTTATACATTTCCATGGAATGAAAAATACCGGCTATTTGTTCCAGCTTTTTTTTCTCTTCTCCGGTACAAAAGGGAAGGAGTTCGGAACAGATTTTTTTGATATCAAAATCTTTCTTGTTGAAAGAACAGCCGGTTAGTTCATAAGAATTAGAACGATAGCGTTCAAGGGTATGCTGGAATTCCAGATATTTGATGTAGACGGCGAGTTTCCCACGCATCGGTTCATCAAAATAGGGCATGACAATTTTCATCATCTGTATGTGGTTGTTTGTATATAATGTATCAAAGGCAATAATTTTGTCATGTTCGTTTTTCTCCATAGAAATCCTTTAACCCCATATGCTTTTTAAATCTTATGTAAAACAAAAATAAAATATACTCGTTTCGCGGCAGCGGCGCGTTCCGAAAATGCCGGGCCTGACTGCATATTTTAAGAGAAAATAGGCTCGGAAGAGCCTATTTTCAAGATGTGAGCTGACGTGATCCTTAGAAGGAGTTGCCGCAGCAGCAAAGAAGAAGGAGAATCCAGATGATGCTGTCGCATCCGCAGCCGGAGTTGCCGCCGCCGAAAAAGCCGCCGCCGAACCCGCATCCGCAGCCATCGCTGCTGTCGCCGCCGTTGCAGCAGCTGAGCAGGATAAGGATCCAAAGAATAGAATTGCATCCGCAGCCGCCGGATCTGTTGCTATTGCCGCAGCCGCAGTTTGTTGCTGTTAAATCACTCATAGTGTTGCCTCCAAAAAAATTTTATTTATGGTTTATACTATGTGCGATGGCTTGGCAGTGTTTCCATGAAAAATGGATTGTCGCAAAAATTGTGTTATAAAATGATTATTGTTGACATGGAAATAAATATATGTTAGATTAATAAAAATTAATAAGTCAGATAAAATTCAGAGAAACACAGTTATGATATGCCGAAGATTTCTGCAAGGAAATAAGCGGCCTGTTCGGGCATCAGCCCGGCTTGTAATATCATGTGCGAGATTCGAGCCTCAGCACATCCGGCAGACCGGAAAAGTCTGCCGGATGTGTTGGGGCTTTTATTTTCGGAACCGATAAGAGCAGGAGGGTTTGGAAATGACAACGAAAGAATACTTATCACAGATCAGCAGATGCAATCGAATGATACGCAACAAAGTATCCGAAATATCCCAGCTTCGGGAACTGGAGAACAGCTTTTCCGAAATACGGGGAAGGGAAAGGGCCGATGAGGACAATGATAAAATCGGAACATCATGCGTCAAGATAGAAGAAATGGAGCGTAGGCTTGATGAAATGATCGATGAATATGTGTGTAAAAAGGAGTTGATCGTTTCACAGATTGACAGTATGGAGGATGAGGTTTCGTATGATATTTTATTTGCGAGATATATAGAGAAAAAAACATTGGAAAGGATTGCGGAAAGTCTGCACTATTCTTTCCGGCAGATTACAAGGCTGCATGGAAAGGCTCTGCAGGAATTTGAGAAAAAATACGGTTATCTGTATTTGGGAGAGGAAAATCTGTTCCGCCCGTCCTAGAATGTCCCATGGAAAAACCGGTATAGTTATACTCGAAGAATAAAACAAAGATCGTCAGATGAGGAATAAGGAAGCAGGTGCATTGCGGCATGGTACATGAGAACGAAACGCTTGTTGAGAGAATCCAGAGCGGCTATTGTGTGGCAGAAAATATGCGGGCATTACATGAAAATAATCTGCCGTTGATTAAGAAATTTATAAAGCCATACGCCGCTTATGAACCTATGGAAGATATCTTGCAGGAAAGTTACTTTGGCCTTTGGGAAGCAGCACAACGCTATGAGACGTCTGAAAATGTGCAGTTTATCACTTATGCAAAATTCTGGATACTCCGGTCGGTTCGGAATTATATTGAAAAATGCGGTTCTATGATGCGCATCCCCGGCCATAAAAGACAAAAAATGACCTGTTGCAGAAGAGTCATAGAACGGTTTGAGCAGGAGCAGGGAAGGGAGCCGGCGAATGGAGAAATAGCGGTTTTGATGGGCATTTCACCGGAAGAGGTAAGGGAGATCAGAGGCTATATGCAGGGTGTGGGAAGCTTAGACATGCCATTGACGGAAGATAAGAGCCTGACGCTTGCGGAGACATTGCAAGACGGCTTCGATCTTGAGAGTGAAGCCGTAAATAAAATTTATGCCGAATATTCGAAAACCGAACTGTGGAAAATTGTGGAGCAATATACGGAGGAAAGGGAAAACAGGATAATAAAAGATATTTTCGTATCTTGCAAAAGTATGTCAAGAATCGCCGGGGAACTGGGGATATCTCTGGACAGAGTGCGTCAGATAAAAGAAAAAGGGCTGTGGAAATTAAGGATAGGCAGGGCAAGGCGTGAACTGCTGAAAAAGTTTGATATTGCGGAAGCGGGCGTGTACCGGGGCGGTCTGACAAATTACAGGGAACAATGTTTTACTTCCATTGTAGAGCAAATTGTTATAAGAAGGATGGAGGCGGAAGAACGGTATCAACGGTATGTGAAGGAGAGTGAAAGAGGCAGAAGGGAAAAAGACAGCCGGGAATAGAATGGAAAACAGATGAATGAGGGAGGAAAAAGAAAAATGGATGTTACACAAATCGGAACAGTTTTAGCAATCGTGGTGATCACGTATTTGATCGGATTGGGGGTAAAGAGCGTATCGGAAATCAAGGATGAAGCGATTCCGGTGATTGCCGGTGTGTGCGGCGGTATTTTGGGGATTGTGGGAATGTTTGCCATGCCGGATTTCCCGGCAAATGACATTCTGAACGCAATCGCAATCGGAATTGTCAGCGGCCTTGCCAGCACAGGCGTAAACCAGGTATGGAAACAGGCGAAAAAGTAGGCGGCGTCTTTCTTGTTTGCGCATAGCGAGAGAGAAAATTAGGAGCAGGAATGCTCTTATTTTTTATATTAATTTTAAGGAGGAAAGAGTTATGGAATCAGGAATTTCCACATTAGGAATCACATTTGGCTATGGTATGGAGACCACAGCAGGAGTAAAACCGACGGTATTTACGCAGCTGCACAGGATCAATTCAATCGGCGGGATTACGATTGAAAGCGAGCAGATCGACGCATCGGCTCTGGAAGATTTAGTTTCCCGGTATATTCAGGGAAGAGGCGACACCGGCGGCACATTCCCCGTAGGCGTAAATTATACAAGCGAAACGCTTGACGAGTGGGAGGGCGTTATTTCCGCATACAACGCTGCAAAAGGAACCGGAAAAAGAATGTGGTTCGAAACCATTATACCGGGATTTTCCAAATCGGAGTTTGTTGTGGCACAGCCGCCGGCAAAGATTCCGAGTCCGGAAAAGAACCAGAATGAGCTGCTTATTGTTGAGATGAATCTTACGATTGAAGAATTTGTCGGAATGGAGACAACGGTGCCTTTTACAACGGGCGATGCGCAGCAGTGATGGAAAAAGGGGCGGCTTCTATACCGCCCCATTTCTGCCAAATGGTTTTGGAAAGGGAAAGGTAAAAGATTGTGAAATTAAAAATCGGGGAAAGAGAATACAATATTAAATTTGGATATAAGCCGACATTGAAAAGCAGAATCATATCAAAGCTTGTCAGGATGAGCGCAACCGTGAAAAGAGACGGCGGTGCGGATATGGAAAAAATGGAAGATTTGCTGTTATTTCTGCCGGAACTTCTGCTGGCGGGACTGCAGGTATGCCATGAGGAATTCCGCTATGATTATGACACAGGGGAAGGCCGGGAAGAACAGCTGGACAAAGCTTTTGTACTGACGGGGAAATATATGGACAGCGAGGATGCCGATGTTATGACATTTTTTTATCAATTACAGGAGGCATTGCTGCAAGATAGTTTTTTAAAAGGACTGTTCCGGAAGGAACAGAAAAAACAGGAGGCAGCGGAAGAGAGGGAACGGGGAAGGCAGACCGCGGCGGAGATGCAGGAAAAGAATTGACTTGGGAACTATACTGTGAAGAAGTACGCCCGTATTGGCTTCTGGTGACAAAAGAGTTTGGATTTATGGTGGATGATATTGACTGGGCTTGTCCGGCGGATCTGGAACCGTATGCAAAAGCGTATCGTATGCAGCTGCAACAGCAGGATTCACAGCTTCATATTATGGGAATGTACGTTCTGTCCGCAGTATCGGTAGCAATCGAACGGAATTTTTCAAAGAGAGCGAAGGGCAAATATATAGAAAAGCCGCTGCTCTATGAAATGGATCATAAAAATGGAACTATGACGGAAAATGAAATGCAAAAACAAAGAGAGCTTTTTGTTGCGAGATTAGAAGCGATGGGGGCAAATTTCAGAATCAGCAGAAAACGCAAGGAAAACGAGGATCAGGATGGATAAAAAATATTTTAAAACAGGCATCGATGTGTCGTCTTATCAGGGCATCGTAGATTGGAATGCGGTAAGAGCAAGCGGTATCGAATTCGCAATCCTTAAGATCATAAAAAAAGATTTAAACCCGGATAAGCGGTTTGAAACCAACTGGCAGGGGTGTACACAGGCGGGCATTCCGATACAGGGGGTTTATAATTACAGTTATGCAACAACCGTAAAAAAGGCGGAAACGGATGCGGGAAAAGTTCTGGAGATTTTAAATGGAAGACGGACTATGGTATGGCTTGATGTGGAAGACGACTGCCAGAAGAAACTGGGAGCAACGTTGGTTGCCCTGATTCACGCGTACAAAGCAGTGGTCGAAGGAGCGGGGCTGCCATTCGGAGTTTATACCGGCACATATTTTTATAAAGATTATATTAAACCATATGGGGATTTGGATTGTCCTTTGTGGATTGCCAGATACGGGAAAAATACGGGGGCGATGGATGTAAAGTACCGGCCGCAGCTTCCCGGGATGATCGGGTGGCAATATACGTCAAAGGGCCGTGTAAATGGAATAGCCGGTGACGTGGATATGGATGTATGGTATGAGGAATCAGTTCCCGCCGTTTTCTTATGATAAAAGCTTTGAAATAGTAAAGGAGGTGGAACGATGGCGGAAATAGATTCTGAGAAACTAAGGAAGTCGCTGGAGAAAATGGCAAAAACTATGAATGAGGACGTAAGGAAAGCGTTTGAAAAAGAGTTCGTGGATACCTGGCGGACGATAGAGGATTTTTTGGAAAATATGTGCCGGATAAATCCTGACACGTTATTGACGGGATGGGAGGAACTTGGGGCCGAGCTTGCCGGGACTGTTGAGAGAATATTTGAAAGCATTGATTTTAGCAGAATCGGAACAATGTTGGCGGACGGGGTTAATTATGCGTTTCAGGGATTAAAAAACTTTACGGCGTCTGTACCGTGGGAAGCTATGGCAATCAGCATCTACACCGGATTAAATAATATGATACAAGGGATTAACTGGGAAGAAGCGGGTAAGATTCTTAGCGCTTTCGTAATGAAACTTTTAGGAGTATTTCAGGAAGTAGCCCAAAAAACGGATTGGGAAGGGCTTGCGCGTGGAATCGGGGAATTCTTGTCCAATATAGACTGGATGGGGATACTTGGAACGGTATGGAATGTCTTGTGGGAAGTATTTTCAGGCTGCATAGATGGACTCTTCGAAACGCTTGCAGGAAAGATTATTTTAGGAATGGCCGTAATTACCGGAGAAGACGGATTGTTTTCAAAATTGCTGGGGGGAGCAATCGAACTTGTATCAAATCTTGGGCCTATTCTTAATAGTATAGCTTCCGTCATCTTCAGTCCGACAGGTTCTTTGATTCTTGGCATAGCGGCTGGAGTCCTGTTAATTATAGCTAATTGGGATAAGATCAAGGAAGCCGCAGAAATTATTTGGGGAGGAATCACGGAATTCCTGCAAACGACCTGGAATTCGATATCGGAAACGGCAGCGGCGGTCTGGGGAGGAATCACGGAATTCTTCGGGGGAATCTGGAACGGAATAAAAGAAACGGTGGAAACCGTGTGGAGCGGAATCACGGAATTCCTGCAAACGACCTGGAACGTGATATCGGAAACGGCAGCGGCAGTCTGGGGAGGAATCACGGAATTCTTCGGGGGAATCTGGAATGGAATAAAAGAAACGGTGGAAACCGTGTGGAGCGGAATCACGGAATTCCTGCAAACGACCTGGAACTCGATATCGGAGACGGCAGCGGCGGTCTGGAGCGAAATCACGGACTTCTTCGGAAGGATCTGGAACGGAATGAAAGAAGCCGCGGAGGCCGTCTGGAATGGGATTTCAAACTTTCTGCAAGGAACATGGGAAGGGATCAGGAACAGCGCGGAGGCTATTTGGAATGGCATCTCCGGATTTTTGGAAGGTGTCTGGAACGGCATAAAAGGAACTGCTGAAAGCATCTGGAATGCCGTTGCAGGTTTTTGCCGGGAAGTGTGGGAAGGGGTAAAAAGTGTTGCAGAGGAAACATGGAACTCTGTTTCCGCATTTTTGAAGGAAACCTGGAGTGGAATTAAGGGTGCGGCGGAAGAAATATGGGGCGGCATAAAAACCTTTTTCTCCGATACGTGGGAAGGATTGAAAGCTAAGGCGAAAGAGGCCGGAGACAGCATCGGGAGGTTCTTTTCCGATGCGTGGGATGGTATCAAGACCAGGGCAAGGGATGCCTGGGATTCCGTGACGGAGACGATAGGAAACTTTGCCGTCAATACATATGAAAAGGTAAAAGATGTGCCGGAAAAGATATACGGCGCAGTAAAAAATACCGCAGGAAAGATGCAGGATGCGGGGAAAAGCCTGATTGGCGGCGTTATAGAAGGGATTAGCAGTACGGCAGGAAGGGCGTACGATGCGATATCCGGCGTGGCGGGAAATCTGGTAAGCAGCTTTAAGAACAGACTTGGAATACATTCTCCCTCCAGAGCGTTTATGCAGCTTGCGGATTATATGATTCAGGGGCTTGTGAAAGGCGCGGATAATGAGGAAAACAGCATTTTGGATAAAATGTCTGAATTGGCGCAGAACATGACAAGGCCATTCGATGGAACCTTCCGGCTGCATCTTGTGGAGGATGGAGGCTATGCCGTTCCGGCATGGGAAGTTAATGACATAATGAGGGATGGCATGCCGGGCAGACAAGGCGGATTTTTTGGAGAGCTGGGAAGCGAATACTTTTCGATCAATGGACAGTATATGATGGAAGGGATTGAAGAGGCGGCATATCGGGGGTTTTTAAGAGCCAGTGCGGAAAATACAAGGGAAGAAGATCTGCTGGAGAGATTAATAGAAGCGGTAAAAGAAGGAAAAAGCATTACGATTGACGGACGGGAAATCGTAACGACTTATGACAAATGGAAGAACCGGATAGGATGGGGCTTTTAAGGGAGGTGGACAACCATGGCGCTCACGTCATTTTTAAATGTAAACGGGTATGATTACCCATGTCCGAGATATGGGTTCCAATATATGATCAGCACGGTAGTGGATACCGATAGAAATGTGAATGGAGCAGTGGTCGGGCAGAAAATAGGGAGGGATCTCTATAAACTGGATGGCTTGCAATGGGTAGGGCTTTATCCGGAGCAAAGGCGCATGATACTGCGGTCTCTGGAGCCTTTTTTTGTGCCGGTGACTTTCGAGGATTTCAGGACGGGGAAGCCGGTTACAATCACCATGTATCCCGGGGATCGAACGGGCAAACCTCTATTTGCAGATAAAATTACCCATATGGTGACTCGGGATGAACTGTTGTCCTTTCATTTAATCGACTGCGGATGGTGATGATATGCAAAATGTAAGTAATCAATATAAACAAAGCATAAGAAGGCGGGAAAGAAACAGAGGATATATCCGTGTAGTTCTCGGGCTCTATAATTTACAGGCGCAGAAACATGCGCAGGTAAGCAAAGAAAAGAATGATCTTTTGTATTTCTCCAATGTCAGGGAGCCGTTTCTCGGCGGACTGGCGGACAGGATATATGCCACGCCGGAGCAGGGATTTTCAAGGGTAGATGGAAGCATGTATTTTGCCCCGCCTGTGAATGCCGGTTATGACTATTACAATAATGGAATTGTGTCAAATGCTATTTTGGGAAATATCTATATAGATTTTGGCGGGGAAGAATACGACATCAAAGGACTTAGCGTTGATTTCGGCGATTATTACCCGGTGGATTTTACGATAAAGACGGATCAGGACGAAAAAAGTTACAGAGAGAACGATAAAAGATATTGGAGGACGGAAGACGTATTTGACAAAACCACATTTATACAGATAAGGCCGGCACGGATGGTAAATGGCGCCGGAAGACTGCGGATACTCCGGTTTTCCTGCGGCATTACGAATACTTTTACAAATGAAGAGGTGATCCGCTATTCGGGGAAGGAATACATTTCGCCTATTTGCGAAACGCTGCCGAGCAACGATGTAAGACTGACTGTGGCCAATTATAATTCTTACTATAGCCCGGATAATCCGGGGAGCGCTTTGGCCTATATGGAAACCGGGCAGGAAATCAGAGTCGCTTTCGGATATGATGTGGATGGGAACGGGGATATCGAATGGCTCCCGGAGAAACTTTCCTATTTGAAAGAATGGAGCGCAAATGAATCGGAGGCACAGTTTACTTCCACGGACATTTTTGACCATATGACGGGAACTTATTATAGAGGAACGTTCCGGGAAGAAGGGATCAGCCTGTATGACCTTGCAACGGATGTGTTTGCAGATGCGGGCATCACCAATTATTTTATCGACAGCTATCTAAAAGAAATTACCGTCCGAAATCCGGTTCCGGCGGTCAGCCATTCGGTAGCGCTGCAGATGATTGCCAATGCCGGAAGAAGCGTCTTGCTGGAAGACAGAAAGGGAATGGTGGTGATTTATCCTGCTTTTGTTCCCGAGATGGAGTCAGATGCAGACAATCAGACGTGGTACAGCAATGCGGGAAATATTTTGACGGATGAGGAAAAGATATGGTACGCGACTGCAAGCAAGGGGTTTACGGCGGTAGACGGAAGCATGAAATTTCTTCCGGGACAAGGGAATGACCTGCTCCATACCGGATATATCAGCGAAAGCGTCTGGAGGAAAGACGGGGATGCGGAAGGGCATTGGGATCGGGGGACGCCGAAAATAATTTTAAGAATGGAATCTACCTATACCGTTTTCGGCATTGGAATTCGCTTTCAGAAATATGCGCCGGAGCAGATCTGTATCAATACTTACCAGGATGGCGAACTGTTGGAGCAGGTCGCCGTGGACGAGCCGGGTATTGATTATCGGCTGAACCATGATTTTTTGGACTTTGACCAGATGGAATTGGTATTTACGAAGGGGATTCCCAATGCAAGGATCTTTGTAAGCCATGTTACTATGGGGGAAAACACGGATTACAGGCTCCGCCGGACTCATGAGCTGATCAGCGCGCCGGTTGCGGTAAGGCAGAATAAGATAAAAGATATCAGCGTTTCATTTCATTCTTATAAAGAAACTCCGGAATCGGTCGTCGTCGCATCGGAAGAAATAACGGTTCCTTATGACGGGTATGAACATCTGGTTTATTTTAAAAATCCTTCTTACGGACTTTTTCTATTTACCAGTGGCAACAACGGGGCGGGAAACCGTGCCGCAGTACGGGCCGAAATGACGGAAAGCAGCAATTATTATGCAAAGATAAGATTTACCGGGGTGACGGAAGAAACGGTAATCAGTTACAGCATCAGCGGATACGAATACAGCGTAGAAGAGCAAAGATATATGGCTGGTTACAACAGGAGCGGGGAGAGTAAGGCGTGGAGCAATCCACTGGTCAGCACACAGGAACATGCGAAAATCCTGGAAGAGTGGATTGCAGCATATTTGCTTGGAGATGTGGATTATCAGATGGAATGGACGGGCGATCCTTCCGTGGATGCCAATGATTTGTTCGAACTGGAAACGAAATATGGGAATGTGTTTGTGAAGAGTTATGAAAACACGTTGTATTTTAATGGGAGATGGACCGGGAGCATGAAGGCAAGGAAGGTGGTGGAATGATAGTATGGCGGTATGGAAGACACCGAAGACAGACTGGGCGGAGCATGATCGGTTTGAGTTGGAGGATTATAACAGAATAAAGAATAATATTTATTATCTTTGGGAAAGGGCGTGTGTATTGTTTTCTAATTTTAGGATAGAAGCCATGGGGGACGATATAACGTCGGAAGCTGAGGATTTTAATGTGGCGTATTTTAATGCGTTTGAAAGAAATATTGAGATTTTAAGCCAGAATACCTATGCGCAGAATCTTGGAATGAGACAGACGTTTTACGCAAACGGGGCGTTTATTAAGTGGGATGAATTGAATCGGATAGAGAATGCGGCCATTAAAATAAAGAAGATAATAGATGCAAAGGAAGAATCGGTACAAAGGCTGCCGTTTAGGCTGGGGGCACCGAGGGATTTTCAAATATAGGAAAAGGGAAAGGGTGAATAATATGGCTTATGAATTTTTACCAACCAATTTTAAGGATGATATTATAAATGCAGAAATAAATGAAAGAAGAAAATACAGAATGATCCAGAATGATGACGGAACGGTATCTTTTGAAGATGTGACAGATTATTTACAGAAGGGGGATTTATTTGGCAGCGGCAATGTAAATGATATAAATAGAAAAATTAATGGGATAAATGGGACGACAACGGTCAGTTATATAATTAGCAGAAGAATGGAGAAGTGTAAACTTGTAGATTATACTGTTTCGGAAATAGAATATAATGAAAAAATAGGTCAGGCTCGATCCGTTAATAGTAGCAACATTGACGTGGCAAATCCTTCTGCAACATGGGAAATTGATTTGGAGCCTAAAAAACTATACTATTTTACATTAGATTGTAGGGAGTTCATAGCAAATATTCAAGAAAGTTATGAAGGCAGTAGAATAAGTATGATCGGAATGGAATATCAGTCAACTGCTGTTTTGCCCTGTTTTTATCAGTTATTTTGTTATGGCAATGGAACCGGAATGAATTCTGTATATTTTTATCCAATAGTATATAATTTTTCGGATAAAATATATAAAAGATTTACTACAAATGGACTATTTGAACTCAAAATTGCCATATATTCAAAAATGGGGGATTTATGATCAATTCATCAACACCAATCCTGCAAATAAAGACAAGCGGATTTAATTTGCAAGATATAAAAACAATAAATATTGCAATAAATTATCAAGACGGCAGAATAAACAAGGGAAATTCAGATATTGAGATGGATCAGGATGTACTCATAGTATCTTTGACAGAGGAAGAAGCGGATAAATTAAAAAGAAGCGAGGCCGGCGTTTCTATATTGGCAATCAATTACAGAAATGTGGATGTCTCAGAGCAGATAAAAATAGCATGGATAAAAAAAGGGAGTCAGTCAAGTTCTGCGGGGCGCTATTCTGTGAGCGAAGAGGTATTTAACCAAGTAATATCCGATATAAATAGCAGTATTGAAGATCTGGGAAATGGGATTTCCATCGGTGGCGGAAGAATTTACCTGGATTATCAAGATGGAAAGTACGGGGTCAATACAGACCCCGATCGGGGTGCTGATACATTCAGCCCTTTTAAATCAGGGACAGATGTATTAGAGAATGCTATTTTTATTGATTCCGAATACGATGCACCTTCAAATGTTTTTTCCACCATGACCCAGACAGGGGTTTACAACGGGAAAGTAATGGAAGAAAATCCGCTATGGTTTGAAATGACTATTGCAGACGGAAGGATTTTCTCTACAGAATTTGAGAAGATAAATGTTGAGATAGAGGAGGGGCAAAATGTATTATAGAAGGTATTTTGAAGGCACCGTTTCCGGGAATACGACAAGAGGCGTTACATTTGGAGGAAGCACATATGTTTATAATGTCGCTGTAGAGAGAACACTTGAAATTGGAAGAGCGGTAGCGGAAACATTAAAAGATGCAGGTATGGACTCGTATTATGATGAAGATAATTTTATGTTATATCTAAAACGCGGTGAAGCCGGTATTGGCCTTCTAACATTGACTTCGCTCTATACTTACTGGATATTTAACAGTGATAATTCCACTAGCAGAGTGGAACATAATGTGATATCCTCTAACTCTCCTTTTAGCGGGCTTAATTATAAGTTTTATGTAACATTGCTTGGGGAACCGACATCGCTATTTTCTTTGGGGATAGGATCTTGGGCGAATCCAGTCTTTGCTCTTTGGGGACCGACATTTGGTTTTGGAAAAAATAAAAAAACGGGAGAGAAACTTCAATTTTTCGGACAGGGGAATTTGGGATCTTCAGGTTTCAGCACGTTTTACATTAGAAAGACTGATGGAAATGAAGATCAGTATAGCAATGCTGCTAAGCAGATAGGTTTTGGGACTGTCCAACTGCAGGGATTTAATAATGGCGTGATTTTGAAAGAAGTTTTTGATACAACAGGTATGTATACGATAAATAACTGCTACATGGGATGTAAAACAATTTCGTATGGTTCGACATATGGATTCTACTCAATAAACGGCGAAGAGTACTATTCCCCGAACCAGTATTTCATCATAAAATGCCCGTCAAAAATCGTGAAGCGTTCATAAAAATGTGTCTCTCCATACAGTGCGCACTATAAAAACACTAATTTATTAAAAATACTATTATTTCCAACGATAATCATATAAAATAATATTCATAATAAAAAGGGGGACTTGGCAACATGGATAAATTTTATTGAAAGCAATAAAAAATAGAGGGGAGATAGCTGACAAACATTGCCAATTCCTCCAATACAAGGAGGAATCGGCAATGGATTACAAAAGAAAAATCATTGAAATGGTGGAAAAAATCGAAAAACCGGGTACTCTGGAATACCTGTACACGTATATCAAATTATTTTTAGATAGGTGGGGCTGATCTGGCCCTGCTGTCTTTCAGTTGGAAAGCATACAATCGATCATATCGGAGACGATCTTCTTATCGCGCTCGTTCAGCATGGAATATCTGTAAAGGATATCGAAATCCTTTTCTGCTTGCGCGCGCGAGTCTTTTCGTTCAGGAGAAACATCAAATCCCATTAACCAAGATTCCGTCACATTCAGCGCCATGCCGAGTACGACCAGCTTTTCCCGGCTCGGCTCGACTTTTCCGGCTACGTATTGGCTTATGTCAGACTTGTTCATTTTTATATTATATTTGGAACAAATAGGAAGGGATAGATTAAGGATATCTACCTGTTTCAAATTCCGTTCTTCCATAATCTGTTTCAGCCTGTCCGAAGTACTGATTCTATTCACTTTGACCGCCCCCCTTCTAAAAGGTAGGGTATCACAGTTTGAACCAAAGTTCAATATGGGCAACGAGAATAGTTAAAAATGTTGAATTTCTTGATTGACAGGATGAGAATGAGATGATATAGTTTCTATAGTTCAAAAAGTTTAACTATAGGGAAGTGCAATAAATGTATTTTGATTGCAATAAGCTGCTCAGGAGAATTATAGTGAAATTCGGAATGCAGGAAAGGTATAAAAACTATGGGTCAGCTAAAGTGGGTTTTCATAATCATTATGCAGAAATTTTTTTTGTGTCAATAGTTCAAAATATTTAACTAAAAGAGAAAAGGAGAAATACGGTGGGAAGGATTATAGAGAATAATCAAGTGAGAATAAGCGGGGAAATGACAAGTGATTTTGGATTTAGCCACGAGGTTTTTGGGGAAGGATTTTATACGGCGCAGATAACAATTAGGAGAGAAAGCGGACAAAAAGACAGGATTTGGGTTATGGCATCGGAAAGGCTCGTGGATGTAAAAAGGAAATGGATCGGGCAGCATGCAGAGGTGTCAGGGCAGATCCGTTCTTATGACAGGCATGAGGGAGAACAAAACCATCTTGAATTATTGGTATTTGCGAGCAAGATGAAAATACGGGATATGGGGGGGAAGAAGATTCAATCCGATGAAAATAATGTATTTCTTGCGGGATATGTTTGCAAGATGCCTTATTACCGCAGGACACCGATGGGCAGGGAAATTACGGATCTGTTGCTGGCGGTACGGATGCCCTATGGTAAGTCGGTGTATGTTCCGTGCATTTGCTGGGGGCGAAACGCACGTTATGCGGAAGGCTTTGAGCCAGGTCAGCCTGTTCAGGCGTGGGGAAGAATACAAAGCAGGGATTACCAGAAGAAGATTTCTGATAAGGAATATGAAGCAAGAGTGGCCTATGAAGTATCGATCAGCAGCCTTCGGGAGAATATTTAGGACTAATTTATCATTGATTTATGCAGAAATTATGTTATCTTTATATTAAACATACAAAAGAGGAAACAACCGTCTGCAAGGCGGTTGATCTACCAAAATGAAACAATAAGCCTGTCTATAAGGCCCAGTGCAGTATAGTAGGCTTATTTGTTTTTCGCTAGTATATTTATCCATGGATAAGAATCCATGGATAAGAGCAGTAAATAAATTTTGAAAAAAATGAAAAAATCTGATACAATATATAGACAAAAGACTTGCATTAATTTCAAGGTATAGTAAAATATAGGTTGAATATGGAATATATTTATGGAGGAGAGTCGGCAGATGGCGGAGGGTCATATAGTGGCGGGAAGGCAATTCCGCACTAAGACAGATTATGAAGCTGCCTTGAGAGATAAGAAAAAAATTGATAAGATATGTTCGGAATATGATTTGAAGGATCCGAAAGCGGTGCTGGAGCTGTATGGGAAGCTGAAAGCGGGCGACTATCGTTTTGAGACGATGGTAGGGAATGACTTCGACGATAAGATATATGAACTGGCCGAGAAATATAAGGGTACAAAAGAAGAAGACAAGGCGGGCCAAAAGAAAAAGGGCAGAATAAAAGGGCAGAAGAATCAAAAGAAGGGGAGCGCGGCATCCGAGGGGAAAAATGCGAAAACTACGGTTTCCCTGGAAGATTTGGATAAGGACATGCAGCGGGAGGTGGCCGCCCAGCTCAAAGCGCGGGATCGGAGACGGAAGCTGCTGGTAGTTCTTTGTACGGCCGGGGCAGTTTTATGCTTCGGATATTTTGCTGTTTATTATTATCTGGCGGAAAAAACGGATAATGACTATAACCAACTGGCGGATTTGAAGAACAGCGACGCTCTGGCGAATACGAATATCCCCGCGGAAAAAACGCTGGTGGTGCGCGGCCAGGAAGAAGAGATCGAACTGCCGGATGTTCTGGATGAATATAAAACATTATATAATAAAAACAGAAGGCTAATCGGATGGCTGAAAATTGACGATACAATAATAGACTATCCTGTGATGCAGACGACGAACAATGAGTATTATCTGGATCATAACTTTAATCAGGAGAAGGATAATAACGGCAGCATCTTTATGGATAAAGACTGTATGGCATGGCCAAGATCCCAGAATTTGATACTATACGGACATCATATGCGGTCCGGTAAGATGTTCGGCGATCTGGAAAAATATGCGAAGGAATCCTATTATAAGGAACATAGTGTTATCGGGTTTGATACTATATATGAGAAGGGTACTTATCAGGTCATGTATGTATTTCGGACGAAGGTGCTGAAAGAAAACGAGATAGCTTTCAAATACTATCAGTTTATCGACGCGAATTCAGAGGAAGAGTTCAATTCCTATATGAAGGAAATGGAAGAGATGTCACTATATGATACCGGAGTGACAGCCGGGTATGGAGACGACTTGTTGACATTGTCTACCTGTGATCATTCACAGACGGATGGAAGATTCGTGGTGGTGGCGAAGAGGGTGCAGTAATAAATAGTTTTAGCTTTACGATGGAGGAGAGCAAAAATGGCGAAAGGCAAGAAAACAAAAAAGAAAAACTGGAAATTGAGAAGGCAGCTGCGCAAGACGTTTGGCTGTCTGTTTATGATTTCCGCTTTAATAGTGACGGCGATTCCGGTGCAGCCGACGGAGGCGAAACTGAACGGCAATAATGGGTGGACACAGGATGTTACTGATTTTTCCAGTGACTGGATATATTCGGATACTGCGAATATTCCGGATGTAATGGCAAATATTACAAGTACAGATGCGCCACCGGTATATTATGACGAAGATCAGAGATACCGTTTCGTGTATGTGGATAGTAATGGGAAGTGGGATAAAACTTCCAGCAGAATTAAATCAGCAGTGATTGTAGGATTTGTCAGAGGAGTACTGCCGAATGAAATAACATTTCCGGCAAATGTGGACGCGTATATAAGAGTCATGGATACAGCGGGCAGTGACGGAGCAAATGTATATGCGGCGGCAAATAAACAGGGCAGACCTTTGTATTACAAGACACTGAAAAATAAAACGAGAAATATTGATAATACGCCGGTTCTGAGCAGTCAGGATTTAAATGGGGACGGCATAATTAACGATTATATTTACCCCGAAACCGGGGAGCATGCTTATTCAAAGACGGATGATTTTGTAGAGCCGGAAGCAGAAAAATCTATATCAGGAAGGGCGACAGCAGACTTTGGAAAATTTAACGCTTGTACGCCGGAAATGAGAGCAACTTGGGAAGGGATGGATTTATATTACTATGATAAAGATAATGGAATACCTCCGTCTACAGCAATAATTAATGATGAGGATCCAAATTGGAAAATAGCATATGGAGATGATGTGGGAAGAATTGCAGATGCATCAGTAGAATTTATAGGAAATTATTATGTTGCGGATGGCAGTGATACCTTAAAAAAATCCAGTGCGGATGCGAGTGTTTTTGGCGGAAATAGAAATGTTGCTGCTACCAATATTACAACCTTAAAGTTTGGCTTGAATGATGAGGGGCTTTCGCCATTAAGGGGAATTGGAAATTATGCATTTTATGGATGCGCCGGCCTTAATAGCGTCAAATTTGGAAACGGCTTGGCTACTTTAGGGAATTATGCATTTGGGAACTGTACTAACTTAAGTTCTGCAATGCTGGTAGAGCCGACTGATGACGGGGGAACGACAGGGGCTTCTTTGGGGACATTGGGCGCGGGTGCATTTTATAATTGCGCCTTGACATCATTCGTTGTTCCTTATTCTGTTGCAGCAATTGGTGATTTTTGCTTTAAGGATTGTGAAGAGTTGGAAAGTATCACACTGACCTCCACAAAACCTGGGTTTGAGGATACAGGGCGTGGCACAAGTCTGGAAAAAATAGGCTATAGGGCTTTTGAAAATTGTAAAAATTTGAAATCTTTGACGCTGCCGGCTTCTTATAAGGGCGCAGAAAGTGATAACAGTAACGGCGGCTTAGGGGGAAATGTTTTCCATCTTTCAACGGTAAAAGGCTGTGAGGCATTGGAATTTATTAAAACTTTTGACAGAAATATAAGGTTTGTGTCGGATGCACCCAAATCAGCCAATGATACCAGTGACCCCGGAGATGGATATAATAATGGCCAAGGATTGGTTGATGGGGATTATAGTTTTGCAGCGTTTAAGAATGAAGTGGAAGGTAAGGAAGCTAATTTTTATTTTGAAGGACCCGGTTATATCAGTGGAACAGGGGGCAATAAGACACCAGTGCATAACGTGGCGAACGTATATCATATTTGTTTTAGGTATTTGGGTGAGGATACATATGAAATAGTGGAAAACAGTTATGATACAAATGATAACCAGGTTGGATTAGTATTTCAGGTAGGTGGAGGAGGGAATCTTAAGAAATTCCAAGTAGAAAATCCGGATGGCAGTATAGCAGATAATGTTCGCGTGCCAGAGATTATTATGCCGGAAAAAGTAGGAAAGATAGGCATTGTGAGTATAGAGGAAGGGAGTTTTGACCATAACTGCTTTATTGAGAAAGTGCAGATAGCAGGAACGGTAACAGAGATTGGACCTAATGCATTTAAAGGCAGTCATAATTTAAAGCATATTATTTTTAGCAATGCTGCAAATATTCAAACTCTGGGAAAAGATGCTTTTGCTACGCAGGTGGTGGATAACAACCATGGAAATAATACTATCTATCCGAATACATGTAAACCGGATGATTTTCCAGATGCAGATGGGAATCAATTTGAGGATTTTAAAAAAGCTGATTATATTCCATTCTTGAGCTTTACTGGTGCTATAGAAACGGATGATGGAAAAAATACAAAACCGTTTGAATATGCGATGAAATCCACATCAAATATTAATGATCCGACGCAACGATCGACATATATCACATATTACAGTGGAATACCTACAAACTTGACGGTAAGATATAATCCGGATCCGGAGGTGGCAAAAGCAGAATTGATACATTTTCCGACAATGAAGGATTTGGAAGAAGGATTTCAGGTGACAAGGGATGAATATGGCGATGGTGCATATCAGCCTCATGGTTCATCAGCATATTATAGATATCCGTATATGACAGACCAACTGGCAAACGAACTGAAAGAAGCTGCGAATGGGAATGCTTTATCGGAAACAATGGTAAATGCCATTAACAGCGTGGAAAATATTGTGATTCCGACAGGTGTTACAGGTGTCAAAGAAGGTCTGTTTTCAGGACTGAATTCTGATGGGAAGATTATCGGAGGAGTCAAGATACCTGTAACAGATGCAGACGGAAAAGAGCCAGATGATCCGAACTGGACTCCAACCTATGAAACAAAAGAGGATGCCCGGCCAGATGAAACCTACAGTGCACCGGCAAAAGATATAAAGACCCTCACAACGAAAAGCATTACGGAGATTGAGCCATATACATTTGGATGGATGCCTGAACTGACAAAGGCTTATGTAAGCGGTTCGGCAACGATAGGAAATTATGCGTTTGATGAGTGTCCGAAGCTGGAATATGCAGAGATAGGGAAGGAAACATCGGCATTGGGTCTTAGACCTTTTAGCGGTTGCGACAAGCTGGCAGAAGTGAAATTTAACGAAAATCCGAGCTTTACGGCTGAAAGCGGTGTAATTTATGGTATTGACAGTAATGGAACAAAAGAAAAAATTGTGCAATGCCTTCCAGGAAGAGGAAAGGTTGTTGATTCTTTCAATTTGGGACCGGATGAATTCAATGGAATCAAGGAAATAGCGCCTGAGGCGTTTATGGATTGTCCTGAGATTGATGATGTCGATTTATCTACTTCTATAATTAAAACAATACCAGAGAAGTGCTTTGCCAGATCAGACAAACTGCACACAGTAAAATTGCCCAATACGATCGAAACGATACAGAATGAATCATTTTGGAATACAGGTTTACGCCAGATAACGATTCCTGACAGTATAGTATCCATAGCGAATGATGCTTTTGCAAGATTTGAGTATTTGGAAGATGGGTCTTATGGGGAAGAAATAGAAAGATCAGAAATAGATATGTACTTCAATACTCCTCTTGACAGTAATGCGGCCAAGTATGCAACGCTTTATTCTTATATTGGTGTTAGAGAAAACGAAGATTTAAGAGGAAGCATTGAAATCCCTCTGATGGATGCAGTAGATCCGAGCAATCCAAAGCAATACGATGTAAAACGTGTTTTGAAAGGAGATAATCTGGAACTGACTATCCTGGATATACCGGATCACACGGCAGAAGGGTATCGATTCTCCCATTGGCAGCCAGACCCGAAGGATATTAATCCTATCGTTGCGCCTATGCCGATTTGGGCGATGTATGAGAAGATCGGAGCCAACATGTATACGGTTCGTTTCTTCGATATCAACAAAGAAGAAATGAAAGATTATACACAGCAAGTAGAGGAAGGCAAGGATGCGGTGCCGCCTTCCCGCGATGTAATGGCGGTAGATGGAAAAGTCTTTACCGGCTGGGACAGGGCTTATACGGAAATTAACGGCAACGTGGATATTTATGCGCAATATTCGGACAGAACGGAAGGTATGTATTATGTAACGTTCTATACGGATTCCGATTTGAAGACGGTGATAGGAAAGACACAGGAAGTCAAAGAAGGAGAAAGCGCGATAGAACCGGCGCATCCGACGAAGGAAGGATATACTTTCTCGGCTTGGTCTTCCGATGGATGGAAGAACGTAACGAGAGACTGGGATATCTTCGCTGTATATACACAGGGCGGTGATGGAAAGCCAGATGATCCGGATGACCCGAATAAGCCGGATGATCCGAATAAACCGGATGATTCCAATAAACCGGGCAACTCTGACGGAGATGGTAGCAATAACGACAAAGATAAAGATAAAGACAAGGATAAAGACTCCGTATCCGAAAATGCCACCAAGTACAAGGTGACGGTAAATGGAGGAAGCGGCTCCGGCGATTATACGGCGGGTACAATCGTACCGATCAATGCTTATGCAAGGGCGGACGGCACGGTATTCGACAAATGGACCAGTTCTTCCAACGGAGTAGGGTTCGTGAACCAGACGGCGATATCGACGACCTTTACGATGCCGGCCAATAATGTTGAGATCACGGCCAACTTTAAGAATGATACTTCTTCGGTAAGCAGCAATTCCAGAAGTGCGCGCAGGAACTCGACGACGACGGTGGATGTAAATAAGAGCGGTATTTCCAATACCGGCTTGGCATCGGCCAACGTGAACGGTTCATCGGATAATTATGTAGTCAGAATTACGGATGATGCCCAGGCCACGGCTGCAGTTATCGCCGCATTGGAAGGAAAATATGGCAATTTGAACAATATCGCTTATCTGCCTATGGATATCAGTCTCTATGATTCTACGGGACAGACAAAGATCACTGACGTATCCGGCATCAGCGTGGATATTACGCTCCCGTTACCGGATGGATTGATACAATATGCCGGTAACAACAGGGCGGCAAGCGTAGTGAACGGCAGACTGGAGGATTTGGCGACGAAGTTTACGACAATCGACGGCGTACCTTGCGTACAGTTTACCGCGACCCATTTCTCGCCGTATACGATCTATGTGGATAAGGGCAACCTGACAGAAGGTTTGATTGATGCAACGCCTAAGACCGGAGATCCGATTCATCCGAAATGGTTCCTGGCAATGGGGCTGGCATGTATTTCCATTATCTTGTTCTGCAAGAAGGATAAAAAGCAGCCCAAGGTAAAGGCGGCTTAAAATGACAGGTCAGTCTGAGAACGGATGGAGCGGTTTAGTTACAGGGGGAGCCTATGATTAGAAAAATAAGGATTTTGACTGGTGTGTTGCTGCTGTGTATTGCAGCGGCAGCCGCCGGGTTTTCTCTGCCGGATGTGGAGGCAGCTTCCGCTTCGTCGTCGGATTTCCAGATGAAGGGAGATACATTGGTAAAGTATACAGGCACGGCTAGCGCCGTGTCTATTCCCACGTCTGTGAAACATATTGGAAAAGAAGCGTTTACAGGCCATACTGAGCTGGTGAAGGTGGAGATTCCCGGTTATGTGGAGGATATTGACTACAATGCGTTTAGCGGATGTACTTCGCTGGAGAGCATATCTATTCCTGATACGGTGACGACGATCGGCAACGGAGCATTCAGCGGATGCAGCAATTTGAGGTCTGTTAAACTTGGAAAAAAAGTGCGGAAACTGGGAACGGGCGTGTTTGCGGACTGCCATTCCCTGTCTTCCATGAGCATCAGCATATATAACGAAGATTTGTCTTACGAAGACGGGGTAGTATACAGCAAGGATAAAACGATTGTATACGCGATGCTCCCTGGATATGAGGGTGCCGTTTACCGGATGCCTTCCACCGTAAAGACGATCAGGAACAATGCGTTCTGGGGATGCCGGAAGCTGGAAAGGGTTTACTTTGGAAGCAATGTGACATCGATACCGGATTATGGTTTTACAGGTTGTACAAGCCTGGAAAAAGTTTCTTTTCCTTATTCTTTGCGGCGTATTGGCATAAAAGCTTTTGCGGACTGCATCAATCTGGGAGAAACAGAGATTCCTATGTCGGTGGAGAGTATTCATCAGACGGCTTTCGATGGATGCCCGAAGCTGAAAATTATCGCAGAGGCCGGCTCTGTGGCGGCAGAATACGAGGCACAGAGGGATAAATCCAATGTGGCCAGTGCGGAATATCAGGATATCGCTTCGGGAACGGATGGCAATAACGAAGATGGTGTGGAGCCCGGCGAGAATTCGGGAGAAAACAGTACAGGGGAAAAGCTTCTGGGACAAAGCACGATTGTAGGTGGCAATGCGGTTATTTTTATGGACAACAGCCAGTCTAAAGTGCTTTCAGGAAATGAACGGCCGGATACCGGAGAGGAAACGGCGCAGACTTCCGCAGCGGCGGAGATCATGGCAGGGAGCGGACAGAATACTTTTATAAAATATACGATCGTGGATAATGAAAAGATCGCCGCACAGGCGTATTATAAGAACAGCGGACTTAAGGATTATCAGATACCGGAGGGAATAAAGGAAATCGGAGAATTCTCTTTTGCAAGGTCGGGACTTACTTCCATATCGATTCCCGAAGGGGTTACGTCTATCGGCTATGGAGCGTTTTACCATTGCGATGACCTGGCAGATGTTGAGATACCATCTACGGTTACGGAGATAGAACCATCGGCTTTTGCGGAAACGAAATGGATCAAAAACCGTGGAAGCGACAGGGCGAATCCGTTTACGGTAGTAGGAGACGGGATTTTGATTGCTTATGGCGGAATGGGAAGCCAGATCAGAATACCGGACGGCGTAAAGCAGATCGGTGCGGAAGCTTTTAAAGGAAATACGAGAATTACGGGAGTGATCCTGCCCTCCAGCGTCACGGTGATCGGTGAGGACGCGTTTGCCGGGTGCAGCAGTTTAACCAGTATATCGGGCGGGGATTATTTGGAGGAGATCAGAGACAGAGCGTTTGAAGGATGTCCGCTCAGTACAGTCAAGATTCCGGCATATGTAAAAAAAGTAGGTCTGAGAGCTTTTGATATGACCAATTCGGGAAAGGAAGAACGGACAAAGAACGCGGTATTTCTCGGAACGAAGCTGCCGGAGGCGTCCTATGAAAAAACGGCAACTCATTATGTCAACGATAAATATAGGGATGCAGCGCTGAAAGATATAAGGATCGCCGTTGTGGACGGCGGCATCACGGCTGCAGACATAGCGGGGACGGTGCTGGATTATGATGCGGGAGGCTATCGCGGATTGGTGTGCAGCGTGGAACAAACGGCAGACGGCGATACTCCGGGCATATTAAAGGTAAAATATTGTATGCTCCAGCCGGGAGACGTCAACAGCAGGACTTTGCCAAAGCAAGTGCTTGTATATGGAAAACCTTATGATCTGGCAGGACAAGAAGAGATGGAATATCTTCTGGGAACGGAAAGCGGGGGAGAAGAAGGAACCGTAACCGTGGAGGTCAGCAGCAGTACCCTTCCGGGACAGCCGGAAGTTACCGCACAGATTGCAGGAGGCCAGGAAAATTATATTCTGCGTATCAGCGATAACAGCGAGGCAGGAGGGATCATAAGCAACGCTTACCGCAGGGCGGTTTCCGGCGGTCAGTTGAAGAGCCTCCAGGCTTATGATATCAAGTTGTATGATGCGGCCAGTGGGATTCCGATCACGAAGCTGGGCAGACAGCGGATGACGATTACGATTCCCAAGCCAAACGGAGTGCTGGCAGAAGGACTGAAAGTCGTTTGCCTGGACGGAGACGGACAGCTGGAGAGAGTGGAAGCCAGCGTGGTAACGGTGAATGGACAGCAGTGCGTGCAATTCCAGGCGAATCATTTTTCGGTTTATGGGATTTGCAATTAAATATTTAGAGAATCGATATTAGTCTCACTGTCGAACAGAAAAATGATAAGATACGGATCACTTTGTAAACAGTAACGAATAACCGCTTCCGGCATAAATTAATTAAAAAGCCGGGAGCGGTTTATGTTTCGTGTCAGACAGCAGATTGGTTGTACGGACGAAGTGGTGGATTCTTGCAGGGGAAGAAATTTTTCAAGGGAAAATGCGGTCAGGGTAGCATTGCTTGATACCGGAATCAGCGCCCATCCGGATTTTGCCGGAAGAGTGGATGCATTTTATGATTTTCTCCGCGGAGAAAAGAACGCGTATGACGACAGCGGCCATGGAACCCATGTAGCGGGATGTATAGGGGGAAGCGGAAAAGTTTCCGGCGGAATGTATAAAGGAATATGCCCATGGTGCCGGATGATCGTTGGGAAGGTATTGGACCGGAACGGCGATGGCAATATGGACGATATGTACCGGGGCGTGGAATGGGTATTGGAAAACAGGAACAAATACCGCATCCGTGTACTAAATATTTCTATCGGAATCGGCCATATCGAGAATGAAGAAAGAATGCAGGAATTGCTGGAAATCGTGGACGAGGCATGGAAAAGCGGCATTGTGGTGGTATGCGCTGCGGGGAATATGGGGCCCGACCCTATGACGTTATCCCCCCTTGGTTCCAGTAAAAGAGTAATTACGGTAGGATGCCACGACGGCAGTTTTTATTCCGGCAAAAGTTCTTTGTGCGAAAGCTATTCGGGCAGGGGGCCGTCCCCTTATGCGGTGAAAAAGCCGGATGTAGTGGCTCCCGGAACGGATATTATATCATGCAATGCGGCTTGCCGCCCCTCTTTCCGGGGATACCGCAATGCTTATCTGAAAAAGAGCGGTACTTCCATGGCAACGCCTATCGTATCGGGGGCTGCAGCTTTGCTGTTGCAAAAATATCCGGAGCTGTCCAACGAACAGGTGAAACGAAAGATCAATTATAGCGCCACGGATATGCATGAACCTTGGACGAAGCAGGGGTGGGGCATGATCAATGTTGGCAGACTGATCCGCATTTAATAAAAATTATATTGACACTTATCGTATGATTGCATACAATTATACCTGATAATGCATAGAAAAAATTTTGAATGCCGGTATGATGGGAAGTGTGGAGAAAATGGGCAATTATAATTTGAAGCAGGAAGTAACGGATAAATATTCTTTAAGGGGAAGAGTATTCAGCAAGTTAAGAGCGGACATTTTAAGCGGGAAATATAAGGATCATGAAGAGTTGAAAGAGGTTGCCATCGGGGAAGAACTGGGGGTAAGCAGGACTCCCGTAAGAGAAGCTTTCCGCCAGCTGGAATTAGAAGGTCTGATTCAGATCATTCCCAATAAAGGCGCATATGTAACGGGAATCACGGCAAAAGATGTACAGGATATTTATATGATCCGCTCTTTGCTGGAAGGGCTTTGCGCGAGATGGGCGACGGAACATATAACGGAAATGCAGTTGGAAGAACTGGAGGAAAACGTGTATCTGGCGGATTTTCATGCGTCCAAGGGACATTTGGATCAGATGGCGGACCTGGACAACCGTTTCCACCATATTTTATATGAAGCATGCAACAGCAGACAGTTGGAAAGGCTGTTAGTGGATTTTCATGAATATGTACTCCGTGTCAGAAAAAAAACGCTGTCCAATGGAGGAAGAGGGAAACGATCCAACGATGAACACCGCCAGATCATGGAGGCGATTAAGGCCAAAGACGGGAGACGGGCGGAAGAACTGGCCCATGAACATATGATCAATGCCTATGACAATATGGTAAAAAATGGCTTGTACCATATTTACCCGGCAGAAGGGGAAGAAAATCCAGGAACCGAAGAGAAGGACAAGCCTTGACATCCTGGCAATCCATTTCGATGTCTGCCATCCATTTTCCAAGGAAATCAATTTTAATAAGTACCATAGCGGAGGGCGGCCAAAAGGGGCGGAAGCAGCTGGGAAAGGGGCTGGCGGGGAGCTGGTTTTTCTGCTGTTGCTTCCAATCAGCAATTTCACTTATGAAATGGTCGAAAATGCAGGGTGACATTGCCATGGATGGCAATGTCAGGAAGCAGCGGCATGGAAGCCGCTTGCTTCCGACCCGATCAGCTGGATACCATATATCCATTTCATTAGTGAAATCTGATTGGAAGCTCCAGCAGAAAACCAGCTCCCCGCCAGCCCCTTTCCCAGCTGCTTCCGCCCCTTTTGGCTGCCCTCCGCCGTAACGCTTATCAAAATTAATTTCCGTACCTGTTTTCCTTGTCATATAGCAGCAAATAAAATATAATAGAAAAATAAAGGAAAGGAGCATAGAGGAAAGATATGGACAGGATTAAAATGATAACTCCGCTGGTGGAGATGGACGGAGACGAGATGACGAGAATACTCTGGCAGATGATCAAGGATGAATTGCTTCTGCCTTTTATCGATTTAAAGACGGAATATTACGATCTCGGCCTGGAACACCGTAATGAAACGGACGACCAGGTGACAGTAGATTCGGCGGAGGCTACGAAGAAATACGGAGTTGCCGTGAAGTGTGCGACGATTACGCCCAATGCTGCCCGTATGACGGAATACCAGCTGAAAGAAATGTGGAAAAGCCCGAATGGGACGATCCGTGCGATATTGGACGGAACCGTATTCCGCGCGCCGATCGTAGTCAGGGGGATCGAGCCTTGCGTGAAAAACTGGGAGAAGCCGATTACGATCGCCCGTCATGCCTATGGCGATATTTATAAAAATGTAGAAATTAAGGTTCCGGGAGCGGGAAAAGCAGAACTTGTCTTTACGGCGGAAGACGGAACCGTTTCAAAGGAAACGGTTCATGAATTCCGGGGAGCCGGTATCTTGCAGGGCGTACATAATACGGATGATTCGATCGGAAGCTTTGCAAGGGCTTGCTTTAACTATGCGCTGGATACCAAACAGGATCTTTGGTTCGGGGCGAAGGATACGATCTCTAAGAAATACGACCATGATTTCAAGGATATTTTCCAGGAGATCTACGACAAGGAATATAAAGAAAAGTTTGAAGAAGCGGGAATCGAGTATTTCTACAGCCTGATCGATGATATTGTAGCAAGGGTGATGAAAGCGAAGGGCGGTTTTATCTGGGCATGCAAAAATTATGACGGGGATGTAATGAGCGATATGGTATCTTCGGCCTTCGGTTCTTTGGCAATGATGACCTCCGTCCTCGTTTCGCCTACGGGAGTCTATGAATACGAAGCGGCCCACGGAACCGTACAAAGGCATTATTATAAACATTTGAAAGGGGAGGAGACTTCCACGAATTCGGTGGCGACGATTTTCGCATGGACCGGCGCTCTGCGCAAGAGAGGGGAACTGGACGGAATCAATGAGCTGGCGGAGTTTGCGGACAAGCTGGAAAAAGCCACGCTGGCGACGATCGAGGCAGGAAAAATGACGAAAGACCTGGCACTGATCACTTCGCTGGAGGATGTAACGGTATTAAACAGCGGGGACTTTATTAAAGAGATCAGAAGAACTTTGGAGTCCATGTAAGAACAGGGAAGAATCTATGTGTTTTTGGGTGTAGTTTCTTATCAGTGATAATAAAGGCTGGCGCAGCGGGACGGTATTGATTCCGGCTGCGCCAGCTTTTTATGTTTTTCTATGTTTCCGATTCCAGGGCTTCCCACCGTTCCATCAGAATTTCGAGTTCGTCTTGTATTTCATTCTTTTCTTTGGAAAGTTCCTGGAGCTTTGCCACATTCGTGCAAATATCCGGCTTTGCCATCAGGCTGTCGATTTCCGCATTTCTGTTTTCCAGCGTTTCGATCCGTTCCTCGATCCGCTTTATTTCATTTGCCTTTTTCCGCTGTCTGGCTTGCTGTTCTTTCTGTTCCAGCCAGTTTAATTTGGCCGACGATTCTTTTTCCGCGTTGCTGTTAGCACTAAGGGAGGCAGCGCTGCTATTGGGCGCGTCGCTTTGGGCAGATCCGGCGGAAACGGCAGCTTTTTCCTGTTTCTTTTCCAGATAATAGTCGTAATTCCCCAGATAATTCGTCAAGCTACCGCCGGATAATTCCAAAATACGGCTGGCGGTGCGGTTGATAAAATAACGATCATGGGAAACATAAAGCACGGTGCCGGAATAGCTGTTGAGCGCGTCTTCCAGGATTTCTTTGGAAGCGATATCCAGATGGTTCGTAGGTTCATCGAGGATAAGGAAGTTGGATTCCGACAGCATGAGTTTGGCAAGGGAAACCCTGCCCCGTTCTCCGCCGCTGATATCTTCGATGCGCTTAAATACATCTTCCCCGGTAAAGAGGAAAGCGGCGAGCGTATTGCGGATCTCCGTGTTGGTCAGTGCCGGATAGTCGTCGGAAATTTCCTCAAACAGCGTTTTTTCCGTATGGAGGACATGGTGTTCCTGGTCGTAATAACCGATATGCACATTAGTTCCCGTGCGGATGGAGCCGCAGTCAGGATCGAGCAGCCCGTTGATGATCTTTAATATAGTGGTTTTTCCCGTGCCGTTATCGCCGATGACAGCTACATGTTCTCCTCTTTTCAGTTCAAAACCGATATCATGGAACAAGTGCAGCGGGCCAAAGGATTTGGACAGGTTTTCGATAAAAAGGACGTCGTTTCCGCTGACATATTTTGGTTCCAGGGAAATATGCATATCGGTGCGGGCTTCGGAAGGTTTTTCCAGGCGTTCTATTTTATCCAGCATCTTTTCCCGGCTTTCCGCCCGTTTGATGGATTTTTCCCGGTTGAAAGATTTTAGTTTTGCGATGACTTCTTCCTGGTGCTTGATTTCCTGCTGCTGGTTCATATAGGCTTTGATCTGCGCAGCGCGCAGCGCTTCTTTTTTTACGGCATAATCGCTGTAGTTGCCAAGAAATGTGGTCGCTTTGGTCTGGTCGATTTCGATGATTTTATTGGAAATACGATCCAGAAAATAGCGGTCATGGGAGACGATCATGACCGCCCCTTTGTAATTCAGCAGGTAGGTTTCCAGCCAGGCGATGGAGGACATATCCAGATGGTTCGTGGGCTCGTCCAATATAATCAGATTCGGTTTTTGAAGCAGCAGCTTGCCGAGGGCTACCCGTGTTTTTTGGCCTCCGGAAAGGGTGGAAACGGATTTGGAGAATTCTTCCTCCAAAAAACCAAGTCCTTTTAACACGCCGACCAGTTCGCTGCGGTAGGTATAGCCTCCGTTTGATTCGAACTGATGGGTGAGAAGGGTATAGGACTCCATCAGGCGTTCCAGCTCTTCGCCGGAGAGGGATTTCATGCGCTGCTCCGTTTCGCGGATCCGTTTTTCCAGGTCAATTAACTCCTGTTTGACGGTGAGAAGTTCGTCGTAGATAGAATTGCGGCTGTCTACGGACTGATTCTGGGAGAGATATCCCAGGCTTTTGTTTTTGGAAAGGACGGCATTCCCTGCATCGGCGGAAAGTTCTCCCACGATAATACGGAGCAGGGTCGTTTTCCCTGCCCCGTTGATTCCAACGATAGCGGCTTTGTCGTACTCCTCTATATGAAAAGAAACATTTTGCAGTATTTTTTTTTCGTGAAATGATTTACAAATGTTCTGGCATGACAGTATCATCCCGAATTCCTCCTGAAACGATGATAGTAACAATGATACCCATCCATTTTACCCAGTAGGAAACATGCTGTCAACATTCATTTGACATTATTTTAACAGTCTTATATAATAAATAAGAAATTACTAATATAGGGGGCAGCACCGTGGAAGAGAAGGAAATTTCACAGGCGGTTATTGGCCGTCTGCCTCGGTATTTCAGATATCTGGGCGAGCTTAAGGATGAAGGGACAGAGAGGGTATCCTCACAGGAGTTGAGCGATATCATGCAGGTCACTGCTTCGCAGATCAGGCAGGACTTAAATAATTTTGGCGGTTTTGGCCAGCAGGGATACGGGTATAACGTAGAGTTTCTCTATGAGGAAATCGGCAAGATTCTCGGACTCGACCGGAAATATGATCTGATCATTATCGGGGCGGGCAACTTGGGGCAGGCGCTCGCAAATTATATGAATTTTGAGCGGCGCGGTTTCTTGTTTCGGGGAATCTTCGACAATAATCCGTTACTCTGCGGAAAAAAAATAAGAGGAATCGAAGTGCAGTCTATGGAGTGCATGGAACAGTATGTACTGGACAATCATATTGACATTGCAGTGCTTACCATCCCGAAGAGTGAAGCGGCGGAAGTTGCGGAAAAACTGATCCGGTGCGGTATCAAGGGTATTTGGAATTTTGCCCATGTGGATTTGAAAGTGCCGGAGGGGGTGCAGGTGGAAAATGTCCATCTGTCCGACAGTCTGATGAAGCTGTCTTATAATATTAGCAGATTTCAGAAGGAAAAATGACGGACAGAAAGGCATAGGTGTTGTTATGGCACGTTCAGAGAATGCATTCAGGGAAGCGCTGGCCGGAAAAAAGATCCCGCTGCTGACATTGGATAACAAGTGGCATCAGCTTTTTACACAGGCGCAGACCGAGATACCGGCAGAAGTACGGCGGGGAGAAGAGAAATTAAACGAACTGATCAGAAGACAGGGGAAGCTCAATACGGAATCAAAGGAAATACGGAAGCTGAAAAAAAGGCTGATGTCTGAAATTATGGAATTGGCGGATTCGGCGGGCGGGAACCCGGGCGCGGCCGAGGAAAAAAAGATGGAAGATAAGAGACGCCTGATCAGCGAGTGCAATGAAAAACTGGAGGATTATGCCAGGGAGTTGAAGCTGCTACCGGAGGAAATCGATAAGATCAATTACAGGCTGATGCTGATCACGATGGATATCTGTTATCAGAGAATCGTTGAAAATACAAGGGAGATCGACGGAATCGACGAATGGGTCAAAGGAATAAGAGTGGAAATCAAAAAGAAGCTGATCCGGAAGGGAGAGAGCGAGAAGACGGTTTTCGACCTGTATTCCTATATGCACGATATTTTTGGCGCAGAAGTGATAGAAATATTTGATATGAAATATAACCCGGAAGAACGGAAGAAAGCCCAGGCGGAAAAAGCGGCCAGAAGAAGAGCGGATTCCGAAAAGAATAAAATTGAGGTTAAGAAAGCATAAAGAGAAAATGCGTCAGAACAGTGTTTTTGACGCATTTTTAGCGCATTAAGAATCAGTATTTAATGCATAGCATTGCATAGCATCGGGAATGGAGGAAGGAATGGAAAAAAGAGAATGGCTGGAAAAGGAATATCTTGTTTCCGCAGAGGAGATGAAAGAATACGATAAAAATACGATAGAATATTTTGGTGTTCCTTCGCTGGTTCTCATGGAAAGAGCCGCCCTTGCCGCGGCAGAGGAAATCGAAGCCAGATTTCCACACGGAGGGCGCGTGCTTGTAGCGGCGGGCAGTGGGAATAACGGCGGGGATGGCATTGCAGCCGGCAGGATTTTAAGACAGCGCGGGTTTTCGGTGGATTTTTATCTGGCAGGAAAGAGGGAAAAATGCAGCAGGGAGACGGAGGAACAAATAAAAATTATCGATAAATATGGATGTCCCTTGCAAAGCAAAATCATAGATAAGGAATATGATATTATTGTGGATGCATTGTTCGGGATTGGGCTGTCAAGGGAACTGGCGGGAGAGTTTGCGGCGATAGTCCGTAAAATAAACGAAAGCGGGGCTTTTGTCTGTTCCATGGATATTCCCTCCGGCATTCATACGGATAGCGGCCAGAGGATGGGGGAAGCGGTGAAAGCAGATCTGACGGTGACTTTCGGATGGAGAAAGCCGGGGCATATATTGTATCCGGGGAACGAATATTGCGGAGAGATTGTTTGCAAAGATATCGGAATCACGAAGGAAAGTTTTTTAAAAAGAATTCCGGGGATATATACTTATACAGGGGATGCGGGATATGGGATGCCCTGCCGGAACAGAGGAGGCAATAAAGGAACTTTCGGAAAAGTTCTTGTAATCGCGGGAAGCGTGAATATGAGCGGTGCATGTGAACTTTGCGCCAAGGCGGCTTACCGGATGGGCGCCGGGATGGTAAAGGTAGTAACGCCGGAAGAAAACCGGGTGATGATCCAGTCGGGTGTGCCGGAGGCTCTTCTTTCCACTTACGAGGCGGAAGGGGAGATTACAGAGAAACTGCATAACATATTGGAAGAAGGGATGCGGTGGGCGGACTGTATTGTCATAGGCCCCGGCATAGGAATGGGCGAAAAGGCATATGCCATATTAAAACAAGTATTGGCAGGAGAAAAGAAACCGCTGGTCATCGATGCTGACGGACTAAATCTTCTGGCTAAAAATTCGGAGCTGAAAGGCTGTTTGGAGAAAGAAGGAACGGGGGGTGGCGGGAGGAGGATCATTCTCACTCCCCATCTTGCGGAATTTGCCAGATTGTATGGATGTTCGTTGGAAGAGGTAAAAAAGGATATTTTTGATAAGCCGAAAGAACTGGCTAATAGATACGGATGCGTTGTAGTGTGCAAGGATGCCAGAACAGTAGTCGCTGTTCCGGGGAAAAAAGAAATATATATGAATACGTCCGGCAATGATGGTATGGGCACTGCGGGCATGGGCGATGTGCTGGCCGGGATGATCGGTGGGCTTCTGGCCCAGGGAATGGAAGAAGAACAGGCGGCGGTTCTCGGCGTATATATCCATGGAGCGGCGGGAGACTGGGCGGCGGAACAAAAAGGGAGATATGCGTTAATGGCAGGAGATGTGGTCGAATGCCTGGGAAGCGTCACAAAGCGGAAAGGTATGGGAGTGAAATGACGGAAAAATACGGCAGAGTATATGCAACGGTTGATTTGGATGCTCTCCGCGCGAACGCGGAAGGAATGGTTTCAGCATTGAATCAGGGGACGAAGATGATCGGAGTCGTCAAGGCGGACGGATATGGGCATGGAGCCGTTCCGGCGGCGAAGGAATTGGAAGCGCTTGGGGAGATCTGGGGGTTTGCCGCCGCTACGGAAGAAGAAGCTGTTATTTTGAGAAAATCAGGGATCGGTAAGCCCATATTATCTTTGGGATATGCATTTCCTTATCATTATAAAGAAATGATCGAAAATGACATAAGGATCACCGTGTTTCGCAAGGATACGCTGGAACAACTGGCAAGAGCGGCGGAAGAGACGGGGAAGGAGGCGACGGTTCACATAAAGGTGGACACGGGAATGTCGCGGATCGGCATTTATGCGGACGAAGAAGGGATCGCATTCGTAAAGCGGGCATTGCAGACGCCGGGAATAAAAATAGAAGGAATTTTTACTCATTTTGCAAAGGCTGACGAGAAGGATAAGGAACCTGCCGGACGCCAACTGTCCTTGTTTCAGGATTTTGTAAGGAAAGTGGAAAAAGAAACGGGATACCGCGTCCCATTTTGCCATTGCTCCAACAGCGCAGCGGCTTTGGAAATGAGAGAGGCGGATATGGATGCCGTGCGGGCCGGCATCGCTCTCTATGGCCTGTGGCCTTCCGAAGAGACGGCAAAGGATATTGTAGACTTAAGGACAGTTATGGAGCTGAAAAGCTGTATTGTATACATGAAAGAGGTGGAACCGGGGACGGAAATCGGATATGGGGGTTCTTTTACAGCCGGGAAAAAAATGAAAATAGCTACCGTTCCGGTAGGGTATGCGGATGGGTATCCGAGAGGGCTTTCCAATAAAGGATATGTCCTTGTTCATGGGAAAAAGGCTCCGGTTGTCGGAAAAATATGCATGGATCAGTTTATGATAGATGTGACGGATATCCCAGGTACGGCGGAGGGGGATGTGGTGACTTTGATCGGAAAAGAAGGGAAAGAACGGATTACCATGGAAGAGTTAGGGGAACTGTCAGGGCGGTTTAACTATGAACTTGCCTGTTGTATTGGGAAAAGAGTTCCCCGCATTTATTTGAAATCGGGAAAAATAACGGCGGCAAAGGATTATTTTCGGGATTTTGAATAGGAATTGAATATCTTCAGATAAACTGGCAATAATTTAGCCATAAAAGTTTAAATGAAGGGTGATAAAAATGAAACGTGGAGATATTTATTATGCGGATTTGCGGCCGGTGATCGGTTCGGAACAGGGAGGCGTTAGGCCGGTATTGATCATACAGAATGACGTGGGGAATAAGCACAGCCCTACAGTGATTTGCGCTGCCATTACTTCGAAGCTGAATAAGGCGAAGCTTCCCACCCATATCGAGCTGAATGCGGATGAGTATGATATGGTCAAGGACTCGGTGATCCTGCTGGAACAGTTAAGGACTATTGATAAAAGGCGGCTTAAGGATAAAGTATGCCATTTGGACAGTGAAATTATGGATAGAGTAAACGAAGGATTACTAATCAGCCTGGAACTGGGCCTGTTTTGCCAGAGTACATAAGAAAATGTCCGGCTCCGGCAGTCAAGCGTCACGGAAATCAATTTTGGAAGTCCGGAGCATGGCAGGGCGGGTTTTGGCACCACCGGCAGCACCGGGCGGAAGCGGGACAGGACAGGCTGCCCATGGATTTCTATTGCTTTGTGAAGGGAAATGAGATTTTCTTAATATTCCGTTCAGCAAACAGCAATTTGGTGACA